>Ga0114906_1002093_pt1 | contig 10210 bp, 19 predicted proteins | sample MalvirDeepMed_M9_FD_89687 | JGI IMG/M metagenome (GOLD analysis project Ga0114906, IMG submission 89687) | Marine viral communities from the Global Malaspina Expedition - Malaspina viral metaG DeepMed_M9 | ecosystem: Environmental > Aquatic > Marine > Oceanic | place: Mediterranean Sea... | reverse complement strand
TACTATTGCAGCGAATGCGGTGAAGATAATCACTGGTATGAGCTAATAGAAAAATGGGAATACGATGAGCGTAGAAGAGATGATGCGCAAGAATATAACAAAGATGAATAACAATCAATTAATAGCAGACTTTATGGGACTGCCAACAGAAGTATTTAAGAGTGGCAGAGTAAACTATTACTTTAGAGAATTTAATAGTGGAACTTGGTATGAAGAACACGAACTATCTTACAATGTATCTTGGGATTGGCTTATGCCTGTGATAAACAAGATTAGAAGTATGGATAGTACATACGAAGTAGAAGAAGTAGGTAAGTATGATTGGGAGAATGAAATATCACATTACGAATTTGACCTTGAACTTACATACGAATCAGTAGTAGAATTTATTAAAGAATATAATAAAGACGAACTATGAAAGTAATACAGTTAAATGTAAACTGTTCTGAAGCCGTGAATACGGGTAACTTTGAATCAGTTAAATGGAACTATGGTGTAACCATAGAATTAGAAGAAGGTGATAACTACGAGTCTGTGAAGCAGGAGTGGATTAACGAATGCGCTAAGACTATAAATAAGTTATCCAAGCACACTCGTGGACTTAAAAAGCTTGAAGCTATAGCCGTCAAAGGCAAACCACAAGTGAATACGTCAATAGAAATAATAGAAAAATAATGACATTAAAAGAAATTTTATCTACCTCTCAGTTAGACTGGGAGGTGGAAAAGGTTCCATTGTTTTCACAACGTCCTGAGTTGCATTTTGATCCGCATAGCACTTGGTTTGAAAGCGGATACTATGGAATCAGAAGAAAAGACAACATGCAAATACTTGGTGTGTGCACCAAACAATACCAAGAAACACAGAATGAACAAATAGTAGAACGCGCTATGCAAATTGCTGAAGCTGTTAATGGTGACTATACGTTCCATAAAGCATTAGCATTAAATGGTGGCAAAAAAATATTTGTTCAATTGAAAATTGAAAATTCTGGTGGTGAGTACGACAAGTATATATTTGTTGTAGATTCTAATGATGGTAGTATTGGTTTATCTTATGGTATATCTAATACCGTTTTGTCTTGTGCAAATCAATTATTTTTATTTGCTAGTAAAGGTAAATCAGTAAAACATACCAAAAGCATTGACATTAAAGCTGATGAAATAGCATTAGACCTTCAAGCTCAATTAATTGATATAGACAATAAAATAATAGATCTGAAACATACAAGTGCTAGTGATTTTATGATAAGAAAAATTGTAAAAACTGTTATGAAGCTGCCTGTAACCATTGACGAACGTTTATATCATGACGGTGATATTGTTTCTAAAAAGACAAAAAATAGAGTAGATAAACTACTTGACTGTATTGCAAAAGAAACAACTGAAAAAGGTGACACATTATGGGGATTACTCAATGGTGTTACATACTATACTAATCACGAAATAAAAAATATGGATCGTGATCCAAGTGGTATAGAAAAATTACTATTTAGTAATGCTAATAAAATGAATCAAATAGCTTGGAATTGTGTCACTAAAAAAGGTGGCATATTTGATGCTATGGAAAATAAGTATAATGATGGAATATAATATTGTTGAATTAATAGATTCACCAGTAATAAAAAAGATGAGGTATTATGACAAACATTTGCCTGTACCTACAAACGCTGATTGCAAGCTCTTAGTTTTGGATCATTGCCTACAAAAGGGCGTGAGGGTTATACCTATGCCACTTGATGTGCAAAGAAACAAAATAAGTTGGATGGGCTTTCAAAATGAAACATACTATCCTGAATCCATGTTTCGATGGGTTGGTGAAATAAATCTTCCTGAACTATGGGGATTAGTATTTAAGCATTTTGAAGAAATGCAAAACTGGATGACAGATGATTTAAAAGATAAAATATATCTTACAAATAATGAATTTATTGAACGTTTCTTTAATAGATCTCAACGTTATGTTTCTTCAGATAAACATCCATTTGTTTATGGTATAGCAGCAGCTAATCCTGAAAAGATTAGTTACATCACTATACCAAAACTAGCAAGTTTTGTTTTACATCAATCAAATGTTATTGAGCATATTGATGCACTAACTTTGAAACAAGAACTTCTAGATCCTGAAATTCGCAGATCATTATGTATGATGGCTTCACCATATAAGATAGTAGAAATTGATAATTATTCTATATCTAATAGCTCTGTCGAAAAATTTGCTAATGTTCTTGCATTGGAAACTATATCAGAATCTTACTTCATAGAAATAGAAGATGATATTAAGGAATATATGCATCAAAATTCATATAGCAATGAATGGCATGGTCATGGTGGTAGTTACACAGGCACATTAGGTGCTGGCTGTATGCGTTATGATAGTTGTCAACCTTTCTTAGATATATATCAAGACTGTGAACATTGCAAAATACTTGTAATGAGAGATGAAGATGGTGGTATTGTTGCTCGTGCATTAATATGGCAAAATGTTAATGTTCATCGTAGAGTAAACACCATAAATATTATGGATCGCGTATATACATTACGTAATGCTTACGAACCATTAATGATTAAGTGGGCTAAAGATAACGGTTATTTCTATAAGAAAAACCAATCATACAGCTCTGCTGTTTTGATAAATCCCACAACAGGCAAAGAAATGCGTGGACAAATACGTATACCTATCCAATGGCCTGAAAATGGTTATGCAACATTACCATACATAGACACCTATCAACACATATATCCTGATTTAGGATTTATGAGTAACTCTGCAAGAGTAAAACCAGAATCAGGTTCAACAAGAAGATTTAACCCTAGATCCACAAGTGGATACTATAGAGAAATGAGAAACTATGCGTAAAATTAGAAGTATGTCTGAAGACACTATGATAGAAAATCTTGAAGAAACTTTACAGATACAGAGTGTATCAGGTAAAGAAGAATACATGAATACATTTATCATAGAACAGATTAAATATGATAATGAAGATGTAACTATTGTTACAGAACAGCAAGCTGGAGGTACAAACATATATGTTACCAAAGGTAAAGCTGATGTATATCCATGTGTGGTTGCACACACAGATACCGTTCATAACTTTGTTCCAGGTTATGGTGTGTGTAAACTTGGTGACAATTTTTATGCCATGGATTCTATTAACATGCAACAAGTAGGCGTAGGTGGCGATGATAAAGTTGGCATTTGGGCAGCACTTGAATGTATTAAGAAGTTTGATAATATTAAAGCAGCATTCTTTCATTCAGAAGAAAGAGGTTGTGTCGGTTCAAAAGCTGCCACACCTGAGTTTTTTCAAAACGTTGGCTATATATTGCAAACAGATAGACGTGGTAACGATGATTTTGTTACTAACATAGGAGGTGTAAATCTTATGTCTAAAAGATTTAAGAAAGCTGTTCAACCACTACTTGATAAACATAAATTCAAGTTTCAAGAACACGGTGGACTAACAGACGTTAAAGCCCTTAAACCATTGGCTAATGTCTCAGTTACTAATATTTCTAGTGGCTATTACAAGCCACATAGCGATGGAGAATATGTAAGCATAACTGACGCTATGAATACATGTAGCTTGATGATAAGTATTATTGAAACTCTAGGTGAAAATAAATACGAACATCAATACAAAGAACCAGTATACAATTATGGATCTTATGATTTCTATACTGGAAAAACAAAAAATCAACACACGCTTTTTCCAAGAAGTTCCAAAGATACCATCGAAGACTCTGGAACAACAAACAGCGGATTAAAAAACTTCGATGAATATATTGATGAATTAGATGATCATTTCGATAGAATTGATTGGCATACAAATCTATTTAAAGATAAATGGGGTTATCTGTATCCTATTTATTCAGACACATTTCCAAATGATATTGTGGCGGTATACAATCCTGAGACTGATTCAATTGATAAAATAGAAGATGTGATGGATGATTATTATTTAACAAAAGATGAACCTTATTGGTCACCTCTTGCCAAAAATTTATTATCTTCACCACCTTTTTAAAACTATGTGATGCACGATGAATTGATGATGTATGATTTAGAATCTACCCTTTTAGGTAAACTATTATTACATCCAGAACTTTATTACGACAACGCTGAAAATCTTGAAGTAAACTTATTTTCAAATCTGTTTCATAAAAGCATATTTGAAAAGTTTTTGGTTATGCAATCAGAGCAAAAAGTTATAGACCTTGTGTCTATGGCTAATGCTCTTGGTTGTGATCACGAACAAAAAGTAAGACTTTCTGCAATATTTTCAAAAAACACAGATTTTTATAGTGTAAAATCTTGCGTTGAACAACTACAACAATTCTATAAAAGAAAGCATTTACATGCTGGTATTAACGAAGCGTTGAATATGTTTATTAATGAAGAATCAGTAGATAAAATTATTGAACACATTAATAAAGTCAACTCACAAGTCGCTAATACTACGCAAGCTGATGTAGCAAACATCAACACGCAAATTAAAGACTTTCTATTAGATGTTGAAAAAAGAATGAATACTGATGGTATAGTCGGTATTACAACAGGTTTTTCTAAACTTGATGAATTTACTGGTGGTTGGCAAGAAACAGATCTTGTAATCATTGGTGCTGCTTCATCAATGGGTAAAACAAGTTTGGCTCTTAATCTTGCATATAATGCAGTTGAGAAAGCTAATTGTCCTGCTCTTATATTTTCTTACGAAATGTCAGTCAATCAGCTACTTACAAGACTTGTTTCTCTTGAATCAGAAATACCAATACGTTGGATACAAAATGGTAGACTTGGTACTGAAGATTTGTTGCGAATACAACAAACTGCTAGTAGTATCAAAGAGAAATCCATTTACATTGATGAATGCAAACGTACATCTTTGAATTATTTATTATCTAAAACTAGACAATATGTACATAGCTGCAGTGTTAAGCTTGTGTTTGTTGACTACCTACAACTTGTCACGGCAAGTTCAGGAGCCAAAGGAACACGAGAACAAGAAGTCTCGAAAGTGGCTAGGTCGCTCAAAAACCTAGCTAAAGAACTCAACATCACTATAGTTGCATTATCACAACTTAATCGTGGGGTTGGATTTAGAGCAGAAAGCAAACCAACACTATCAGACCTTAGAGAATCAGGCGAGATAGAACAAGCTGCAGATGTCGTAGCCTTGATATATAGACCAGAATACTATGGTATAAATCAAGATGAAAAAGGCGAATCAACTGCAGGTAAAGCCCAGATTATATTTGCGAAAGGTCGTAACATTGGTGTGGGTACAGTTACACTAAATTTTATTAGTGAATTGACTAAATTTAAAGAAAATTCTTTAGATTTTTAGCAATAAATTCCTTATATTTATAGATGTCTAACCACACTAAACTAAGAAGAATTATAGCTGAAATCGCACATGACTTGGGTATTGATAAAAAGCTTGTAAGGCGTATTATCATTTCTACTTTTAGAGAAATTGGTTTTGCAATTGTCTTAAGAGGTAGGCCTGTTATGTTCAGAAAGTTCTTAAAAATTGTATTTGCAATACGTGCTGGCAAAAAAGCACACGAAATGTTTAGTAAATATGAAACACGAAAGAAATGACTAAATTAAAAACAGTTAACATCAAGGGTAAAGAATACGTTGAAGTTAACGAAAGACTAAAACACTTTAGAGAAAACTACAAAGGATGGTCTCTTACATCAGATATTGTAGAACTGACTGATGATCGCTGTGTTGTCAAAGCTACAATCTTTGATGACATAGAAAACATACGCGCCACAGGGCATGCGTATGAAAAAGAAGGTTCTTCCTTCATTAACAAAACAAGTTTTGTAGAAAACTGTGAAACATCTGCTTGGGGACGTGCTCTTGGTAATCTTGGTATTGGTTTAGATACATCAGTTGCTTCTTATGAAGAAGTAGCTAATGCTGTCAAACAACAATCCACACCAAAAGCTAAACCAAAGCTTGATGAAGATAAATTTAACAATATGCTAAAAGCTATTGAAGCTGGTAAAGGCGACGCAGTTAAGGCTAAAATGTCTAACTACGAAATAGAAGATTATCAAATGAACGTATTAAAAGAAAAATTAAATGGTTAATGTAGTTCCTTTTGACTTGGCTAGCTGCCAGGTTAAACCTACCAAAGTGGTAGAAAACAAAAAGTATTTCAATGAAGGTGCACACAGATGTCAAGTACTATCTGTATCTAATTCATCACAACGTGATGGTTACAGAGGTGCACCTTATATTGAGTTTGATGTAGTAAATGAATCAGGTGAATACGGCAGAGCTAAGTTCTGGGCCGTGAGAGAGTCTGATGCGCCTAAATCAGCTGAATGGAAAAAGAATACATTACACGAGTTTTTAACAAACTGTGGTGTAAAAGATTTTTCTAATGATATTGAGTCTATCAAAAAAGCAGTTGGTGCTTGGGTGAATATATGCTTTACATTTGAAGAGTATATGACAATGAAAGATAACGAGCCAGTAAAGCGAAAAGCAATCAGGTATCGTTGGTCTAGTGCTGATGGTAAGAAAATCAAGTATGACGCAAAATACAATAAACCTATTTCTCCAAAAGAAGAACAAGAGTTTGTTGATGCTAACTCATTAAGTGGTGGATCTGTAGTATTTCAGAGTCACGATGACGATGAATTGCCATTCTAAATAATTTTGTAGTTTTGTAGTCAAACTATAAAACTATGATATTCATAGCAGGAAATGTACCTTCAAGTAAGAATTCTAAACGTTGGACTGGTAAAATGCTTATCAATTCAAAGACTGTTATGAAATATATCAAAGATACTGATAAGCAGTATAATAGATTTAGATCGGATTTTCAGGAGATGGTAAGAGGAATGAACTTTCCTATTATCGTTTCCTTTAAATTCGTAAGAGGCACAAGACATCGTTTTGACTATATAAATCCTGCACAAACTGTACAAGATTTAATGGTTAAAAATGATTGGATTGAAGATGATAATATGGAATTTATAATACCACATTTTGAACCTTATGAATACGACAAAGAGAACCCTGGCGTTGAAATTAGAGTCTATGAAAGAACTGATAGAGTTTAGAAAACTCTTTACAACTGCTTTTAATATCAATGATGATGATTTTACATCAGAATTGAGATCAAGAGAAATGGTTGATGCAAGAATGATTTATTCCGCTATAGCTTATAGATATGGTGGTTATAGTAAAACAGATATTGGTAAATCTGTCAACAGAATACACGCTACAATTATTAATCTACTTAATAATTATGAAAACATTAGCGAGTATGATGAAAATTTTAAAGAAGATTACAAGAAAGGACTTTCTATTTTTAAGTCTCTTGAAAAAAATAAAGGTAAAAAATCAAGTATAGTTGACATACTGCTTGAAACAAATAGTATTTTGAGAAAAAAACTAACACATAGCGATAATCAAAGAATACGCTATGAAGAAAAAGTAAAACATTTAGAAAGTAAATTAACTAACATTAGCAAACAATTGATATGAGTATTGAAACAAAAACAAAAAAGAAAATCAACATTGACGGAACAGAAGTAAAAGTAGATTTGAAAGTTTACAAAGTTTTACAAAATCTGACCGAAGCATTAAGATCACACGAAGTAGCTATATTGACTTGGGTGCATAAGCTATACAATACTAAAAAACGTCATAATGATGACGAAAAAGGATTGTATCAATATGCGATGACAATACCTGGTGCTAGTGATATATTAACCAGAATGAAAGCAATAGACATTGAAAATGATGAAAAAAGCGAACAACAGCCAGTTGATGGAGTCGAAGATACGACTTCAGATGCAGGAGCTGACGGATCTTCTAATTAGAAAGAATAAATCTTACGGTAACTCTGCAACACATCCAGCGAATATATTTTCAAAAGGTAATGCTGTTGATAGTTTATGTGCACGTATTGATGATAAGTTGATGCGAATATCAAATAAAGGTATTAATCCAGACACAATGGATACAATAGATGATTTAATTGGATATTTATGTTTGTTAAAAATTGCTTTATCAGATGTCAATATCTATGAAGTTAAATAACTATCTTTGTATTTCTTTCAGGACTTTCTGTCCTTTGTGTCTTATAGTTTTTTTTGTTGGTTGTCAAGATCCCTGGTTCTCCAGGGATTTTGGCATACCATATATATTATAGATAAAATATTTAAATGATGGGAAAAATAGATATTAAACATACAAAAGACGCTAAAATGGAAGTAGGTACGGAAGTTAGATTTTTTAAGTTCAGCATGGATAATTTATTAATTATGACAATGTTTATAGGCGTTTTAACGCTTTTATTAATGTTTTTAATGCCTAACTATTGGACGGAGGTTTTTTTCTCTTATATGGGTTCTTTTGTTACTTTAGTGGTATTGTATATTAAATATGGAGCTAATAAAATAAAAAATCAATAAAATTGTAAAATCATGGATTATTTTGAATTAGAATGTGCCGTTGAAGAATGGGCAAAAGAAAAAGGCATATTAGACAATGCTACAACAATTCAGCAAGCAATCAAGACACAAGAAGAGCTTATTGAATTATTGTGTGCAATAGACAATGACGACAGAGAAGAGATAATAGACGCAATTGGGGACATTATGGTCACATTAATTATACAAGCTAAGATGCAAAGTGTGACAATTGAGGAATGCCTTGAGTCTGCTTATAATGTTATCAGTAAACGTACAGGTAAAATGGTAAATGGCTTGTTTGTTAAAGATGAGGTTTGGAAGAAACAGAATTCTGGCAAATAGACAAGATAGAATCATTATTACAACTTTGTCCTTATAGCGAAGAATACAAGGAATATATCTTGAACAACATACCTGAAACAAAGGAAGAAGCTAATAAGCTACTGGGTGAATTATGGTTTGACCATATACCTAGAGATCCAAGAGATCAATTTAATAAAATGATGACTATGAATACGTTAGTAAAACAAGATTACAAATATTCTTATATTTGTAAAGACTGTGACGAAGATTTTGAATCATCACAAAAAGAGACATTATGCGCTGAATGTCTGAGTACAAACATAAAAGAACAAAAATTATGAAAAAAATGAAAAAAGGATTTTGGGCAGGATTAGTTGCCTTTATTATTGCAAGAGCAAGTCATTTATTAATTACTTTATTAATAGGACTGCAAGTTGGTTTAATGTACCCCGATGGCTTAACTGATGCTGCGTGGGATTTTCTAATCATTCTTGATAGCCCTCTTGTTGGACTGGCATATATTATTCCTGTAACAATTTTTACATATAAGAAAATAACAAAAAATGAGTAAGAGCACAATTGTTTTTGAAGGCGGTATTGATAATATACGCACTTTAGCCGACAACTCTGTACGTGTCAGTATTGGCACGCCAGAACTAACAGCAGAAATCGTAGGAAATATGTATAGTATGCTGAAACAACCAGGTTATGTAGTGATATCTACAAAGCCAATATCACAACAACAGATCGATGCCGTAGAAGAGGCAACTGTTGATAGAGAGTTTGATACAAAAACACCATCACAAAGACTGCGTAGCACTTTATACATCTTATGGGAACAAACACAACCTCAAGAAATTTCGTCTGACGGATCTACAATATATGTAGATTTTGACATATTTTACAAACGAAAAATGAATGAGCTAATTAGATTTATTAAAGACAAATTAGTATAATGAAAGTGCAATGTAAAGCACTTTTAACAATATTCCGTATCGGAATAAAGAATATTTAACATTATAGTGCGTTATAAGGCACTTTTAAAAACTAAAACAATGAAACAAACAAAAAAACAATTTATGAAAGAGAATTTTTATAGAGTATGGGTCGAAGGTGTTGTAGATGCTGAAAATGTAACTCTATTAGATGCGCAAATTATAGCTTTAGAGTTAAAAAATAAAGGGCATGATAATGTAATAATTGAAAAACAAATGAAACCAGTAAAACAATTTACAAAAGAAGAATTAGAAATAATTTTAGAGATTATTGAAGAACAAAAAAAAATAAAAGCTATTTAAAAATTTTAAATAACATTTATAGTAAATTAATAGTATTAAATAACAATAATTAAAACTAAAAAATGGAATTACAAGATTATCAAAAACTCTATTCTGATTGTGATTTACAAGTAGAAAAACTAAATAGAGGTGCAGTAAGCTGGATTTTACAATGTGAAATAC
>Ga0114906_1002092_pt1 | contig 10211 bp, 12 predicted proteins | sample MalvirDeepMed_M9_FD_89687 | JGI IMG/M metagenome (GOLD analysis project Ga0114906, IMG submission 89687) | Marine viral communities from the Global Malaspina Expedition - Malaspina viral metaG DeepMed_M9 | ecosystem: Environmental > Aquatic > Marine > Oceanic | place: Mediterranean Sea... | reverse complement strand
CAATACCCCCACAGGGGAGGTACTGTTCGATGAGGTTTTCGTTGCCAAACATCTTAATGATGAATCCTTTGGAAGCAGACTGCTTAGAACATTTAATGACAGGTTCGGGCTTGGACTTAAACCTGAGTTCTGGCGGTTGCAGTTTATAGATACAGCCACAGCTTTCAGGACTACCAACAAAATCCTTCGCGCAATAGATACAGTGATCAGGGAAGAGGGACAGAAATTTGAGGTAGATGGGGAGATACCCCTTACCCAGATCCCCGGTACATTACAGGAAGAAGTACCGTCTACTATTGTTGCTGCGGTTACCTCCAAAGTTATGGAGAAGGTAAACAAACTTGCCAAACAGGGAAGGGTGGGAAGACAGATCAAGATACCGCATATCAAAGACTATGTGACGATAGAAGATAAGATGAGGACAAGGGTCGCTTTCATTCTATCCGGTCAGCTTCAGGGATATGACGAGATCACCGCAGATTTTGATGCGTGGGCAGCAGCGAGGATGGCAGAAAGAGCCTCCGTCATGTTCGCTCATCTCGTCACCAAAAGTCCTATTATGTATAGCCGTGGCCATTTTCACGGGACTACCATGAACCCCGAAGAGGATGTGATGCCAGAGATGGCAGACACCTATGCTGAGGAACGGGACCGCTTGAGAAGAGATTTCTATGCGAATCCTAGAGTTCTTAAGAAACTCGGGATAGAGGAGAGCGAACGTCCGTTCATGTCTTTGGCAGAGGTCTTGCAAAAAGTTATTGAGAATAATGACTGGAAAGATTTCTTCTTTCATGGTTACGCCGTGAGGGCGAGCAGACTGAGTGCTGAGGGGAGGGAGCGCATTCTTACTCCTGAGAAGATTGCGGCTGGGATACAGATCGGAGAACAGAAGCCGCATATCAAAGAGGCGTGGCAGAACTTTCAATTGCTGAATGCTTCACTCGTTGATATGGCAGTGAGGTCAGGGGTCTTCACAAAAGAAATGGGCGATCAATTCTTAGATACGATGGATTATATCTCATACTATCGCATCTTCCAGAAGGGGGAGTCGGTAGTGTTCAAGCCTGAGATCGCAGAGGATAGTGGTCTTGGGGTTCTTCTTGATGTGGATAACAGCGATGCTGTGAAGATCCACAATAATATGTTTAGCAACATAGCTAATGTCAAACCTCTTGATAAAGAACTGAAGGGTGGGAAGCAGACTTTCTTTGTGGCCATCGGTAGTCAGATTGATCCTGTAAGTTACAGGAAAGAGTATTTGGATATAAATGACCCAGATTTACAGGGCCGTATTGCCGAGTTAAAAGAACTTAACAGGGGTATGGAGAAACGTATCAAGATCAAATCAGGTACTCAGCGCGTAGGAGACCCGCTTGAAAATATGTTCAGGAATATGGGCTCCCTGATACAGGCATCTATGAGTAACATAGCGTCTCAGAGAGGGATAAGAGATCTCGGATACCTGAACCTTGCCGCACCACTTGGTGAGTCGATTACTCCTGATCAATCGAAAAGCATGGACGTGGTTGCTATCCGAGTTAAGGGTGTAGAGAAATGGTTTAGTGTTGCTGATCCGATTGCCTTTAGCTGGTTTAGTAGGGGGTTTCACCAGATGCCGGGTCTGGAGCTTATAGCAATGCCAGCCAATGTACTAAGAGAGCTTGTAACCAAGACTGTTGGGTTCCTGTTTGCCAACATGGCTAGGGACACCCAGTCCATGTGGCAAACTTCTGGCTCTAGGATGTGGCCTGTAATAGGAAGCATCATAGGTCTTGCGGAGGATATCTCAAACGCCACCCTCAGAGAGGCTGGTGTAAAACGACCCAAGATAGGCCGTGCTGCGAATCAGTTATGGGCAACTACGGCAGCAGGCGCATATGATTACAAGGGAGAAGCCAAGACGCTGGACAGTGCTTTCTTCCGGTCAGCGAGAAAAAGTAAACTTAATTTCCTGAGAAGAGGTTCTTATAAGAGCGATGTCGGATATGTAACGGGAGTACTGACATCCCCATTCTGGCAATCATGGCGTGCATTAAACAGGATAACGACGGCATCGGAAATGGCTGGCCGTATCGGTGTATTCAAGAGTGTTATAAAGGAAACTGCCGAACAAAATAACGGGGTGCCGAACGAGGCGCAGGCTGCATTCGAGGCGATGGAAGTTATCAATTTCTCCGCTCATGGAAGAAGCGCAATTTGGAAATACTGGACGACTGCCATCCCATTTCTAAACGCGAGGATACAGGGTGTGGATGTTATCTATCGTGCTGGAAGTTCCTTGACAGGGGGCGGTGGGTTAACCGGATGGAATCGAGCGGCTCGTCAACGCAGGTTTCTGTTCCGTTCTTTAGCTCTCATATTAATGACTGGTATGTATGCTATGGCTCAATATAAATCCGCCGAGGATGATGATGATGAGTACCTGAAGAGAAACCAGTCACCTCATGTGCGAGATCTGAACTGGGTCATCTCTTGGAGAATGGCTGGTATAGACAAAGACGGCGGCATAAATATACCTACTGGATTTGAAGTGGGTCTGTTCTTCAAAACATTACCCGAAAGAATTGCCAGACTACAGATGGGCCAGATGGAGAATGCCCCTGTAATGATGAAGGATAATGCGGAATCATTCTTTGAATCTCTTAAAAGGAATGTAAAAAGCACCCTTAATTTTGCACTTAGTCCGTCACAATGGCAGATAGTCAGGCCCCTAAGTGAGTTATGGAGGAATCATAATACATTCACTGGCCGTCCCGTAGTTAGTTACTGGAGAGAGCAGGAGGCTCCGTGGGCAGCAGATCCGAGGAGAACAAGTTATCTTGCTAGGCAACTATCCAAGAGGCTGCATGAAACAGACAATCCGGTGGAGATGGTTCTTGGTTCTGGTGCGTCTGCACTGCTTGGAGCAGACAGCTTCCGAGAAATTCATGCAGAGAGGATAGACCATTTCTTGCAGGGATACTTTGGAGCTTTGGGGAGGTATGCTGTGGAGATTGCTGCCGATTCGATGCTGGAGGCAGATGGGATAGAGCGCCCGGAAAGGTCTCTTGGAGAGAATATTTTAGTTGGCAGGTTCTTTGGGAACCCTTATCAGGTAGGAGGTACGCAGGACTGGCTGTACCTGAGCCGCGCATTAAAGACCGCGATCAGATCGATCAATGACTATAAAGAATTAGATAACCCAGAGGCATTGAGACGGGCAGAGATTCGTTTAGATCCAATCTTAAACCAACACACCCAAGAATATATAAAGCGTCTTGACGACGATGTAAGAAAGATACAGAAGAAGATCAGGGGGATCTGGACTAATAAGTCAATGGATGGAGAAGAGAAAAAACTCTACATTGAATCACTTGCTGATGAGCAACGCTGGGTGTTACGAAACGTAAAGGAAATCAGGCAACAAGTAGAGGCTGATTTGCCTAAACAGGGTCTCGTAGGGGCACTCCTAGGAGGCTAACCGCCAACCTTTTAATTACAACAGGAGAGGGAAATGCCAGAAGCAGATCCTAACATGCTTAGTGGAATTGTTAATTGGGTTTCTAATTGGAATCCCTACGTCCACGCAATATTCGGTGTGGTTTCAAGCTGCACATTGATCACAGCTTTGACGCCATCAAAAGTTGACGACCGAATACTTGGCACAATTCTTAAAGTGCTAAACGTACTAGCAGGAAATGTGCATCGCAATGCTAACAAAGATAGTTAGTTGACGATGAATGTTTTCGGTATCATAAGGCTATTGCTTCGCCTGACAGGAACACTCTCCGAGTGGGCAAAGAACAGACAGTTGATGAAGTTAGGCGAGGCGAAAGCCGTTAACAAGGGGCTCGTTGATGTTTACAAAACTATTGAGCGTGCCCGTAGGGCTCGTGCTAACATTGATTCTAAGCGGTTGCGGGATAAGTATTCCCGCAATGCCGACGACGGAGACAGTTAAGTACATCCCTTGTGCCTCGCTGCCGGGGCCGTTCTATTATCAGGTAGATGTTAACTTCCCTGTCCGCACCCTTGAATGGGCAGATAATTATAATGCAGTATGGGAGGAACTCTGTGAGTCTGGTGAACCATACGTTCACATACGTCCGCTTCCTCCCCCGGATCAGTGAGATAGCGATTGCTTTTTATTGAGAAGCTGCTGCATAGGACCTTCAGGAACAGCAATAGGCTGGGAGTGAAGAGGTTTTATGATGCCGACTCTATCCCGGTTACTCTAGATCTTGAAGAAAACTTTGATCAGATACGGGCTGAGTACAATAGGATCATCAAACGATACGATGATCTAGCTCCCTTTCAGAAGATATCACCTCATCAAACCTATATATCCAACGATGATAGATGGAAGCTATTCTTCCTGAAGGGGGCTGGTCTCTGGTTTCAGCGCAACTGTAGAGAGATGCCAGCAACCGCAAATATAATTCGTAAGCACGCTTATGTTATCAGCGCGTATATTTCTATACTGGGCCCGAGGAAGAAGCTAAATCCTCATGCGGGTCCGTACTCAGGAGTTCTCAGATTACATCTGGCTCTGGATATTCCAGATCCAAGGAAGTGTTACATAGATGTAGGGGGAGAGAGAGGCTATTGGGAGGAGGGTAAGTGTATCCTGTTCGATGACACTTACGAGCATACAGCCACAAACAACACCGATGAGTTGAGGGCTGTTCTTTTCATGGATATAGCCAAGCCCATGTCACGACACATGATGTGGCTTAACTGGTGTATCATCAAGATAAGCAGGTTCTTTCCGTATGTCTTCATCCCCTATTTTAGACACAAGCGTTGGGAAAAAGAGTTCTACGATCTTTGACCCGAATGGGTGGCATGATTGTCCTTGGTGTGGCGCTGTTACCAGAGTGGAGTTTGTCCACCATTATTGTTGCACTTCATGTCATCGCCCTATTCACGATTGCTGTGACGGCGAGACAAGTACCAATCAGCATGATAGCGGCGCACATCATTAGGAGAAGAAACAATAACGGTATAGCTAAACAGATATTGAGAGCCTGCTGGTAGCATCTCTCAAGAAGTCGGGGTCGAATTTTGCGTACACTTTCTCCGTCGTTCTCGAATCTCTGTGCCCCAGAAGTTTCGACACCTCTATCAGGGGAACCTTGTCCCGCACCAATTGCGTGGCCACTGAATGTCTGAGAGTATGAGGTGTAACTCCTTTCAGACCTGCGTCTTCCAGAACTTTTTTCCATGCCGTCCTCATGTCCCGTACTCTACGGCCATTGTTGTTTACAACAAAGAGACTGTCCGATTTAATATCTTCTAGCAACAGCTTCATGTCTTTGCTGATAGGTACAACAGCCCTTCCTTTTCTTCGTTCAGACATGGGGCCAGCTTCATTGAAATCTATGAAGCCATCCTTCCAGCATACCCTGTCTTTGGTGAGACCTAAGATAGCTTCTTTGCGCTGTCCTGTGAGGATAGCAATCCCAACAAAGGCGAAAATGTGGCGATACTTTTTTGCGGCTTCGAGAAGTCGCAGACAATCCTTGCGCGTCAGCCAGTTCTGTCTCGGCTGGGGTGAGGGTAGTCTCGGGATAAGTATTAGCCTGTCAATATATCCTTGCTTATAGGCCCACCTCAGGGCCGCACTCAGCACCCCAAGCTCCCTGTTGATAGTCCCAGCAGACACCTTTCGCTTCATAGTGTAGGCGTTGACGTGGGACCCATTCAATTCGCTAATTGGAATATGGCGGAAATGTGCCCTCAGCTTGTCCCATGCAAATTCAGGGCGCTTATAATCTATAACCCTGTAAGCCACATGTTCGTTAAAATATCTCTGGACTACATCTTCTACGGTTGATAGTTTTTTCATTGGTGGTCCTCCGATCACCTAGTTACCTCATCAGTAGGGGGCGGACTAGTCATCCGCCCCCTCAGTTTCTTTTTTAATCTCTTCGTTGATTCTATTCATAATCTTCTCAGCCAGCCGATCACCGAATGTCTGCCCACTAGGGAAGCGAGGTTGCTTGACCTCGGACTTAATAATGTCTGCTGCCATTCTAACCCCCTCCATAAAGGGCGGGTTGTCTATGATATGAGCAGCCTTCTCTGGTTCTTTAAGATACATGTCAATGGCAGTTCTGACCAGACCAGCGGGAGTTGTCCCTATCTCGTCCGCTCTTTCCCTAACCTGATTGATTGTCTTTAGCGGGAACAGGATGTTCCATGTCTGCGTTGGTGTGCCCATCCTTCGTGGTCTGTTCGGTTTTCCCGCCATCATTAACTCCCATCATTTTTTCCCATATGTCGTGGGAAACTGCGGCATAGCCAGCGATATCGACATGATTGTCAGCACTTGGTTTGTGTTGAGATCTGGCCAACTTAACCAGCATCATCATTACCGAAACATCATAGGGGGTGATCACCATTCCCTCCCCCCATGCTCTGTTCCTTAACCACACGTTCCAGAAGTCAGCGATCCTCAAGTGATTAACCAAGGTGTCTCCGTAAGCCCGAGCCCGAGGTCCGTTCACCAGATCTTCTGCCTTCTCAAGAAGATCTTTCTTATGGTTCAAGGTCTGCCTCCATTAATATTGACCGCTCAATAAATGATTGCCTGATCAGATTGTACTTTCGCTGGGCCTCTTTGTTGCCATTCAATTCAGAGCGGCTGGTTATCTGCAACAATGATCTCAGACCCTCGGCGGCAGAAGCTTCCGTCTCTTCCCCGCAGAAGCCGTTATTGATTAACCACTTCTGGAAATCGTTATCCCTACACATTGCGCCAGCAGATGTAACTATCCTTTTGCTTTCGCGCACACTCTCGGGCTCTATGATCTCTTCGTTATCCCCTATCCTAGCCATGCCGATCATGTATCTGGCACCAATCTCATCAGAGAGTAGTCCATCTGGAAGATCGCTGGGGTGAATGACTATTGTAATTGCCACACCATCCTTGGTCTGGCGCAAGGCAGTCTTCACCCCTTCAAATCCGTATGATCTTTCTTTAATTCTTTGATCCATTCTATTGGGTCTACTCCTTGTAACGCCCACCACTGTTCTTCGTTCCCATGCAAATGCAATTCTCTGTGATGTTTCGTGCAAAGAGAAATCGTATTCATGTCCGAAACTTTCATAGATAACGCAGGGTGGTCAGTAAACATTACATGGTGGGCGACGGTATAGGGAGAAGCACAGATAGCACACGGCTTCTCCCGCACAATTGCTAACCAAGACTTGTCCCTAAAACGGGATGTCTTCGTCAGCATCTGCGACTGGTTCGTTCTTTGGTTCAGGCTTCCATGCTTCACTTAACCAGAATGACAGGAAGCTTCCGGCCTGCCTACCCTCTCTCACGTTAGCTGCAATCTCAAGCTTGACCACCTGTTCGTTCTCGCTTGCCCTGCGCTTTGACGTGGAGGTATCCCCCTCTTTGAACATCTCCACCATCTTCTTCACACAGGCTTTGGTGATTTCAATATCTCCAGTCAGGTCAGGAGCCCGTTCATTATGCCCCCTCACATAATCAATATTGACTGAGAAATTGTCTGTCTTTCTACGGTTGCGGAAGATGCTCCCGCCACCCAAGTCTGGTCCTTTTGGCATCGGTTGTCCTTTCATTAATCGTGCAATGGAAATTCTTCGCCTGATTTTGCTGCGCCTTTTGCAGCCTTAAACAGGGCCATAACATCCTTATGTATGGCTGGGTAAGCCTTACTAAGTAACGTGATGGTCTTTCTATTCACCTTGTAGAAGGTCTCAATTGCTTTTACACACTTCTCTGGAGTGTCATATGCGACCTTGTCTCCACGCTTATCTCCAATGCGTGGCATGAACACGGCCACGATTTGACGAATCATCTTCCAGCCGCTCTCGTTCTTAGCCTCACCAAAAACAATAGAGCCATCCTGATCATCGACGACATGATCCGGGTGATCACGAAATGCTTTTCGCCAGTCACCTAAAGATTTCAGGGGAGTCTTTTTCTCTACAGGTTTCTCCTCTGTCTCTGCCTCGACTTCCTCAGGCTTATCCACTTCTTCAGACTGATCAACAAGATGTACGACGGTCTCTTCTTCCGTCTCCTCAATCAAATCTTCGCCTCGATATATGTGCATACCCAAGCCGTGGAAAGCACAGGCTTTCGCTAGGGTACGTTGTAAACTGGTATTGATTTGAAACGAATCGGGTTTCTGTACCGGACGGTTCCTGTGATCAAGGACAGGCATCACCTCAGTAGCCTCTACCCCTTCAACGGTTACGGTAACCTGAACAAAACAGTTACCGTTTTTGTCCATCGCATAAGGCAGCTTGTGAGCAGGGACGGTCTCGTTGCTGGGACCTCCGTAGTCAAACCAATGTTTGTGGAAGGTCGCACCCGGGTAGTTATCTTTCAAGATTTGGTAAGCGTGCGCCCAACTCAGGTAAGTTAGGTCGCCTTTCTTCTCCGTATACTTTGAGCAATTGATCTTGCTCAAGGTTTCCCACACAGTAGACTTCTTACTAGTCATTTCATTACCCCTTTGTATTGATCACACCATTTAGAAACTCCGCAATAATCCTGCTCACATCTTCGATAAGATGGAGGTCGATGGATTACTTTGCGGTTTGAAGATTTGCTGGCAAACTCTTTCGCATCCTTCTCTGTATCAAATAATTTAGTAGCCCTCTTGGCTGCTCCGGTATGGACCGCCCATTTCTCCTGAGCCGCCCACCTTTCTTCTTCATTGCATTCTGGAAGAGGGGCTAACCCTACCTCCATCTCAGCTACCTTATGCAGCCTCACTCTCTCCGCTACATACTTGTCCTGCTTATCCTCGGGCCACAGGTTAATGGGTATCTCAACGATAGGTGAGGCTGGATAGTCGCCCCGCCTCTCAGCATCGGCCCGTCTCCAGTCTCGGAGGATAGCAATAACTGTGATAGATCCTACCTTGAGGCCCTTAGCATGGCGCACAAGGTACGAGTATACATTCAACTGCTGTTCCCATTCGATCTTGGGACCCATCATTACACTGTAGACACTGGTACTTTTATAGTCCTTGAGATCAATCAGATCATCTGACTGGAACTGATAATCGATTGCGCCGCTGATCACGGTGCCATTGACCTTATGGCTTAGACGTTCCTCGCTAACGACATCGTTTAACTGCTGTGCCGATTCTTCAAAGAGCTTGTGGATACTGCTACCTAACACACGATAGACCATATTCGACACATCTTCGACCATTTCATCGCGATGTCGTTTCCGCAATTGACTTATCCTTGGACTATCGATTAAAGTTGTGACCCTAAGTCCTTGAACAGATTGTGCTTTGTCTGAGTTCAGTAGTGCCTTGACCACCGTATCAGGGAGATTGTGCTTGTTTGTGTATTTCATACCCCTTATATGGCAATAAAGAACTAGATTGTAAAGACCTATGGCAATAGAAAAAGAAGATTGGGCATGGATTGTGATGGTGAGAGACTGGGAGTACACGGCCACTATCTGTGGTGAGCCAGCCTCGAAGTCCAATAGTCGTCAGTTAGTGAGGTTTGGCAAACGACTTGCTAGTATCAAGAGCAAAAAAGCTCGTGACTATGTCCAGTCATTCGCCAGCCAAGCACCAAAAATTAACCCGCTAATAGATACAGATGTTCTTTTGTTCATCCGAATTTGGTATGCAAGTAGGAGACCAGACTTGGATGAGAGTTTAATCATGGATTGTTTGCAGGGCGTTGCCTACAAAAATGATCGGCAAGTGAAAGGTAAATTAATCTTGCACGGGCTCGACAAAGAAAACCCACGAGCAGAGATCAGGATATGTAGGTTTGGGAAACAATCCTCATAGGCTTTGGTTGACGGTTATCTATCGGGCCCTCAGAGATACCTTATCCGAGGACCGAAGGATAAGAGAGGAGGCCATCCACTGGTTAACCAGATCATCCAGAGACCTGATCATGGTGTGTGATCTGGCCGATATAAACTATCGAAAGGTTATTTCCGCAGCGAATTATTTAAAAGGACTACCTCCGAGGGCGGGGTATGTATATCTTAATAAATTATTAGATGATGGGGGAGGCGATGACTAGTATCTCTGAAAGTATGAAGTTGAGATTTATGGGTAGCTCTGATGGGCAGTATCGTCAGACTTGTCCGGCGTGTTCCGCGAGCCGTAAGCCGCACAATCAGCAGGAAAAATGTCTAAGCATAAGAGTTGAGTGGCCAACTGTTAAATGGATGTGTCATCACTGTGCAGAATCCGGGGGGGTATCAT
>Ga0114906_1002091_pt1 | contig 10212 bp, 13 predicted proteins | sample MalvirDeepMed_M9_FD_89687 | JGI IMG/M metagenome (GOLD analysis project Ga0114906, IMG submission 89687) | Marine viral communities from the Global Malaspina Expedition - Malaspina viral metaG DeepMed_M9 | ecosystem: Environmental > Aquatic > Marine > Oceanic | place: Mediterranean Sea... | reverse complement strand
TTAATGCAGCTCGTCAACGTAAATGTGTTGATTGTGGTAAAGCATTTCAACTAAAAAATACTCCTATTAAAAATGAAATTAAAGACTGGAAAAGTTTACAAAAGGGCGACACTTTTAGAATTGTAAATGGGACCGGGTCTTATTATATATTAACTAGAGATTGTGGAGAAGGAGAAAAGGGTGAAAAACTTTTTGTAGGACCAAAGGGAAAGTATCAAGTTAAAAAAGTAGACATGAAAAACGATGGTATACACGCTTGGAGTTTATCGTCTCCCGGCAATTCTCACTATGAGTTTGTATATATGGGGCAGGATCGTTTTTCTGAAGAGTTATATATTCATCACCGTGCGCCCAGAATTATTAAATTTAAATATAGAAGTAAATATAAAAAAAATAGTTGAGGAGAGAGAATATGGCCGTTACTGCATCTGCAACGCCATCTTTAAATATATCATATCGTCTTAGTCAAACAAGTCGAAAATTAACAGCTCATGAAGAAGCATCTATTGGCTATACCGCTTTTAGCTTTGGCGATGGTACAGGTATAGGGGGTGTGAATTTTGGATTAAGACAAACAGGCTTGCTACCGTCTGGAGGAAGTATATCAATAGATTTACAATCAATAACGAAACACCTGTTTAATACTGGAATTAATGTAAACTTTTCTGATGTCAAAGGCGTTATTTTTACCAATTCATCCACCACTGATTCTGCTACACCTCCATATTTTAATATAGTAGCTAGTGGAGTAGATGGTTTTAGTGGATTATTTAATAGTGGATCGGGAGACATAAGGCTCAGACCCCAGAGTACTTGGTCTTTAACAAATTATCAGGGAATTTCTACTGGTCCTACCGATAAAAAAGTATCTTTGATAGATTCTGGATCTGGAATCGGTTATGAATTCTTAGTAGTTGGAGTAACAGGATGAACAATATAACAACAGAGGAGAAATAATATGCCAACTGTTATTGCAAGTGCAACTCCAGCTTTAAATATATCTTACACTCTGGCTGACGATAGCGAAGAGTCATCAAACATTGAAACTACATCTGTTGGCTTCACAAGTCTTGAGTTTGATTATGGTACAGGAATAGGACAAATAAATATGGGTATAACATCCACTGGGAATTTACCTTCTGGTGGCTCTGTTGAACTTGATTTTGATGCATTTCCTAAAGCTATTTTTAATGGAGTATATAATGTAAGTTTTGCTTCAAGAGCTTCAGCTGGAACTCCTATTAATCCTGAACAGGGAGTTAAAGGTATTATTATTACCAACACATGGCAACACCCATCAGGATCTCTACCTTCTGGATTTACAACCTCAGAACTTCCATATCTTACTATTGCTGCATTAGGATCTGATGGGTTTAGTGGCTTATTCAATGAGGGATCGGGTAGTGTAAAAGTAATGCCTAGTAGTACGTGGAGTTTTACAGACTATGTAGGGGTAACTCCTCATATGGGGCCTCTTGGAGGGGCTTTAAATAATAAAGTTAATCTTATAGATTCTGGCTCTGGAGTTCCATATGATATGATTGTAGTGGGAGTTACAGGAACGGGATCTGTTAATCCTTGCTAAGAAGATACTGGACAAAGGAATAGAGTGTCTTAGCTATTATAGCTTTGTCTTCTTTTGATCGGAATAATTTATAAAAGTGGACAATAAAGATAGGTTATTATAATTTTTTTTGACAATTAAAGAGGATTAAATGAAAGTTTTGTGGATTAGTGACTTTGGAATTAGTCACAGCATAGGAGGGGCACAGAGAAGTAATCAGATCGTTATAGACGAAGGAAGAAGTCGTGACTATCTTGTTACTGAATTCAATCACTCTACAGATAAAAATGTTCTTAAAGATAGTTATGACTTGGTTGTTTCTTCTAATTTAGAGATTTTGTCTTCTAAATATTCTGATATTATTGAATACATATCGTCTGCTAATAAGCATGTAAGGCTAGAGCATGATGCTAATAGATATCTAAGCCAAGAAAATCGTGAGATACTGTTTGGAAGTTGCGATATATCCTTTTTTCTAACACAATTTCATTACGATAAATTTGTAGGGATGTATGGTTCAATTTTTAAAAATGTAGAGGTCATTCCTGATCCTATTGATACTAAAATGTTCTATAACATGGAAAATGAAAGAGAAGATAAAATTTTATATGTAGGATATATGCACTATCTTAAGGGAACAAGTGTGTTTTTGGAATATGTTGCAGAAAATCCTAACCTACAATTTGTTATGGCATGTTGGGGAAGTACTAATTACCAACAAGTGGCGAGGTCTCTTTCCAATATAGAATGGCTAGGAAGTGTAGACTATTCTAAAATGCCAAATCTTTATAATAAATATAAAATACTTTACTATCATCCAATCTTTTTTGAACCATTCTGTAGATCCGTAGGAGAAGCCCTTCTGTGTGGAATGGAAATCAACTCCAACAATATCGTAGGATCTTTGCATCATTATTCTGCGATGGGAGAAGAGCAATTCAAATCAACGTGCGGTAATGCGGCAAGTCTTTTTTGGAATCATGTAGAGGCTATTTTATGAAAAAAGTCACTGTAATAACGTCTATATTTAAAGGAGGCTCCTATATTGCAGGTTTTATGGAAGATATTATAGATCAAACAGTGTTTAATGAGTGTGAGTGGTATTTATTAGACGCATGTAGCCCAGAAAATGAATATTCTGTGATAAAACCTTACTTATCGAGGTATAATAATATTAGATACGAAAGGCTTGATAGTGATCCGGGCCTTTATGCGTGCTGGAACTATATGATTGAGAATTCTGATAGTGAGTATGTTAGCAATTCAAATGTAGACGATAGACTTTTACCTCAATGCCTTGAAACACATATCAAAGAACTTGATAAAAATCAAGACTACGATTTAGCATATTGTCAAAACGCTTCTACTAAAATTGCCAACGACTCATATAAAAACTATAAACATTTGTCTGAAGTGCCTATTTATCCCACAGGCCCATTTGATAAGAAAGAGTTACTAACACACTGTTACCCCTCTAGTCATCCTGTATGGAGAAGATCTTTACACGATAGATTCGGATTGTTTGATGAAAACTATAAATCTGCATCTGACCATGAGTTTTGGTTAAGATGTATTGCTAATGGCTCACAAGATTTTCTTTATATTCCTCAAATTTTAGGTATTTATTATTTTAATCCGTTAGGAGTTTCCACAAACACTGATCATGATGATTGGAAAAGTCAAGAAGAACAAGAAGTAAGGGAAAAATACGCAGGACTGCTATGATAAAAAAGGTTATTTCTTTTTCCGTATGGGGCGTAAATCCAATATATACAATCGGCGCACTAAAAAATGCGCAGTTAGCAAAAGATATTTATCCAGAATGGGAATGTTGGTTTTACTGTGGAAAGTCTATTCCTAAAGAAATACTTCAACAATTAAAAAAATATGATAACTGTAAAATTATAGAAGTAAATGAACAAGGAAACTGGGAAGGTATGTTTTGGAGGTTTTTACCTGCTGATGATTCGAATATTACAATGATATCTAGAGACACTGATAGTAGATTAAATCACAGGGAAAAAAGAGCAGTTGATGAATGGCTTGATAGCGATAAGGATTTTCATATTATGAGGGACCATCCATACCATAAGACAGAGATACTTGGAGGTATGTGGGGAGCAAGAAATGGAATAATTAAGGGAATTAAACAATGGATGGAAGATTATAAAAAAGGCGACTTTTGGCAGGTTGACCAAAACTTTCTCAAAAAAATAATTTATCCAAAAATTACAAATAATTGTTGTGTACACGATGAATTTTTTGAACAACGGCCATTTCCTGTGGCAAGAGAAGGTAAGAGTTTTATTGGTGAAGCCTTTAATGAAGAAGATAAGCCTTTAAATCCAGAACATAGGGATTGGATTGCATGAAAGTATTAATAATTCAAGAAGCAGGCCATCATAAAGAAAATGCTGAATATAGAGAATGTTTTAGCTTAGAAAGAGCCTTTATAAATAATGGATGGCAACCTTTGGTTTATGGAAAGGGACATCCTAGCTGGAATGAAAAAATAGACTTCGATAGTTTTGATTTTATTTTAAATTTAGAAAATTACGATAGCAATTGGCTTCCAAACCTAGCAAATTATAATAAAGCCTATAAGATGTTATGGAGTATAGATGCTCATTGTCGTGGTCTTGAATATTACAACCAAATATTTAAAGATGGAAAATACAATTTATTGTTGCACTCAACTATAGATTATGTAACGGAAAAGCATACTCGATGGTTTCCAAATGCTTTTTGCGATAAAAAAATAGTTAAAATAAATACTAAAAAAGAAATACCCTTTGCATTTGTAGGGAATTATGTAAATAGAAAACCCCTACTAGATTTCCTAACAGAAAAATATAATCTTCAACAATTTGTTTTCGTTATAGGAGATCAAATGGTAGAAGTTATCAACAAAAGTAAAATACATTTTAATAAAAATATGGCAAATGATCTTAACTATAGAAATTTTGAAACTATCGGTTGTGGCACATGCTTACTCACCGATGAAAATAAAATGTACAAAGACTTAGGATTTAAAGACATGGAAAATGTGGCCTTTTATAAAGATATGCCCTCTTTGATTGAAAAATTAAATGTGCTATTTAATGATGACGCTCTTGTTGAAAGAATAGGACAGGCTGGGTATGAGTTATCTAGAAAAAATACGTATACAGAACGAGTTAAAGACCTAATAAGTCATTTAAGGACGGTTTAATGAATATTGTAATACCTATGGCAGGACTAGGACAACGATTTAAAGATCAAAGTTTTGATGTTCCTAAACCGTTGATTGATATTAATGGAAAGCCAATGATTACAAGAGCTATAGAATCTCTTGGATTAAAAGGTAGATATATTTTTATTCTTAGAAATCAAAACGAACTATCAAAACTTGAGAACGTTTTACTGTCTCATTCTAAAACATATTCTAATTTTATAAAAGATATTGAAATTTTAAAAATTGATTACACCACCGCAGGACCGGCTTCTACAGCGTTACTAGCCAAAGACTTAATCAACACAGATGAATCATTAGTAATAGCAAACTGCGACCAGATTATGTGGTGGGATGGTAGACTTTTTCAACGATTTTGCGAAATATCAAAGTATGAAGGGGTTATAGTCACCTATTATTCAAATTCTGCAAAAAATAGTTATGCTAAAATTAATAAAAATGGTCATGTCGTTGAAATTAAAGAAAAAGAGGTAATTAGTGAGATCTCTCTAAATGGTATTCATTTTTGGTCTAAAGGAAATTTTTTCATAGAGAGCGCGGAAAAAATGATTGCGGAAAACGACAGATCTATTAATGGTGAATTTTATGTTGGGCCATCTTATAATAAAATGATTGATAAAGGTTATAATATAGGTATATATCATATACCCAATAGTCAACATCATGCCGTAGGAACTCCTGATGATTTGAGAGAGTATTTAAGAAATGAAAATTCATAAACTTAAAGATATGCACAGAGGATGGTTCATAGGTGATTTTGAACCCTCTGTTTTTCAAACTAAACAATTTGAAATTGGAATACTTACGCATAAAAAAGGAGAATGTTGGGATGCTCATTATCATAAAGAAGCGACAGAATATAATGTTTTAATTTCTGGGTTGATGAAAATTCAAGAAACCCTTATTCATCCGGGAGATATCTTTATTATTGACAAGTATGAGATTGCTGATCCTGAATTTTTAGAAGACTGTACAGTTGCTTGTGTTAAAACACCGTCTATAGCAAACGATAAGTTTGAGGTTAAAAAATGAAGAAAGAGATGAAAATTTCAGAAACTATAGGATATCACTATAAAATAATTCCGGGTTTGTGTGGAAAACCAACAGTAGGTTGGGATGACGCTGACGCTTTTGGACCTAACGTAGATACCGAGGTTGATACCCATCTTCATTTTACCCCTTGTGTTGCACAAACTTTTCAAGATATTTTTTCTAGAGTTAAAAATAATTGTTCAGCTATTCTTGAAATTGGGGTGTGGGGAGATCCTCATCATGAAGACAATGCTGGTAGATCTACAGAGTTTCTTAGAGATATGAAAAATAAAGATACAATTTATCTAGGAATTGATAATCAAGATAGATCTCACGTACATGACCCAGAAAACAACATGAACTTTCTTCAATGCGACAGTACCGACAAGGATGCTGTTAACAAAGAAATTAAAAATCTTGGTATAGATGAGTTTGATTTTATATTTATTGATGGTTTTCACTCAATAAACATGGTTCTGTGGGAATGGGAACACTATGTAGTACGTTATCTTTCAAAACAAGGAATCGCTGCTTTTCACGATACAAATTCCCATCCCGGCCCTTATGCTTTGTTTGAGGTAATTGATCCTACAATTTTTGTTGCAGAAAAATATTGCTTAGGTAATGATTATGGAATTGGAGCTATCTGGTATAAATGAAATTTTATAGAGATGAAATAGACGACAGTAAATATGTAGTGGCTACATATAAAATGGCCTCGATGACTTCCTTAAAAGATGCCGCATGGAATCTTGCCATAGGACAAAGCGTGGGTAATCCAAACGTAAGAAACGAATGGGAAACAGACGAGCTATTTGAAAGAAACTCCTGCATAATTATTGGAAATGAGCATGAATTAGAATCTCAAACAGAAGGTATTGTGAAAATAGCGTTCCCTATAGTCAATACCGATTGGGAGAATGACGGTGTTTCTCATTTATTGTGTCAATTAATGGGAGGTCAAATGGATATTGACAATATATCCATGTGTAGGCTATTAAAAATTGACTTTCCTTCTTCTGTACGAAAGTATTTTTTGGGACCGAAATATGGAATGAAAGGAGCAAGGAATTTTACAGGAGTAAAAGACAAACCCCTACTTGGAGCTATTGTAAAACCTAAGATTGGCGTATCTCCCAATGTTCTTCTTGAAATGACAAAACAACTTGTAGAAGGAGGGGTAAATTTTATCAAAGAGGATGAGATTATGTCAAATCCACATTTTTGTCCTCTTGAAGAAAGAGTAGCTCTAATTTCTAAATATATAAATGACTTAGATAGAAATGTAATATATGCTTACTGTATTAATGGAGACCCACATATTATTTGTGATCGTGCTAAAAGAGTTCACGAGCTAGGTGGTAATGCAGTCCATGTAAATATATGGTCAGGACTAGGAGCGTACAACTCTATTAGAAAACTTGATTTACCTATTTTTATACATTTTCAAAAAAGTGGAGACAAAGTTTTTACTGACAATTCTCATAGATTTGGTATTGACTGGACTGTTATATGCGAATTAGCAGGATTGATCGGAGTTGATTTTATCCACGCAGGAATGTGGGGAGGATATTCTAGTACTGATGAAAAAGAATTAGAAGACGTATTACAAACATTAAATAGGTATGATGTGGTAGCTGCTCTTTCTTGTGGAATGCATCCCGGATTAGTAAATAAAATTACTTCAAGGTTTGGCTGTAATTATATGGCTAATGTCGGAGGAGCTATTCATGGGCATCCCAATGGAACATTAGCAGGGGCAAAGGCCATGAGACAAGCTATAGATAATAACCATCAGACTGAATATGAACAGGCTATCAATGCGTGGGGCTTAATTGAATGAAAACAGCCGTTGTAATAACAGGTCATTTAAGAAGTGGTATACAAAACTTTATACATATGTATGAACATTTTTTTTCTAGTCATAAGACAGATGTTTACATCGCCACATGGAATAAACAAGAAAATATTAGAGGTGGACATGAAGTAATAGAAGATCACCTGCTACCGTGGAAAAAAACAAATCTAATAAGGTCTAAAATTTATGACATAGATAAATACAATCAATCTAAAGAATTATTCACTTTAGATTATGATCGTAAACATAGCATAGAAGATATTTGTGATCTCCCAAAACATCAAATATTCAGTATGTTTATGAATGAATCAGAAGAAAAAATACGTCAAACACATTGTGGTTTTTACCCAGAAGCAATAGAGTACTGGAACAATCGTATAAAGGATCAATATTACCTAATAAGACAATCTTTTAATCTATTAAATAACTATCAAGAATATGACTTGATTTTAAGAACTAGATTTGATTTTGTACCACTCTCTCCAATGGAATTGAGCGTTAAAGACGACAAGCTGACCGTTGCTACAAATAGTCCAGAAGATCCTTCAGTTTCTCATTATGATTGTATTCAGTATGGACAACCAGAGGTGATGAAAAAATATTTTCATTTGTACGATCATATTGATGACTTTATAGACAACTTGTCTTATTTAAATAAGCTGTCTTATGATCGTTTTAATGCTGAGTTTATGATGAAATATTATATGGAAGAATATGGAGAGATAAAATATGATCTCCACCTAGCTCCGCATATGAAAGAGCATACTAATTTTATTTTACAGAGAGGGTAGGGTGTGATTTTAATATCTCACAGGGGAAACATAAACGGCCCTATTCCAGAAAAAGAAAATTCTGTCTCCTACATCAATGAAGCATTACGGGAAGGGTACGATGTTGAAATTGACGTATGGCTTATAAATAATGAGTTATTCTTAGGTCATGACCATCCTGATTATAAAATTAATTTAGAATTCTTGCTTGGTAAATCGTTATGGTGCCATGCAAAAAGTATTGATGCTTTAGAATTTTTAATGTCTCATGACATACGTTGTTTTTGGCATCAATCCGATGACGTAACCTTAACATATCCAGACATGCTTTTATGGACATACGCAGGTAAGCAGTTGACAAAAAGATCAATCTGCTGTAATTTAGGTAAAAAGAATAAAGAATTGGATTCCTGCTATGCCGTATGCAGTGATTACATTAGTTTATTCAAGGAGTCTGTATGAAAATACTTTATATAATTTTAACTGGACAAGCTTTTGAAGAGACACGAAACGTTTGGGCTGAAGACACTTGGCTTAAAACTATAGACACAAACGATGATTATTTTTTCTTAGCAGAAAAAGAAGATCAGTCTAAAAAGATTTTAGGTTTTGATACAGAAGGAGGACATCAATTTGCCTTTTTTAAATTAAGAGGTCTTTATTTAGATTATAATAAAAACCCACAAAGATATAATGATTACGACTGGTTCTTTTTTGTTGATTCTGATACTTATGTTCGCACTAAAAGAACAAGAAAGTTCTTAAATGATTATTCCTTAATTGAAGATTCTCCAATGCTATTTGGAAGATTAAACCTACTGCCCAATATCGAAAATTCAAAAACTGGTCCGGGTTTTTTTGGTGGTCAAAGTAAAAATCAGATTATGCCTTATTTTAAAAATTGTCCGATAGTGGGACCGTGGTATGCTCATAGTGGAGGAGCAGGATGGGTGTTAAATAAATCAGGAGTGAAAAAAATAAGTGACTATCTAACGAACTGTGGAGAGGACTTTCCGTGGTCCCAACACTATGATCTATCCCATGCTATGTGGGTAAATGATTGTGATATACCAATGGTGCATAGTAGACTATTCAGATACGAAACAAAAGAGAAACATGCAAGTTCTTGTGAATATCTGGACAATGACGTTATAACTTGGCATTATATGAAAGAGCAAGATTTTTACAGTGCTTTTACTGAAGATACAGAAAATAACATTGGTTAATTATGGATATTGAAAAAGCTATAGTTGCATCTAATCATGATCCGTTTTATCTTGATTTTTGGCCTATTGTTAGAGATGCGTGGCTTGATTTAGAGATAACTCCTGTTCTTGTTTTAATTGGTGAAGAAGACAACACAGTAGAAGATCATGGAGGAATTATTCACCAAATAAAAGCAGTCAATGGTTTTGATACTGGCTTTCAAGCCCAAATATCTAGGATGTACATCACTAAACTATATCAAGACAGCGTATGCATCAGTTCTGATATTGATATGCTGCCGATCAGTTACGATTACTTTCATTCGTTAGGTGATTATAGTAATGACTCTATGGTTATACTAAGTTCTGATGCATATGAATGGGCCGCTCTGCAAGACGATTGGCAGCAAGTATTATATCCCGGCCTTAAGAAGTTTCCAATATGCTATAACGCTGCAACTGGTTCTACTTATAATGAAATATTAGATTTGTCATGTAGTTTTGAAGATTATTGTCATCGAGTAAAGCTAATGAAAAAAACGATGATTATG
>Ga0114906_1002087_pt1 | contig 10223 bp, 17 predicted proteins | sample MalvirDeepMed_M9_FD_89687 | JGI IMG/M metagenome (GOLD analysis project Ga0114906, IMG submission 89687) | Marine viral communities from the Global Malaspina Expedition - Malaspina viral metaG DeepMed_M9 | ecosystem: Environmental > Aquatic > Marine > Oceanic | place: Mediterranean Sea... | reverse complement strand
GAGGTATACACCCGCGAGGCCGGCTACCAGGAGCGCCCAGGGGAATGGCTGATCTAGGGGCTGCGGAGGCGGGGGAAGGCGGACGGCCGCGGAGAATGTCCCCGATGGCAGCGTGCCCGGTGCCTGATCCGGTGGGGAGTCTATCGCTTCCGCCGTTCCCGGCTCCGGGTAGCAGTCGCCTAGAATAAGCACTTGGCCCGGTGGGCAGGTTTCGCTAGATGGGGGGGGCTTTGTAGGGTCCGTGTAAACGGTCGAGGCCGCGCCGCGCTGGTATCCGTAGCTACTTGACATCCTTTGCCCCCTCGATCTTCTCGGCCTGGTCGTCTAGTGCTTGGGCTACAAGGTTCCCGGGTAGGACCGCCAGCTGCACGGCCGCTCTCGCGGGCGCGGGTAACTGATCTGGAACACTGGCCGCAGCCATCGCGGCGCCTGCGGCGATTGTTCCCGCGTATCTTGGAAAGCCGAGCCACTTCGCGGCGAGTTGCCCGATCGCGAGGTTCGTTGCTATCGCGACGATCAACCTAGTCTTATCTCCCGGATTCATTTCTTTATCACCAAGGCCGCGCCGATAAGGACGGCGCCCACGATCGCTAGCTGGTCACGTCGCTGTTTTCTTTCGATTTCAAGCCGCTGGTTCTCTAGGTCGGTTTCGTATAGGTCCAGCTGCCCCGCCAAGGCTGCGTCTTGTCTTTGTTGCTCGGCGATATTGAAGGTATCGCACAAGTCCTGCGCCTCCTCCGAGATCGCGATCATGTCTTCCCACATATAGATCAGGTTGCCCAGTTCGGAGCCATCCGCGATCGGATCTCCCTCTTGCCAGATTCCGTAGGGTCCGCTTCCCGTCCAGCTTCCTACCATTCTTAACAGATCGTCGCGCACGTTCCCCAAGGCTGGGCTACTTACGTTCTGGGCTTGGTAGCGCGTCCAGTCGAAGATCACGCTCTTGATTCCGACGCCCCTATAGCGTCCGTTCTTTATCTTGATTCCTGGGCTAACCTGGGTCCCGCCCGCGCTCGGTGCATCTAGATACGATTCGCTCCGGACGCTTTGACCGCTGGGCAGGTGCTCTTCTATCCACTGAATCTGACACAGTGCCAGCGCGGGGGGTCCGCCTGGACCACACAGAAACCCGAGCCCGATCAGGTCTCCGGGCGGGATCAGTCGCTCGGCTCCTAGCACGTCGAACATGTACTCAGCCAGGCGCTTCCCTCCGCTGAGGTCTGATCCCGGGGGTGAGTTGCCGAGGTTCTCTAAACTGTCCGCGATCGTTAGGGGCAAGAACTCCGACTTCTCCCGGACCGCGGCCCATTTGCTATTGAGCTTGTCCTGCTGGCTCGTTCCCATCAATTCGCGGAGGTAGGCCGCAAGGCCGCAGGGGTTGTGCTGTGATTGATTTCGGATGAGCGCCGCCTGGTGCTGACTCATCACTGCCTGTTCTACGATATCCCCGATCCAACTGTAATCGGTTGGCCCGCTCATCGCTCCCACTGCTCCTGCGTCGTCGCTCATTTGATTGCCTTTATAAGTAGAAGAGCCAAGAGGGCCGCGCCCCCATACTTGAGCCAATCCGGCGAATCTTGCCAGATGTCCCCGATAGTCGGCTGGGTTACGTTTGCTGAGGTCTCAGCGATATTGCCGGCACCCTCTCCCGCGGTGAGTGCGACCTCAGCCGCATCGGGCGCCCCCGCTGCCATGAGCTGCGCGCCGATGGTGTTGAGCTGCGCGTGCACCTGGGCGAGGTATTCCGAACACGGGTTAACGGTCGAGAGTATCCCGCTCACACACTGTTCTTTGTAGAGCGACGGTTCTGCATCGAATAACTCAAGGCAATTTGAGCCCGGACATCCGACGCTCGCAATTCCGATCGCCGGAATAAGAGACCAGGCAGAGCCGATCGCGGGCGGGTTGTCCGCCAGTCCCGCGAGGGCCTCCGCGCTCGTCGCCAGTTCGCCTAGCTGTCGCGCCTCTTCCGCGTTTGTCGGGTCCGTCTCGGTCAACACGGTGTCCACCTGATCGAGGGTCTCGCGGATTTGAAACGAGAGACTCATCGAAGTGCCCAAGCGAGGCCGATGGCGATTATCAGAACAGCAACCACCGCGGGCGCATCACTTGGCGACGGTGCGGCGCCCGCCTGGATCTGCAGTGCCTTGGCTTTGATTTCAGTCCAAGGGAACCAGATTCCCGGATCTCGCCGGCGCGCCGGGTCTAGCGCTGCATGGCTTACGAATCCGCGAGCTCGCTCAGGGTCGTCGGTTTCGGCTCGATATTCGAGCGGAATGCCGTGAGTGCTGCTTATCCATGCGACCAGCTGCGCCAGTTGGTTGTTGATCTTGTTTGACCAAGTGAGGGGGTCGTCGGTCTCTCCGACCACTTCGATCCCGATGGTGTGCCGGTTTGCGTTTCTTGCATGCCATGCCTCGTTTCCCTCGTCCACGAGTTGGAATATGCGATCGGCCGTCACGAGGTAGTGAGCGCTCACGCGGGCGCGTTCTATCTCCCCCTCGTCGTTTACCGCTGTCCTGTCTGGATCTGTCAGGACTCGTAGCGAATCGTCAAGGTCGAGTTCGGTTGTATGAAAGACGACATGATCGATCGCCGCTCTCCGATTGGCTCGGAAGTTGGGCGATGGATAGATAACTGCGCCCGGGTAGCCATTCATCGACCGCGCCCGAGGTTGAATTGAAAGTGAATGAAGCCACTGGAGTCGTTGACTCCGTCTCCGTTGGTGACTTTGATCTCCCCGCTTCCGGAGTTGTCCATCGGGGGAACCGTGCGCCATGGGCTCTGCGTAATGGCGCCCGCGTGAGCGCTGCTAGCGTCTAAAGCAAACGACCAGAACACCTTGTTAGTCTGCCCGATTGCTTCCACCTTGATCGGGGTTGCGTCGGTCTCGGCTCGGGAGTAGGCCCAAAGGCTTGCGTTCTTGGGGACTGCCACACTGTCGCCGCTAGATGCGGAGGCGTCGTATGCGCGGATCGCGTACAGCTTGGGCTCTCCCTTGGGCACTTCTCCGCACATAACCGGGCGGGCAAGTAGCTCGATCGTGTCGCCCCCCACGCCGTTTGCATCAAACAGAGTAACGGTGAAGGAAGGGAACGGGACAAATACTGTCCCGCCTTGCTGCATCAAGGCGCCCCCGTTGTTGTCGCCGTATTCGAGCTTTGCCGCCTGAAACCAGTCTTCTCGACAGTCGATGATTGCCTCGACTTGGCTCCCGTTGATCGTGTTGGTTGTTACCCAAGTTAGATCCCACCCGCGAAGTTGCGGGTTCGTATCTCCCCAGGCTACAGCTGCGGCCGGATTGCCTCCGGCCAATTCAACGGTATAACGCCTCAGCGGTGGGATGTCCCATGATTGCACGTTGCCCCCGCAAGCTAGCGGCACCCGCTATAGTCGGTCATCTTGTCAGGATAGAAGCGGAAACCGAACGAGGTATGAATCTTGTTCGATCCAAAGTTCTTTCCCGTGAGCGTGATCTGGTCGCCACCCGAGACCCGGATTGCGCCGCCGGCGAACCAGCTAAACTGGCGCAAGCCGGCGCCGAACATGGTTCCGGGCACGCCGACCGTTCCCTGTCCTAGGAAAATATTGTTTCCCGTGGGAAGTGTCAGGGCTGAAAAGGAGACACCCGCCAGACCGTCGATCCAGTCTCCAGCTGCGGCTCCGGGTGCTGCGAGGTCGCAGTATGCCCGGACCTGCAGACTGCCCAGAGAGAGAATTCCAGACTCGTCCACAGTGGCCGAGACACTAATCGCGTCGTCTCCTGCTACTTCGTCAACGACGGAGGCGAGGTATACGCTTGGGCTCTTGGGCTCGTTCGCGCTGATCCTTCGGTTGTCAGGGATGAACGGGATCGCCATCTGACAATCAATGTCCGCGGCGTTTGCGGCCGCGCTCTCTATTGTCGCCGCTAGCGTGTCGCCCGCCTGGACGTGCACGGTAGGAAGCGGGATTTGATTCGTCCCTCGATAAGCCGAGAACGCGCCGGCAGGAGCCACAAGCGTTCCGCGGCCGCGGACGTATTGTATCGCGCCGTTCAATTCTAGAGACGTGAGCGCTAAGGTTTGAATCACGCTGGACTCGGGCGCGCTGGCGTCGGTGCTCAGGTTCGCCGACAGAACCATATTTGAAAGGATTAGCTGTCCCGGCTCACTGACTGTGAGCGTCAGGGTCACGGATTCGGTTGCTGCCGCGATGTTGTCTAGCGGCGCAGCCATGACCAGCTGCCGATTGATAGTAGAGAGAGCCATGATCGATTCCTTTAAGCGGGAACGCGATCAAGCGATCGCGATGCGTTGGCGAAATTTGTAGCAGAGTGCTTGGAGGGTGCGAGCCGGTGAACGTTTCGCCGCGGAGGTAGGTTGTGCATGGCTCCCCCATTTGTCGGATTCATCGCGCCCTGAATCATTCCGATCGCGGTGGGTGCTAGCATGCCTACAGCTGCGGCCCGGGCGTACTGCTTGTTTGTTCCCTTCAAGCCGTACTGAGCAACCACCAAAGTGATCACGCTCGCGAGGACCGATCCCTTAACACCGAACGGAAGAACCGGCTTGCCGGCCTTGTCTGTCGGGTTGAGCCACTTCCAGGTATCTGCATAGCTTGCGGCCGCGAAACCTGCCGATGCGGCCAAGCTGTACTTGACTGCAGGCGATGAGAAGATTCCCTTGGGATTCCGTCTCGCTCGTCGGCGAGTTGGCGCCGCTGTTCGCATGTACGCACGCCGGGCAGTAACCCTCCGACCCCCGCGACGGGTTGAGCGGACCGGGTAGCTGCGGCGCCGGACGTTTGCCTTCTTGCGAGTCTTGCCTCTTTTTCGCTTTGCCATGTCTAACCCTTTATTCCTTGGCCGGAATAGTCCAGCCGATCTGAGATAATTAGGAGCGCTGTGTTGCCCTGGTCATCCGCCAGCGCGATCACTTGATGATGATCTGTGAATTCGTGTTCCCACAGTTGCCCGTCCTGGTCCGTGTAGGTGAGGACGGTGCCGGTCTGATCTCGCTCGTTGTATGGCTCCAAGATTCCGACGATCGCCGCTTCACCCTCGGGCAGGGTCAACTCGCCGCCATCGACACAGGGTAGGCCGCTTGCCTCTTCGCATACGTTCATTTGTTCATCACCAAGGCTACAGCGATCAGCGCGGCCGCGCCGATTGCCCAAGGCATGTAGTCGGGCTTGTCTTCCGTCTCAGGAAGATTGACGACAATTACCTGGTCCTGTTGCTGCTCTTCCTCGGTTCCGTCTTCGCGGGCAATCTTTGCCACACGGTCTACGATTTCGAGCACAATTCCGACGCCCCCACCGATGGCTTGCACCACATCGCCGACTTGTAGGTTGCTTCCGTTGCTGTATTGCTCGGGCTCGGGATCTCCCCAAGACCAGCCGGAATAACCACCGGGGATTTCGTCGTAGACGTTTGCCATGCGCGGAGGTTTACACAGTGCGGACATTCGCGTAACAATTGCGTCACAGTTTTGTCAATTTTCACACTTTTAACAGTTTTGAGGTTCTTACTTTGGCTGAATATACGATCAGAGAAGAGAAGAGGAGCGCGGTCGAGGAGACGATCGACGGTTGGCTACCTCTCGAAGGTATCCAACACCTGGAAGTCTGCAGGAAGCGCGGAGCGAACCACTCAAAGATCGCGGATTCGGAAGTGGACGCTGAAGAATTGGAGCGGCTCGGGTGCGGTGAGGCTGTGTTGGATCGGGTCCTGGATCAGATTCAAGGAATGGGCGGGCGCTTTGAGTTGCGCTTACGTTTCGCCGACTATGCGAGCAAAGGGGGAAAGAGCGACCTAACCAAGGCCTTTCACCTGGTCCGCGTCAAAGAGCCCAGCACCAAGAGTCAGGGAAGTAGTGCGGCAACAGAACAGCTTGCTACATCTCTGGCCACTGCTTTCGACCAGCAAAGCGCCCGCGCTGAGAGTAGAGACGAGCGTCACGCGGATTTCTTATCTCAGATGATGATGCGCCAAGATGAAAGTAGCGAGCGGCGCCTATCAGAACACGCTAGCTACCAGATCGAGATTATGCGCTTGCGTGATGAGCTGGCCCGGAAGGATCTAGAAATGGCGCTGGTAGAAGCGCAACAGGGGATGCCCCCCGAATTATGGGCCGAGGTTCTCAAAGCCGGAATCCCGGTGGTTGGTCAGTTTGTCGGGACCGTGAGCACAGCGGTGGCCGCTTGGGGTCGATCTTACTCCCAACTCGCCCCCCCTTCCGACTCGGCGCCCCCACCCAAGACGGAAGCGCCCGCGAACGGCGCCGGCGACCAGGCGCCCGCGGATGCTTGATAGCGGCTACCAGAACGTTGGAATAGCAGAGCCGCAGCCACCCGGGCCATGGGTGGACGATCAGATTTGCATCTGCGGCGACCATTTGGAGAAGTACGATCGCTTCAATTCAGGCGTTACCTTCGCTGAGGCCGCGGCCCAGCTGCGCTTCGAGAACAAGCAAGCCGAGATCAGCCAGAACCCGAATATGGGCTGGACGATGGAGGCCGGATCGAAGGACGAAGCGCCTGGCGGATACCGCGGCCGCGGTGCAATCCTCACGATGATGCGGCGGATGAAGCTTGAGCGCTGGTACGACAGCCACTCCAGCTGCGCCGAGGGGGATCACGATTGGGAAGAGTTCTGCGCCGACTATCCCGACTCTCCTAACTGCCGAGACTTCGATGAGTGGTTAGCTCGGGGAAAGCCAGAGCCCACCTTCGAAGATTACGGGACCGGATACAGTGAAGACGAAATCGACGGTTTCGAAATCCCGTTCTAGTCCAGGATCGGATAGGGATACTCAGCGCATGCGGCACACTCCCCCGCCAAGTGTTTTTCGAGCACTTGCTCAAGAGTTAGGTTCTTATCGTGCGAGATGCAGACTTGGGTGTCATCATCCCCTTCGGATTCGGGACACTCCGGCTCGTGCGGTATCCATTCGTCGGTGTTTTCCGTGGGCATGGGACAGTTGCACTTGTCTTTCATCTTCTCAACCTCCTGAGTTGTGTTTTCTGTGAGACGGTCTCGTCTCTTCTTTATTCGGTTTCTTTTCGGCCATCGCCGCCAACACCCAATCAGGCCGCGCCTGCAGGTGCCAATTTAGGAGGGGCGCGCACTGGAATCCGCAGCAGGGGCAAGGCTTAGAAGCATCGGCTTGTTCTTCGTCGGTGGGCTCCTCCTGGTCGTCGTCGTCGGTCTCTTCTTGGAGGTGATAAAGAGCGCCCCAAGCGTCGGTTCTCCTTAGCCTTTCACAACCATGAACCAGATCGGCAAGGTGCCAGTCGGTTAACCTCTCCTCTTCCTTAGCCGCGGTGGCGTATCCCTTGGTGATATATTTGAGCGCTTCGCTTGGGTGCTTGGATCTCACGTCTGCGACACTTGGAACCCCCTGTTCTTCGCAGACTCGGTGCCACTCTGCCAGATATTCAGCCTCCTCTTCCCTCGCCTCCCCTCGGGCGGTGAGGATCTCGCGGTGGTCCAGTTTTCTCGCCCACAGACCCGATCCCACCGCGGCCGCGCTAGACAAGACCGCGGCCGCGCTCTTCCCTTGCTTGGTTCGCTGGTCGAGGTGGGCGAGGGCCCAGCTGCGGCGAATTCTCCATGGATTGATCGGGCGCCAGTTGTCGTTTGCATTGGGGTGCGTCCAGTCGTCAGGCGCCTTGCAGTTATTCAGCAGAACGTGAGCATGGACGTGCCAGCTATTATCCGGCCGCGGCGCCCCTTCGTAGGAAGTGACCCCGCCAATTCCGGGCACTTGATCGCGCAGGATCTTGGTGAATTTGCGGTGTGCCTTTCTAAGGCGATCCACTCCCGGCCGGAACCGCTCCCCCTTCCTTCCCTCTTGGGTGAGCGTGACCATGACCGCTCGGGGCCCGGTCCTTGTTTCAAATGCTGTAACGTGCGGCGCGTAGATTCTAAGCAAACGCGCTGCGCGCTTCTTAGAGCACCAAGGGCAAAGCGCGTGCTTGCATGTGATCGTCTGATACCAGGCTCCGTGAGTCTCGCATCCGTAGTGGTACTCCCCTCGGCGAATGCCACAGAACGCGATCTTCCCGTAAGCGCGCCCCACTGCCATCGCCTGCACTCCCTCGGATCGCTCGTGAAGTTGGGCCAGTCGGTTCTTGAGGACCTCGACATGTGCCCGCCGATCCTGGTCGCGCTCCATGCGCGACTTGGGGTCCTTCCGGAGGTCTCGCGGTCTAGGGTCTCTGTAGTTGATCGCTGTCATGGTCTGTAGTTTTGCGGTGTTTCCCTATGTGAACACGACAGGGCCGCGGCAAGGAGCCATCGAGCGAAGTCAGGGGGTGTGATCCTTCTGAGCTGGTCCCGCGAGAGGCGCCCCGAGTTGACCAGGGGCGGCAGGGTGGGCGCGTCGGAAGATGTGGTAATAACTGAGCTTGGTTCTCGGCGGACGGGGAGCGGCGGGAGGTGCGCCGGGTTAACTCCGGAGAAAAATAGCCAAGTTTGTTTCCTGCATGGGTGCCCGAACCTCGCCTGGTCGATAGTGAGGGACCACTCGCGGGGGGCGATAAGGGGCACCCGCTCGAAGGGGCTCGGCAGTCCGCAGCGCTCCCATAGACTAGAGCCTTCCGGGTGCTCCAACACGCCCCCCCATCGCCGCACCTGATCGACCGCGAGGACCGCCAGCTGCGGATCTTGCCGAGTGCAGAACGCTTTCAGTCGCCCCCAAGGCCCGCACGGGGGATGCGCGACCACAGGATAAGGCCCCGCGTATCCCCTCGCATCCCGGCTCTTGGTCCACACATCGCGGCAGAGTAGCGGATAAGGCCCCGCCGGGTCGGCGTATAGGACAGCGGCGCTCACGTCCTGCGCTCCCTGGCGAGAATGGCAAGCAGGTTCTTGATGCGCTTGTCTCTTCGTTTCACCCTTTCTTTGTGGTCGAAGATGATCTCCCACATTTGGAGGAACTCGCGCTCTCTCGGCGAGGGCTCTCTGAGTTGGATCGCATCTCTCACCGCCCTGGTGAGTTTCTTTCGCTTGGTCGGCTTTTTCATTTCAGCCCCCCGTCGCCATCGCGAGCGGGGACGGGGGCCCGCGGGGCCGCGCGCTCCCACCACAGGAGGCGCCGGATCCGGCAAGGCTCCGTCGCGTAGCGCGGGGGTCGGTAGCCGCGGTCTAGGCAGGGGCTGAACCGTGCGGCGTTGCATCTTGGGCACTCGATGTCATCCATGCTGTGTCGCAGCGAATACCTCATTTCAGCCCCCCGACGCCCGCGAGCTTGGAATAGGCGGCGACTAGTCGCGGCCGCTCCTCCTCCGTCATCGGGGGCTCTAGTCTTTGGATCTGGGCGACGAGATAGCGCGCATCGGCCGCGGCCCGGTCTCGCATGGTCTCGCTCGGGCCACCCATCGCCGCACACAGGCGCCAGACTTCGTTTGCATACTGAGGAAGCACCGCGACAGCGTGTTCTCGGGTCCGAGGTAGGTCCTTCTCGCCCAACTGCTTTATCAGGCGATGAATCATGTGTAGATGTGCCCAGGCATCCGAGAGCCTGTGCATCTCGACTTCATGTCTGCTAGGGTTCTTCGCGTGACTGGTCATGGTCTCAACCTCCTCTGATCGGTCGCGTCTTGGGTCTCGGTGTTAGTTGTGGCGCCGGGACCTTTGACGTTCTGCGGATTACCGTATCAGGATCGACCGTCGCAGTGTTGCCCCGATTTCGCGCAAGGTTCGCAACACGACGCATTCTCTTCTAATTTCAAGTAGTTGTTGTAGTTGTAAAGAATTGTAGCAATACCCGAGGCGACCAGGCCGAGCCGAGCCGCTGGGCCCTTAGCCCTACTCCCGGCCCAAATCATAAAGGGCCCGAGGATTGCGACATCAATCACCCGGATCTGTTGGCTTTTCATCGGTGTTTGTTTCGTGTTTAACGTACGTTTGTTTTTCGATGCGCTCGGCCAGCTCTCGTAATAATTGAGGAACCAGCTGCGTAGGGAATGCTAGTTCCGCCTGCTCTAGGAGTTTCTGCGCTTCCGCGACTAGATGGAGCGCGACCGCTGCAGACTTAGCGCTTGGGACCTTCACAGTCCGTGTTCTTTTCGGTAGGCGTTGATCGATGCGACGGCAACCTCTACCGCGAGGCGCAATACCATGCCCCCGAACCATTTCGCAGCCTCAGCGCTCGGGTTCTCCTCGTCATTCTGTGCGCGCTTCTTCGCTTCTCGGACGCACCAAGACATCCGCTTGCGGCCTTGCTTCTCTCCTGGAT
>Ga0114906_1002085_pt1 | contig 10229 bp, 19 predicted proteins | sample MalvirDeepMed_M9_FD_89687 | JGI IMG/M metagenome (GOLD analysis project Ga0114906, IMG submission 89687) | Marine viral communities from the Global Malaspina Expedition - Malaspina viral metaG DeepMed_M9 | ecosystem: Environmental > Aquatic > Marine > Oceanic | place: Mediterranean Sea... | reverse complement strand
GGATTTTGTTAGGAGCGACCATAGGACGGGTAAAAATAAAGAACGAGCGTTGCAAGATGTTCATAAGTTTGGCAGAGAGTGCAACCAAGTTGTTCTCATAAATGATTTGCGAAAGGAAGTCGAGATGTTTGGTGCGACCCCAGATGACGCTAGGCATATCGTTACGAGTGGTATGCTGATAGATGAAATACTGCAAACAAATCGTGGACAGCAAAACTATGAATATGAAAAGAATAAGTTTTTTATTCAAGATGGTTGCTCCCGTGGTCGGGGAAGATATCACTCCCAACCTGAACTGTTTTTTATGGACTTGTTGTGGTACATGAAAGAAAACGACTTAAATGCTTTGGTGCTGGAAAAGCCTGTTACCGAGTTGGACACTTCCTTTCTATCCGAAAGGTATAACAGTATCCACAATAAAGCGTTTAGCCGCATAAAGAGTAAATCTATCAAGATGGTGGTTGAAGCTATCGAAGACTTTATTGAGAAGAAGAATAAGGAAACTAAACATTCATTTAATTACGATTCATATATCAGTAGTTATGATTTGGATGGTAACTATCCTGATACTATAAAGTCGGTGATGAGTGATTTCTTCTCATACAGAAGATACTTGGATGGGGATGACAAGCCTTTGTCTCCTCAAAAGTGGTTGGAGAAGCAATATAGGGACGACGACAAATCGTACTATAGAAATACCATAACCTCTATGATGGCGACTCTTAAACAGCATTTCGGCTACTTGAAAAAGGAAGACCACGATTGCGTGGGGTACGCTTTTAATGGTACGATACCAGCCAAAGATAGAGAAATAACAGTTTACCCTTCGCAATACAAAAGAAGTGAAGATTGGACTGTGGATGATAAAGCCTTTATAAACTCAGAAGTATTAAAATTTCGTAGACTCATGATGGAGGGAACTTACAATGAAAACTAAATTAACAAATGAAGATTGGGAATGGTTAGAAGAAAAGTACGGTAAATTGTTACACCACATTTCATATAGAATTGGGGGCGATAAGATTACCAATGACCATGACGATAGCTATCAAGAACTTTCTATAGCAATCATGGATACCGTAGAGATGTTTGATAGAACCACTAAAAAACCTTTTGCACAATATAAGCACACTTCTCACTTCGATAAGTATCTCAAAACTGTTTTGTGGAATAGAAAAAATAATCTGGGCGTAAAAATAAAGAGGCGTGAGCCTTTGCGTAGGCAGATTAGTATAAACGAACAGTTGGTAAAGGATAAAGTCCACTCTCCAATTCATAGCTTTGAACCTTTTGGTAATGAAGAGTTTGATGATGAGTTGAGAGACATGGTGAGTGAGATACAAAAGGATGGTAGAACCATTAAACCTAATGGCGGCTTAAATATAAATCGGCTATGCAGGAATACAGGGAAGAGCAAATCGGAAATCAAATACACAATACAAAGACTGGAAAGAAAGTTGCAGTCGTATAACGAAGAATGATATACGCTCTCCTTCTTGTCCTGACAGCTTTGGGTTGTAGCTTCTATAATGCCTACAATCAAAACTTTCAACTGATGGCTCTTTGGCTTTTGTTCTTGATGAATACTGCCAGCATAGGTTACTTGTACAATGCTACACATAGAGATGGAAAACCCAAATAAGCCCGAACGATACGAACAGTTGTATCTGGATATCGCACAAAGGTTGTCGGAGATGTCGCATTGTGAAAGGAATAAAGTAGGATGTATCCTTGTCCGTCAGGGCAGGATACTTTCTATGGGATGGAATGGTATGCCTAGCGGCTTTGATAATACTTGTGAGGAACATAATAGAACCAAGCCAGAAGTTATCCACGCCGAAGAAAATGCTATTGCTAAAATCGCTTGCTCCACCGACAGTAGTGCTGGCGCAACACTCTACACTACTCTCGCACCCTGCGTTGAATGTGCCAAACTGGTTATTCAGTCTAAGGTTGTGAAAGTAGTTTACAATAATCGCTACCGATATGATGCTGGGATTGATTTGCTTAATCATGCTGGTGTAGAAGTAGTGAGCTACGAACCCCAAGGAAGATAAACATGAAACAGAAAGAAATAATGACGGATGAAGAAGCATTAAAGTATGCTATCGAAAATTTAGAGGATGCTGAGAGGCTTCTCGATTTACCAGACCACGATAAAGCCGAGTTAGCAGAAGTAATCCACACACTAAAAAGTTTATTGGATTCATACGAGAAATGCTCATTTGGATTTTTAACTCTAGGAGATGAAGAAGATGCCGAAGCCTGATTGGACTCAACCAGAGAAGAAAGGGTTTTTAACAGACACACCCAATCTTCCAGAGGATGTAACAGAGGAATGTTTTGTTGTGTATCAAGCATGGGGTAGTGCGCATCAATGGTGGTGTGGTTGGAAAAACTATTCCCGCCTATGGACTGCTTTACGATTCGGAATGATGCTTAACTATAATAAAGACCACCTGGCGTATGTAAAGAATACCAAAACCAATGAAATAGTATGGAGGTCATGGGAAGATGAAAACCCTTATCGAGGTAGATAACATGATTAGATGCGCAATTTGTAATGGCACAGGTATTCAAGAGGAGACTGTAAAAGGTTATCGTCGGTACAAGTGTTGGTCGTGTAAAGGTAAAAAGGTTGTAACCGACCCTTTCCCTTCTCAAAAAGAAACATTGACTGACGAGCAAGATTCTGATACAATGAACGCATGAATATATTTGCTATTGAAAAAACTGGTAATGATATTGATTGGCACAAATCAGCTTTGTCCCATGATAACTATCGTGTAAACAAAATGATTATTGAGTCTTGCCAGATGTTGTCCACCAATGTTCAGTTGTTCGGCTACGACAGTCGTTACAGAATGTCTTTCCAAAATCATCCCTCAACTAAATGGGCTAGAGAATCGTTTGCTAACTTTAGCAATCTGTTAGACCTAGCATTTAGTTTGCGTGGTGAGTTTTGTCGTAGACATGACAAGCAACAGCATGGGTGTGATGATGTTCTCGTTCAAATGAATGAGTTGAGTAGGGATATTGATTTCGTAAAACAGTTTCCCACCGATGAGCCTACACAACTACCATTGTGTATGCCTGATGAATACAAATGTGCAGATACGGTTACTGCGTATCGTACATACTTTGCTAACAAACCAAATCTTAGATACTTCCAAGGTGATGACCCTGATTGGGTTTGGCAGTATCGCACACACGAAAAGCCTATACAAATAATAGACCGATGAAAAAGAAAACAACTAAGTACAGAACGATTAAAGGGTTCGATAATAAAATGAAAGCAGAGAAGTTTCTGGCTTCTCTTAATGACGCAGACCAGTATTCTCTTTATGAGAGAACATGGTTTGAACGAGACAAGAGGCGTTACTATGTTCGCCAACTCGTAAGAAAAGGAGTGAAGAAATGAATAAAAGAGATTTAGATAAGTTTAGAGAAGAAATGAAGCGTGAAGCAATATCTTCTACGAGGATGTTAGGAGGAGCAATGTTATGTGGTGTAATTGTTTTAATAAGTATTTTTCTTTTTGCGTCCTGCTCAGTCCCAACGACAGATGCGTATGAGCAACACCAACTAGACCTAAAGGAATATAATTCCATAACAAATTACAATGGTATATCACACTCTACATTAAATAAGATGTGGGATACCTTTTATATTGAGGCGTTGATAAACACGGAGGTTAAGTAATGCCGAACTGGGTGAGCAATAGTATAGAAGTAGAAGGAAAGTTGGAACACAGAAAAGAGTTTGTGGAGAAGAATAAAGGATTCCACTTCCACGACACCATGAAGAAAGGAAGCTATACAGACCTTTCATTTCATGCGTCTGTTCCTGTTCCAAAGAAACATATCAACTCCAAGAAAGGTGATGGTTGGTATCATTGGTGCATAAACAAGTGGGGAACAAAATGGGATGCGTCGGAACCATGTGTTGACCACAGCAAACACTCAACCTCTTATGGGTTTGAGACTGCGTGGAGTCCTCCAATTGATTGGATAGAAGCTGTGTCTAAGAAGTTTCCACATTTAATGTTTAAGGTTACTTGGGTAGAAGAACAACTCTACGGAGCAAGGTTTGATATTCAAGGAGGAGATTATTTCTGGCAACAGGATATGACCGAAGAACAATGCAAAGAGTATATGGGGATTGAAGATGACGAAGAAGAATGACCAGATTAACCATCCCGAACACTATAATAGAGGGATGGAAACAACCAAATACATATTCTCATGGGATATGGATTTCGCAGAAGGAAACATAGTTAAATACATTACTCGCTACAAGTTTAAGAACGGAGTCGAAGACCTTAAAAAAGCTAAATGGTATTTGGAGTACCTGATTGAACAAAATGAAAATTAAACCGATAGATGACCGCCTGTACCGAGCAATAGCTCATGTATCAGGATATGCCAAACACATGGCAGAAGAAACAGAACATGAATACAAGTATGGTAAGGGTTTGAATAACTCTATCGAACTTGTTGATGAGTACATTCGTTGTTTTGCCGCCGATGGTAGTGTTTCCCAAAGAGGGAGAATCCCTCACTCATGGAACGAAGATACAATCTTTGAATCGGATGAGAAATACATAACAGAACCAATGGAAGAAGCATCGCCTGACCAAAAGGATGCAAACGCCAAGAAACTCTTGGAGGAACTAACATGATTAAAGAAAATGATTTTATTAAAGGCATCGGTTTGATTCTGATGTTTACTCTAGGTTGGATTGCTAGTGATTTGTTTGCGCAAATTGATTGTGGTGAATGTAAAGATATGCGTAAGAGCATTGAGCAACGCATGAATCGTTACAACCAACAACAAAGGAATAAGCGTTTGGAGATGCAAAGGTATCGTCCAGAGAACAATAACGAGCGTCCTAAACAGTTTCGTGAGAGGAGAGTCCGTCCTCAAGTCCACGAAGAAGTACCACCACTAGGAGTGAGTCTGGTATGACCAGATATGTTGTAGGTAGAAAGTGTGATGCTATCGAATGGGTATTCGTAGACGCAGACAATGTTGCTGAAGCACGAATAAAAGCTAAAGACAATCAGACCTCTGACTACGCATCTAATGCTCTAGAGTTTAGTAAGTATCAACCAATCGAGTGCTGGTTAGTAAAAGATATTTCGGCGGATAGTACAACCGAGGTAACAAATACTGATACTAGTATAACAACTTCTTCAGAGACTACACAGTATTCCGAATGGGATTTAGATTTAGATACCAAAGACATATCACCCATATAGGGAAGCATAAGTCAAAGGATAAAAGATATATCACATAGGGATAAAGTAGGTAAAAAACTACCCCCTTTCTAAGACATACCCATAAGGGTCATATAAGTCAAAGGAAGGGGGTTTGTTTTTTTTATTTAATTTTTTCCCTGCTTTTTTGTAAGATTGAGGGAATTTTGTTTTTTCTTGCTTATTATTTTGTTTTCGTAATAGGGGGTTTAAGAAAAAATATAATTAAAAACTCCTATTTATCTCTCATTTACCCCTATCTCATATAAGTCAAACGACTATTTAGTATGTAATAAACTAGTAATAAATGCTATTTAGCTTGGTTTTACTACTCATTAAAAAACACTAGGAACAATGCGTCCCATATAAGGGTGGTATAAGTCAAGGATTGTTTTATACTGAAGGATATTATTTTGAAATTTTAATTTTTTGATTGTAAGTTTTATTTTTTTTTGCGCGAAAAGATAAAAAATCAAAATTAGAATTTCAAAACCAACAATATGTAAGAACAATCTAAGAAGGATGAAAGAACAGTAGAGGTATAGTAGTATCCTCTAAGGTATCTTATTGTATCACATTCCCCCATGTCAGTCAAGCATAAACCTTTACAAAACAAGAAGTTGCAACGGTTTTCTTTTTTTTCTTCTTTCCTTTTATGCTTTGGGCTTTCCTAGTTTCTTTTATCATGTTCCGATAATCTCCCGCACCTTTTTCGAGCCTTGCTATGGAGCTTTTATTTTACCACACTCCCCCACCCTGTCAAGATATTTTATAAGTTCTTATAGCGTAAGTAGTTAGGAGCGAGCCCAGGCCGGTTTTTACACAGAAATCAAGTCCTTTTCAAACTTTTTCTCGTTTACTTTGTTGCCGTGATGAATATAGGCGACAGTTTCCACAGAGGTAGACCAGCAAGCTCTACAGCTACCACACTTTCCACCACGCTCACCAGAGCGACAGAGAGCATAACCTTTTGCGGGAACAAAATCCTCTTTGGATTGTATGATTGTTGAGTTGTTGGGGTATAGGGTAGAATCCAAACGACCACCTTCCCGGCTATCGCTCGAATAACGCACCACTACATTCGGAAGATTTCTAATACCTTCTAACCTTTTAGCGATACCCTTAACCTTATGGCTGCGAGTAGGGAGCCAGTGCATTGTGTCAGGAGTTGAGGCGATGACCGCCCAGATTTTACCAGCCAACACTGTGCTATTGATATCTCCAGAATCAAACCAACGAAAGTATTTCATCCCTTTAATCTCTTTTACCATAGCACGAACCCATCCGTCCTTTTGCCAATCGGCTTCGTTATGCTTTCTAGCGGCAATCGTTCCCGGGAATTGATAGGCTCCAGTGAGCGCATAGCAAAAGCTACACGCATCCGTTGGGCTTCCGTCATCTTTTCTAGCACCGGGACAAGTTTCCCAAGCAGACTGCGACCAGGATTTTCCTGGCATTTTAGAAGTTTTCGAGAGTTTGGGCTTGGCTTTTTGCCTAGCGTTGAGAACCGCTGGCGTAGCCATCGCACCCCTGTAAGGCTTTTGGGAACTGATTGTCATGCGCATAGTATAGCATATCCTTACAGCTTTGTCAAGTATAAAAAGAAGAAACCCGGTTCAAGCCTATAGAATCCTGAACCGAGCCTTCAATCCCCATTTAGCTAGCGTGGGTGGTTCGCTTTATAACTTTTCTGTTTTTTTCTGTCGGGTGTGAAAAGCTGACTGAAAATCTCACCGTTGTTTCATGGGTATATTATAGCAGCTCGCTGCTCGCTTGTCAAGTATTATTTAATAAATTTTAAATGCTTGTAGCGTAAGGACTTAGGGAAGAAATTGGCCGCGATTTTTGGGAATGTCAAGTAAAAAAGCCCCAAACCAAAAGGAGAGGGGCGCTGGTTTTCTGTGGGCTTTCTATCTTACGGGGAATCCCCCAGCCACGAGCATTGCCAGCTTGCTCAGTATGAAAAACAATCCCTACATTCCCTTAGCCACCTCATTAGCGACTAGGTTTCTTTCCTCTTTCAAGGAAGCGAGGTCTTTTTTGTATTGAGCTAACCATTCTTCGGCTTGCTCATCTCGCAATTCCCACTCAGCTACTCGCTTTTGGAAATCAACGATTTTCTGTTGGGCATCTTTGCTCCAACGCTTCCATTTCAACGCTTCGTTATTGAGAGCGTGAATCTGAGCATCGACAGCTTGAACCTGTGGGTCAGCGTCTACTGCTTCTTTGTTCTGTTTGGTTTGCAATGCAACCATTTGAGCTTGCAATGCTTCCATTCGTTCTGAGATTGGACGATGTTTCGCCATTTTAGGTATACCTCCGTGGTATGTAAGGGTTAATGAGAGTGTCGTTTTTCGACTGATTTATTATAGCGTGGAGTATTTGAAAAAGCAAGGAAAAAATTAAAATTCTTGAGAGTTTTCAAACACAGAATCCTGACAGGTCTGGCACATACCAGAGATACCGTACTCCTTGCGAGAGAGTTCGTCCTTAAAATCCTTATCATGGATATCGTTAGGACAAGTTACGCATCCATTCTGTAGGATACGGTCAGCCGCTTCAGGAAAGAAAGCAAAGGCTGGTTTTGAAAGGTCGGGAGGAAGAGGCATTAAATGCTCCTAGCGTAACCTTGCGTAGCATTGTACGCTTCAAAAGCTCCATAGCGAGAGCGGTACTCATTATTGCCATGACGGTTTACCATTCTTCGAGAATCTTTATAAATCTCTAAGAGGTTTACCGTTTCCTCTGAGTCAGGATGTATGGCGTAAGACTTAGCGAAAGCCAAGCCAATTAAGAGAGAGAGTTCATGCCGTTCTTCGACATTAGTAGGGACAGTGTATTCATTCCAATTCATGCGTATATTCTAGCGTCTCCTTTCCCCCATGTCAAGAACTATTTTATAATTTTTAAATCCTTATAGCGTAAGGACTTAGGTCAAAATCGTGGCCCGATTTTTTGAAAAGTTGGGCTGGCTAGGGTTCGTCTCTATGCCTAGAGGGTCTTCCTAGCCCATTTGGAGGACTAACGCAATATGCTGCCTCGCACCAACTCGCTGTTTTGAATTCCAGAAGAGGAACTATGCCGCATATATCCTAATGTATTGCCCAGGGACAACCAGATAGAGGTAGTGATGGTAGGGAGTATCAACTGTTTTTCGGGGAAGGGTGTATAGGCTACCGCCATCCTCCCCCAGAGTTCAAAAGAGCTAAAGGTATTTAGTTACCTTCACAACCTTGAGTAGCTAACCAAGGCTTGTAACCTGAACCGAGGTGGTTACCCCAGTGGTTACCGTTCAGAGTTATAGGCAAGTGCCTACGCACCGACCTGTAATGTTCCAACAACGCAGGAGCGATGTGAGAGGAACCGTGATTCCAAGACCAAGCAAAGAGCTTGCCAACTTGGATAGAGTAGAGATTTATTAATGTTTTCATTGTGTATATTATAGCGTCGCGCAAGTGCTTTGTCAAGTTAAATCTTGGCTTTTTCTACAGCTTTTAGAAATCTTTCTTGATTGAATCTTGGGTTTGCATCTTTACACATTTCTAGCACCAAGTCCTCAAGGTCTGTAATCTGGTCTTTGGTGAGGTTCAACGCAAACTGAATGCCAGCAGTAAGTTCTGCCAAGGCTTGGAAGTGGGACCGTGTCATTTTCATAAGCGCATTGTAGCATATCCTAGGGGTCTTGTCAAGTAAAATCTGGAAAAATCGGCCCCGTTTTTGGCGTAAGTGCTTACGCTAGCCGGACTTAGAAATAGTCCCCACTATCGTAGCACCCATAATCCTCGTCCGTACCCATGCCAGCAGATGCCAACGCATCCGCATCCGAGCAATCGTCATCGTACGCATCACAGTAATCCAGAAACCCTTTCTCGATATCCTGCCCAACCTCGCAAGAGCAGAAATCCTGCGTATCGTTTGGACCATGCACCATTCCCTCATCATTGCATTCCATGCATTCAGGGATAGAATTACCTTCCATGCGCTCAGAGGGAGAGTAAGAAGAATCAAAGTTTCGGATGTCTGTCATGCCCATATTATAGCGTCGCCATACAACTCTGTCAATAAAAAAATGCGGTTTTTTATGAGAAACCGCAAAAACTCCTTTCCGTATTATACTGTAGGCTCGGTAAGTTTACCTATGAAAAACAATCCCTAGTTTCTCACATAGTCATATTGACCACGCAAGCAAGTGTTATGGAATTCACCTAGGCTGTCAGCGTCCGAGAATTCGTCCGCAATCCCTTGAGGGACATCGCCGTAAGTGTATGACGCTCCGCTTTTCGTCTCGATATCGAGATTTCCAGTAGACGCATCGTAAGACCAATCTTTAATCCATGAACTATACAAAGTAACACCTCCTAGTGTTGAGTTATTGAGGGAGATATTATAGCATCTCCCTAGGGCTATGTCAAGTAAAATCTGGGAAAATTTGGGCTCGTCTGGTTTTTTCGAGTTACTCTAGGGTGGTGGATAAACCAGCAAACCGACCGCTCACGAGCCTAAGCGATAGGACATATTATAGCGTAGCGTTCCTGGGTTGTCAAGTATTATTTTATATTTTTTAAGTCCTTATGGCGTAAAGGGTTAGGTCAAAACCGGGGCCGATTTTTTGGGTTAATCAAGCACTTTCTGCACCTTTTTCCAATATTTTATTGTTGCATTTTTGCGGTAACCTTTTGGTCCCCCGTTATGAATGCGGGCAACCTTCTCAGCATCAAACTTCTTTGGGTTAGTCCATGCTTCTCTAGCGTAGCGCTTCATATATGCATCAAAGACCAGAATAGCATAATCCCTCTTAAAACAATCGTAATACTTACCACCGATATTAGAACGCTCGCAAGCATCTCGCCAGTATATCTCCCATATCTGTAAGCACCCGATTGCCGACCCTTTATCCCCGATAGCGTCATCCTGACCACTACTCTCCACTTGGATGAGAGCCTGGACGAGTTGCGTCTGTTGCGGGGTGAG
>Ga0114906_1002080_pt1 | contig 10243 bp, 9 predicted proteins | sample MalvirDeepMed_M9_FD_89687 | JGI IMG/M metagenome (GOLD analysis project Ga0114906, IMG submission 89687) | Marine viral communities from the Global Malaspina Expedition - Malaspina viral metaG DeepMed_M9 | ecosystem: Environmental > Aquatic > Marine > Oceanic | place: Mediterranean Sea... | reverse complement strand
TCTTGTCGCCATCAAACTCAACCTCAACTTCGTCGTCGTGTTCGTTTACCGCCTCAGGATCTTCATCGTTCTCCACGACATCAACTTCTTCTTCGTCATCTTCAGTTTTGAGATGAGTGGGTTCCGCTGGAACCGAACGCGGAACAGACGTATCGGTTGTTAGACTACCAGCGTAATCGAGTTTACCATCAGTTGCGTCACCGAGTTCCTCGCGCTCGCCCCCCGATAGATGAGTGGGTTCCTGATTGCGCGGGCTCAGTTGTGCAGCGGACACTGGATTAACAAGAGATTCTGCCATTGGTCTTTGCCCTCAAAAATTGTGCCAACCCACTGGGGTGCGGCATCAGTGTAATATATTTAGCGTTATGCTATTTTCTACGAGACTTGCGTGCCTCTCTCCAATTCACGCATGAACGTCTCGAAAATGCGTGTTTCCAACGCCCGTGCGTGTGAACGGGTTTTTACAGGTGCCTTAGTGATAGCGGTCTGGATTGTCTGGACTTGTTCAACGGATAATATTCCGTTGTCCCAAACCCATTCTTTCTCTTCTCGCAGACCGCGAACGAATGCTTGTGGCGCACTTGGATCGGCAACGATGTCTGCGGCTGTCGCAAGAAAAAAATCATCCGCGACAACATCTCCATCATTGGCGTTTTCTAACGAACCAACACCGCGAGATGATACGCCAAACTTGACGCCCTCGTCGATGAAGGATTTCACAATCTTGCCGTATGGCGTGTCCATGATCTTTGCGCGGCCCACGAAGTCTATACCATTCGCTTTCAATTCTGTAATCATGTGACTAACACGATCAAGATTGATGTGTGGGGATTCGGGGTGCCCCAATTCACCTAACGCACGCTTCTGCTTGACGTATTCCTCGTTGTAGCGATCCACTTCGCGCTGTAACACTGCCATCGGATAGGTGCGCCCATTACGATTCTTCACTTCCGCCTGTAGGAACACGCCTTCGATGGCATAGATTTTCTTGCCATCTTTCGTGTCTTCTACTAGCGGCTTGACGTAATCGTAAACTTCGGCGATAAGTTTCATGGGTTATTTGTCCTTACCAATCCCGCGGCCTATATTGCGACCGGTCGCGGTATAGCTTCCGGTCTTTTTCTTTTTCCTTATCCTTGTCGTCGGCCTTCTTGTCGTCGTCCTCGGACCTGACCGGTCGCTTGGTCTTGCCCCACAGGCCTGCGTCCTTACGCTTCTTCTCTAGCTGCCTGAGAATCTCCGCCTCGCTCTCGCGTCCAGTGAGCTTGGGGAGGATTCGTTCCAGTGGTTCTCCGTCCAACAACTGATTAATTTTAAGTTTGGTCGCCGATGGGAATCTCATTTTTTTGGGCATTTTTACTTCCCTTTGGGGTGGCGTTTCTGGTAATCCCAGACGGGCGGGCCCTCTTCCTCGTCGTCTTTGGGAGGCTCGCCCGGTTTTCTGGTCTGATACTTCCAAGCGGGGCGACCCTCGTCAACCTCTTCTTCATTGTCGTCTTCGTGCTTTAGCCCGCAGCTTTCGTTCTTTGCTTTATACCCCTTGTCGACGGCCTTGAAGAAGTCGTCCTTCTTGTCGGCGGGAATATCTTTGGGTGACGACACGTTCCACTTTTTTAGCATCGAGTCGAAGTACTTCTTGTATGCCTCGCTGCTGTCTTCCTTGAAGATGGTTTGGCGCTCAACATCGAGACGATCCGCCACCTTCTGTTGCATGATCTCCTTGAAGACCTGTCCAGCACTTTGCCAGTTGGCATCTTTGACATTTTGTACGAGTTGTGTAAATGAATTCATAAGATATCCTTTAGAGTCCGCTTGGCGCATACCCGCGCAGTTTCACCAAGTCAACGATGACGGTATAGGCTGCCTTCGCACTTGAGGTCGTATAGGTGCTAATATAAAAACTGCCGTCTGCGCTGGTGCCGATACCTTGCGCATTGGAAATAATCTGCCCCGCGAGTGCGTTCTTGCCGAAATAACCCGACCCAGAGAGAAGCACCGCAGGAATAATGGGTTGCGAGGAACCCGCATCTAGGTTCCCGCCTTTGAATGCTAGTTCGACCGTCATATCAGGGTCGATGGAATACCAGATGCTGCGAATGGCTAACTCACGAACTAAATTCAGTGACGCATTCGACGCGGCGAGTGCGGCTGTGCTGTTCGTAACTGTAGTCGTCAGGTTCTCGCCATCGGTGAACGATCCTGAGGCGTTCGTTACAACAATTGTATTCGCGCTTCTCCGCCATTCAACAATTTGTGCCGTCTTTCCGCTAGACGCGCCCGTCACAGTATCACCCGGCTGGAAGATACCAGTTCGATTGGCCGTCGTGAGCGCCACCGTCTTGTGTGTCAGTGTCGCAGTATTTACCTTGAGTACATCCGATTCGTCTGTACCATTGCTGGTATAATACAAACACCGCACAGTTGCGTGTTGTGCGCTCTCCGTAAGGATATGAACATTGGCGGTCCCTGATGTTATGGCCATAGCGTATTCCTATTTAGTATCCACGGTCTTCTTTGGAGATGACGCATTCGTATCATCATCCGCAGGAGAAAAATTTGTATCTGTCTTTCCCGCCGGTGAATTGTTCGTGCGTAGGGCTTCGTCGGCCTCGTGATCAAAGCTATCCTCTTCACCAGGCCGGCCGGCAGGTGCAGGTGGGTCTACACGATTATCCTGTGCGATTTGCACAACATCATCGTCCGTTTGTTTGAGAATGTCTCGCTTGACAAACGCTTCAGAATAATACCGCCCGACAAACGCATCGGCTTGTGACGCCAAATTCATGCGCGTAGTCAGAATTTCGTTCATCTTCAGTTCTTCAAAGTACGAATCCTGTTGCCAGGTATACCGAAGGCTGTCCTTGATGTCATACCATTCGGCCTCCGTCATGACATTCTTGAGACGAAGTTGTCGTTCTAGCAATTGGTCGAACATATAGCCGAACTGTACTTGTAAGCGATGAATATATTTGTTAAACCGCAGTTCATCGCGTGTAATCTCTGACGCACGCCCGAGATTGAATCCTTGCCCCTGATCGATGCGCGACGGTGGCAGACTCAAGGCGCGATATAGTTTACGACGGAAGTAATCAACATCCTCCATTTGACCGAGATTCTGACCACCTGGCAACGAGCTAACTTCTGTACCTTTGCCACCCTCACGGCGTGGTAGCCAGAAATCTTCAAGCATACTCATGAATTTGCGGTCGTCTCGTACCTCGCCAGTCGCAGTATCATACACCAGCTTATTCCGATGCTTCTGCATGATGTCGTAGAGATACTGTTCTGCTTTGGCTTTCGGGAGATTGCCGACATCGATGTAAAAGATTCGGCGTTCTGGTGCGCGAGCGACACGGTAGATGACGGAGGAATCTTCTATCATCCGTAAGAGGTTCAGTGGTTTGATGGCTTTGTGCAACCATGACAGCACGGTGCGCTTGTTCGCGTCGTACAGTCCTGACGGACAGAACGCAACCGAGTCGGCTGCGATACGAACGCCTTGGTAATTCATCAGCGCACCATTAGGCGATTGTGACGAGCCGCGGCCGCTGGGTGAGACAAAACCCATTGGATTGTAAACAAAGTATTCGCGTTCTACTTCAACGATTTCGGTCTCCGTTTCAAGATGCTGCTTGTTCTGGACTTCGCGCACCTTGCGAATTGTGCGCGGGTCGACAATACGCAATTCCTGAATGCCAGACTTGGCGTTGCTTTCATCTACCACCAAATGGAGATAGAGTCGGCCGTCAATGTACCACTGACGCAGAATGCTATACGCATCCCGATGGAAGTTTAGCATCTTTAGCAGATTGGTGAATTCCGCTTGGATACGGGCTTTTAGTTCTGGTGTGAGACTGGTGAAGTCAAGATTGAGTGAGACGGGTAGCCGGTCAGCATCTTGTACAACAAGTTCGTTGACGATCTGGTCAATCGCCTCATCGACTTCCGCGATGATTTGCATCTCGCGGTAGCGATTGATAAGTTGGAAGTCATCGACGACACCGCCGTCGAGGTCGAGGTAATAGCCGAAATGTCCACCGGCTGCGCCAAATTGAACGTTAAGCGCGCCGTCCTGATTGTCGGGCGGCACGAAACTAACGGTATTGGACGTGGGTTCTTTGCTGACCGCAGCAGGCGCCGATGACCGCCTATTGAAATCAAACTCAAACCCAAATAAGCGGGGCAATTATATATCCTCGGAATGGAAGGTAAATGGCATCATAGGTAGGACAAGCTCACTTCTCGGAGAGCCCCCGAAAGGGCTCCCCTCGATAAACGAATTATTTATTAACCAGCAACGGTGACGTTGGTATCAACATTAACCAACGGCGCCTCACGTGTTGGAAGTTCCCCAGATACCTCCCACCATTGATATTGAAATTCGATAGTATAATCTTCAATGGTATCCGGCGTGTCCCAATTCAGTGCGATTGCTGATACGTTGATCGGAAATGCGCCCATGAATTGATACGTACGCAATCTATCACCTTGACGACCAAATTGTGTCGTTGATAGAGTTGTCGTATAACCTTCATCGGCACTGCCGCCGCGATACTGTGAAACCGCACTACTGGCACCCGACATGCGGTCCAACCACTCCTCTGTCGCCCGGCGAATGATGAAATCTTCATCATTGATGACTGTTACCGTGAGCGGGGTAAATGTGCGATCACCAACTACTTGAAGTTTACGCCCAAAATACCCGACATCGATAGAGCCCACTGTTGAAGCTGGAACCTCTGCTATTTTCACCATGAATCGCGATGCTTGAGCGGCGTCGACGCCGGTTGCTACTGATTGGGGCCATCGCAATTCCGCCTCGAAGAGAGATGGCCTCGCGCCACCATCTTTGAGTTTATTACGAAACTGGTCAAGATTAAATGCCATGCTTGTTCTCCTCTAAGACGCACATTAGCCTGCTGTGCCGACTATTTCTTGGAACGATACCCCACTACGCACAGCCACAAAGTTCAACTGAATGTAGTTGATGGTGCGGTTTGGTTTCACAAAGATGTGACCGACGAATTCATTTCGGTCAACAACATCCGCAGTGTTGTTGGAGCCGTCACAGACAACCAAGAAATCGGTGATGCCTCGACGCGCTTTGACAGTTCGTAGAAATGGTTCGACCACAGCCCTGAATGATGCCCGAGTATGCTCGTCATTAAACTCAAACAGATTCTCTTTCGCATACCCCGCAATGGTCTTCTCCAATGCGATGAACAATCGACGCACATTGATGCGGTCGAACGCACTTGGGCGATTTAGCAGCGTTTTGTCACCATACAGCAACACACCCTGACCCGGGAAACTCACTACCGAGTTGACACCCAGTTTATAGAGGTCATCGCGGTCGGTTTGCTTCGGTGTCCACGCTAGTTTCACCACGTTCTTGACATGACCGCGGGTGAATCCGGCAGGCGAGAACCACGAGGCGTTCGTATGATCAGTCCGCGCTGCCAAGCCCGCAATGTCTCCATTGAGCGGCACCCACCGATATACATCGTTATACTTATCATACATATATTTCCAGCCGCTATCCATAACGGCATAGCTGCTGCTTGGGAGATTGTTTCTATCGGTCGTGACTGATGCGTTCTCGCTCCCGATGTTGTTCACGACACTGGCTTTCAGTGGCGATACGAACGCAACCGCATCTAGGCGCTTCGCGGCGATCTGGTCAACCACATAAGTGCCTACTGTCGACGGTGCCGCATTACCAGTGACCAGCAATGAAACATCTGTCGAATCCGGGTCGACAAAAAGGTCCCATGCTGTTTCACGCTGCCCAACGGTGAGGGTCTCATTATCGTCGTTGCCACCTTCTAGTGACTCTGTATACGGCAACGCCGACGCACCAAAAGTCAAACCTAGCACCGGTGAACCCCAGTTTCCTACGGCGAAAGTAGTGCCGCCGGGAGAGGCTTGGACATGCTCCATCCACCACACATACTCGGACTGGCGATTTAGCACATTCTTGTAGTAGTTGTTGTCGCCGTTCGGAGACTTACCATCAGAGGCTTTCGAGACGTACGCATATTTTTCAACAGGATTGTCAACTAAGCCCTCGAATTTTCCATCTTCGTCCGTGACCACTACATGTGCCTCGTCGGTGGTAGCTCCGTGATCAGTTCCGTGCTGGCTTGTTCCGGGCGGACCGTCAAAGGAAGACCAGTATTCCCACTGTCGTTGCCAATTGGTAGTTGTCCACGTATTCGCAACGGTAACTGCCTTTTCCATGGTCATCGACGTGTTAGATGCTATCGCCTTCACCTGATAACGCTTGGAATCGATGGTGATGAAATCGCCGACAATCAGTTCTGTCTGGAAGAGTGTGCTTGTGCCGGTGACCGTCGTGCTACTTGCGGTCGTGACAAGACTACCGGTCGCATTCGCTTGGAAGGCCAGTGCGGATGGGCAGATACTTACCTTGAGCGAATTTCCCAAATCACCCGGCCACTTAGCCGCAACGGCTCCGTATCCTGCCACGCCGTCCTCATAAGTTGCATCGTGGTGGGTGTTGTTCTTGATAAGCACACCATGTGAGGTAAAGGTATTCGAAGCTATCGAGGTGCTTAACGCAGAGGAGACGGTCAATGCCGTGTCGCTGGCAATCGTAGCAACGGTAGCCTCTTCCGATGTAGACGCGGAGGTGCTAATTGTTATGATTTGGCCGACTTTTAAGTCGTCACTGAATGACGTACCTGATCCCGTAATGGCTGTCGGTGAGGTATTCGTCAACGTGCCGTTGAGACTCTTGGCTGAAGCTGTCGCATTCAGCGCATTGCCGCTAATTGCGCGAACAACTTTGAGATTATTAGAATACGCTAGGAATGCCGCAGCAGAGAACCAATCTTGGAAGTTGTTGGCGTCCGGTTCGCCGAACTGATCGACCAAGTCAACTTCAGAAGCGACGTTCTGTACTTGCAGAGCCGGACCCCATACGAACGGGCCGACAAATCCACCGGTCGACAAAGAAACATTCTCGACGCCTACGGTCAGATCCCGTTCAGTAACATTAACTCCCGGCGAAACTTGAAATGCCATAACCCTATATCTCCTTCGTAACGGGATTCGGAAAAAGAATGCCGCAAAACCTGTGCCGTCAGTAAATACAAAGACGGATATGTGTATTTAGATTTTCAGGGCGTTCGTCATCTCCCCCAGAATTCGTTCGCAATCTCATTTTCAATATCTTCATCAGAGAGCAACCACCGATCGCCGTCATCAACAAATGAGGTCTCAGGTTTGCTGTCGATGTATCCCACAAACGGCTCATCGAGTGTGACGGGTTCGTATTGATTGAGTAGCAGTTTCCGCATGGACAAGCCCACATAGTTCTCGAATCCCGTTTGTGCGGTCAACCACCCCAAGAGTACTAGCGTCATCACACAATCGTCATGTGCGCCCTGTTCTGCTTTATAGTTAGCGCCGTGCGCAACGAATGTTGTCAGTTCTCGTAATGTATCGTAGTCATAAATCAGAAGTTGATCTTTTTCGATCATCGCCCGTAGCGCAGCACAGCCAATACGTTTTGTGGCTTGCGTCTGACGTAATCCCATTCTCGACTTCACATGAAACCCACCCGCTAACATCTGCCCGCGCTTGGGATGCATACGCACGAAAAGAATGTTTTCGTACTCCAGTTCCGTGTGTAACGCATCCGCGACAAGAATGCCAACATCGTTGACTTCAACTAACGTATATGCGTTACAATAATACGCAGCGATGTCACGCACAATTGGCGCAAACAGTTGCGGAGTAATATTATTTCGTCGATACACCGCCACTTGTCGAAATGGTGATATCGACACGTCAAAGACATTTATTACACTGTAATCTTGTTCCTGCCCCTGTGAGACATCCACCATGGCCACATAGATGTGTGCGGGGTTTCCTTTTTCATCTGCGCGAACCGGCTGCGCATAAATTTTGAGGTCTCCCCGAATATCTTCCGGCGTCATAAATGACATCGACGCGAGCTTGTGGCCGGGGATGAGTGTATTCGCACTGCCTTGGAACGAGCATTCAAATTCCTGTTCCCAGGCTTGTTCGCTGCCAAGGTTCGTTCGCATCTCCTTGGCCCACGCTTCATCGCGCCCGGGTACATCGCGCCAGGTGAAACCGATGGGATAATAGGAATTGCGTTTCTCTTGTGCGTCGTTCCAGATTTTGTAGAAGAGGTTGTACCCGTTTGGTGTGCTGACGATGAATAACTTGGTGGTTTTACCCGAGGATATTGTCGGGAACACGGATGTCATAAAGTCGCCAGCAATATTCTCTGGCACGAACGCAAACTCGTCAAGGAACAGAATGTTGAAGGTGTCGCCTCGAATTGCGGTGGCATTCGTACTCTCCGCACGAACACGAGAGTTGTTCGCCAGCATAATGAGCTTTTGGTCCCACTTCAGAATCCCTTGCTTCAGAAAGTTCGGCAGGAGTTCGTAGGACTGCTTCAGCCGACGTAGCAGTTCGATGGCGGTAGATTCTTTGTTCGCGAGAACACCGACGCTGACATCGGTGCGAAAGAGAATATACCAGAGGAAGTAGCCGCAAACAACGACGGTTGACTTGCCGGACTGTCGCGAGAGTTTACAAATGACGAAGCGGTTGTCCTCAAATGCTCCGATAATTTCTCGTTGGAAAGGCCACATCGCAAACGGCACGATGCCGCTATCCACGTGGACAATCTTTACGTAGTTGTTGATAAAGTGATAGACATCCTCCGAACACCGAACATACTCTTTGAGTTCTTTGTCAGTAAGCGAGATTTCGGCATTCGGCAATGGAAGATTAGGATTGCCGTTATAGCCTGCATCGGAATTGAATGAATTCTTGGGCATTTACTCGTTCACTGGGAGACGAGTGGGAGAATCAGATTCTCCCACCCATGATGTCTTAATCGTTATCTGCGGCGTTCTTACGTGCCGCAAGTTCAGCCGCGTATTCCTCTTCGGTTAGGTCGTACCAACTAAGCCAAGAGAACGCCATCTCATCGACAGTCCGGCTTCCACCACCGGTCCAGTTCTTCGCATCAAGATTGCCGCGATTCCCTGCGGTATTGTCATGATAGCTGATGATGTGCATCGTAGTCCCAGCCGGATACAGCGGCGCTGCGTCATCTTTGTAATTGTAGACAATATGCCAGTTGAAATCGAAGTTCGCGCAGTTGACCATCTCCGCCGTGCCGTTGGGATAAATCATCTCGACACATTGTCGCGTGCCTAGGAAATGCATATGCGGCTGGAACCCCGTGAGCTTTCCAGGCAGATACATCTTCTGATACCCATCATGACGGGTCACCGAACCGGCTGGAATGTCGAGTTCACCCGCATTCCCTAGTTGGCGTGAGTACAGAATGTGATCCGGTTCGTAGCCCTCTGGGTACAGCACCAAGCCTAACTCGGTCTGGTCGGTGACTTCCTCGCCTACCGAGTGGTAGTGAAAGCTAAACCGCACACGCGAGTTCGCTTCGAACAGCCGCCCGCTGCCTTCTGGATACACGTCGCCGTTCTTGCCGACTGCGTACTCATTTAGGAACGCATCGTCCGAACTATCTCCCAATGGCGCATCCGGGTCTGTCACCGCGTAGGTCAACGCATGATGCACAACCCGCAGATCGCCGGCCTTGGTCTGAATAGCACTAATATACCTATCGCTATCAAGTCCCGTGGGGACGATGTAGTCGCCCCACCAGTCGGAACCCTCTGCCGGCACAGTGTGTGGCGGAGATTGTACGATGAGATCCGGCTCGATGGTCCAAGCACCGAAATCCTGAAACTCAATAGAAGGCTGTGCGTCCATGATGTTGCCTCGTGGAGCGCCGGCTTCAACCCAGGCACTAACGGTGGCAATCTCATCGTCAGTCAAAGACCGGTCGTCCTTAAATTCCTGTATCCCCACTTTAGGATCGATATGCCATGGCGGCATCTCACGTGCTTCGACTTTGGCGCGGATAGACCTCGCCCACGGGCGTGTCTCCTGATAGTTCATCAGCGACATGGGCGCCATGTTGTTAGGACGATGGCATACCTGACAGGATCGCTGTAAGATCGGCTCGATGTCCTTGTAGAACGTTGGGTTGTCTGGTACCTCTGCCGATGCTGTACCCAAGGTGGTGAGAAAAATCATCACCCCTAGAACACTACATGTGATGCGTGGTATGTTCATGTCTCTATTTCTCCTCTTCGATATTTATGACTTTCGGCTCGTCTTTCGACAACGTGCGTAGTTCACGTAACAG
>Ga0114906_1002076_pt1 | contig 10244 bp, 7 predicted proteins | sample MalvirDeepMed_M9_FD_89687 | JGI IMG/M metagenome (GOLD analysis project Ga0114906, IMG submission 89687) | Marine viral communities from the Global Malaspina Expedition - Malaspina viral metaG DeepMed_M9 | ecosystem: Environmental > Aquatic > Marine > Oceanic | place: Mediterranean Sea... | reverse complement strand
GTATTAGAGTTATGTAAACTTAAAGATGTATTACACAATTCTACAGACTTTAATTCTGATGATAATAAATTCACTGCCCCATTTGAATGTATGTATAGATGGTTAAGCACAGGAATCGAAGGTTTTACAGATGAATTGTTCACATCTCTCTCAGATGATGAAAGAGTGGAAGTCTTTATTAAGATGCAAAATCACTTTATTCTGGGGGAGCAAAAAGCCTCCAATTAGAACTCAATGTAATGATTGAGCCATGTGGAGGCTGTAGATTCCATAAATTTCCTTACGAGGCGCAGATGCCAGTAATGGTAGATGGGCAATACGAAACTCGCATATTTACTTGTGAGCAAGATGTCTGGGATGTTGTAGATTTAATTATAGAGGAAACCAAGGAAATGAATGAAACAAGTGGAAAATCTTTTAGTCCATCATCCTCTGTCAAGAGTCAGCTTCCCTTTTTTGCCTGCAATAACATTATATTTGATAAAGAATTTCAACAAGACATAGAACGATATATATACTGTGATAATTTTAAGACTCCAGCATATCCAGGCAGTTATGACCAGCAACCTGCCCTATGGGTACAGAAGTCTTTTCTAATTAAGAAGGCAGTAAACAAAATACAAAATAAGGCTACAGAAGATGGCAAATAAAATATTAGTAGAATTTAGTTCGAGAGGTGCTGATCAATTAAAAAAGAAAGTTGATGACTTATATATTTCTCAAGTTAGATTACAAAAAGGACATAAAGCAGCAACTGATGCACTTAAAAAATTAAACACTGAGACTGCAAAGAATGTTAAGGTTGGAGCATTAAGCACTAAAACAACTCGTATTCAAACTGGTGCATTTGCCACACTTCGTTCTAAGTTATTATTAGCATCGTTTGCTTTTAGTATTGTTAGTGCAACCATCCTCAAACTTGGGAAGGCATTTGGAAAACAAGAGGAGGCTGAGAATAGACTTGAACACGCTATAGGGGGATCAATAGCTTCTCTAAAAGCATACGCATCACAGCTTCAAAAAACTACTAGATTTGGAGATGAAGAAACTTTAGGGGCAATGACCCTTGTTGCTGCATATACTAAAAATGAACAAGCAATAGCCAGCCTAACAAAAGCTGCTCAAAATTTAGCAACAGCAAAGGGAATGGATTTAAGAACTGCAACTGATATGCTTTCTAAAAGTGTATTTTCTTCCACTAATTCAATGCAAAGATATGGAATAGCCATCTCAGGGGCTGCTGGTTCATCAGACAGATTAAATAGTGCTTTAGCTGCTGTGTCTACGCAAGCAGGTGGAGCTGCTACTGCCGATGTAGACACATTTAATGGCGCAATAGATCAAATGGGAAATGCAATGGGTGATGCTGCTGAAGATATTGGGCGAGTTTTAGCTCCAGCAATTATTGCAGTAGCAGACTCAATAAAGTTTTTATCTGAAAATATAAATGCAAGAGAAGTAACAGCTTGGGCAATTTCCTTTACAGTTGCTGCGACAGCTATGTGGTCAATAGAGAAGGCTGTAGTAGCTATAAAAACTGCAACATTAGCCTTAAATAAAGCTACTAAGAAGAATATATTGTTTGCAGCAGGTTCTGTAATAATTTATAATGCTATAAATGCCTTTGATTTACTCGGAGATGAGATAGAAGAGACTACAGATACTGTTAATTCCTTAAATAAGACACTTGAAGAGGGTCAGAATTTAGCAAAGGGATTTGCAGATATAAAATCAATAACAGATTATGGCTTGGCGTTAGCAAAACAAAAAGAGATAACAGATGAATTAATTGCGAAAAGAACAGAAATGGCTGCTTCTAGTGAACCAGAGGTTGAAGCTATTGAAAAATTAACAGTAGCAACAGAAAATGCAAATCAAGCAACTGGTGAATTCATTATAGACCTTAATAATTTGCCACCAGCAGTAGAAGGGGTAACAGCTGTCTTAATAGAAGGGGGAAGCGTAATAGAGGGTTGGTCTATACTAGCTCCAAGGGTTACAGAGACTTTATCAAATATGGGAGATGGGTTTTCATTTGTTGAAGAATCAGCCGATAATATGAATTCTTCGTTGGAAGAACTTCCAATCACATATAGTAGCATGATAGAAGCATACGATGCACAGGAGGCATCATTGTCAGAGCTAATCATGCTAGAACAAAGGAAGGCTGAGATTGATGCAGCAGTGATAGCTCTTCAAGCACAAGGAATAGTCCAATTATCTCAAAAAGAAATTGCTTTAAATAATTTGCATGCGTTGCAAGGAGAAATGCAATTACAAGATGCAGAACAAGCTAATCTTGACGAACTAAGGCATATAGCTAATGAGCTTTATATTAAAGATTTAATTACTATAACAGAGCATCAAAAACGAATAGCTGATATAGAAGCAAAAGAAATAACCAATGATAAGAAAAACCAGAAAATAAAAGATTCTATGATAGATAAAAATATATCTAATGTTGGTAAATTGTCTGGAGCTTTAATTAAGAACGCAGAATTAGCAGCAGGTGTAGAATTTGGAATAGCAGTGATAAGCGCAATAAGGTCTGGATTAGCTACAAGGAAAAATCTTTCAGATGCAGGTATCCCCCCACCAGCCCCAGCAATAGCAGGAGCATTAGAAATGGCTGCTGGGATAGCTGTTGCAGCAAAAATAAAAAGCCAACAATTCCAATATGGTGGGCTTGTAGGAGGCAGAAGGCACAACCAAGGTGGAACAATGATAGAAGCAGAGCAGGGCGAGTTTGTTATGAGTAGAGATGCAGTAGATTCTATAGGGATAAATAATTTAGAGACTATGAACGCAGGTGGAGGTGGGGTTAATGTGAATATATCTGGGAATGTAATGAGTGCTGATTTCGTTGAGAATGAACTCGCTGAAAAAGTGCAAGAGGCTGTTAGAAAAGGCATCAATTTCGGAATATCGTGATAGACTTAAGCTCATACCCAAAAATACAAACCGATTTAGATTCTCAAGTAAATAATGTAGAATATCTTGTTAATATAGCTGGGAGCATATATATTGCTTCTCGCAAACAGATGTTTGATATTTATGGAGCAGATGGAGATGTAGATATTACTGGAGGAATTTCTCAATACTGGGAAGATTTGGATTTAAAAATATCTGCAATTAATGAAAAAATAGATATAACAAGTAAAACAATATACTTATCAAACACCTCTATAACTTTAAGCAATTACCCTGTAGACGACAAAAGAATATCTGATATACTTGGTGTTGGATTTGGGAAATTAATAAATATTTATATAAAAACACAATCATGTAGAACACTATCTGATTGCTTACCTATCGCAAATCTTAAAATTACTAGAATAACTCACGATGAAAAGAAGGTCAAAATAGAAGCAGAGGATTCAGACCAGCAAGGGTTTTATTCTGATATACCAAGACCAGAAAATATATTGAAAAAAAATGTTAATACATTTGAGAGTTATGATTTAAAATCAGTTCCTATATTGTATGGTCATCTCGAATCAGCTCCTGCTGTTGTTTATATTGAAAACTTAAATGCTAGTGATTATAGTTATTATGATGAAAATGGAATATTGTTATTACCTGACAATTCTTATATATCAGATAATCCTGATATAAATATTGCAGGAATAAAAGATTTTGGAGAAGAAGCTTTTTCTTCGACTGATGATGTTAGTTATTTAGAAAATAATGACATTGTACAAATGAAAATAGGAGATGCCCTTTGTTCTGTAAATTGCACCCAGTATTACAATGCAAGAGATCAATATCCTAAGACAAATAGTACTACTGGTTCTTTAGCACATTGGCATACATATAGACAATATGAACCTTACAATGACCATATTAGATTTAATTCTAAATATAATAGTGTGCCAACTTTAATTAGGAAGAATGGTCTGTGGGTACACACAAATTCTAAATCATTATCAAAAAATGGAATTATTTTAAGAATGATAAGAAATTGGGATTTGTTTTATGGTGAAGATTCTTTGGTAACTCAAGCATTTCCAGTAACTGTGGAAGGTGATACAACATATTTTGGAAGTCTTGAAGATGATTTGGGGGGCGTATTTACCACTCAAGGTGATGTTAATTTTTCAGATGGGGGTGTATCAGTATCTGGTTTTCATTCTATTGGTGTTGAGAAAATTGAGTTTGAACCACTGCCATCAACAAATAGACTTATTCGATCTGGAAGTGATAAAGCTTATCCAGGAGACATGAATATTATTGGGAAACTAAAATTAAAGGTATTAACTAATGATATATCATTTTATGAAAATGCAACAGGAATGGGTTTTTCTGTAATGGGATTTCCTTCTGGATATCAATTAGATGAAACAAATTTTGGAGATTTTGAGAGCTTTGTAACTGAAAGTGGATATCCCTCTGAGTTTGGTGATGATTTTGAAGAATTTGATAGTGTTATTACTATGCTTCTTCTTACTAATAATCCAAATGATGAAGGAATCTCTCTAGGGCTATCATGCCCAGAGACTGCTCATTTCCAATACAGACTATTAGAAACAGCATCTGTTTTCCATACACAATTAGAAATGTTTGGGAGTAACGAATATAGTACTGAACAAAGCGCAACTTCTTATATGTCTTATTTAATTCCACATCAAGGGATTTATGGTGCAGTAATAAACCAAGAAATAAGAAGTAATTTTCCAAGCTTGTTTAAAAATGAAGATTGGACTTTTGGAGATGAGGAAGTTGGACTTATGAATTGGGAAAATAGCCTGGGGGGGATTAATGTAGATATGTTTGAAGAACAAGGCTATGTAGCTGATTGGGATTTTCCTATGTTATCTGCAACAGAAATGTGTTTTTATTATATGCACAATCCATATATAACAGCTACTGGGACACAAACAACGCTTGAAAGCACTTGGGAAAAAATTAGTATGAGAAGATTCTGGTGTGAAGCTGAAATATTTACAAAAGACTTTTTTGTAAATGCGAGGGGAAGAACAGGAAATCATAAATACCAGATTGGGATTGATGAAAGCACACAAAAGATAGAAAGAGTTGGTGGTAGAATAAAAATATTGGTTGATAATGCAACCCCAGAAGATTCTTCTTTTTTACATAATGAGGATGACCAATATGCTAATGGGAATGAAAATATACATTTTGAAGATTTTTGGGAGCTTTTAAATAATAAAAAATATAAAAGAAAATTTATTGGCGACTATTCTTACGAAATAATGATTATGACTCAAGTGGATGCAGAAATGGGATTTTTATATGATATTGAATTAAAAGATTTATTCCCAAGCGATAGCATAAGCCCAGAAACCCACTTAGATGACAACTCTCATAATGTACATGAAACAGATTATGATACTGGAGATTTTGCTGGTGTGAATAGTATAAACCATAGTGTTGGATGGGAGATAGCTTTTAGTGCTAATAATTTTGGTTATGGTGGACAAGAAGTAACCCAACTGGCTGATGATGATTCGGTAGAATTTGTTTGGAATCATTTTAATGGAGTTAGGTTGGTTTATGGAAGGAAGGTATATCGTTATGAAGATAATAAATTAATTTTAGATTCTATAGAAGTTGCTTCTCAGGAAGATAGTATGGAATTGTATAATTTTAATTGGAAAAATGGATGCCCTGAAGGTACTAGCTCTGAGAATGAAAGATTAGGATATACTATATTGAGATGGGAAGACTCAAACGCAACTGGATATAATCACATGATAGATAATCCTGCTGAAATTATTAAGAATCTTGTAGAAACGGAAATAAGTCCAGCCACAACATTTGATATAGATAAATATCAAAAAGCATATTTGTCTGATACTGAATTATATCAAGCATTTTCTATTAATGAAAAAGTTAATTCTAAGGAAATTATTGAAAATATATGCAATCAGTCCAGATTGTTTTTTAGGTATAGACCTAGAGATGGTTCTGGAATAATAGAAGCTATAAAAGATTTCTACAATGCCAATGATGTGGACATGGTTGTAGATGTCGATAGGATGTTGAAATTCAGCTTCAACAAAACCAAACTAGAAGACCTTTGTTTTGGTGGTTGCAGGGTTAAATATGGATATGATTATGCAAAAGAAGAAATGACAGAAATAACCTTAGACAGGACTCTTGATCCTGGAGCATTGGAGATTTATAAAAATTTATACTCAGTTAATGCTGATGATATAGAAAATTATCAATTAGAATTTGAAGCCCCTTATATCCAAGATGAGGCATCTGCATCTAGGCTCAGGAATTATTTATTTGAATTAAATAAACACCAGCATCTTACCTGTAAATTCACATTAGATATTAGAGATGGGATTAGCATTGAAACTGGTGACATAATTAATTTTTCTGGAGACCCCTACAATACAAAGCCTTATGGAAAATCATTAATATCTAGCTATAATTTAGTAGAACAAATAGTTACCCCAAATTTTCTCGTGACAAAAGTATCAAAATCCTCTACAAATGTAATGGTGGAGGTATACCAATTACATAGATTAAATACAAGGATGCTAACACCTACATTATTGGGAGATGCTAATCTTGATGGTGTAGTTAATAGTGACGATGTTGCATTATTGCTTAATTATGTTTTAGACCCTGGTACATATCCATTAACAGAACAACAGTTTTTAAATGGGGATGTGAATGGTGATGGGAGTATAGACCAATTTGATATTAATGAGATAATGAATTTTCCTTATTATGAAGGGGGAGCTGTTGGTGGAGGAGATGATGATGGGGATGATGATGGGGATGATGATGGGGATGAAATCCCAGTTGCAGTAGTCACAAATCCTCAAGGAATGATGATGGTAGGCGATAGTTTGTCTTCTTATGGCGAACCTGGGGAATTAGTAACATTATCTGCATCTGAAAGTTATGATAATGATGGAGAGGTGGTCGGATATTCTTGGTTAATTGAGGGATATGCAAATTGGGGCGAAGATGAGGAATGGGATACAGAAGAGATGTCATTCTATCTGCCAGTAGGTGGAGAATTTTTAGATATTACGGAAGTTCATTTAGTTGTAACAGATGACGATGGGAATGACAGCGAAGAGATTATTCATTCAGTTTATATATTAGAAGATCCGATTGCAGTGATAGACTGCCAAGAAGAAGCAAATGCCACTGATGATGTTTATGCTAGTGGATTAAATAGTTATTCTCCGAACCCTTATGGGGAGATTTTAGGATATCAGTGGACTTGGGAGTTTCAGACTGTGGATGGTGATTGGTCTGTAACTCCATTATATATTGTTGATGGGAATCCTGAATTAGGAGAGTTTACTTTTTTTATTGGCGAGCCAGGAACACTAACATTAAGATTATCAGTATTTGATTCATTATTTCATCACAGTGAAGAGGTTACTCATACTGTTATTATACACCCTCATATTGATTCTGCCGAGTTAGTTCGACCAAAACCATCTGGGGAAACAAGATGAATCTTAAAATAAATCAATATTATAATGAGATATATTTAAAGAATTTGTACGAAAGCAATGTTTTGGAAATTATATATTATGGAACATTTGTGGGGAATTTCCTTGTAGATGCAAATGTTTTTATGAATTCTAATAAAATAATAATTTTTGGTATGGAATCCCCTGTAGACAATAAATTATTAATGAACTATGAAGGTAATTTTCTTATTAAAAGAGTATATACTTATGAGAATGGGAAGCAAAAAGCAGGGGGTGTGAAGCATTATTTTGATGAAATTGAAAATATATATAGTAGACTAGATACATCAGATAGTAAATGGGAGGAGCTTGATAAAACTAATCGTTATTATAAAAATGTATCCTCTTTATTATCTTATAAGAAAAACAATAGAAGATATTATTTAACAAAAAGAAATGGATATGCACAAACATCACAAAAATTAAATCAATCTTCAAAAAAAATTCTAAATAAATTAATAGCTAAAAGAGGTTAAAAATGGCAATATCAAAAGGAACGAGTGTAGGAAAACCAAGAGTCTTTATAGATTTAATCGCTTTTGCAAAGGCAGTAGGGACTTCAATAGGATATGCTGATGATAATCATGCGAGTTTATTTGATATGAACCCAGCAAAAATAACCAGCATAGGAACAAACTCATCTTTTAATATTTCTATCGACATAAATGAAGATGACTATGAACTCCATAAATTATTAGGAACTGTTAATTATTTCGCAGTTCTTGGTCACAGCCTTGTAACTGGAGATATTAGTGACGACATTTATTCTCTTTCTTCTCTTAATATGGCTTATAGTAGCAGCACATCTCCATATACGCACACCAGTTATTTGCCATTAGGTGATGCTTATAGCCTTGATGGATATAGGATAGATTTGCTTTCAGATAATAATGTAGACTTATCTTATGGATATTCTGTTGAGCATGGTGGTGATGGCTTGATAGATGTTGGGACATTTTCTATTGGAAGATATTTTGATTTCCCAAATGCCCCTGATTTGGATGTACAATTCACATTGTCTCATGAAGGTATAAAGAAAAAAAGAACAATAGGTGGTTCTGATATTGTTAGCGTTAATTATCATGCTCCACCAAATTGGGGTGATAGAAAACCATGGACTTCTGGAGAGAATTATCGTCACTCTGGATACAATGGAAGAAGGTCTTGGAAGGTTAAATTCTCGTATATTGACCATGACAATGTGATGCCACAAGGAATGAATGAGGATTTTATGGTTGATAATGTTATTAATGACCCAGAATCGTGGATTACACATTCAAGTGAGAATATAATGAGCCATTTTTTAACTCTAACTCTTAATGGATCATTGCCATTTATTTTTCAACCAGATGTAAATCTTGACCAGCTTGCAATTTGTAGACTAGATAAACCTTCTACATCAATAAAACAAGTGGCACATAAGGCTTATAGTATATCTATGAATTTTGTAGAGAGTTGGTAACCCCAGTATACTGCTCTAATTCGTCTTTTAACTGGCGTAAACGCCTCATATCAGCAAGATAATCCTCGTACCTAAGCACTATGTAGGTTTCGCCCCTATCCTCTCTAATTAAGTGACAATCCACAACATTGGTTTTGGGAAAAATATACTCTGGTAAGCGTTTTCTGATTTTACACTGGCAGTGCATTTCATCTTTATATTTCTTATTACCTACAACAATATCAACCTCAGCATCAAGACCCATAGACCTTCCATCGCTACCCCATGCTCTCTGGCTATTGATTTCAAATACATCTGCTAACTTGCAACAATCTCTTTCAAATTTATTACCTTTGATTTTACTTGGATGGCTCATCTTTTTCTCCTATTAGTAAAGATATCTCTACAAAAGCATTACAACTTTCTTTAGGGCAGGTAAGGTGTGTTAAAATACCTTTTTCAGGTGTCCCATAGACATCCTCAAGGTCGTGATCTGCCTGCCAAATTAATTCTGTATTACAATGCCAACAATTCATTATTATCCTTTTTTAAAATAACACAGTTTGAGATGTTCTTTTCTTAATAATTTCTGCATATTCAGGATTTAATTCCACTCCCACCCATTTTCTTCCATGTTCTTGTGCTGCAAGAGCTGTTGTTCCACTTCCCATAAATGGATCTAAAATAGTATCGCCTTCTTTGCTTCCTGCTTTTATGCAATAGGTCGGTATCTCTATTGGGAATACTGCAAAATGAGCATCTTTAAATGGTTTTGTAGTTATAGTCCATACACTTCTTTTGTTTCTACCTTTAGGATTGACAAACCTGCTACCCATTTTTTCTGTATGTATTCCTTCTCCACCTAGAGAAGCATTTTTAGTAGATGGTCTATCACAATCCCAACCATATTCTGCTCTTTTTAAACTAACTTCACTGACTGGCTCTCTAATAGAATCTGCATCATAATAATATCTAGCAGATTTAGTCAATAAGAATATATATTCGTGTGATTTAGTGCATCTATCTTGAACACTCTCAGGCATCGGATTTGGCTTGTGCCATATTATGTCCTGCCTTAAATACCACCCATCTTGTTGCAGAGCTAGTGCTACTCTCCAAGGGATTCCCACCAAATCTTTAGGTTTAATTCCCTTACAGATTGGTGGTCTTGTTACCCCATAATCTTTTTCACCCCTAACAGTTTGATTCGTTGTTGTTGTTCTTTGACCACTTGAATAACTATCCCCAAGATTCAGCCAACAAGTTCCATCATCTTTTAATACTCGTTTAATCTCTCTGAATACTTTAACCATATTCTCTACATATTCTTCAGG
>Ga0114906_1002069_pt1 | contig 10260 bp, 15 predicted proteins | sample MalvirDeepMed_M9_FD_89687 | JGI IMG/M metagenome (GOLD analysis project Ga0114906, IMG submission 89687) | Marine viral communities from the Global Malaspina Expedition - Malaspina viral metaG DeepMed_M9 | ecosystem: Environmental > Aquatic > Marine > Oceanic | place: Mediterranean Sea... | reverse complement strand
TTGGTGATAAAACCTTGAGATGTGCAGCAGAAATTAATAAATATGTTCCATTCTCCTATAAGAGTAATTTTTTAAGAGCATTGGTAAAATGTGTTAGTAAGAAGGGTTTTAAGCGATCACATTTGATAAATCAATTAAAAAAATATCCTGCACATATAGTAGATAGTGGTGATAGTTCAGCACTAACATTAAATATGCTTAATAAAGTATATAATAATTGTTGTCTTGAGGAAGAACAATTATATTTAGGCGACCACAAAGGGGGTAAATAGAATGAAAAATAAATCACTACAAGAGTGCTTGAATTATATTCAGGTAAATCTTAAAGCACCAAAGAACATGCACAATAAATTTGGTAACTACAAGTACCGCAATTTAGAAGGTATATTCGAGGGATTAAAGCCACTACTCAAAGAAACTGGTTGCATTGTAACTATAAATGATAGTATGGAATTGGTTGGTGATAGATATTATATCAAGGCAACTGCATCTATTATAAAAGGCGATGATGTTATATCTTGTGATGGATGGGCAAGAGAGGCTGAATCTCGTAAAGGCATGGATGATGCTCAAGTTTCAGGCAGCACAAGTACATACGCAAGGCGTTACGCAATTTCATCGCTTTGTTGTATTGACGATAACCAGGACTTTGATAGCATGGACAATACAAATACTGTTACAGAAGAACAGAAACAGAGGTATCAAGACCTTCTAAATTCAGGTGCATATGAAGGTGAAAAACAAAAAATCAACAAGTGGTGGAAAAGTTTTTCTACGGAAAAACAAGCAGAGGCTGGACTAAGCCACATGCAAAGCCATGTTGAAAAAGTATTAGACTAATAAAAGGAGAATAGAAATGTCATATGACAATACTAATACGGCAATCGTCTTTGTAGAAGATGGATTGTTTAATAAAAATGGCGTTGAATCGCTTGGGAAAAAACCCGTAATTGTGGTAAAGGTTAATATTGATGGGAAAGATAAGGAAATTAGCCTATGGTTTGCAAAGGACAAGGAAACAGGTCAGTATAAATTGACTAAAAACGGCAATAAAATGCTTACAGGTAAGGTTTCAGATCCATATCAAGGCGAAGCATTTACAGATGCAAGTGCAACACCAGTTCAGAGTTTTGAAAAATCTCAGACAAATAGCGATGGTGAATTACCGTTTTAAGATTCGCATAAAGGATGGAAGAGGCGAAAGATGGGCAGAGGCAGAAAAGGTCTTTGCCCACCTTTTCGATAGATATACCAAGACAATTCCAAATGGTGAAAAGCCAAAACCATACAAGGAAAAGGTAGAATATTTCTTTTCTACCATTGATGTTGAATGGGTTGCGGCACTTGGACAGGCATATCCAAATGTAGATATTGATACAGAAATGAACAAGGCGAAGATGTGGTTGTTATCAAACTCACCGAAGAAAAATTTAAAGAAATTTGTAAATAATTGGCTTGCGAAAGCAATGGGGCAACGACAGAATAAACAAACAGAAGCAGTTTTATATGAAAAATATGTACCACCAGTTATAAATGAAGATGATATTGCATCGCCAGATGAAATTAAAGAAATATTAAGGGGAAACAGATGAGTGCTAATACTAAACTATGTGATGGTGAATGTGGCAATGTTTATTACGAAATAGATTTAAATGAGGCTTGCCACATGATGCTTTGTAAAGAATGTATGTTCACTTTCATGTATGAGAAAGGAAAGAATGAGATCACCCAGAAACATAGCAAATAACATGATATTTGGGGATCATTGTGTTGGCTTGTGTAACCATTATTGCAGAAGAAAGGCAAAAAAGTGTAATTTCTATGATTGGTTTACATATCTTGATAATAAATTCATAAAAAGAATCTGCGAACAATGTGCATTACGGGAAACCTGGGGATATGATTACAAACAAAGGAAAAAATATAAAAAATGGGTTTCTTAAATCATCCAATGGTAATTCTAACGATAGGTATTTGGATTGGGGTTTTCATCGGAATCTTGACTGTAGGTTTACTTAAAAAGGAAAATAAAGATTAAGCAGGGTCGCTTCTACAACACCTTGAGATATCACAGCGAATCCGCACTTCGCATAGCACCCTGCTTATAATTATAAATCGTATCTATGGATATGAATTTTGGGGTTATCTATAGAACTAAAGGCGAGATGGGGAGTAGGTCGGATTACTCCCCAGAAAATTAAAGGAGAAGAATTAATGTTTGATGATATAAAAGATGCGGAGTTAAGCCTAAAGGCAAGTGTATATATAGAGGAAGTAGTACAAGATTTCAGACTTTGGATGACGGATTTGGAAAGAATAAAGAAAAACCCCGATATAGGCTCAAATGTTATTTTTTATGCTATACTAAAAAGTGTTTTAAGTTTTGGATTTACTTTATATAGAGATAATCCAAATATATTAAAAAAAATGGTTGATAATGTTTTTTTTGATATGACGGGAGATCTTCAAGATCATGCAGAATCATAATAATTAACAAGGAGAACAAATGAAGCCCTGCGAAATGTGTGATGGTTATGATGCTAAAAGGAGAGAAGATAATTTATATGTGTGTGATAAGTGTAATAAAGAATATCCATCTGATAGATTAATCAGAGTGGTTAAAACAAGGGAGAACAAATGAAGGATAGCAGATTTTATTTTTTACTTGGGTTCATGAGTGCAATAATGATTTCAATGTTTATAGTTAGCTGCACATCACCACTTGAGGCAAATGATAGTGATTGTGGCACAAGTTGGAATCCTTGTCATGTGAGGATAGTTGAATAGAGCCATAGTATGGTTTAGTTGTGGTGCTGCATCAGCAATAACAGCAATGTATGCAGTAAAAAAATATTCAAATTGTGAAGTTGTATATTGTGATACTGGTGGTGAACATGAAAGTAATAAAGAATTTTTATTAGATATAGAAAAGTTAATTAATAAGAAAATCACAATATTAAAAAATCATAAATACAAAGATCATTTTGATGTATTTAAAAAGACAAGATATTTATATGGAAATGCTGGATCTCGATGTACATTAGAATTAAAAAAGAAATTGCGAATAAAATTTCAAAAACCAGATGACATACATATATTTGGTTACACTTTAGAGGAGAAAAATAGAGCAGAGAAATTTGAAAATTATAATCCTGAATTAAAAGTTGATTGGATTTTAATAGAAAAAGGGATTACTAAAGAAAATTGTCTTGGAATTTTATGGCAAAAAGAAATTAAACTACCAAAAATGTATGATTTAGGATATAATCATAATAATTGTATTGGCTGTATTAAAGGTGGCATGGGTTATTGGAATAAAATTCGTAAAGACTTTCCTGGGCATTTTAAAAAAATGGCTGAAATAGAAAGAGAAATAGGTCATTCCAGGTTTAGGGATATGGACACTAATGAAAGAATATGGCTTGATGAACTTGATCCAGAGGCAGGGAATTTTAAAAAAGAACCTTCCATTAGCTGTGATTTAAGTTGTGGATTAGCAGTTGCAGAATTAAATGATTGAGATAATTCTCAAAGGAACTCCAAAGGCTTTAAAACGCCACCGATCTACAAGGCGGGGGCATATGTATGATCCAAGTGCTAAAGATAAGAAACAGATGTGGCTTCAAATAGCCAGATTTAAGCCAAAACAACCCCTTGCAGGTGATATTATGCTGAAACTGCTGTTTGTATTTCCAAAGCCTAAATCGTGGCACAGAACAGGCAAATTCAAACATTTGTTAAAAGATGAGTTTAAAACAATATATTGGCACAGCACGAAACCAGATATTGATAACTGTGTAAAACTTGTTGCAGATGTGATTCAAGGCAAGAATGGATTTATAGTAGATGATAGTCAGGTATGCAGATTACAAGCAGAAAAGGTTTATGGAAAAACACCAAGAACAGAAATAATAATTGAAGAAATATGAAAAATACATCAAAACACATCATTGTGTAGTGTGTGGGCAATCTCCAGTTGATGCACATCACATGGAAGCAGTAGGAATGGGTGGTGCGAATAAGGATGGCTTCAAGGATTACTCTTGTGTGCCTCTATGCCGCTATCATCACGGAGAATATCATAATCATGGAATACATTATTTTGAGGCTCGCTATGGTGTGAATTTATGGAAAGATGCTTTTAACTTAATAAGGAGATACTTTGCAGAAAGATAGGGCAATAAAATTAAAAAAAATAGCAATAGAAATAGCAAATAATTTTAGCAGGAATGACAGAGAACATAATTATAATAATGAAAAATTTGAAGTATTTCAAATAAAACCAACAAGTGAATCTACTGGACTTGTTTATCTTAAAAAAAGTACAAGTAAATTTGCAATCGCTTTTTGCTATTGGATAAATATGAGTGGTGGTATATGGAGATATTTTTTCCCAACATATGATCATTGTGTTGGAATGGAATTTATAAAAGAAGAATTAAGACAAGTAGAACAAAGAAATTTTAATTATAATTTTGATGAAACAAGTGAAGATTCACAAGAAATTCCAGATGTACTAAAACCATTCCCAGAACACGCATGAGATTCACAGCTAAAATAAAAGATGGTAAAATAGCATGGCACGATCCTGAAGGGATGGCACAGCATTTACATCTCATTGAAGGTCAGGAATGTTATATTGATTTAAAACCATCTAAGCAAAGAAATACAGCCCAGAATAACTATTATTGGGTAATCCTTACTGAATTTGGAAAACAATGTGGTTATCACGCTGAAGAGATGCACGATGTATGTAAGGCTCATTTCAGAGTAGGTTCAACTAAAGAAATGAATGTAGATGAATTTTCAGATTATATTGACAGAGTTATTCAGTATGCAGCAGAACAGGGATTTCCTGTTAAAGACCCTCGTATCACCAGACTTCCCTAATTTTCAGTTTAGTATTATAAACACCATTTGCTACCTGTTTAAATTGGACTGAGTTCACAAATTTACATATGGCATATTCATTAGTGTCCTTGTCAGGCTGAAAAATAAAAGCATTAGATGTTCCAACCCTATTCCAGACTTGGCTGAAAAAATCATCAGAATCAAGCAATGTTTCACCTTCTATGTGTAATAAATCATCCTGTGATAATACATCATTGGAATATCTATTTATATCATTATATTTAGAAAATGTATCAGTTTTATCAATGTATGAGAATGATAAATCCCAGATTCTGCGAGAACTCTGTTTTAATAGCTGATGTGTTATCTCATCATTTGGGTTGTGTAATGTCCAAGCTGCCAAATCACCCCATAATGGAGGTCTGTGCATTGTATTGGATAAAGTGTTACCTCCTTTTGTTTCTATCGTCTTTGTGCTTGTTTCATAGCTTAAATTAACATTTAGATCAGCAGAATGGCTCATTTCATAATATGTTCCTACAATTATTGACCCTGCTTGACCATCTACTATATAAACATCTATTAATCCATCATAATCATTTCCATTAAAACTTCTAATGCTATACCCATCAAAAGAGGGTTTTATTCTTTGTCCATCAATACCATTTTCAGCATTAACATTTATTGTATCTGTAAATCTGTCCATGAACACTATTTCTGTATTGCTAAGTTTATGCCCTAAAATTGCCAAAAATGATTTTTCTGTAAATATGTTTTTAGGTAAGTTTTCAATCCTACCACCATCATATGCACCAAGAGCATTATCATCTATGGATACAGGCAATGTTCTATAACCTCGTGGAACATTAATGTCATATCCTGCACTTAAAAGCCATTCTAATACATTGGTGTAAAATCTTGGTGTTGAAACTTGATTATAATAAGCCATTAATAACCACCCCCTGTTGTTGTAGTTCTAATTCTTTTTTTAGGTTTTTTAGGTTTCTGCCTTGTAAATACCCTATTTGAAACAAGTGTTTGCTCTCTCTTAAAATATAATTCTTCAGCATCTTTAGAATGGGTTGCACCTACCATTATTGAGCCATCAAAATGAATATGAACATTGCCCTCGTAAACACTTCCATCTGGCAAATATAATGTTTCAAATTTTGATGTATTCTGATTCTCTATGATGTTTTTTCCTACAACACGAGTTTTATTAACTTTCTTTTTAGATACATATCCTTCTTTTAAATCTTCACTATTGGTTGTTATTGATTCAGAATCTCCTAAAAGCTCTGAATAATCCATCACTTTTTTTACAATGGTTGATATTTTTTGACCATTATTATCTGATGCAATAACTCTTAATATTTTAAAACTGCCTTCATATTCAAATAAATTACTTAAATGCCCCCTGACAAGTGGAAATATGACAATCTTGTTTTTTCCTGTTGCAATATAAAAGCCATCAGGTGTTTTATCGTGTATTTTCACTTTGCCTTCATAAGTAATTTGAACTCCTCTAATGCCAGAGCCATCAATAGAACAATTACCACCACCATAATATAAATTAGCCATTAATCTTCTCCCTCTGTATCAGGATATGGAATGGCATCAGGTCTTTCAGATTTATAATCATCTTCTGGCTTTCCTTCAGAATAAATACCACCCTCATCAGTTGGTGGAATTTGTTTAAGTTGTATTCTTTCATAGGGTGGAACAGTACCAAGTCCCATAATTAAATTCATTATCTGAATAATATCAAGAACATCTACATTCCCATCACCATTTACATCAGCAATTTCCATCTGCTCATCTGTAAGAACACCCTCCCCTTCTAAAATAAAACTTACTATTGGAATAATATCCATGACATCTACTGAACCATCTTGATTTATATCACCTGATCCTGCGTTTACAGATGATGCAGAAATAGAAATAGGTATGTTGATAATTCTTGTAAATACATAATCATTATTTATAAACCAATAATTGGGATCATCTTCATCTACGCCATCAGTTGAATTAATTTTATATTCTGCTGTCAATTTCAATTTAAAGTGTTGATCTTCTGTTATTTCAGTATCTCTTTCTGGATCATCTTGGCTACTTTCATCTGTAAATGTAATATCGAATAATGGATTTTCAGCAGGAATTATTTCTACTTGGGTTATAGCATTTACAATATTAACACCTGTAAAATCTGTAAATGTTTCATAGGCAAAATAAACATCTAATATTCCACTTGATTGGTTTACTGCTTCCATTTTTATTCTAATATCACTTGCTTCTAAAAGTCCTGATCCTTCTAAATTCACCATTGATTCAACATTGGCTATAATCCATTCTAATCTAAGCCCTTGTTCATTTAATATGTAAGAACCACTATCTAAATCATATTGTGAAACATCAATAGCTAAACTTTCTGCATTAATTGTATTACTATCTGTAAATAATGCATCTTGACCAAAAGTTCCAATGTGTGTTGTATCAAGAAATATCCTACAAATATCAACAGGAATGTTAGGTTCAGGGCAATCCTGAATGTCCTCTACATTAATACAGTTATCACTACCACATACATAATCATGGCATCCACTTTCTCCTATGTATTGCCCATCTTCATCATAAGTAGAACCACATGGCAAACCAAAATCTTCCAAGCAATCATCACAACTTGATCCATCTCCTCCACATATGCCACAAATATCAAGTACATTGCCATCACAATCACATTCACCCTCTGCAATATCTACACATCCACATTCATATATAGCACCATCTCCATTACATACACCACACTCATCTTCTACTGCCAATCCATCACATATTCCTTCACAATCAAAATTACCTGAAACACATTCACCACAATCACTTACTTCGCCATTACATACACCATTACAATCAAGACCAGCCTCACATTCATCTATGTATAATTTATGGAGTTGTATGCACTCTATTTCCATTGAATCAAGTGATTTTGTAGTTGATGTAATAATAAAATTAGAATAAGCAATTTGATTCCCATTAATATATTGGTCAGATGTATATTTAATTCCATAAGGATTTATATCACCAAGAATTGAATCAAAATTAATAATATCTGCAACTTCAAGATTTAAATACTTTAAGGGCAATTTAACCTTCATTTTAATATGTTGATTGCAATGCCAAGATAACATCCACCAAGCAAATTTTCTTGCAGTATTTCCATCTCTTATATATTTACCACGATCATCATCTATTATAAGAGTAGAATCAGAGTGGTCATCTTTCAATCCATAATAATCAAAACTATAATTAGCAAATAAAGCATCTACCTCTACACTCTTGTCAAGTTCTCTTGAAAATTCACCAGAGCCATAATCTAACTTGAATTTAAATTCCACTTTTGTATAAATATCATCAGGCTTTGTGCGAGAAAAGGAAAAATCTATCACATCAGTATTATTAATGGTATGTTGTGCTGTTCCACCATCTAAAGGAATTTCATCTAATTTAAAATTCCCTAAATAATTTATTCTTGGTATATATGGTGTAGTAGATGCAATGGTTTCTATTAACTTTTTAGAATTAATCTTTTCTATTATAGTAAAATCATTAAACCAATCAAATAAATATCCATCATTAAGTATAGGTGCATTAATATCAACATCACCTTCAAAACCAAGTTCTGTTTCAAGAAGGTGCTTAATGATAAATACACATTCTCGATCCCTTTGATTATGATGAGTGCCTTGTATATGCCTACCTTTAATCTTTACATAAAAATCTCTACCTGCTACATTATCTATAAATGCTTCTTGAAATAAATGTGCTTCGTATACTTTTAACTTATAAGGATACCAATTCTCACCCCAATTATTACTTGTATGATTAGGTGTTCCAATTCTAAAGCCTGTGTAATTTGATATGGTTGCATCATCCCCTGACCATCCACTTATCATTCTTTTTAAATCTTGATTATAATGTCCTTCAAGCCTTGTATTATCTGCATCACCCAATGCACTCGCAAAAACATCATGAGGTGGATGTAATGGTTCATTCCCTGTAACACCATAATCTACATCCCAATCTAAAAATCCAACATCTCCACCAACATCATGTTCTTTTCCAACTTTAATTATCAAAAAAGTTGAACATTTAAAAGATAAATCCAATGGCTTTAGATGAAAATAAAAGTATGCCCAATGAGTTTGTACATCACTAATTTTACCTTGCATCCTTATATACGAATTAGTATCACTATCCATTACAGCTTCTTTAAAATCACCAAGATTAACAGAACCTAATAATCCTCCATCTACATCAAAATCTTGTTCAGCACCACCTAAAGAAGCATGAGCAGTTGCAAAAAATCCACCAGAATATGCTGAATCTTGATTTTCATCAAATCCTGTTGAGTGGCGAATTTGAAATACTACCTTATCAATTACTCTTGGTATTCTTGCAAGTAGATTTCCTGTTTTTGCAATAACAGAACTGCCTTGATAGTTTAATTGAATAACATTTGGGCTATCAGTACCATAGGGGTCAATAAAAGCATCATCAGATATTCCATGATCATCTAAATGAGCATCTTGTCTTAAAACATTAACATAAGTGCCATTTTCATATACATATAATTGTGATTCATAAAATACGCCTGTCCACCCTGCAATTATCTGTGTTGAGCTTATCATTGTTTGAACTGTATTATCAGAATCACATATAATGTATCTTGGAACTTCTACTGATTCTTCATCTATTTCAAAATCAGGAACAATGCCATCAATCACACAAGGGCTTCTATCAACCTCTCCATACACCATTGGTTTAGGCTTATTTTTATATCTCTCTGGAACAGTATCCCCAACGCCAAGATAATGTTCCTGAAGTGGTAAATCCTTATGTAATGTAATTTGGCTTCTATCTTCTATCAATAAAGAAACCTTTTCATCATCGTGAGTATATCGTCTAACATTACCATTGTATATTTGAAAAGCTAAAGAATCTGTTGCTGTTATATCTGTATCTGTTCTTAATGATTTTGCATTTGGAGTAGTCCAATACACTCTGCACTCTGTATTAATCATTGAACCATACAACTCTGGCACTATCTCTGAAAATCTTCTGCCTTCGTATATTAAATTTGAAATATTAATATTAATGGAAGATATTTTATAGGTTCTTTTTTCTAAATCAATACTTTCTTTTAGGGAGGGAATATCTAATAATAATGGTAGCCATTGATTATTTCCTATCGTTTCTGATACTGTGCTTATATAAATTGGATTAGAGCCACTTGCATCCCTAAATCTTATAACAGGAACAAGTGCAGTTTCCCTTCCTTCAATATCTTTGCTAAAATTAACTGGAAGCGTGAGTGCCATTTATGGGCTTCCCTTTCATAAAATCATACTCTCT
>Ga0114906_1002068_pt1 | contig 10265 bp, 16 predicted proteins | sample MalvirDeepMed_M9_FD_89687 | JGI IMG/M metagenome (GOLD analysis project Ga0114906, IMG submission 89687) | Marine viral communities from the Global Malaspina Expedition - Malaspina viral metaG DeepMed_M9 | ecosystem: Environmental > Aquatic > Marine > Oceanic | place: Mediterranean Sea... | reverse complement strand
GTAGAATACAGATACCATCATGGAACTCTTAGCCATTATCATATAACTAATTGGGTCTTATTCTGTCTTGCTATTTCAGATTATGGTTCGAAGTTATTATACCAAGACAATGAGAGTAAATTAAATTTATTTCTCAATAAAGAATCAAAAGATTTTTCAGATTATTTAGATGTTATGGGGGCATCGAGTTTAATCCCCTATACAGAAGAGATGATAAAAGATAATTCACCAGAAGATGACAGTAATGAAGATGCTGTAGACTGGGCAACTTATGACTGATAAAAGTTTTTTTAAAGTAAATAAAAAGAGAGGAATAATATATGTGTGGAATTTTCGGATTCGCCAAGCGTGAAGGCTGGCAGTCTGAATCACAGATGGATAGGATAGAGGATATTGTTAGCAATCTAACATTTGAATCTGTTATAAGAGGCAAGGATTCTACTGGTCTCGCTATAGCTTCAAATACAGAAAAACTAATATATAAAACTCTTAAATCTTCTGATACTTTAGTTTGTAGCGACGATTGGTTCGACATACTTGAGAAGATTGACAGAGATACTACTATCTTTCTTGGACATGTACGATTTGCTACTCATGGCACTGTTACAGAGCAGAATGCTCATCCTTTTGTTAAGGGCAGTGTTATAGGTGCTCACAATGGTGTGATATACAATCATACCGATATTGCCAGAAAAATCGATAAGAATGTTCAAGTTGATTCAGAAGTTATTTTTGGATTACTAAATAAAAAGAATAAGTATAAGGAGGTATTCGATCTACTCGAGGGCGACTATGCATTGAGTTGGATAAACGAAGACTATAAAGTCCTTAATCTTATGCACGAAGAAGGCAGACCGCTATATATAGCATATTGGAAGAAGGCCAGATGTCTATTTTGGGCATCAACAGAAGAGATTCTTCATACGGCTTTGAAAGATTCTGGTCTTGTTATCAAGATATCTGAGCTTCCAATAGATACTGTATTTGAATTCAATACTGCTGAATTTTGGAAAGAATGGAAAGCTAATACAGTTAAGGTTGAAACTAATCCTAATTGGACTTACTCTAATTATGTTGGTTATAATTCATACGGAGCAGGTTCCAGAGGTAACTACACCACTACAAACTGGAAATGCAAATTTTGCCAGGTAGATACTTACAGAACAGATAGGGTGTGTTATAAGTGTTCAGGCAAGAATGAAAGTACTCTTCATATGTCATCAGATGGTGATTGGGCTGCTACTTGCATAGATTGTAAGATGCAAGAAAAATATATCGATATGACTTTCATAGATAACTCTTATGTTTGCAATGATTGTGTAGATGCGAGATACGAAGATAATGTTTTTGTAAACAAACAGTATATGGATAGTTGTACGTATTGCGGAGATTGGGAGCCATCTACCGATTTATATAAACATGAAGGCTATAAAATCTGCCAAAATTGCTATGATGCTGATATTAGAACTAAGAGCCAAAATCTTCCAATGATTACTTAGGAGTAAAATTATGCTTACTAAAAAGAAGAAAGCTGTTTTTGTTGGCATAGCTGATAGGATACAAATAAAATCTAAAAGCTATGTAATGAAAATGCTCTATAAACGTGCCAAGAAAAATCCATTCATGGCAGATAAGACTTATGAAGAATACTTAGAGTATATTAAATCTCAAGTTAGATTACTCGAAGGAATCGAGATAAAAGCTGACACCGAAGATGAGATGTACAATGCCCTTAAGAGTCTTGGTTGGCTTAAGGAAATTAGTGTTCTTGCTGTTTACATAATAACCGCCAATTACGGCATAGCATAGGAGGAATTATGCCTTTTGTAGAACCAAATAATTCTGAAGAACAAGATGAGCAGATGTTTAAATGCTCTCATTGTGAACAGGAAGAGGATGTATCTATTCGTTTTGAAAGTGAAGGAGGTGAAGCATACTGCGAAGATTGTTATTACGAATGTTACAGACATTGTTGCGATTGTGGTATGGAGGTAGACGCAGACTACATAATGTTTTGCGACAGGGCTGACGATTACTTTTGTGAGAGTTGTTATCCAGAAGATGAATATGTAGACCTTGCATCTTTTACAGAAATCTCTGTTCCCCTACCCGTTGAGGGAGATGCATTTGTTTTAAATAAATTTGAAAGAGCTGTCGGTGTAGAAATTGAAACCATCGGTAATCACTCAGATTTTATTAGTCTATTACCCGATTTTAGAGTTACTTCAGATGGAAGTATTTCTGACACAGGTGATGATGAAGGTTTTGAATTTATATCAAAGCCAATGCGAGGAGATCATTTATTCTTTGAAATAGATAATATCTGCTCTCACCTTATTGATAACAGTTTCTGGATAAATAGAACTTGTGGATTACATATTCATATAGACGCTAGAGATTTGTTTTACGAAGAATTAAAAGGAATAGCTTTGGTAGCTCGTTCATTCGAAAGAGTAATATTTAGCATGATGCCAAAATCGAGAAATAGTACTAATTGGTGCAAACCTATGCAGATGAATAAAGATGCCATTAAACGAATTGATTCTAATGAGGATTTTATTGAAAAGTATTATGATTCCTGTGGACAATATCCTTCTATGGATAAATATAATGATGCTAGATATCACGGACTCAATCTACACGCAAGAGTATATCTTGGCACAATAGAATTTAGATATCACTCTGGAACCAACAATCCTACCAAAATAAAGAATTGGATTACGATATGTCAATCAATAGTACAGAAGGGAATAGAGCTTGGTAAAGTAATGGATGAGGCTCCTGAGGATTGGGATTCTAAAACAAATAAACTTATGAACGAAGGAGAATTAGGCTTGGCTGACTTTATAGATATACTTGAATTGCATGACATAAGTCAGTATATAGTTGGACGAGTAAGGAAGTTCAATCACTATACAAGTGATACTGATGCACAATATTGGGCTAATAGCTATATAGTTAGACTATAGTATATATATTATATATAGCTCAACCAGCAGATGTATTAACAATATAAGCCTTAAATGGGAGTTTGTCAAGTAAAAAATAAAATTAATTTAATATTTGTTTAGTTAATTGGTAGTACCTATATTTATTACTAATAAATAGTTAAGAAAGGATAAAATGCCAGCAATAGGATTTAAATACCCAGACGGTGAAAATATATCTTTTGAAGATATATTTGAGAATGGTAAATTAGAATTAGAAAGAATGGGAATAGTAATGCCAATGTTAAGAGAATTGGCAAAGCAAAGAGAACCAGATAGAAAGCCATCCGTTACTGAATGCCTCATAGGTACTTGCGAGGCATATCTTAAAAGAACCGAAGATTATTATATTGACCCGCAAGAGCATGCATTTGCCCTAGCTGGTACACTACATCATTTACGTCTTGAAAGTAATGCTGATGACGAGTCTTCTGAGATAGCTATGGAAGGAATGGATATAACTGGAATAGTAGATTTGTATGATGAAGAGAGTAAATCACTTATTGATTATAAAAATGCAGGTTCATATAAGGTTTCACAGGCTTTAGGTTTAGACTTCTATTTGGAGGATGACCCATCTGGAGCTGTATATTTACGGAAGGGAAAATGGGGAAGCAAGGGAGACCCTAAGAAGGTAAAAAGATTTTGGATGAATCCAGAGAAAGCAGACCTCGGCGATTGGGAATGGCAAATAAATTGTTACAGGTATATGCTCGAGAAGCAAGGAAAAGAAATAAAAAATATGTACGTTCAGATAACTGTTCGTGATGGTGGAATACAAGCAGCGAGAGATCGTGGTGTTGAAAATAAAATATATTTAATAGAGGTTCCACATATACATAATGACCACATTGAAGATAAATTTACAATGAAAAGAGATGCGCTAGTTGAGGCTTTATCTCTAGGTAAGTTGCCAGAAATGTGTAGCGAAGAAGAAAGATGGGGAGGCAAGAAGTGTCAATACTATTGTGATGCTAGAGATGTATGCCCATATATTAAAGATAAATTTAAGGAGATAAATTTTGGCTAATAAAAAAGATAAGGTTGTAAAGGTTGAAGAAGAAACCCTAGAGCAATCACTTAGTAAAAAGCATAAAGATATTTCTCAAAGGACTACGCCTAGAGCCTACATAAAAACGAGACCAGATGGTTTCGATTACGTGGATGAGGCTTACATGCGTAATCAGTTGACGAAAGAATATCCTGTTTGGTCTTGGTCAGCAGCAGGACAACAACCAGTACAGTTCCTAGGATCTGAATGGGTTATAGTTTCTGGTGTATTAAGAATAGAAGACAATGGGGTAATAAGGGAGTTCTTTTCTCCCGGCTCTGCAAGAGTCCAATTCAAAAGGGGTAAGCCACACACCGCTGAGCATGTTATCGATGTAGATAAAAACTTGGCAAGTGCTAACACCAATGGATTCAAGAGAGCAGTAAATAGACTCGGCAATATAGCTGATGATGTTTACAGAAAGCAAGACCTCACGTTATCCGATGAAGATATAGAAAAGTTAGAGGAAAAGATGGAAGGACTTTCTGAAGAGTGGAAGGATAAAATAATGCAAAGCGTGTTAAACGGAGAGGTGGCTAAACCCGACTTTAAGAAAGTCATTAACAGAATAGATCAACTAATTAGTGAAGAACAGGAGAAAAAAGATGGCTGATGTCGGAACAATACTCGAAAGCAAGAGCAGTGAAGATTCTTGGTACGATCCAAAGCAAGACTTCTCTGGCCCAATGCCAGAGGGCGACTACAAAGCTCACGTTAAGTCTTTAAGTATCAAAAGGAACGTCGTTGTTAAAGGCAAGTTTCTTTCAGATATTTATGAAGTCATATTTACGGTTGCTGACGAGAACAAGGATATGGAATACCAAAACGATAAAGGAGAATCATTAAGTGGTGCTACGTTTGTCGGCAGGGATTTCCGTTCCAAAGGTTTCTTTAGATTTAAGAAGCCTAACAAAAGTAAATATCCAAATTTAAGCGAAAATATGGGGTCTAATAGGTCGTATATGGAACTTGTAAATAGTTTTGGCTTAAACATGGAAGAAGTGGATGGTAAGTTCTATCTGCCCGAATTAGATGCAAGTGATATTGAAGGTTTGCCTGTAATAGCAAAGCTTTATCATGACACTTGGACTGATGGTGATGGTGAGGAACGAATAACACCAAGAGCTTCTATGATATTCACTTGGGAAGAAGGCGAGAAAAAAGAAGAGGAATTGCCCTTCTAAATCGCCCCTATATATAAGGGCTTGGTTGCTCCTTACGGACAGCGAATTAACGCCTTCGATGGCAGCAAAATGTATAAAAAGCTGACAAAATGGTGTGGTTTGACATTACACACTGTTCCTATATGCCAAGTCCTTTCATATTTTTGAGAGGAAAAAATGAGTAATTTAAAATTCAAAGAATTAGAAGAAGCCGAGCCATTGGTAAAGAAAATAAAAATAGAAAAGTCAGAATACATGACTGAAAAGGATGTGGAAGACTTTTGTGATTGGGTCTGTGCTAAGGCTACAAGGCTTGGATTTGATGTAAGAGAAATGAATGAAGATAGAAGAGTGGATTAAGATAGAAGAATATATGACAGAACTTATGGGTTGGGATAGAGGAATAGATGCGATGTGCGAAGAGCATAGAAGTGTTGCTCCTAAAAAGCCTATATATGATTTGACTAAACGCGAGGACAAAAAACTTATATTCAGATTAAGAAAAAGATATTCGAAGTACAAAGAGGATGATAATTAAAAAACTCTTTTGGCAACCCCTAATTATGAAAGGATTCCTTTTGTGTGGTTGGTTGACAGTTGAGAAATTGATAATAGAGGTTTGGCAAAACTTATCCTCTCTGTCTGGTGGGACTGGGGCTCTGGCGATTCGCTACCCTCAGTCCTTTTATTTTACGAAGAAAGTGAGATGAATTGATGGCTAAGACAAAGAAGAACAAAAAGACTTATAAAGATTTAATAAAAGAAATAGAATTTCTTGAATCAATAATAATATACTACAGAGAATACTTGGAGCGTATTGGTGTATTGATTGAAAATTATATAGAGATGAACGACGATACAGAAAAGTTAATAAAGTACATAGAAGAAAAAGGGAAAAACATTGAAAATAAGTGGAATAAAAAAACATAATTTCGAGAATAAATGTTCACTGTGTGGTAAAAGTAAAGATAAATACACAGTCGTACTATCAACAACTCACAATTACGTATTGTGTCTGCCTTGCTATCCCAGATATGATCGCTTAGATGCCATGGGTAAGAAATGGTTAGAAAATGAATATATGAGCGGCACTTCAGAGCAAGAAAGATACGGGAAAGGAGATTAACATGGCTGAATTTTTTTTAGGATTGCTATTAGGTTCAATCTTAACATTTGCAGGTCTCTATTGGTATTCTGAATGGAGATAAAAAAACTTAATAAACAAAGAATATATCAATTAATGCTCTGCGGACATAAAGAATATTGTAATAAGAATGAGAAGTCAGAAGACATATGTCTAAAGTGCGAAAGGACTCTTAAAAGAAAAGTAAGGATGCATACCTATGCCAAGTAAAAGTAAAGCAAAGGGAAATAGATTCGAGAGGCTTTGTGTGAACTTAGCATTGGCAAAAGATTTGAGCGCTCAACGTGCTTGGGGTTCGGATGGAAGGTCAATGGGTGAACATCAAGAGGTTGATATAAAAATAGAAGACTATAAAATACAATGTAAAACAAGAAAGAGAATAGCAAAATGGTTGAAACCAAGCGAGAAAGTGGACGTACAGGTCGTAAAAGAGGACTCTGGGGAGGTTTTCGTGATCCAGCCTTTAGAGAAATGGTTAGAAATGGTGAAGTCTCTCCGAGCGCAGAAATAACTCCAGTAATTGATTCTAGAAAAAGCAGAAGTTATGGAGTTCTAAATCCAGACGGGTATCTTCATCGAAGAAAGTGGTTGGCACAAATGGAAACTCACGTTATGTACTTTGATGAAGAGTGGTTTGATTTTGAATCTATGGTAAAAGATGGATTGAGTAATACACGCTCTGGATCAGCTACTAAGCCATACAGGTGTCCTGTTTGCCAGAGACCCTGGTCTAGGAAAAGTGGTGAAAATTCAAGTCAAGAGTATTATGAAAAATCTTTTTTTAACAACATACCTATGGAGAACAATGTATGCCAAGAGTGCGACAATGCCCTACCTGCGGGAGCAAACTAAAAAAAGAAAATTATCAAAAAAGGATACAGAGGAAAAGACTATCTCGCGATAAGATTACACTCTCATTGATAGACGATTCTTTTGAATCTATATCTAAATATTTTCCAATGGATGATTTAGATAGATTCTCGTTTCTAAAAAACGTAGAGGAAATAACGGATATCGTTATAAGAAAAATGATTAGGCAATATCTCCAAGAAAGACTTTACGAAAGGGGATGTGGTCTCAAGTATCTTATTGGTATGATTAAAAATGAAAATTCAGCATACGGATTAAAAAAAGAATATGAAAGGAAGTCTCTTGACAGAATCCCACCAAAAATTGATTAATAATATATACAATGAGAATTGTATGAAGACCATGAGTAGAATGAAAAATCAATTTGTTAACCTCATGGTAACAGATCCTCCCTATGGAATGAAGTTCAGAAGCAATCATAGAGCTGAAAGATATAAGGATATACATTGGGATGATAATTTAGAATGGGTGAATGATTTCTGTTCGGAAGCTTACAGGGTTCTTAAAAGGAATTCTCATCTATATATGTTTTGTTCTTTTCATAATGTAGATATATTCAAGCAAGCTCTTGATAGATATTTCACACTTAAAAACATACTAATATGGGAAAAGAATAATACAAGTATGGGCGATTTAAAGGGCGATTATGCACCCAAATATGAAATGATATTGTTTGCCACCAAGGGAAGGCGATTGTTAAATGGAGGGCGCGACCCGAACATATTTAAATTCGCAAGAACAGGAAACAAACTTCATCCAACACAAAAACCAGTAGAGCTTATTTCTTATCTTATAAATAAAAGTTCTGAAAAAGATGAAATTATCTATGACCCATTTATGGGCTCTGGAACTACTGCCGAGGCGGCACACATCAATGAAAGAAATTATATAGGATCTGAAATAGACGAAACTTACTATGAAATATCGCTAACAAGAGTAGAGCAAGTGGAAAGGCAGGGTATATTGTTTGCATAGCGAAGCAACAGAAAAAGCATTGCTTGGTTCCTTAATGATGGAGCCAAAGAATTTAGATTTAGTTTTGAAGTGGATAGAAGAGCCAAGCGTATTCTATTTTGATTTCCATAAAAATATATGGAAAACTATTTTAGCTCTTAGTGCGCGTCAAGAGACAATAGATGCGGTAAGTGTGCTACATAACTATCCTCAAAAGAAGAGCGTAGGCAACGGAATTGCATATAGCATAACCGAGATAGCTACGTGTGAAGCTACACCATCAAAAGCTGAATACTATGCCAAGATGTTACACGGATATTGGCTTAGAAGAGAATTGGGTACGTATTCTAAAAAACTTGGTGGACTGGCTCAAGATAACTCAAATGACATAGGAGAACTGCTTAACGATTCGCACACTCTTATAGGTAATCTTATAAAACTTCAACCTTCTAACGAGTTTAACATGGAAGAAGTTCTTGAGGAAACCAGAAAATCAATCTTCGAAAGAAGGACAAATATTAAAACTGGTATAAGTAAGTTTGATAAAGTAATATCTGGAATGACCAGAGGTGAGATAACTATTATAGCAGGAAGACCAGCTAATGGAAAGACTACGGTAGCAGCGAACATTGCGAGAAATCTAGTTATGGATGGATACACAGTAGCTATGTTCAATAGGGAGATGCCAAATACCGAGATGATGAAGAAGTTTATTGCAATGGAAGGCGACTCTATTTCATATAGAAATTTAAGGCACGGAATACCATCGAGCAAAACAAAAGTACACGAAGCGATGGATTTTATACACGAAAACTACAAAGATAAACTTTTTATGTATGATGATATAAGAAATATATCTGATACATTTCACGAAATAAAGAACGTGAACCCAGATGTTGTGATAGATGACCACATAGGTCTCATTGAATATCCATCTAATGATAGGCGCGATTTAAGACACAAGATAGGAGATACCACAAAGCAATACAAATGGCTTGCCAAGTCAGAAGATATGTGTGTGCTTCTTGTATCTCAGCTTAATAGAAATATAGAATATAGAACTGATGCAGTGCCAAGGCTATCTGATCTTGCCGAATCTGGAAATCTGGAGCAAGATGCCGAAATAGTAGCATTCACACACTATCCATATATATCTAGATACGGAGAAGAAGATTCTAATGGTCGCATATGGACTGAGAATGAACTTCAATTAGTGGTATCTAAGAATAGATACGGAACTACAGGCTCTGTTGAAGTGGGATATTCAGGTGATAGTTGCAAACTCTTTGATGACTTAAAAGCTGCGATGAACCACGAAATAGAAAAGAAACAATTTGAAATGGAGGAGCTAGGTTGACTGTTTACAAGATTACTGAAAATGGAAAAAATGTGAAGTTATTATTAAGATGTAGCTACTGTAAGAGTCCTTTAATGCCATTCCCTGATATGGTTAGCATTCTATATAAATGGTATCACGAGGAAGAATATAAAATTCCATACTATTTTTATTCGCTTTGTAGGTGCTCACCATCTAAGGCTGGATCTGGTAATTGCGGAACAAATAATAAAAGACCAAGCCTTGACTGGTATGATAATAATTATGATGAGTATAACATTTTTTATAATGACAATACGGAGGTTGTATGAAATTAGAAACTTTCCAAGCGAAGCCGATAGGGGTATCCAAAAAGAAAAATGAAAGCGTTCAAAGGCTAATTTCGCGCTTTAAAAAGGTATTCAACGAAAGCGGGGTGATTGAAGAATACAAGGAACGGAAATTTTTTGAAAAGAAATCTGAGAAAAAGAGGCGGGAAAAGAAGAAAGCCCGCCTCCGTATGAAGAAACAACGAGAACATAATGTTTAATCTTACTAATTACATTTTTGATGACTTTTCTTTAGCTAAGTCAATAAGCTTTTTTTCGAGCATACTTCTTTTATATTGTTCGTAAATATCTGGGAACATTGTCTGCATAAACATATCAGTATCTTTTCTTCCTGGAAGTAATTGTTTTATATCTTTCGTTGATGTATCGACATTTGTTTTGTCAGTTTGCGTACCTGATATAAACTCTGCAATATTAGCTGAATTTATTAT
>Ga0114906_1002066_pt1 | contig 10269 bp, 7 predicted proteins | sample MalvirDeepMed_M9_FD_89687 | JGI IMG/M metagenome (GOLD analysis project Ga0114906, IMG submission 89687) | Marine viral communities from the Global Malaspina Expedition - Malaspina viral metaG DeepMed_M9 | ecosystem: Environmental > Aquatic > Marine > Oceanic | place: Mediterranean Sea... | reverse complement strand
TTCAAGAGAAGTATGCCGGAGGACCAGAACCGGCTCCGCCTCCACCGAAAGGCAATGGCTTGCGCCACGATTGGCGGAAGGCCCGAGGGACGTGGCTCTATCCCGGCGACCGCACCTACTGGCTAGCCTCACACCGCATGATGACGTGGAATGAAGCGAAGATCGACGCCTACCTCACGCTACCGGAGATTGTCACGCACTCAGACCATGTGGTCATCTGCTGTAATACCGGGAGCCGAGCAGCCATTGGAGAACGCTCCTTTGATGCGCTGAAGAATGAGAAATACGTCCGAGCCGTGTTTCAGCGGGTGATCGATGCGGACAAAGCGCCCGTGGCGTTCCTGTTTTCGCATGAGTTCTATACTCAGGAACTTCGGAAAGATTTTACAAAACTTTTGGAATATGTGGAACGCACGATGGCACTGGTAGCAGACCTCTGCACCTTCGCGGTTCCCACCCACGAGCTTGGCGAACTATTCAGTGGGCGATTCATGAAGGAACGCAACCAACTGTTCCGGGCGATGCGAAAGGCCGCACCACAACTTCCGCTGGCGAATCACGAGCGTCCCCTCGTGGAGATTCCCGTCGCCGACTTCCACAATGTCGGCGGGGATGTTATCTCCCTCCTCCAGACCGGGTTCAGCACGCCGACAGGAGGACGAAATAGACCTCAAGATATCGTCACCTCACCGAACAAAGAACACAGCTACGACGGAGCCTGTGGATTTATTGCCGCAAACAAACGCCGGATGGATCGATACGTCGGCACGCAAATAGAACGTCACACCAATGCCGTGGGAGAACACTCGATTCCACTGGTCTACAACTCGCAGCCGTGGAAACCGCCGCGCACACTCCCTAACGCCCAAGTGCGAGGTCGTGCGCTGCTCCACGATGGGGCCGCGTTTGACCTGAGTGCTGGCGCGATTATTGAGTGAAGAGCCGGGTTCCAAAAAGACTCGTGAGGTAGACAAGAAAACCGCCGAGTGCGCCCCATGTTACGGCTCTGGAGCGTAGCACTTCCACGGCCACGCGCATCTCGGCAAGTTCTTTACGGGTTGACTGAACTGAGGAGTCCAGCCGCTTGAGTTCGGCTAACACGAGACGCTGGTATTCAGCCCACCCATTGGTGGTCATGGTTGACCAAAGGTGGAAGGTATCTGTGCGCCCTGAGATAAGGCCGTCGCTAAACGGGCTGATCCCAACGCACGGGATAATCGTCCACGAATACGGTCCATGAGCATTCTGGCGATATAGTTTCGTTGAGCAGGAGCCATGGCCTGAAATCCAGGCTGACTCATAATTTGTGTCACGATTTGAGAAGCAATTTGTGGAGAGATCCCAGCGACTCGTTGAGTGGCCGCAGCAGATTGGGCCGTTTGCTGAAGAGGGATCCCTGTTCTTGGCACCATCACCCGACTCGTGGGAGGCTGCAAGCGAAGCCCTAACTCACGCAGCTGTGCCATCATGGGATCGCTCTGGGGCATCGCCGCAGGCTCGATAAATTGACGGGCTGGAAAGACTGCCTTCGAAAGGCCACGCAAGAGCGCATTCTGATCCGCACCTGGGATCGCATACGGCGACTGGTATCTAGGCCGACCAAAAACATCAACCGGAGCAAACTGCTCAGGAAGTGTCTCTCGAAGTCCAGGTATCCGCGCCTTCCATGGGGACAACTCTGGATCTCCAGCGTATTCTCCACGGTCAATGAGCCGTTGAATCTCTGAACTCGTCGACTCTCGGCCAAAAGCAGGATCTATTGTCTCAGCAATATCTGCAAGCCCAGCGGGAAGTATTCGACGTGGCAATTGCGTGCCAGCACTTGTGAACAGACTGAACGGTTGGAACCCAAAGGGATTGGTCTCTTTTGCGGCTTCCCCAACGCCCCGTGTAATAGCTCCCGGTGTGAGTGGCCCTCGTTCTTTCTGACGCCGTAATTCTCTCCCAAGCAAATGCGGAAAATACGCGGGTCCAGCCAATGGACCAAGAACCGTCATGATTCGAGGATCGATATGGTCTTCCCCGAAATATCCAGTCCCCATTGCACCAAGGCCAATCCCCTGCTTGACCGCTTTCCCAGCTGTGGTCGGCAGTCCTCCTAAAAGTGGAAGACGCTCTAGTCCCTTTTCAAGACCCAAGATCCCGACTCTAGCGAAGGGCGCACTCTGAACTGCCGCAAACTCAGGAATACCTCCGGCTTTTCGAAACTTCTGAAGCTGGCTAAGTGTTCCTTTACCCAGCACCGACTGCGGTTTACCCGTGAGGGTGTACCGCGCTGCTTCATCGGCGCTAAATCCTCCTTTTTTCAGAGCCTTGACGGCAACAAGATCAGGAGCCGCAAACAACTTTCCGATTCCACGTCCCAGTTGGTGCTGCTCAATGGATTCGAGAACAGGTTTTCCCGTAGCATCTAGCGTTCCTAAGATTTCCTGATGGAGCTTCTTAAACTGATCGGGTGTTGCCGCTAACGCCCTAAAATACAGACCAATTCCATCGTCCTTTGATGCTATCGACCGAATAATATTGGCCGCATTCTTAAACTCTCCAACAGCCGCTTTCTCCAGAGCGCCAGAGAGTGCGCCTCCAATGGCCCCCGCGCCAGCACGAATCATGGTGTCTGGAGAGGACAGCATCGAGAAATAGGTGTAGTCCGACAACCGCTGCATCGCAGTTGCCCCAGGTCGTCCGAGCGCCGTCCAGGCCGCTGGTCCTAACAGTCCTCCGCCGACCGCTCCAGCAGCCCCACGCAAGAAGGGGTCTTGGTCTTCCTCAGTGGTAGCCACTCCTGCTGCGCCTCCACCGATTGCACCAAGGGTGCGAAACAATCTACCGATTGGCGGCATTCGGAACTCCGGCGAGAGCGAGTGTTTCTGCGCCCATTAACAGCGCAAGGAAAGAGGTCAGGGTCTGAACCCAATCAATAGAAGATTCGAGCATGACATCTCGCTGCGTTTCCACGCCTTCATTCAAGAAGGTTTTAACCTCAGATGTGTAGGCTCGCGTAAGACTTTCTTTCCCTTTGGTTACACCATAAGAAATACGGTCCTTTGGAAGACTGCCACGCGTCATGATTTTGTTGACCAATTGTGCGCGACGAGCATAGATCAGCTTTAATTGTGCCTTTTTCCACCCGCGTTTTTGCGCGTCAGTCATCTTCTTCTGGAGAACAACCAGATTTCCCTGTTGGTTTTTACGAGTAGAAAATGCGAGCTTCTTAAACCACGAACCCTCAATATAGCCCTCTAGAGATTCTATTCTTCCAAAATATAAATCGTTCAAATCTTTTTGTGCGAGTTTTTTCTCACTCTTCGTCGCTGCACCCAACAGGCCATCAAGAGAAGCCCCGGTTTTAACGTCGGTGGCTTTTGCTGTGATCTGTGTTACGCCCTCAAGAACGTTTCGCGCTGGTTCCTTAACTTCTCCAGTCTTTTTATCAATGACTGCTTCCCGTTGAAGAACTTTTGTAGGATCATCTGGATCAGGGGCTGTACGAAAGCCAAATTTTCCTGGTTTTCCTCCTGCTCTCGCACCTGCATCTCGACCCACCGACATATAAAGAGGGGAAGTAAATGTCCCCTGTCCTTCCTGCAGACTTCTCAGCAGGTCGCGTTGACTTCCCTCAGATAAGTAAGTTCCAGGGGTACCACTCATTCCTGGAATCTGTCCTGTGAGCATTTGCTGACGACCCGCAGTAGTCGCCCCTTCCTTTAGCTTCAGGGCCATCAAAGGCCCACGCATCTCATCAAGGAATAGCTGAGTCTCTTTTTTCCACTGAGGAAGAAACCATTCGAACGCTGCTCGTTCTCCCTCAGTAGCTCCTAGAAATTCTTTAGACACACCGGGGCTTTCAAAATATGGATCCAATCCTCTAATTGGAGTCTTGTCAATCTCTTCCGCTACTTCTTGTACCGCCTTCCCTTGATGCGAAGGAAGTTTCGGTGGCAAATCCGCAGTGCGATTGATGTCCTCGACAGCCTCCGTAGCTTGTTCAACTACAGATGGCCCAGAAGTAACTGGTTGTTCAGGAGGAACTGGTTGTTCAGGAGTAACTGGTTGCTTAGGAGTAGCTGATTTCGATGGTCCACTCGGTGTTCGGAACGGCACTTCAGATGAAGATGGTGGTCCACCTCTTCGTGGAGCGCCTGGGATTCTTAGCCCAAGAGCGAGACGTTCTCTTTGAAGGCCTTGCGCTTCACGTAGGCGGTCTCTCAGAAGTTGGTTAAACTGCTGCTCCGTTTTGGAGGCAAGCTCCAACTCGTCAATCTCGGCGCGAGTCATTGAAACTAACTTTCCATCTTCCATCTTTTGGAATTGATTTATTTCCGCATTTGAATAACGATTCTGCGCCCCCGTTTGTTCTTGAATGTGTGCGAAGGGAGAAACATCGCCCTCTCGGGCCGCTCTCTGCTGAAGTTCATCCATGGCACGATGCGCTCGTTCGCGTGCAAGTTTTGCTATAGTCGCTTCGGTCTGTCGAACCCCACCTAACAATGTTTTTCCTAATCCAGCGGTTCCCTCACCCTCAAATCGAATGTCCGGCAAGCCTCCTCTGCCATACGTGGCTGACTCACCAGAGAGAGCTTCAGATGGTCCCATCTTTCCAGTATTGGGATCGAAAACACTTCGAAGTGTGACACCAGCTTCTCGTCCTACATCCGTGCGTCGGCCTGCCTCGTCAAGGATGTCAGAGGGTCTAAGAGTCCCTGGAAGCTCCGTGAACTCTTTTCCGTACTTATAGACATCCGGATCCTGCAACGGCAGTCGAACTCCTTGAAGCTCACGCAAAATAGAGCCAAAAGGAATGGAAATATCATACCCTTCCTGCGGCCCGTACCCTCCGTGCGGTTCTGTTCCCCTTGCTGCACGATAAGAACCCATGCGTAACGTTTTAGGATCTTGAAGAACCTTCCCTGTTGGCTCACCAGTCTTGGGATCAATCTCCGCTGTCTTCTCGCCAACACGGCGACGGAATGCCGGGATATATTTCTCTGCATCTTTAACGGTTTTCGCTCCGCCTTTCAATCCTCGAACGGCCTTGCTTACTCCAAAGGGCAGCACATCTATACCGCCAAATAACATCTGCGTTCCAGCGCCAGGAATCCCTTCCTGTCGGCGTTTCCAGCCTTCAGCGACATTCAAGCCACCGTACGTCATGGCCCCCAGTAACGCAGGAATACCCACAGGCGGAGCCAGCATTGAGAGACCGGCAGCTGCCAGTTGGGCAGGAACATGTATCCCTGATGCGTATCGTCCATGCTGAGCAATCTGCGCGAGTCTGGCGCGAAAGCCTCGATCCGACTGCGCTCGTCGAACATCTTCGTTAAACTCTCGCTGGTCTTCTGCCGTGACAATCCGTTGTTCTCGACGATTTAACTCAATGGCCGCCCAACGATTTTGATTTGATGGCATGATGTTCGTACTCGATAGACTTACTGACGACCCAGCATCCCCATAACGTGAGGCGAAGGCTGCATCCCTTTGAAATATTCCATGATCTGCTCGCGTTCTTTTTCAAGAGTCGAGATCTGAGACCCAATGTCTTGCTGCATTTGTGCTAATTCGGCTTCTAACCGCTGTATGTAACCCGGCGGCGAACCCATCTGTCGACCCTCTTCAAGTTTGTTAGCCAGTGCCGTAATCGGCACAGTTAGTTGCTGTATCTGCTGAGTATTCTCAATAAAGTCCCGATCAAACATTTCCTGAGCAGTTATGGCTACTGGTCCCATAGCCCTTCCTAGAGCGCCTGGGCCTGAGCCAGCTTCCGGTGGTGCTTGGAACATTATCCCCTGTGGAGTCTCGATCATCTGGAGACTTGGAATATATCCCAGTCCATATTGGTCTTCAGGATCTGCATCATCATCTAGCCCAAGACCTGAAACGTCTTCAAATCTGCTGAGAATATTTGGGATGCTACTCGCGTCTACTTCCAGATCTTGTAGGTGGTTAACAAGAGCATCACGACCCTTCCGAGTTGTGGGATCAACATCTATTCCTTGTTGGTTTAAATCGGTTAAGGCTTTCAGTAAAACACTATCGAGTGCTTTGTCCGCATCGGTTTGGAATGCACTCCATGGTTTCGTTTCTCCAAAACTCTCTGTTGCATCGCCAAAGACAAGTTTCCCCTTGTTAGGACCAGAAGGTGTTCTTCTCATAAAGAAGACACGAGATTCTCCAGTCTCCTCATCGACTCGATCAAAGAACTGAACACGGTCGGTAGTCGCAGCACCGATCCACGCAATGTCTTCTGCCTGCTTCAGAAAAGCGTCTCTGTACGGTCCCGGTTGTAGACGGCGAACCTCGTCATTATATTTTTGGTTGTTCTCAGCGGCTCGATCAAGGACAGTATTCGCCCGAATGTAAGGAGCCAGCTTCTGAATTTTATCGATTTCCAATTGAAGGTTCTCGGGAAGATGCTCTATAGAAAGAGCAAGATTTGTCTCATAAGTGCTTCTTACATCAAGTCCTGCTTCCTCGCGTGCGAATAGCCCCGCCTCACGCTGACCTGACAAGATATCTTCCTGGGCCGAACGGAACTTCTCAACCAGCGGTCCTCCAAACCCAGCAGGTTCCGTGCCACCTGTTGCCTCTGGGACGATAGGCGCGGGTTGGATTGGTCCAAATTCAGCGGTGGTCGGCGGTCGTTCCCTTAGGGTCGCTCCAGGAATCGGCATAGATGGAAGCTCTCGATAAAGATTCAATGCGGATTCTGGATATCCAGCAACTTGTGCAGCTGTCCCTAGCATCTTATCCCCGTAATACTGAAAATTTGGCTGACTGACTGTGTGTGCGAATCGTTCTTCTCCGGTGCGTAACCCCGTTCTTAATTGATCAGCCACAGTTTCAGGGGAAACCTCTCGGTCTAGTTGTTCTGACCAGTTTTTAGCAATAGCCTCGGACCTCGGCCCAATCGCCGATTCTGGTGAATAATCTGTCCGGATCCTCTGTATTTCATCTTGTAAGTAATCCTGATAATCAGCTTCTCGTTTCCGCTGGATTTCTTTTCCTTGTAACCCCAGACCTTCTTCCCGGAGACGGATCTGCTGCATCGGACCCCACATTGACATGAACCCCTCACCAAAGCCTGACAAGGCCTGCCCGAAGATCTCCTTCTTGGTGCGTCGTCTAGCCATTACACCCTCCGACGAACAGATTTTTTGCGATTCATAACGCCGGATTGACCTACCCCAGGATACAAACCGGTCGCAGCTGCTTGGGCAACATCACTTGTTCCGATATCAAATTCAGACGGCATCGAAGATTGCGGAGCTTGGGCCTGCGGCATACTCGCTATCGGTAATAGCCCTCCAGCAACCTGCATCGATCCTCCGCCACCACCCCCAGCACGCTTCTTCCGAGGCTGTGCCGCCCCTCGACGTTGTGTTGACCCTACAGCACGAGATGACCGTCTAGGCCTGCTTACCCCTGGAGAAGGCATCACAGGGGCTTGTGCAGGCTCCTGTCCGGTATATGGACTCATTGCCATAGTCATGACTCCTTTACTACGCTTGTTCTTCTTCCGCCTTGGACTGTAAATAGCCGCCTCGTGCTTCAAGCGCACCCTTGAGATACATCTCAAGCAAAGGCATCAATGCTGTCAGACGCCCAGTTTGAATTGCCTCAATAGCTTCATCTCTCTTAATTCCATACTCAGACAGGAACCTGTTCCATTCAATGTTCTGGTCAAGGGACCGCAGTGCAATCTCTGACAGCATCTGCTGACGTTCCGTTGTCGTTCTAACGGTATCTAACAAATTCCGACTCTGCTCCTGGGACATCCCAGTCGCCAGCGTCATCGCATTGGAGAGTCGAGCCTCTTGCTGTTGGGACTCTGCGAGAGCCATCTGCTGACTCAACTGCAAGGCCTCTCGGTACCGCTGGTCGGCTGCTTCGCGCTCCGCGAGTTCAATCTGCTGTCCCGCTTGGGCATACATCGGAGCTAATCCCTGCTCCATCCGCTGCATGTAGTCAATTTCTGGACCTTGACCCAGCAGATTCCGTGAGGCCAGTGCCGCTTGGCCCTGTTCCATCTGGGCCTGACGCAACATATCTAAGGGGGATCGCGCTGCCTCAATTTCCATCGCTCGCCGTTGCTGGTCTTCTGGAAATGCGCCTGCACGAGACAGAAGTTCCTGAAGATTTTCCTGAATTCCGGCTTCGAACGGTGTCGTTTCCGCAACACCAGCACCACGGTTCGCCATGATGTCACGTAATCTCTGCTGGGTTTCACCAGCCAGATACGTGGGTGCAATACCACCGAACTGAGTCATGGACTCCAAGGCTTTTGTGGACAATTGTGAGAGTGGATCGGTCCCCACCGGAACGGTCGAGACCTCCTGGAACTCCGGCTCGACCATCGGATAGTCGTCTTTAGCACCAATAAGACCTTTCAGGATTTCATCAATATCTGGATAGTTTCCTGTTCCACTTACAGAAAACTCACCAGGATCTTGCGGGGAAGCAGTCACAGGAGTTACAGGAGTTACAGGAGTTACAGGAGTCTCGGGATCTACAGGTAGTTTGGGATCCACGGGTGGCTTTTGTCCTTCAGGCATGTCGCATCGAACAAATCGACCACCCTCAATCACGGGTGTTCCACCTGCTGCCATACATCCAAGAGCGGCAGATCGCTCTGCTTCTTGCGCCTGTCGATAAGCCACAACATTCTCGTTGTATTTCCGTTGAAACTCCGAAAGAGGTTCTCCCTCTACCCCACCTCTCATGTACGGGCTTCCTGCCCATTCTTGAGTAAAGGCTTTATAAACATCATCCACGCGCTGCCGTTCTAGGGGGGACAACGATCCAGCATAAGGCCCAGTCCCTGTGTACATGCTTGACAAATCCCATTCGGGTTTAATCGTAGAGGCTAGAGGCGCTGGACCTCCACCCCACTCCCATCTCGGAGCCGGGGCTTCCCATGGTGCCCATCGCTGAGGCCACGGTCCAGTATCTTGATATCCCAAAGGTCCAGACATCAGTTGTGATGGGTCCATCCCCGGGAGATATTCTCGTCCACCTGTTGGTTCTCCAGTCCCTAGCCAGTTTCGGAACCTCTTCCAGCCAGGTTCAGCAATAGCCTGACCAGTCGATGGAGCTTTCCACCCTTCAAAGATATCCTGCTCTGTTTGGCCCGTTGTATCCTCATTAGAACTAGTGGAGATGGCCCCTGGAATCAGTGAAGTATCTATCGTATTGTCCCAACCATGAGGAACAATCCCTTCCTGATAGACATCAAACCCAGGAATCAGCGGTCCTCCGCCAAAGGGATTCACATCAAAGTCAATTGATCCAACTCCTGGTTTAGGTCTTGTTGGCATAATCTAATCCCCACATTATGTTTGAGTCTTCGTCGGTGAAGGATTAAAGGCTGGATATTGGCGTCCAGTCGTCAGATTCCCAAGCTCGTCAGACTGCACACCCAGCATTTCCAACGCCCCTTTCATGCTCTCGATACCTTGAAAGCGTGAGGCCTCATCTCCCGCCCACCCCATAGCCTGAGGCAACAATCCAGGCGGCTGTCTGAGGCCACTGTACCAAGGATTCGGATCACCAAGCCCTGACATTAGTGCTGCCTGCTCTTTATTGTAAATTTGTCGTGGAGCATCAGGAAAAAGCCATCGATTTCCTTGGAAGCCTCCTTCAGGATAACCTGGTGACCCCGGAACCGTTCTTCCTCCCATAGGCTTACCAAGACCACTAAACTGTTCGGCATAGCCTGAGTGTTCCGCACTGTCTGGCTCCGGAAATCTAACCCCTGGTGAGCCAAGAAGAGCCGGACGTGAAAGCGCCGGGTCTCTACCACTCAAACCAATCGACATGGGCAATCCTCCGCCTTGGAACATGGGAGGCTGCTGAATAAAGGCTGATGGCAGACTGACAGGCTGTCCGGCCCGTTCCGCCATGATCGCACCAAGTTGCGAGACATTATCCAAACCGCGTGATAGAAGTTTTGCGGGATGGAGAGGTCCACGAAACCCCACGCCACCCTCTGGTGATTGTCCCCCACCCAAGGCTCCGCCTAAGGCTTGCATTCCCCCCATCGCCAATGGAATCCAATTAGCTTCAGTTCCCATTATTAAACTCCTTCACAAACATGACACGCTCAATGCGCTTATACCCCAATCTCTTCACCACCGCGAGTGCTGCCTTGTTGTCTGGTGGAACAGATGCGAGAAACCCCCGAAATCCCAGTCGTTGGGCCTCTCGCTCCGATTCCCGTGCCACAGACATACTATATTTCCGCTTATCTTTTGCCACATACCAGTGAGGACG
>Ga0114906_1002060_pt1 | contig 10289 bp, 19 predicted proteins | sample MalvirDeepMed_M9_FD_89687 | JGI IMG/M metagenome (GOLD analysis project Ga0114906, IMG submission 89687) | Marine viral communities from the Global Malaspina Expedition - Malaspina viral metaG DeepMed_M9 | ecosystem: Environmental > Aquatic > Marine > Oceanic | place: Mediterranean Sea... | reverse complement strand
TCAAGATGTCGCTTACAAGCGGAACCATTAGCATTCCAGCCTGCACGATGCCGCGATTATTCTGCACAGGAAACGGAGGAACAACGCAAGCAACTGGTAGCGTTGTAATCACAACGGAACTTCAGGTAGATACTGGGGCTACCTTCAAGGCTAATGGTAATACCATCACGCCCAAACTTATTGATATGAACGGCACGGCGATTGTTGATATGGAAGTTGCCAAGTCCGTAATAGATTTCAGCCACACCAGCGGCTTCGCCAACGACTCCTTCGGCACGCTGAAACTGGGGGCGGCAGCACTGACGAAGGAAGGTGTCGGCGCTATCGACTTTAATGGCACTACCAGTTCCGCCGTGGAAACCGGAGCTGCCAGCGCTGCTATCTCTGCTGTCAACAATGCTTCTGGCTTTACGGCTATGGCATGGATTTATCCACGCAGCGACGGGGAAGGAGATGGAGGACGGATATTTACGGATGTAGCAAGTGGCGCTGGCTTCCAATTCAATATGACGGGCGAAACCGGCGGGACTGTAAAATTGGAGGTAAATATCAATATGGCTACAACAGATGCCTATGCCGTTACTTCCACCACTATGACTATAAATAATTGGCACCACGTTGCGATGGTCTTTAATCAGGATGATGATAACAGAATCAAGATATACATAGATGGTGCGCTGGCTTCACTTACGACAGATACAGCCGGTGTTGGGGCTATCGTAGATGACGCCAGCAACAAATTGTATATTGGCAATGTAGCAGCAGGAACTCGCACTTTTAATGGCTATATCAGCGGCGTCAGGATACATGTTAGCGAAGGCGGCGGCTATGCTTCCGGGGCTGGTATATTGACAATAGGCCAGATAAAGAAGATATACAACTCCGGCAACGGCCATGTAATGGACGCTGTGCAGGACGGCCAGTTTGTATGGCTGCGTGGGGATGAAGGTGGCGGCACGTCGTGGGTTGACAAGTCTGACTCTCAAGCCGCTGTCAACTTCACGCTATCCAATACCGCTTGGACTAATGCCATCATAACCAGCAGTAGCACCGACAACTACAACTTCACTATGACGACCGGCACGATGAAGGTAACGGGTCTTTGCGGACTGATTGAGAAGGCTAACAAAGTCCAGATTTGTGGCAACGTGGCTTCGGCACTTACGGACGTGAGGTTCAAGGATTATGGCGGGCTGGACTTCTGGTTCAACGCTGACTTGGCAGCCGGGACGATGGCGACCTTCACACGGTGCCTGTTTGAAAACGAGTCTGATGATACTAAACTAATTAACTTCGCTACGGGTGCAGTCTCCAACGGTGAGGATGCCTTCTGCCTCTTTGACGCCTGCACCTTCACGCGGCCTGACACTACAACCCCCCTTACTATCGGACGGGGCCGTTTCTATTTCAAGGACTGTTCCTTTATTGATGGTGCAGGTGCTTCGTGGGCTGACCCCAGTAGCGGAGCAGGCAAGGGCTGGGCAAGTCAGGATATAGCCAGAGCCGACCCCCATCTGGGCGACATAGTGTCCAAGAACCACAATAGGGGCGATGGCTACTTCATCGACCCCCGCATGTCGAATGCTACGCCCAGCAGCACTACCTTTACGGCGGCTAATTCGACACTATACAGCACCATACCTACTGACTACCAGCCAGATAAGACCTCGAAAGTGGGTATAGATGATGACCTGACAACCAAGAGCGGATACAAGCATATCTTTGCGATGAACAGCACCAACCAGTTATTCGGGTCGCTGACGGTAGAGAACGCTGCCGTAGTCAAGATGCAGCAGGAAAGCAGCAAGGACATCACACTGTATGTAGGCGCACTCTCCGGCACCGGGGACATCCTGACTGCTTTTGGCAGGGTCTACGACGATTATACATCAGCCTTCGAGTTCGGACAGGTAGGTGATACCCTGAACAAGATAGGCAACGACTTGGATGGTGACATATCAGGAGCAGTGAATAACTTGCTGAAGACGCCCGGATGAGCCATGACAGGCGCCTCCACTACATGCCATTACGATTTATGGTCTGGAACCTGCTTAAACGGTCTGGCAAAATATTATATTCTGTCACGTTTGCCATGCACTCACTCTTCTTCTATGTAGGAGTCGGAAAGGCGAATAAATGACCACGTTCGAGATGTTCCGGGCTGCCTGTGACTTTACCGACCGCAAGATACTGTGGCCTGTGCTTAAGCCGGTAATACTGCCACTGGCAAGGAAGTTCCTGTGAAACAGAACGTATCAATTTTCGACAAGTGGTCATTAATGCACATCGCAAGTGGATTAGTAGCAAAGAAATACTTTACACCAACACAGTGGCTGGCACTTCATACGCTGCATGAACTGGCCGAGAACACCAAGCAGGGCAAGCAGTTCTGGCGTTCAATAGGCTGGATACGCTATGAAGGCGACAGCCTCGCTAACATTACTGGCGATACTCTGGCTACTATGGCTGGATACCTGATAGGAGCAAAAAAATGACAACCGTAAGAGAATATCTTGCACCCAAGATACGAGGCAAAGGGTCGTTCCGCGACGCTGAAGTTCTGGTTAATGGCCTGACCGACGGCTGGGAAACCACGCTGACCGACAGCATCAAGGCTGATATTGATACCAAATGGAAGTTTGGCATTTCTGGAAAACAAAGAGGATTGTAATGGTCAGCGTATACGATTATATTTCTATTAAGGGAAGCAGGGTGCAGGTGCAGCGTAATGGCAACGGTCTGGCTAACGTCAGCGTAACTCTGGTAATCAATAATAACTCGCGGCACCTTTTCCGAAGTGGGCGGATTGTAGTGAAGCAGACACCCCATAAGGAAGTCCAGACTTCACTGTGGGTCTGGCCCTTCGGCCCGACGACGAAGGAAATACAGATACTACGCGACACAGAAGTGCCACGAACTATCAACAACCTTGATTTGCAGGTGCTATTCTATGACCCGTCCAAGGAGCGTGGGCTATCAGTCGGCGGCAAGATGTTCGACGTTGATTTCTCTAACGCTGAGGTCGAGTATTTTGGCTGAACAGCGCATCCAGTTATATGGTTCGGAGTTAGTCCCAGAACCCAGTGCCACTGACAGCGCAGTGGATGAGCATGTGCTCTTCATTCCTTCGGGGCTAATAACCCAACAAATGTTGGCTGGTTATGAAGGTTATACTGGTGAAGGAGTAAGGATTGCGATTATAGATACTGGCCTGACGCCCAGAACAGCGCAGTTTGACCCCGAGGAATATGAACTGCATAAGGTTCGCGGGCTTACCAAGCGGGACTGGCACGGTCATGGCACGCACGTTGCTTCCCTGATTGGTGGCGACCTGTTAGAGTCGCCCTATGGCCCACTACAGGGCATAGCGCCTGATGCCGAAGTGGTATCAATCAAGGCGTTCAACCCATTAGGTCTGGGTAATCCCTACCACTTGATGAATGCGATGCAACTGGCGGTGGACTTGGACTGCCATATTATTAACATATCTTCGGGAGGTAAACTGGTCGTGCCTTTTGACGAACTACCGGAACATCGCTTTATGGCGGAACATCAGGAACGGTTCTTCGTCTGTGCGGCTGGAAACCGGGGGGAAGAATGGGGCGTAGCCTCTCCCGGTGCCTCCCCCTACTCAATATGCGTTGGTTCCACATCACTCACCGACGGGGACGTATCACATTTCTCGGCACGCGGCCCTAACGGTGCCTACTACAAGAACCGCCCGGATGAGTGGGAGGAGGAGTATAAGCAATATGGTGAGGATGCCATCAAACCAGATGTAGTGGCACCCGGTGGCGGTCGCAGCGTCAAGGGCGAGCGGCCTATCGAGGTTATCACCAGCAGCATGTCTGGCTGGTATGAAGCCTTTTACGATAAGGACTATGATAACATCGGACACGCGCAGGGAACCAGCCAGTCCGCACCATTCGTATCGGGGCTACTGGCTAACCTGCTGCAAGCTGGCGTCATCACCAGCCCCGGCGGGTTCAAGGACGCGCTGATGCAGCAGGGTAGAAAGGATTTAGAAATGGGCCACGGCGTGCCTACTATGGGCATGTTCTTCTAAATGGGTGATTCGATACCGTCGTGGTATTGGCTACAATGGATACCCGTTATCTTTTTAATCTACTTTGTTGTGACCAGATAGTCGCACTCCTTCCTTAATTCTGGTTCACGCCATAGGTCGACATGGGGGTGCGACACTTTTAAAGGGGGTTCTTATCGGTCTTGGCCGCGCCTGTTCGTCATGTTGCGTCACGGATTTCACCTACCTCTTTTTCAGGCTAGGCGCGGCAACCCTTATATGTAGGCCACGCAATCATATATTTGTCCCCGTAACTCATTTAGCATCCTTACACCGTTGCAAGATACCATTTCTCTCTGCGGGGACATACTTTTATACTCGTGGCCCATGCGAAGTTTAACCGGCTGACATTAGTTGGCCGCCAATAAGCAAAAAAGGTGTCCAAAATATGCCATACCACGGAAAACTGATGCAGGGCATGAAACGCATGCGCTGGAAGGGAAAGCAACAGGTAACTGCCGCCAAGGGGATGGTCGGTCGCACGATTGACCGTATCATGCCTCGCCGCACATATTACCGCATGCGTAACGGGCTACGGAAATACAGCACATCTGCTGCTAAAGCCGCCAAAGCAGCGGTTCCTACAAAGGAAAGCAGCGGGATAGTATTTCGTGCCGGTTCCGGTATCAGTAAATAGTCATACGCAAGCCAACCTTCTATTCCCTATCCCCTTCTTTGGCGGCCTTGGGGGTGAGGATGATGAACAGGAGTTTGAGCCTGAGCCAGAAGGGGCTTACGGTGACATAGAGTGGGAAATCTCTGACCTTAAAGGCGAGGACATCTGGTTCATGGGTAAGCGAAATTCAGTCATGACGCGCGGCGATGTAGAACTCGGCGGGCGTGAGGACATGCCATGGAATGAGGTCTACGCCGAATATCTGATTAAGCATAAAGTTACAGGCACTCTGTTTGCCAAGAACTCGATGCCTTTTTCGCGCCATGGCACTATCGCTGTGGATGGAAGCGGGAAGCGGCGTGACGCGGAATACACAACCAAATTGAAGTCCCTGCGAAACACCGCAGTGGCTACCTTTGTGATTGCAGAATACGAGCATCAGGACTTACAAGGCTATGCTGATGCCTTCGACGAGAGAGTGGAACACCAGAAACGACTGGAGCAGGCACAGGATGGCCTAACTGATGCCCAGTATGATGCTGCAAATCCCGGCAAATTGAGAGATGCTATAGCAAGTGAAATCATCGCCGCCAGCGACGAGCGACTGGATAGCGCAATAGGCTCCATAGAGCAGCAGCACTCTGCTTCAAGGACTTCGCAGGAAGCCGAGATACGGCAGCAATATGCTACTGACCGCGAAGCAGAAATCAAGGAGCAAATACGGCAGAACTATGCCGACAACTATCAGGTTGACCTTAATGCCATAAATAGCCAGATTCAAGCCTTGAGAACTTCAGGCAGCTTCCCTTCATACTGGAGGGCCGCGATTTGCATAGAGAGAGATGACTGCCAAGGCATAAGCAAAGAAAGAGCGCAAGCCAGATATGATGAAATCACGCCTAAACTGAAGGAACTGGAAGATAAGGCAGATGATTTGAGAACCGCCAAAAAGTGGGATGACAAGGATATTATAAGGGTAGTGAACAACGACAGCAACTATTCCCTCGACGCAGAAGATGGTGCGATTGATGCGATGATTGAGGCGGACAAGGCGATGGAAGATAGCGAGATAGCGCAGGCCGGGTCTACCGAGGTCACACGGCTTGACAACGAAATAGCAGCGCTGGACGCGCGGGACTTCCAAGCCGAGGCAGATGCGGTGGTAGCGGAACTGGAATATAATATCGGAAACTATGAAGGGTTCGTAGCCGAGCAGGATGCTATTATTCTGGACTACGAGAATGCACTGACGTTATGTAATAAGGAGTTTCCAAGTGGGGTCAGCATAGAGGTGTTCTGGGAACCTGAAACCAAGGAAGGCTGGTTCCGCAAGGTTGTTCCCGACAAGGCGCAATATGCGAGGGTCGCGGCATCAGGCACCGTATCATGCGGGTGGCTGCCAACTCCCGAGGAGGAAGCATAATGGCTAGAAAACCTATCTCCTACTACTACCCCGCTGACGTGGAGAATATGGTAACGGAGGCTTATGATGAGGGCTTTGAAGCAGGACAAAACGCCGTGATAGAATCAATGGAAGGTGCGCCCGTCCGAATGACCTATGAACCTCTGGCGTATGTTCCGGGCGGGCTGGTGGCTCGCGGCTCCCGAGCGAGGTATCCTAATACGTTTGCACAATGTGTTGGAAGATTTATGAGGATAAACGGGCCGTGGAAGGGAAAACCTCAAAAGGAAATCAGGGCGGCATTCAAAGCGGCTACACAGGATTGTAAAGGCACGAGGGGGCAGGGCTATTAATGGCTAGAAAACCTATCTCCTACTACTACACGCCCGGTCGTTACTTCCCTCCCGGTCGTGGTGACATCTCGGCGCAGATGTCAAGTGACTGCACTGCCGCGCTGGAACTGCTGGAAGACGCCGTTGTAAGGGTCGCACCGTATGGTGACCCCGGCAGTTACCAGAATATCTATAATGAAGCAGCCTTTGACGACCCATCCTATATGATGGACATAGAAGAAATGGGTCGTGATGAGCGGCTGACGCTGGAGTTTAGCCTGCCGCGTGCTGCCCACCGGGTCGTCAAGTATTGCCTGCCGAGGGGGTTCAGGGACTGATGGCACGCAAAATCGATGATGCTTGTGAGTTCTTGAAAGGCAGAACCGAAGGATGGAAACTACCTTACGTTCATACTTTATGTGACGAGATTAACGCTCACGACTATTTTCTGATTGACATGATTAGTTTTTTAGACCATAACGGCCACAGCAATACCAAGAAGAGATACAAGGTTGACCTGCTTCTGAATAAAAACTACAGCATCGCGGAAATGCGCGAGAGAGTAGCTGAACTCGAAAAAACACCCGGTCACACTGCGTGGAGAGAAGGTGCGAGGGACTGATGGCTGAAGGCTACTTATCCCGCGCCGCAGGCAAGGTTGATGCTGCTGTCGAAAAGACAAAAGAAAAGGCCCGCCGGACCAAGCAACGGGTCAAGGCCGCGCCCGAGCGTATCGCAGGGAAGGCAACGCTGTTCTTCGCCAAGCCACTGGCTGTGGTTGGTATAGCATACCTGATATGGATTAAGACCGGGCCGCAGCGCGAGCGTATTATAGAACCCTTCGGGGAGGAAGGCTGATGGCACGGCCTGTAGATTACCGTTTTTGGCCGAAGGGTGAACGCCATCCCTTTAGTGTCGGAAGCGGCCTTACAAGAAAGGAACGCCACAAGGCCAACCGCCCTTGGTCAAAGACTGGCAGGCTCCTTACGCTTGCGGAAACAGCCGGACACGTCAGTAGCGGCGGCAGCATCCGGGCATCTAGAGTTGCCGAACTACTCAATGAAAAGGTAGGCAGAGTGCAAGCGCTATACGAGGAGAAAGAAGGAGAGCCTATGAGACAGATATTCTCGCCCAGCCTGCGTGAACTGGACAGGCGGGAAGAGGAACTCTGCGAGTTAGCACTTGCCTTTGGTGAACACTTTGAAGTCACCAATCCTACCTTCTCGGTATATAACTTTATGGAAAGGGCGGGGTGCTGGAACTGATGACACTATCCCGCAAGGACTACAACGCTATCGCCTCCATTTTCCGGGGCCAAACCAGAGATTTGGAGGCCGAGTGATGGCCTACCCTCTTGATAAAAAGGAGTGCGAGTCATTAGGCACAGCACTTAATTATTTTGTGGAGAACACCGAAGAGCGTGTGAGGGTAGACCAGATTGGCCCAGCAGAGGCCCACGTTCTCGCACGACTTATAAATGACATTGATATTATATACGGCCGGCTCTGCGAAATCAAGTATCCGGCTGCGGCACGCTGGACGCAACGAGATGACGCTGCCTCCAATATTACGCTATGGATTAAAGAGCGGGCGAAGGAGCGGTGGACGGGCAAGGACGCCGCAGAGTTCGAAGACCAACCCGATTTCGCTCCATACTACGGGTCGGACTACTGATGACACTAACCCGCAAGCACTACGTCGCCATCGCTGACATAGTCAAGGAACATAGAGATTATCTGGAATGGCTTGGCGAGAACCGTAGCATGCCGCCCGCGAAAGACGATGAACGCGAATTTTACCCGACTACAATTCCCAAAGTGATTAAAATGCGTAAAAAGGATGCCTGCGCGTTAGCGAAAGATATGGCACGCTACTTTGCAGAAGATAATCCCAACTTCGACTATGACAGGTTCTTGAAGGCAACCAACTGCTGGGTGGATAACTGATGGGAATGTCTTTAATGGGCTTGCTTATGGGGGACTAATGCCGGGCCACGAAGTCATAGAACTGCCACACCGCCACATGACCGAGTGTGCCAAAGATGCAAAGGCTTGCATAGATGGCGCACTTGACTTCGAGCATGAAATGGAACAGTTTATGATTGAGGATGTGCTACTGGGCATAGCCGAAGACTGCGACATGGCAGAGGGCAGTTGCACGGAACTACTGCAATACGTTATTGATACTCCATACGGGAGAGGCAGGCAGCTATCAGGGCCATAATACTAATGCACGAACACGGAGACCGTCAGAGAACCGGCCAGCCGCGCTATCGCATCAACATGGAGTGCGAGATGGCCCTGCATAACCTCTGGCTCGCTTCACAGCCTAGCGGCCCCGGTATAGACATATCCTCGACCGACGTGCCTATGATGGCATTTAAGCAGCAGACCGAGACAGACAAGCAACAAGTGGTGCATGCAGCGTGGGAAGCATTTGAGGAAGCCGGCGCCCCCTTTGATGAACTGAAAAATATGCAGAACGACGATGACCGCTTCGATGACTATGACCGTGCCGAGATATTTGCCGATATGCAAAATCTCAATCCCAATACAATACGCTGGGGACAAAAACATGAGTTCCCGCACATCAGCCCACGACGGAGGCCGCCCGGCGGTTACGATATTCCGTGGAGTCGCAAATTTGAAAGTGGCGGCTATTGTAATAGCCTTGTAGAGCGCCTGAAAACACGTTCTTTCCCTCTACGGGTTTACGGTGGTGGGAGCGCCGATGACGCTCCATAGACTACTAGGTTCAGTCGCAGCAAGGGCAGTAGGGCGCTTTGGTGGGCCAGATACACCACCGGAAGTTGATGTTACTGCCGACGATATATATTTAAATGATAGACAGCGCCGCGTTGGTGAGAACTACCTGCAAACTGTAGCCCTGTTCGGCAAGTTTGAGCAAGGTGCAGGCGCGGAAGGTGGGCATTATCTCCGCGCTGACCAGAACCCCTTTGTTAATGATGGGATTATCTGCGATAACTGTATCTTTTACGAACCCGGCGACGAGGATGACCAGCGTGCTTGGAAGACTGACCTGCCAATCGGAAACTGCCAGATTATGGAACCTGTTGGCACCGAGTCAAACTACATACATCCATACGGATGGTGCAAGTTCTGGGTCATACCGGAAGCGCTAATGAGTTGGGAACCATTCAGGGAGGAAGGGTTGCCTGACATATACCGGGGTGAGGACTAATGAACCGCAGGCATTACTACGGCGGGGGCATCAAAACTCTATGCGGCCACGAGTTCAGCCGACCGGAACTCCTGTCGGCACGCACTCGCAAAATCAAGAATGTGAACTGCGTTACCTGCAAACGACTATTGGGGGTTGGCGGTAATGCCTGATACAGACGAAGTCGCTGGTATACTCAAAAAACAGATGAAATCTGCTTTAAAAGAACATAAACATACACTTCCACACCTTATTGAAGATACCGTATGCGCCGTCGCTGAAAGTTTAGCCTCCAATTTTTTCAAGGAGGACGAGGACGAGGACGAGAAGCAATTTCACCGATTTATGCGTGAAGCAGGCTGTGGAATGGATGACTAACGAATGCCCAGACTGAAAGAAGAACTCCTGCGAGTGCATGGCGGGACTGACCTGCCTTATGTCCCGCCCCGACGGGAAACCGAGCGTTTCACTTCACCAAGTGGCGAACAGTTCTTCTTTGAAGAACAGAAGAAACAGCACCTATCAACACTTGTTGGCGATAGTTGCGCCAGTGCCATACTTGACCTTAATGACCGCTGGAACGACCTGAAGGAATATAGGCTCGTCGCCGGGATACAGGAACCCTACAGTGTGCCTCGCCAAATGCGCGATGCGCGTGAGATAGCAGATACCCTC
>Ga0114906_1002058_pt1 | contig 10296 bp, 13 predicted proteins | sample MalvirDeepMed_M9_FD_89687 | JGI IMG/M metagenome (GOLD analysis project Ga0114906, IMG submission 89687) | Marine viral communities from the Global Malaspina Expedition - Malaspina viral metaG DeepMed_M9 | ecosystem: Environmental > Aquatic > Marine > Oceanic | place: Mediterranean Sea... | reverse complement strand
CATCTTCATTAGGAAGTTTTCTGTATTTCTCAAAATATTCTTTTATAGAAGAAAATAGAATTTGGTGAGTTGGGTACTCAAAATATTCTTCCTTTACGAGGGGGGATATCTGACAATGAAAATCCTCGTCGGACTTGAAAAGGTATATGATACCCCTTTGAATGTTATCGCTAAAATTGTATCCCATCAGTCTTTATCTTTCCATCCTGGTTCTAGTTTTAATTTGTTGTAAGCGTCTTCTGTTATTTTTTTTGCTATGTCAGCTTTTTCTGCTGCTCTTTTGTCCGATACTCTCTTTATCAGCCCCTGCTCAGCCATTTCTTTAAGTTTGGGGGTAACTCTAGAATAGTGCTGCCCCCCGGTCTTTATTCTTTCCTTGGAGCCCTTAATGGCACTATGTAAAAACTCGTTAGCTTCGTCCTTACACATACCCTTTTTAGTGTATTTATCATCTCTATGGGTATTAGTAAACCAGCCGAATCCCTTAAATATTGTTCCGCTGCCCCCAGTAATGGTCTTTTGACGGAGCTTCCCACAAGAAGGACACTTTTTCCTGTTAGGACATTTTTTAATGGACGCGACGATTTCCCAGGAAACCTCACAATCTTCACACTCATAAATATAAAGCGGCATTAATCTAGAATCTTGACCATGACCTCTGATTGAGTCAATATATGGGCCTCATACCCCCGTATATTTACTACTCTGCCAGCCATAGGAGGAAGTAAAACCGTGTCTCCGACCTCTATTTCTGTAACATCTTTTCCTACGGATTTTACTGTCCCCTCATGTATTTCTTGGGACACTCCCTCTAAAATGATCCCTCCAGCCGATATATCTTCAGGAGGTGCTTTATTTACAATAACGTATTCCCCCAAAGCCTGAACTTCCGTCTTATTTACTTTTTTCTTATTTTTTAATTTTTTAACCACAATCTCCCCCATAAATGCTACAGGTATCAGCCGACTCTACAGACACATTATAGTCAGAACCTATAAAAGTTTTAATATTATCTGCGGTAAGGGGGATAGCCTCAAGGGGTTCCTGTCCCTTGCTCCCAGCCCTGTAAATAGTCATACCCTTTAATTCACTGGCATACTTAAGAGCCATATCACTAAGATCTTCAGCTTTTGCATCTTCAGGCAGATTAATGGTTTTACTTATACAAGAATCCACATATTTTTGAATTGTGGCCTGAACAGCCATGTGTCCCTCTGGAGTAACGTCGTAAGCCCCCAGGAAGTGTTCTAAGGGCTTCCCAGACCTAACATGGTCTTCGAACAGGGGGTCTAAAACGACAGTTTCCTTCCAGACGTTTCCCTGCCTATATCTGCGCTTATACATAGCAGAGAAAATAGGCTCCAATCCAGATGAAACCCCATGCACCATAGAGGTAGTTCCCGTGGGAGCCACTGTTAGCATAACTGCATTTCGTATTCCGTGTTCTTTTATAAGCATTCTAATCTTCGCTGGGAGCGTCTTAGCAAACTCCTCATTAAGATAATCCTTATAGTTAAATTCTGCGAACGAACCTTTGTCCCTGGCTAGGTAGGCCGACGCTTTATAAGCTTCATTACGGATGGTAGCGAATAACCTCTCCAAGAATTCCAAGCAGTCCTCGTCCCCGTATTTATAACCAAGCTTTATTAGCATATAATGAAGACCCAAAACACCAAACCCAATTCGTCTAGATCTGTGGGCTACTTCCTTGCATTTGTGTGTAGGGAAATGGTTAACAGTTAGAACATTATCAAGAAATCTTATTCCGGTTTTTACTGTCCTAGCTAACCTCTTCCAATCGACTTCACCGTCCACCACCATGTTGGATAGGTTTACATGACCCAAACAACAATTACCATATGAAGGCAAGGAAATCTCCCCACAAGGGTTTGTAGAGGGCATATCCTCAAAATAGGAAACATTGGTAAACCTATTGGCTAAGGAAATATTATATATACCAGGATCTCCAGACTCTACAGCGTTGATCCAAATCTTTTTCCACAGATCTTTAGCCTTTAGATCTACTTTAGAAACATTTTGAAACTCATCTTGATAATGATCCAGGTAATGCTCCTTTGCTCTCCCAATAGCATCTTCCTCATCTAAACCTATGACATTGATTTTAGAGGTATTCTCAGGCCCAACTCTATCCATCTCGTAAACATAGTATTTCCTGCTACTAAACGTAAAATACCACTCATCGTCATTTTCACAAGCTTCTATAAATTTATCAGTGACAGCAACAGACACATTAAAATTATTTAATTCCCCCTTATCTAACTTCAAATATAAAAACTCTAGGATATCAGGGTGAGTAACATCTAAAATAGACATCAAGGCTACTCGTCTAGGACCTCCAGCTTTAACCCTTTCCCCGATCCCATCTATCATTTGCATATTAGAAATTGATCCAGGAGCTAAATATTTTAGATTACCAAGATCATCACCTTTAGGTCTAATTTTACTAAAGTTAAACCCCAGGCCACCACCACCGCAGGAAATCTTATACATATCCTTGATAGTCTGACCAATACTTTCCACATTATCCTCTGGTATGATCACATAACAATTGAGGAGATTCTGTTTACCAGAGTTTCTTCCAGACCCAAACAAGATTCTCCCCCCAGGAACAAAGTCCCCAGAAGACATTGATTCAAAAAACTTCTTCTCAGTAGATTCAATATTGTCAGGAGACTCAGCAGAAGCTATATGCTTAGCTACTGTTTTAACTCTATCTGCGTAAGTCTTATCCCCTGGGTATGCGTATTTATTTAGGAATATCTCTTGCCCCAGGGGCCTTAGTTCTTTGATTGCCATTAGTTTATCGTTGTTACACCCTGATTCTTAGTCACGAGCATTTTTGGGTATTGATCAAGTAAATTTTTCATATGCTCATTGTGAGTAATTAGGAATACTTTCTTATTATCCTTCTTAATTTGACGCAAAAGTATGTATAGACCATACATTCCTTCCGAGTCCAGGTTTTCCCCTATTTCATCAAAAAATAGCAAATCTGTTTTGTTGGACTCTGTTAAAGATAATAGATCCTGCAACGCCAACATTACTGAAAGATTGATCTTTCTTTTCTCCCCACCTGACAAAGCCTCATGATAAATTATCCTCTTTTCTGTGTATATCTTCTCTTCCAACTGATCATCAAATTCTACGTAATATTTTCCTCCCGAGATTAAATATAAATACGTGTTACACTTGTCATTTAATGTCGATAGTATATTTCTAATAATATACTTAATTAATCCCTGTTCCGAAAAAGCCTTCTCCCAGAATCTCATCACCTCATAAGATGAAATGGACTTAAGTTGATCTCTCCTTATTTCATCCCCTCTTACCCCTAACCCTACTAATTGGCTTTCATAAGATTTTTTAAGCTTGCTCTCCTGTATAGATTCCTCTATCAAAGCATATTGCTTAGATGATATTTGTGGCTTAGCATCATCTGCTTTGGAAACCCAATGTTGCATCTCAGATTCTATCGAGGCAGCATCTACCGTAAAGGAATTAAGCTCTAATTTACACTTCTCTATGTCCTTGTTAGTAACTTCTTTAATATAACTTTGATTACAGCTATTGCACGTATCTTTCTCAGAGTAAACCCCCCTCTCTAGAATTTTCTTAACTTCATCAATTGAACAGTTAACTTCAAATAATTTTGTACTCAATAGAGCAACTTCTGTTCTGCACTTTTTATACTTTTCCTCAGCAATAATTATACTATCCAAGCTATCTTCTGGGACAGATACATCTCTTATATTTTTTAGCCTATCCTCTAGGTCTCTTACCTGGTTTTCATTTTCTGATAAAGATGATTCAGCGGAGCTTTTATCTCTGCTATATTCCGACTTGTATTCTTTGATTTTATCCCTAATCCTAAATATATCATCTAGGTTAAGAAAATTTCTTATTATTGATCTTTTATCATCTTTAGAGGCACTAAGAAAATCTTCTGTGGAATGCTGACCAAAAACCATTGACGAATTTATAACCTTGTAATTAGTTCTTAGAACTTCTTCTATTTGTCTTTGCGTGGCTCTAGCGTCTTCCTGTGTAAGGTTCTCATCCCCAACAATAAATTCCAAGCTCGTTGGTTTCCTAGTTCTTTTTATATACTTATCTGCGTCTATCCATACTTCAACAACACAATCTCTTCCAGATTGATTGTTTACCATAGACTTCTCGGTGCTTTTTCTTATAGTCCTGCCTGTTATACCCCAAATAACCGCTTCAAATAGGATAGATTTTCCTGCCCCATTTTCCCCATCAATTACGGTTATGCCTTCATACTCATCAAAATTTACAGTTATGTCTTTAGCTGAATAGAAATTTCTGTATCTTACTTTCTTTATATTCATTCCCGTCTTAACTCCTCCAGCCCTATCATTATATCTTTTTTGCTAAGATCAGAATTTTGACCATCAACGTATTTCTTTATTAGTTCGTCAGTTAATTGAAACACTTCACCACCAGGAACGAAATTAGATTGTTCCTCATCATCTTCTTCAACAGGCTGAAATTTAACATCCAAATATTTAATTTTGTATTTATCTATCAACCACTGTTTAAATCTCATGTCAGGAACCCCGTCCAATTCACTCATAAATATCCTTAGAAGAGTAAAATAATTTTCATCCTGTAACCAGTAAGTTTTCTTGTTTGCCAAATCTGAATAATTTAAGATGACATGCCTAATTCCCCAGTCTACTTTATGTTTTGTAAAATTCCACTGATCTCCTTCATGCTCCAAGATTCCATAGTAATTAATCTTTCCTGATTCTTGAAATGAAGTGGTGTATGGAGTACCCAAAACTGTTATTTTAGCTTCCTCCTTGAAATGGTGAATATGTCCCAGAAATGTAGGGTTATTTATTAGATCCCTATCAATATCAAAATCAGCATAGCCAATAGAGTTAAGACTTCCAGTATATCCCCAATGTCCGAATATAAAGTTTCCAGGAGGAGTCTCATGTAAAGCTTTAACAATTAATGATTTATCTTCATAATGAGGTATGAAGGTATATTTTCCTATAGTTTCTGTATGGGTTATTACTTTTTCTGAGAATAAGGATAGGGCCGTTACACCATCATCAGATTTTGTTTCAGATTCATGGTTACCCCTAATAAGAAATATTTTAATACCAACTTTAGCATGGTCCAAAATTTCCTTCAACTTTAGTAACTCTGTAGGGCTTGGCTTTCTGTTATGAAATATGTCCCCTAAAAATATAATACTATCAACATCTTTTTCTACATCTATGATCCTATGTATAGCGTCCACCTGGGCATCTATATACCCAGGTATGGAAGGGATATTCTTTAGATGTAAGTCTCCTATAAGTAAGGTTTTCATGTCACTATATCCTCATAGGTAATTCCCATACCGGAAAGATCTTCTGAAACTAGTTGGTATATTCCTAACGCACACTTCCTAATCTCAAACTGGGCATCGGGCTGTAGCCTTTGCCGTAAAAAATGTATGAGGGATTGCAACGATACTGTCCAATAAACCTCTGTGTATACCGCAACTGGTAAAATAAGTCTGGCAAGCTCTTTAGCTACGCCATCAGCTAACATAGATTTATATACAATATATGCCTTTTTATATCGATCTCTAAAAATATCTCTATACCCATCGTTACGAGTATCACTCCAACCCAAATCACCGCTAGATTGTTTTGATCCATGACCAGTGTTACCTCTTATCTTATGGGGGACGTAAAAATCTGGTTCTAATTTTTTATACCTACCAGAAAGTTCATTCCAAGAGCATCCCTTATCTTCGTCATAAAATAAATCGAAAGCTTCCACTGATACAGGGTGACCATCTACTTCATACTTTCTCCAAGTTGATCCCACCTGATACTTAATCCACTGGCGTAATACAAATAAGGGTACTTTTATATGAAAAGTATAAAAGGAATGCCTAAAAGGGCTGGTGTGGTTATGCTCCCACAAATAATTAACGAGACCTTTATCTTTTTCTGTAAACTTCTCCGCACTATTACCATAAGAACATCTGGCGGCTTTAACTATGGAAAGACCAGGGTCCTTAGAAGACCCTACAAGCTCCACGAAACCAAAATTATCATCCAGACAATGAACCCTGTTACTTTCCATATTTTTTCCTAATAACTGCTACCTCTTTAGCTACTTTAACATCAGATTTATAGCTTCCCGTATAATAAAAGTAGTTTGGTTTCCCCTTAGATAGGACAACTTCTTCATAGAATCCCAAAATATTTATAAGATTCAACAAGTATTTAACATCCTTAGAACAAGATGTTTTTTTATTTTTAGCCATTTAAATAATTACTAATTTCTTGTGAATTTGTTATGTTTCCTTTCTCGATATGTGCTTCAATACCATCCCCAAAGCTACCCCCAACCAAAACATCAATAGTCAGAGGAACGTCAAGCTTTATACCAAACCTATTAGTCATGATAGGGTTCTGAACCATATAATAGTCTATAATCCTCAGAGCCTCGTCCAGTTCTTCCTCCTTGACCAAAAACTCACCTGAGTCATGTACAGTCTGACAAATCCTTGATTTCATTCCTCTATGTTTAAACTCTTTTCCTATTCCAAGTAAAGCACATAAAAGAATATCTGACGCTACACTTTGAATAGTAAAATTAAGCCCTTGTCTTAGAGCCCTTCTAACCACCTTAGGATTATTAGAATCTACATTCTGTAAGTGCCTTCTCCTTCCAAAAAGAGAATAAGCGTATTTATTTTTATTTATACTTTCATAAATAAAATCCATGTAAGGACGTATGCTATCATACACATCAAACCACGAGTTCATAACCCCCCTGGCTTGCTCCACAGATTTTCCAATCTTGGGGGCTAAAGTGGCCTCAGTCCCTCCATATATAATAAGGAAAGAAGTTGCCTTAGCTTCCTGCCTGTCTTCCTTAGTTAGTAGTTTCCTACCTTTGCCATGAATAAGCTCTGCTGTATACCAATGTAGATCATCATTTTCTATGAATGCCTTCTGCATCTTTTTTTCTTTAGCTACATGAGACAAAACTCTCAACTCCATAGCAGAATAATCTACAGTTACAAAAACATATCCAGGTGGAGCTACCACCATAGATCTAATATTATACTCACCCTCTTCTCTTGGTAAAGTATGAAAAGATACACCCTTTGGTTTCATATTCCCCGCAGAATACTTTGAACAGGATAATCTTCCAGTAACTGTTCCATCAAAATTATAAGAACAGTAAATTTTATTTTCTTTATTGAACTTTATAGACTTTTCCATCCCCCCAATATAAGTGGACTCCAACTTTTTAGTCTTTCTAAAATCAAGAAGATCCGTAATAAATTTTTGGGCCTCTTTAAGCTCTTCCGTAGACTTACCATGGATTACGCTGGCGCTAACCTGCTCATCCTCTTTTTTTTGCTTCCAAGTTCTTTTAGACATCTCGCCTCGTCAATAACTCAAATTCAATTTGTTCTAGTATCTGCTCCAAAGCATCCTTAGCCACTTTAGTGGACTCCTTATCTGTAAATTGTGGAGGGAATAGATTATACCCTTTTTCATCTAAAAATAATATATTCCCGATATCGTCATTAGATGTTAAACTATACTTAGTATCAACCTTATCCAACTGATACATCTCATCTTCCTTCCTGATATTACTATTTCTAATAGCCCTTCCTACTTTACTTACTGTGTTTGGATCCACATGATTACCTTCGTATTCCATATCTAGGAACTCGTCAGATACAGGACACAACAGATTCTCATACAGTTTCCACCTATCGTCCCCCATCAATAAATCTTCAAATTTATGAAATAATTTGAGAGTGAAATATGCGTCCCAACAATTTCCCTCTATACAATCTGGCAGGGATATCTCTGCCCAATTAAAGGTGGCCGGATTATCGATCGTTAACATCTAGAGATCCTCCAGTTCATCAGCAAAATATTCTGTGACCAAACTCTTTAGCCCATTAGGGGCATCTTCTCTAATAAGTTTGGCTAACAATTTAGTGTCCCAGGTAGTTCCTTCAGCGCACCTAATCCCATACCTAAGAAGAAACTTTCTATCGAACGTGTGATTTTGAAATATCTTCTTATTGTTTTTATTCCCCAAAACTTCGGAAACAAACGATAAAATTTCTTTGCCCTCCTTTTTACTGAACGGGGAGAACTTATGATCAATAGGTAGACAAACATTTCCCTCATGAGTCTTATCAGAAAAAGAAAATGCTATAGTTTGAATAATATTTGTCTTAAAATCTAAACCTGTTGTTTCAATATCAACCCCTATGGGTTCCTTTGTAGTTTTAAGAAAATTATACTTACTTAGCTGCTCAAGTTTATGGATCCCCTCATAAGAGAATTTGCTTTTATCTACAATTTCTAGAATATACTTATTGTATCCATTCCTAATATCCAACTCAAACAAGTATCTCATTCTAGGTTCCTGGACTACAGAAAACGGATGGTAAAGGGCAACTATTTTACAGCTATGACCATTACTAGTCTCGTAATCATATGACCTACCTCTTTTATCCCCTATGCCAGATTTCTTCGTCAGCATTTTCAATGCTAGATTGCCACAAGTAAATATTAGTTTAGGTTTTAATTTATCTATCATAGGATCTAAATAAGACCTACAAGAATTCATAGACTCTGGGTTCATGTCCGATTCCAGCACACTAGGACATTTTACTGAGGCCGCGAAATCAATCCTTAGACCCTCCCTTATATGATCATACATAGGGTGAAGACAATCAACAATAAGGCTTTTCTCCTCACTACGAAAAGGTTTGTGGTCTCCATTATTCCACTTTACACTATCAGAAAGGAATAAGATATCCAACTCTGACATGGCTTCGTAATCTCGTATACAATGACGAGGCTTAGCCTTCTTTAATATGGGACAATCCCCACAAGAAGACGTACTAGTTTCGCCCATATCTTTGAATAAACTTTCTAAATCTGCCATCTATAATAGGTTATGTCTAATAGTAAATATTACATCAATAACGATAGATTTGAAGAGCTAATTATTGAATACTCTTCTGGAGATCGTACTAACGAGAATGAATTGATGGCAATGTTTGACCTCCTCATAGGCAACATCCTAAACGGATTTAAATTTGCTGTAGAGGAAGAAGACGCAAAACAAGAAACTTTCCTTCTCATCCTAAAAATATTAAATAATTTTAACAAAGAAAAAGGGTCAGCCTTCAATTATTTTACCACTTCTATAATGAATAATCTTAGATTAATTTATACTAAAAAGAAAAAATACACAGAGAAAATAATAAGGTATATGGAAGCAAAGACTGGTCAAAGCCCAAGCTCTTTATAAATTCTGGGTGTATAGCTTTCTACTTCTATCTTTGTAGGTGATATAGACACCAAAGTAGGAGTCTTATTTACCCTAAATATAACAAACGAGTGAGGCATGTTAAAGCTATCGACAACAAACATCGTCTGCCCCTCATATTTACCCAACCTTATGTTTAGACTATGGCTTGTTTCATCCCACTCAGATAAGTATAGAATTCTAATACTAGACTTATTCTTCTTTTGATCTCTAAGAACCTTATTAATTTGGTTCTCCCTGGTAAGATATATGAGATTATCCTTCGCTTCTATCATCTTTATCCTGTAAAGACTTAATAGCTGGGGGCTCGTTAGCTGGCTCCGTATCCGTCACTTCAGCATGAGCATCTTTTACTCCGATATCATCTAGATCTTTAGATTGATCTTCCATATCAGCCTTCACTTTCGCTACAACCTGTTCATTAAGGGCTTCCATACCCGTAAAGAAGACAACCCGGATAAAATCATCCATAGCCATTTCAGGATCTTTGAAAACCTTTGCGTAATTCTTGAAAGCCGTAGCTTCTTCCTCTTTAAACTTAATTTGAAACTTCACTCTATTTCTAGTCCTTTCTGTATATTTTACCTGAACTCCATCTTGCTTCATGGTAATTAATTCTTTGGAATCTTGACCTTGTGCCACGGACTATAATAGTCTGAAATGAAAGATAATTACGATCTATCTAAGCTAAAAGGTAAAAAGAAAAGAAAGAATAGCAGGGCAAAGGGAAACGCTTTTGAACGTAAAATATCAGAAACTCTGAACAAAAGATTTAATACTAAAGAATTCTGCCGCACGCCTGGGTCAGGGGCATTTGCCACTAGCCATAAGAATCTTCCTGAACATCTAAAGTTATACGGTGACCTGATAACCCCTATCAACTTCCGCTACGTGATAGAGTGCAAGAAAGGATATAACAAAGAAAATATT
>Ga0114906_1002056_pt1 | contig 10298 bp, 2 predicted proteins | sample MalvirDeepMed_M9_FD_89687 | JGI IMG/M metagenome (GOLD analysis project Ga0114906, IMG submission 89687) | Marine viral communities from the Global Malaspina Expedition - Malaspina viral metaG DeepMed_M9 | ecosystem: Environmental > Aquatic > Marine > Oceanic | place: Mediterranean Sea... | reverse complement strand
CTCCTGCACCTCAGCCGCACCCTCACGACGGAAGGTCAGGAGGCTGTCGTAAGCGCGCAGCCCCTCGGCGAGCGTGGCCTGGTAATCGCCGACCAGCTGCTTGATCGCCTCGACCCGGGCGAAGACCTCGGCGCGAGCCAGCGGTTCCTTGCGGATCAACTCGTCGATCACGCCCTTTGTATTGAACAGGTCGAGGTTGGTGTCGTTGATCTGCGTGCGGATGCCCGACAGCTGCTCGACATCTTCCTTCGAAGCATCGGTCGCGCTCGCCGCGATACTCAAGCCGTCCGCGACCGACTCCAGCGTGAAGGCGGCAACGTCGCCGGTCAGGCGCAGAGGACACGCCGCAGCCTTGGCCGCATCCGTACCGACTGCCAGACCGCCGATGAACAGGGTCGGAATGCACTCGGCCGTGTTCGACGCGAACCGATTCAGGAAGGCCGCGGCTCGGTTGGCGACCGTTGCGACACCGTTCATCGTCTCGGTCGCGATCGTCAGGTCGCGCAAGGTCCCGCGCGTGTCGTTGGCGATATTCAGGTTTCCCTGCGCGATGTCGAAGGTTGCCTGGACCGTGTCGATCTGCGCCTCGATCTCGAGCCGTAGCTGGTCGTACTCCAGCATGGCCTGGCGCAGCGCGATCCGCGCCTGGAGCATCTGCTGCAGGATCTGCTGAAGCCGGCCCGGCGCGCGGCGCTGGCCGGTCCAGCTCTCGGGCTTGGTGAACCACAACCCGATGTCCGGGGACTCGATCGTCGTGTACTCGACCTCGAGGCTGTCGGCCGCGGAAATATCCAGTTCGCCAAGCGCACACCCGGCGGCGAAGGCGTCGAATTCGCAGGGCAGGCCGTCGTTGCTGACGTTCGGGGTTCCGGGCGGTGCCGGCGCCATGTCGAAGAAATTGATTCCGTTCGCGGCCGGCTGGTACACGCCGGTGAACTGCTTGACGCGCGCGATGTTGCGATTCTCCAATCCACCGTCGAAGTCGAACAGCGTGCCTGCAAGCTGCGGCACGTCCACGTACATGTAGTGGTACAGATCCGGCCCGTTGTAGCCGGCCGGATACACGCCGCCGGGGCCGATGTCGTCGGCATAGGGATAGCCGAAGATCTCGATCAGCTGGTTCGAGAAATCGGACTCCTGGCCGTTCGCGGCACGCGACAGATCGTCGACCTCGTTCTGGTTGCGCCGCATCTGGTTGGTCAGCTGGTTGGCGTAGTCCCAGACGTTGACCGCGTTCTCGAGGGCGGCCAGCGCGCGATCGGCCACCTGCTCGAACTGCGTCTTGTTCAGGCGATCGAGCACCGAGGGGTCGATGTCGAAGGGCACCACACCAGTGGCCAAGCCCAGCGGGTTCAGGCCGGCATCGGCTTCGTCGACCTGGCCCTGGACAGCCTGGTAATTGGTTGCGATCTCGCCGAGTTCACGAATCGTCGAACGATCGATCCGCTCGATGCCCACCGCCGACGGATCATCCTCTTCGCTCGGCAGGATGGAGTTGGCGGTCACCCAGTCGAAGTACGCGCCCATGCCGGCGCGGCGACCCCATTCGGACAGGCCCCAGGCCCGCTCTGCGTTGGTGTCGGTGTAGCCCTGGTACTGGCCGGCCGGATCGTCGACGTAGCGCGACCGGTAGGTCAGGTCGACGAGTTCGGCGCCGGCCTTGGCCTTGGCGGCCGCGGTCTTGGCGAACTGGCGCTCGTCCTCGTAGTCCACGTTGATCGCCACACCGGCGACCAGCAATGACTCGATCCGCGGGTCCCAGGTGTAGAACGGATGGCGCAGCAGGTCGTAGTAGATCTTGTTCGCGGTCAGGTAGTGGCCCCAGGCATCGCCGTGCCCCTGCGGGAACATGATCCGGGCGTCGAACTCGTCGATGACGCCGTCGAAGTTCTGGTCCGAGATGTTGTAGCTCTGCTGGTAGGCGACCTCGCCGTCGCCCTGGGTGAAGTTCCAGAACAGGCGGTTGTAGACCGGTGATGCGGTCACGGGACCGTTGTTCGTGTCACGGCCGCGCAGCAGCACCAGTTCCTCGTCGAGCAGCGAGGCAAGCTGGTTCTGGAAGTTGTAGATGCTCGGCGCCAGCGAGAAGCTGCCGTCGTTGGTCGTGATGCCGATCGTCGGGTCCTGCGCGTCGGCGTAGGCCTCGTTGCCCAGCAGCGTGTAGAACTCGACCAGCCGCGATGCGACCAGCAGGATCGCGTTGTTGGCCGGCCCGTAGTTGACCGGCGGCGTTCCATCGACGGACAGCTGCAGCGCGCGGCGCATCACCGTGGTATACGCCTCGATCAGACCGATCGAGTTGAGGTTGTCCGGATCGTTGTTCAGCGCGATCGGACCCTCGTAGCGCTCGCCGAGCTGGATCAGCATGCTGGCGAAGTTGTTGGTCGCGGCCTGGGCGAAGTTCTGCACCCGGGCTTCGAAGGGGTTCAGGCGGCCCAGCACGCGCTTGACCCAGCCCTCGGCCAGCTGCGCCAGCGGCTCGGCGGCGGTGCCGCCGGGGCTGCCGGCCCACAGGCTCCACTCGGTCTGGTTCTCGCAGCCGGGCAGGCCGCGATAGCGCGTCAGGTACCAGTTGTCCGAGAGCGTCTGGATGTTGGCGCCCTGGATGGAGATCTCCACCGCGCCCTGCGGGTCGTCGACGGGGAACTGGATCCAGCCGTTGAGCTGGCCGGTCTCGGGCACGGGCACCTCGGTCGGTGGGCTGCCGGTGACGTCCGGGGCGAAGAACCACTCGAACTCCAGCGCGTCCGGGTCGCCGCCGAAGTCCCCGCTATGGCGCAGGACCAGCTGTTCGTCGAAGATGTTTTCCGGGGCCAGGACATTGACCTGGCCCAGGTACGGGGCCGGCCCGATCTGCGGCGGGCCTTCGGAGAACAGGCAGCCGACCTCGATCACCTCGAGGCTGACCGGCAGCGGTGCCAGCGCCGGATCGTTGTTGAAGGCCACGGTCATCAGACCGCTGCCCTGGGCAGCACCGGCGGTCAGCGCCGGGTTGACCCCGCTGGCCTGGAAGGGCACCAGCACGCCGTTGCCGGCCGGGTCGTCGTAGCCGATCAGGACATCGCCGGCGTTGACCGCGCGCGACTGCTCGCAGACCCGATTCCGGTTTACGTCCAGGCGCGAGATCAAGCAGATCTGCTCGATCCGCTGCGGGTTCCGCGACAGGCGGAACAGCGCTTCGATCGCCTGGTCCCAGCTGCAGCCGGATCCCGGCGTCAGGCACTCGTTGGTGTAGGCCTGGGCCTCGTTTCCGTCGCCGCCATCGAGCGTCTTCAGGATCACCCGGTCGCGGCGCGACAATACGTTCAGCAGAAGGAACGGCTCGCCCGCACCGGTTTCGTCGAACAGGCCGGTGAGGATCAGTCGCTTGTTGATCGGGTCGTAGCGCAGGCGATCGCGGATCGACACCGGCAGCTTGATCTCGCCGTCGAGCGAGCCGACGATGGCTTCGGTTCCATCGGACTGGAACTCCTTGGCGACGTTCGCGGGGATGGCCGGCAGGTAGACGATGCGCGGGTTCAGCGGGTCGATCAGCTGGGCCAGCGTATCGGACGGCAGCGGATTGACCGTGGTTTCCTGGATCTGGTCGTAGACCACTTCCACGGCGGCCTGGTTGTAGATGTCCGGCAGGCCGCGCTTCGGCGTCAGAAGGGTCTCGCCCGAGGTCAGCAGCGGCCGCTCCTCCGGCCAGCTGATTTCGTAGGTCACGCTGATCGGGTCACGCGACGAAGGCGTACCACCCTGATCGGCGGGCAGGCGGGCCAGCCACGGCACGCAGGCCTGGCCGACGATGTCGTTGACGTCGTTGTTGTCCAGGTCGGAGAAGAACCCGGGCTGGGCGGGATAGTAGTACTGCACCGCGCCCGTGCCCGCCGACTTGGCCCAGAGCTGGGCCGAGTAGTCCTGGAAGAACGGCGGCGGCGGCTGCTCGCCGGCGGCCTGGCCCTCGACGAAGGTCTCGGGGCAGTTCGGCAGCAGGCGGACCGGGTACGGCGGCGACACCGTGGTCGCGGCCGTACCGTTGAAGCGGAATTCCGAGAAGCCGGCACCGGTGGCGTCGACGCGGAACACCCGGAATCGCCACTCGAGCAGCGACTCGTCGAAGAACTTGTACAGCACGTACGGATCGGAAGCCGCCGCCTGGTCGTTTTCCAGGTTGGCACCGAAGTCCGAGCGCAGCGCGAACGCGGCGTTGACGCCGCTGCCGATCGCCGAAGGCGCCATGAAGGCGTGTTCGTCGTTCGGGTTGTAGCCCGGCTGCGAGCGCTCGTTCTGGATGTAGATGCGTCCCGAGGGATACAGCAGCGGGTCGAGCGGCTGCTGGCCCAGCACTTCGCTGCCGAATTGGCTGGCGATGATGATCCGCTCCGGATCGAAGGGCCAGCGCGGCTGGTAGCGAACGGTCTTCGCCGGCCAGTACACGCCCTTGGCATTGGCCCGATACCAGGCCACGGCCAGCTCGCGTCCGGCATCCTGCGGCCGCGACCGGCTGATCCGGTTGACCGGGATGATGGGGCCGGTACGACCGGTGCGGTTGTACGCTGCATCCGGACCGAAGCCGTCGTAGTACGAGAGCTCGTTGACGACGAAACCGTTGCGATTGGGCTCGTTGTGGAACGGGTCGGTGATCGGCTGCCCGATCTCGGCGTCGACGCCGTCGATGAACAGCGGTACCGCCTGGTACGGCAAGGTGCGGACGACCTCGACCACGGTCGGATACTGGAGCGGGTCGATCGTCGGCCCATTGACGTAGACGATCGACGCCGTCCCGGTCTGGGTGGCCGAGAACTGCCCTGCGTTGTTGCTCGGATTGCTCGACCCCGAAGCCGGCGAAACCACCTCGAGCACCTTGTAGTCGCCCGTCGCGGGCTCGGCCTCGACCGGAGCCCCGACCACGTGGACCTGGAAGCAATCGCTGGTCACGATGTCGCTGCAGGGCTCGGGCGGCCACGCAATCGCGCCCAGGCTGACCACGCGGGCGTCGCTGCCCGGCGGCTGGCCCTGAACCCGCCAGTGGACCTCGATCGAACCGAAGGGCTGCAGCGGGATCAGGCGCGCGTCCTGGCCCTGGGCCCGGGTCCAGGAGAAGATCTTGTTGCCGATGGCATCGAAGGAAACGCCGTCGACGAAGAAATCGGGCGGCAACGCGACGTTGTCGACCAGCGCGTTGGGCGGCGGGGTCAGCGGGGTGCCGGCGAACCACGCCTGCTCCTGGAAGAAGCGCCCGTCGGTGCCGAGATTGACCGCGAAACCGTCCGAATCCTGCAGCGCGACGAGGCTGTCGACCGGACCGAAGCGTGCAATCGACTCGAACCGGCCCGCGACGTACAGCGTCGAGAATCCGTCCGTCGCGATGTCCAGGCCGGCATCGCTGCCGCTTCCGCCGGCATAGGCGGGAATGCCGAAGTTCGGATCGCTGTCGTCGTCGTTGACCTCGCCGCCGCCGGTAGCCCAGCGCAGCGGCGTGCCGCTGGGCGGGTAGCTGACGATGAACGCGTCGCTGGTCGGATTGCCGCTGGCGTCGAGGGTCGAGTTCAGGCCCGTGTCGTTATTGAAGTCGATCCGGTTTGTGAACTGACCGGTGACGTAGATGTTGCCGGTCGCATCGACGGTCAGACCTACGCCGCTGCCGCCGTCGGCGGTCTGCGCCCAGGAGCAACCCAGGTCGTTGAAGCGCAGCGATGCGACGTACATCCCGCTGCCGATCAGGGTGCCGCAGGCTGCAAGTGCCGGCGAACCGGACCGCGTCCCGGTGATGACCACACGATCGTTGGCGTTGTCGATCACCATATCGCCGATGGTCAGCCCAAGGGTCAGGTCATTGGAGATGCCGAAGCTGGGCCCCGACTCGCGCAACACGTCGTTGACGGGCAACAGGAAGGGCTGGCCTTCGGGAACCGCCTGGACGCGCACGTCGTCGACGTGCCACCACGGTACGCCCGCGTCGGTGTAGTCGTAATTGATGCCGGTGCAGCTGCTGTTCGAAGCCACGACGGTGCCGTTCCAGATGGTCTCGACAGTGGTGCACTGGTACGAAAAACTGGGCACCTGCCCCCCGCCGCCGTTGAAGAAGAACCGCAGCCGGAATCCGGGGTGGAACGCGTCCGGATCGTCGAGCACGAAGGCATTGGCGTTCTGGAAATCGAACTGCTGGCCCGACGGGCCAATGGCCGGGAAACGGTTTCCGAGACGAATCCAGAAGCCGTTGCGATCCAGATACTGGACCTCGAACCACTGGTTGCTGAAGTACGGCGTGTACGAGTACACCGCGCCTGCGTCGTAGTCGACGTCAAGCGTGGTGGTGCGGACAATGCAGGAAAAAATGAAGCACGGCACCGTGACGTCCGTCGACGACGACGTGATGTTGAAGTCGGCTGGGTAGTTGGCGCCCCGGAAGGCGTCGAATTCGATGATCAACGACTGCGCGGTGCTGGTGTCGGCGATTTCCGAAATTGCCGAGACCTGGTTCTGGCGCAGGCCGAGCATTCTCGATCCGCTGAGCAGGTTGTCGGGGTCGCCTCGGGTGATCGCATTGGTGCTGTTGGACCGCGACCATCCTGCGGGTAGCGAGGTACCCGACGTGCTGTTGAAATCCCGGTCGATCACGGTCTGGAGACCGCCGACGACCTGGGAGCCGGCCAGGATGACCTGGTTCTGGTCATTGACCGCGAGTTCGGTGACTTCCTCGAATCCGGTTGCGCCCGCACCGCGATCGGCGGCATACACGGTCGACCCGTTGCTGGCTTCGAACCGTGCAAGAAAGAGGTCGGAGCGGCCCGGGAAACAGTCGCCCCGAGCGAGCGACACGGTCGAGCCTGTCGCATCCTGTCCGAACGTGGCGTTGCACTCGTACGCACCGCCGACGAGCACGGATTCGGGCACCGGCGGGAAGACGCCGGAATCGCCCGGGAGTGCGAGAACGCTCGTTGCACTCTCGATGCCCGTACCGGAAATCGCGCGCGACCACTTCCAGAGTCCCTGGCTGTCGATCTTGGCGACGTAGCCGTCTTCAAGTCCGGCCGGACCCTGGGTCCCGCTACCAATACCGATCGTTCCCGTGAAGGTGCCGACAACATAGGCGGCGTTTGCCGTGTCGAGGGCCAGGTCGGCCACTTCGTCCTGAAGTGGGCCGCCGAGCGATTCGACCCAGACCACATCTCCGGCCTGGCTGATCCGGGCAACGAAGACGTCCTGCAGACCCTGGCTGATCACGTTGCCTCCAGCGGTCTCCAGCGTGCCGCTGAAATGCCCTGCGATGAAAACATCGCCGCTGGCCGAGGCCTCGACTGCAACGACTTCGTCGAAGCCCAACGACCCGAAGGCGACCGGCCACTCGGCATGGCTTGCCCGGGGCAGGACGGCGGCGAACGCGACGACGCCGGCTGCGGCCAGGGTCCGGATCGGGAAGAGAGTGTGCGGATTGCTCATGCCACGGGTCCTCGAACGGCGTTGTCTTTGCTCACTGGTTGAGCACCGGTACGGCGGAAATCCGCCGCAGACGGAACTCGCCGGCAGTGAAGATGGTGTTCTTGTGCAGGCCGGTGATCGATTCCTCGAACTCCCCGCCGACCAGCGTCTGGCCCCAGCCCGGCGGCGTGGTGCCGCTGGGATCTTCGACCAGGAAATTCAGCCGGATCTCGCGCACGACCTGGTAGGCCTCGACCCGGGGGTTCAGGAACTGGGCATCCTTGTTGTCGTGATCCGGGTGGTATCTGTGCAGGAACGGGTTGGTCGGCAGATCGGACTCGATCACCAGCGTGGTGGTGATCTGGTTGCCGGGCCCGAACTCACCGTCGAAGAGCAGGCTGTCGGACGGGAAATCGTAGGCCACGGTGCTGAAGCGCTGCCCGACCGAGCGGCCGCCGCGATTCACCGCGCCGGTATACAGCCCGATCAGCGCCGGATCGGTGATCAGAACGTAGCGACCCGGTTCATCGACCTCGAGAAGCGAGGGGTCCTCGTCGCTGGGAATCAGCGTGCCCTCTTCCCACATCTGAATCACATCCTTGAGCAGGCGGACCTGGCCGCCGCTGTCGACGTGGATCAGGAAACGCTGGGTGAAGGTCTGCGGCGCATCGGTCGGCGTCACACCCCCGAGCTGCGATTCGCTGACCGCATCGACTTCGACCTCACCGATCCACAGGCCGGCCAGGCTCGGCGCACCGGTGCCCTTCGCGCCGCGTACGGGCGCGACGAAGGGCTGCAGGGTGTTGGCTCCGACGTGCAGGAACATCCGTTCACCGAACTCGTCGGTGATCTCGAGAATTTCCTCCATCCGGGTCGCGGTGAATTCGCGCCGCACGGCACCGAGGGTCAGGAACACGTCTTCGCGCCCGTCGGCGGTCAATGGCAGCACGGACGGCAGGAACGGCCAGCCGACCTCGCCGGTATCCGGGTCTTCGTTGCGGAACGACAGCGGCATGCCGACCGATCCGACCCGGCGGACCAGGAACGATCCGGGCAGATCGCTGCGATTGCGCACCACGATGCGGATCTCGTCGAGCGCGGCGGCGAATTCCATCGACTCGCCCTGGTCGAGCACCACGTCGAGACGCCCCTGGTAGCGCGAGTTTCCGCGGGTGAAGACCCAGTAGGCCTCGCCGGACTCGATCGCGGTCGACGACGGATCGACCAGCTGCCACCGACCGTCGTCGTCGAGCTGGTAGATCGGCTGGCCGGCGTGATTGCCGGAGTTCGAGAAGAACTCGGCGAAGGTCGGCGGATCGACGTCGGCAACCGGCAGACCCGTCAGGGTGAACGCGTCGGTCTGCCAGCGCAGCGGCACCAGCACCGGACGACCGACCAGATCGATCTGGTGCGACTGGCTGCCCTCGATATGGACCAGGTACGAGGTGTTTGCGTTGATCCGGAACAGGTTGGTCAGGAAGGCCTCGGGCCGCGGTTCCGGAAACCAGGCGAACCAGCCCTCGATGTTCTCCAGACCGTCGGCCGGGTCCTCGACGAAGCGCGCCTCGGCCGCGGTCGGCAGCCAACGCCAGACGCTGGCCACCGGAATGTCGGCGAACACCGTGGCCATGCGGTTGTCCTGGGGCTCGATCTCGACGTGGATGGCGTTCCATCCCGGCTCGAGCGTCAGGGTCTGGGTACGCGTGGCCACCTGGGCGACCGCGGCCGTGCCTGCAAACAGCAGGGCCAGCGCGACGAGGATCTTCATTCTCACGGACATGGCTTCAGTTTCCTTCGGATCCGGAGCCGGGCCGGCTCGGCGGTCGTGGGGTTTCGGGTTCGCGGACCGGCTCGCCGGTGGCCTCGAGCAGCTCGCGACCGCGCGCATTGACTTCGATCGATGCTGCGGCCAGGACTTCTTCGCGGAAGTCGCGTTCGACGTTGCGGAAGCGCTCGCGCAGCAGGCGTTGGCGGATGCCGTCGGACAGCTCCTCCAGCGGCCGGGTACGTTGGGGCTCGTAGTCGACGAGGCGGACGAGATACAGACCGTCGTCGTCTTCGACGATGTCCGAGAACGCGCCTTCTTCGGTCATGGCGTTGACCGTCTCGACCACGACCTGCGGGTGGCTGTAGCGAGCCGGATCGCCCTCGCCGACCCAGCCCAGGACTCCACCACGGTAGCGGCTGGCCTGGTGGGCGGAGTGTTCGCGCGCCAGGTTGCCGAAGCCGGGCATGGACTCGGGCAGTGCCTGCGCCTGGTCGAGCACCGCCTCGGCGGTGGCTCGCACCTGGTCGCGGGTCTCCTCGCTGGCGCCGGCGCCGAGCTCGAAGTGGATCATCGCGACGCGCCGGCGTGCCGGCACCGTGTACTCGTCGGCGTGCTCGGCATAGAACGCCTCGATCTGCTCGGGCGTGATGTCGGCGGATTCCTGGCGCGGCCGCAGCTCGGCCTGCAGCAGCTGATTGATCAGGATCTGGTCCAGCGAACGGCGCACTTCGGGCCGGTCGTCGATGTCCGTCTCCTCGGCCCGCTCGACCAGGGCACGGCGATAGAGCAACTGGTCCATCAGCGCCTGGCGCTGCTCGGCGCTCTCGAACAGGCCGGGTCGGGTGCCGACGCGCATGCGGATCTCGGACTCCCAGTCGCCGCGGGTCACGTACTCGTCGCCGACCCGGGCCACCCAGTCGTCCGGCGGCGGCTCGGCGTCGCCGACTCCGACGAGGCCGCGCAGCAGGTAGCCGAGCACGAGGCCCAGCAGCAGCACACCGGCAATGGACAGGACTCGACTCATCGCGCCGCCTCCTCACAGGCCCGCCAGCCCAGAGGCGGCAATCGGTCGAGCCCGTCGATCGCGGCTCGATCGAGCGCGCGGATCGGCGCCCGGAGCCCG
>Ga0114906_1002054_pt1 | contig 10304 bp, 1 predicted proteins | sample MalvirDeepMed_M9_FD_89687 | JGI IMG/M metagenome (GOLD analysis project Ga0114906, IMG submission 89687) | Marine viral communities from the Global Malaspina Expedition - Malaspina viral metaG DeepMed_M9 | ecosystem: Environmental > Aquatic > Marine > Oceanic | place: Mediterranean Sea... | reverse complement strand
GTAACGAAAAAAGTGATGCTGGTTGAAGAACTCCCGGCCTTGCTGTCTTTCATATGTAACCTCTGCGAGAAACTCTATACCATTACGCTTACCTATGTTAGCGTCAGCAGAGTACGATGATTCAGTTCCGTCGTAGAAAGCATTGGCTCTATTTTCATATCCAAACCTAGCAATCTTACGAACACCCATAGATAGACTATAATCAAACGGTGTTGCTATAGTCTCTTGAGTTAATCCATCAGTAACAGAGTATATAGTCTGATCTGATACAGAGTTACCTCCATTTACAGCGGCGTAGAACGTGGAAAACTTAAATGCTTTTTTTAACTCTTGAGCTTGAACTGTTACACTAAATAGAAGTGTTAATAGTAGAATTATTTTTTTCATTAATTTATTATTTAATCAAAATCCAGGTTTACTTGACTTACCAAATCCCGGTTTTTTAGATTTTTTCTTCTTCGTTTTCTTTTTATCTTTACTTTGATCCGTGTCTGAAGAATCAGTATCTTCGGCATCAATACCTAAATTCCATTTACTCCAACCACTAAACATTAATGCCCTATGAAATCCTGAAAACTTGTTATTTAAAGCATCTCTAACATTTTGAGTTTTTCTATATAAATTAGAAGTAGGTATATTTGTTACTCCTTGAACGTATGAAGCTGAAGCTTCCCATATTGGATTATCAATATCGAAAGTTTCCATTTCCTCTATTTCTTTTTTATTGTAATTAAGAGTTTTTTCAGCATTAACTATTTTTCTTGCCTTAATACCAAGTGGTGGTGAAACGTTAAGCATTTCTAATAAAACAGCCGCTTCATCTTTTGCGTACCCTGGTTTATCTCGTTGCTCATGCCATTTTATACCCATATTCTTTAGCGTTGCTATAACAGCTCCCCAAACGCCCGTTCCTCTTAAAACTGAATCTATACTGCCATTAATAGCTCGTTCCTTTTTCTTTAACATTCTCTCATCGTCCTCATCATCGTCAAACATAGTAGCAAATAATGCTGTTTGCAACATATAGAATATTAAATTCTGTATTGCAAAATAATACGCTATTCGAGAAGCGTTGGAAACGTCGCTTTGAAACTGTGTTTTATTACCAGGTGATATTCTTCTATTTTTAATATCCAAAAATGCTTTTTTACCTAATCGGTTAAACTGAGATGTTACGTTTTGAAACGCTAAAATAAACTTTCCAAGTGGTGAGGCTTGTTGTTGTGATACCATGTCTGGTCGCGCCGACTGCTGAGTTGCTTCAGCTAATTCTTGAAAATCAATCCAAGCTTTAGCTTCCGCTTCCTTTTGACTTAAACCATCTTTCATATAACTATTAACTCTATTTCTATAGAACGTTGCTCCACCAGTAGCAATAGCAATACTGTCACCAATTTGAGTAGGCGTAAAACCAAGTCTTAGCAATTCTCTAACTAAAATTCTCATAGGAAATTTAGATCTACTAATAGTCTCTGCTAACTCAGCTCCATTTACGTCAGTTTTTATACCTGTTCTTCTTTGCTTTAACATATCAGAGTTAAATATGTAAGCCCAATCAGACCAATATTGCTTTTGGTTAGCGAAAGCTTTAGAAGCAGCTAGTATGTTGTTATCTGAAAAATTAATAAAATTAACCAAAGACATTTGCTGAAGAATAGCAGACCTCATATTAAGGAACATAATACTACCAACAGAACCGTTAATGAAATTAATAAAATTATTAACCAAAGCGTTACTACCACTAGCTCTATTTTGACCAGTCTTAATCCTATGTAGCATATCTTCAAACGCTTCTCTAACACCCTTACCAAATGCGGCTTCTATTTTGTTTAGATTTTCTTTAGAAAATATTATATCAGCATTATGTATAAACTCTTCAAAAAACTGCTTTCTTCCTATACGTCCCGTTGCATCGTCTAGATCTATTCTTATATCACCTGCCTCCCAACCTTCTGTAGGAGCTATGTAAGAATCTTGCTTAGATATTTTATTTAAAACATCAGCGTACGCTTGTAGTTCAGGATTAGATTTTACAAATTCAACTAAGGTTTTTTGATCTGACTTACTTATTCCAGGTATATCGTGATTGTGTTTATCCCATAAATACACTCTTATAGCATCTTCAAACGTAAAGTCACCTTGTGGGATTTCTTTTTTAAGGTTTTTCTTAATTTTAGGAAACTTTTTATTTAAGTTTTTAAAATCGTTAGCAATACTTTGCTTAGCAACGTCAAGTTCTCTAAAAGCTCTATTTAAAGGTTTTAATAAAGATTTTTCAAAAAAGTCTCTATGCGAATTACCTTTTTCTCCTTTCCCCATAAAGTTGTAGAGTAAACCTAAAAAATCTTCATGGGATGGGGGTATAAAGAATCTAAACTTGCCCTTATCTTTACCTCTTTTACGACTTTTAGAATCTGAAAATCTTTTTTCTGCATCTATACCAGTAATTTCTTCTAGTATTTTATTAAAATCAAAATCTATAGATTCACTAAATTTAACTCTAGCTTGCTGAACTTTAGACTTAACATCAAACTGATCAAGCATGTTTTTAACTGCTTTGACATTTTGAATTGCATCATCAGCAAAATAAAAGTCGTTATAGCCATTCGCTACTTTTTCAGCTATCCAAGCGGCTTTAGCATCGGCAGTTGAATTACCTAGTCCCGTAATATTTTTAAGAGGTATTTTTAATCCTTGAGCATCTAGAAATTCTTTAATAGCTACCGCAGATTCAGGTGCTCTTGCAGTAAGAACAAACATGTTTTTAGTTCCAAACTTGCTTTCTAGTTTTAGCGCTTTTTTAAATAGCGGCGCGGTTTTACCATCAATTACTTGGTTAAATTCTGAAAAATCATATGTATATCCTTCAACTAGTAATTTAGCGCCATCTTTAGCAAACTCCTCGGCGGTCAACTTACCCTTTGTTCCGTCTGGAGCTGTAAATAATACTTGCGATTTAGTCGTTGCCAACGTATCGTCAAAATCTAAAACTGTTATACCTTTAGGTTTTTTAGGTAGTCTACTAGCTCTAATAGCATCAATCAACGCCTGATTTCCAGGGCTTATACTTTCACTAAACATAATATTAGCTACAGCTTCTCCATAAACTTTACCTTTATCTGCCGGGTTAAGACTTTCAATAGCATAAAGATCTGGATGCCCGTAAGTAGACATATTATAATACCTTTGAGTAGAGCTATCACCAACTCTCCAGCCCGCATTCATAGTCTGAGTAAGACCCATTGCGTCAAAAATATCATCCATTGTAACCGGGATAACCGCTACTGTATATTCTTTAAACAACGCGTCTAAGTCAACGCTACCATCATTCATGTATGCGTTTGTTATTTGCATAACCATATAGTTAGTAGGTATCATGTGCTCATAACGTAAGTCACCGGTATATTTTTGCCCTTCCTTATTTTTAAATATATAACCAAGGTTTGCGGCTCTCTTAAGTGGAGACTGCATATTGCTCGCCATACTCATCATCATCATAGCAAAATCCTCTTTATCTAAAGCGGGTTTGGGTTTCATAATTTGGTCTTTATAATGTTGAGCTATATCTTTTACCACTTGCTCAGATACTTTAGCCTGCTTTTTCCTTGCTTTATAATCTTTGTCAGACATAGCGGCTTTGGAAGTTTCCGCTAAAAGGCTAGTATCTATTTTTACTTTTTTACCGTTTATGGTTAACTCTTGAATTTTCTTAAGTCTACCTTTATCGGTAAGTTGTATTTCGTTTCCAAAGATTTCTTTTACAACCCATGTATTAAAGTCTTTTTTATTTTCAAAAAACTGATATCTTTGATCTCCAAAAGATTGTCTACCGATATCCTTAGGAGACACCATATAAACGTTTCCATCTTTATCAACCTTAAACATGCCTCTACCAATCTTAGTGCTAGTAGCGTACATGCCACTAGTCTGAACAAGCATCATCAACGCTCTTTCTTTACCATATCGCTTAACCCAGTTTTTACCAATAGTTACGATTTCAGCACGACCATTTTTTATTCTACCTAGTTCATCAAAAAGTTTTGATAACTGTAAAGTTTTACCTTTGTCGTCTGTTAAATTAAGAAACTCAGCAAGTGTTTCACTTAATTCAATTGTTTTTAGTTCTTCAAATAAATACTCGTTTAAAGTTTTTTGAGGTTTTGTTTTAAGATTTGCATGACGTTCTTCTATAGCTCCATATCTATTGACGATCTTGAATATAGAATCAGCCATCTTATTAATCTTTCCAGTAGGATAGTATTCTTTGTATACGTCTTTAACAACTTGCTTTACTGCCTCTTTGTCATTAACATTAATTTTTTGAAGAGCAAGATTTAATGACGGTAAATTTTGATAAAAATTTGTAAGTTCGTTTTCATTAAAATTTCTTATTGTATCACTAAATCTTACTGTATCAAAACTTATCGTTTCTCCTTTTTGCTTATCTAACGCAGCGTCCCACTCTCTAAGTTCAGCGAGTATAACTTGATTTAAGTCATTAGATTTTTCTGCTATAGCTTTATTAATAGCTCTTCTAGTCATATCTCGAGCAATAAACTCTGCGAGCTTCTTTTGACGAGCTAATAAAGTAGTGTAACCACCTTCTGTAAAATATTTAGTCCATTCTGCTTTATTTGGTTTTGATATATCATATATACCTTTACCAGGATATGTGACTTTACCAGTAATTGGATCTACTTTTTTATCTTTCTCTCTACGTAGTTGTTTTATATCAAATAATTGATTATAGTTATTTTTTATAGTATTAACGTCCAGCGCGTCTATGTATGAGTCATAATTAAACGCGTGATGAGCTTTATATTCTTCGCTAACTATAGTATCTTTACCTTTCTTTTGAATTTTGCCCATTTGGCTTTTAACCTCTTTAGCAAAATCTTTTGATATAAGCTCCTCTAACTGTTCAATTAAATTATCTGGATTCTCCTCTATTAAATCATTTATCTTTTTCTCAATATTATCAGATATAACTTCTTTATTATCAATAGTAATATCTTCAAGCGATTTAATTTTTCTAGGTTTTTTAGTTCTTTTAGTATCAGGTTTTGCATCTTCTTTAGTATCAGGTAAAGTCTCAGCAATTGTTCTACCAGATTTGTCTTTAGCGTCAAGACGTTGCGTTACTTTTCTTTTTTCTCCTTCTTTAGCTAACGCCTTAGCAGCTACTAACTTGCCATACCCAACATTCGCCATTAAAAACTCTCCAATAGTTACTGAAGTTTTATCAGCAGCATCTTTTCTTTTAGCTTGTGGATCATAGTTTATTAAACGATCTGTCACAGCGTCAATAGTTTTTTGAGTCTTTTCAGGACTCATCTGCAAACTTTTTATATAGTTGTTTATTGCTCCGCCAGGCTGTAAAGCTTCAAATATTTTATCAAAACCCTTTCTACCACTTCCTAAAAACGCGTCTTTAGTATACTCCTTACCCTCAGCTTCTACAACTTGCTTAATATCTTGCTCTATTTTGTTAACCACGTCGACAGCTTTAGATCTACCTTCGATGGTTTCAGAAAACATAGCACCCTCGTCTTTTTCTCTTTTTATTTTTTCTTCGTCAGTCTCTTTACCAGCTCTACTAAACCTAAAATCCCCAACTATAGATCCTTTACCGTTAAAACTATTGTATGATTGGATGAAAGCTAATGTATTCTCAGCATCGAATAAACTAAAATCTAAACCAGCGTTAGTACCTTTAGTAAAAACACTTTCGAACATATCACCTATTTCAGATAATAAAACACCGTTATCTAGATTTATATCTTTAAGCTCAATATATCTCATAGCATCAGACAATGCTGTAAAAAATTCTTCTTTACCTACTCTAGTTGTTAAGTCCCTACCTGTTTTCTTATAGAAATCCATGGCGTTTGCCATCAAAAGAGCGACTTCCATCATTTTAGGATCAGTAGAATTCTGTATACCTTCCATAGTGCCCTCTATCATGTCAACCAACTCCTTATCAGTAAACGTGTCAAATATAAAGTGTAATCCTTCATGGTGAACAACATTAGGAGCATTATATCGTCCTTTATCAATATTCCTGTGAACGTTTTCATCAATTACAACAGCAATATTTCCTTTTTTCATTCCATTGGCTAGGTTTCTATTACGCTTGCCTATAAGATTATATATCTCTTGCTCACTAAGGCTGTCATAAAGACTTTTAGTTTTTCCTTTATTTTTAGAGTTAATTGAATTACCGTCTTTATCTACGCTCTTCATCCACTCTTCAGCCTGCTTACGTGTTTTAAACGTAAACATTTTTTTATCTTTAAACCTACCTTGGTTATCGTTATTTATGTGTTGCGCGTATACTTTTTCTACATTGTCGTAGTGATTACGCTTACGTATTTTGAATATATCATCTTCCAGCTCCTCTAGTTTCTTTTTATTTTTTTCTAATTGTATTTCTTCTTCAGTAGCTTTATCACCCTCTTTCTTTGGTTTCTTTTTGTTACTTTTCTTTATATCTTCCTCTAGCTTTTCGTTTTCTTTATTAAGTTTCTCTTGCTCTACAACATTATCTATAGCTTGCCCTTTGAAATCTCCTTCTAAGTCTTTAAGTTTAGTATCATTTACCTGCTGTTCAGCAGCTTCTAGTTGTGTAAAAAGCTCGTCTCTTGTATCTTGATTTATTTTATTGTCTTTAAGATCCTGGTCTATTTGCTCTTTCTGTTTATTAATATACGCTCTCGTAGACTCTGGATCTTTCATACCAGATATAGTAGATTTAATTTCAGAGATAGTAGTACTAATAGTTTTACCTCCACCAACAAATCCAGGTGTAATTAATAAAGCTTGTCCACCAGCCTCCGCCATTCTTTTAACGTTTGAATATGTGTTACCAAAATCTCCTGTAGCACCACCAACACCCATTATACTAGTTGCTTCTTGGGCTGTTTCTGTTACAAATTCAGCAAAAGATGCTGTAGTTATATCTTTACCGACTTGTCTCCAACCTCCTTTTAAAAATTCTCTATATTGTTTTTTTAAAAGCTTTCTTGTTAAATCTTTCGGTAAAAACTTTTTTCCAGATTTAAGAATTATTGAGTTACCCACCATATCTAACCCTGCGTTTGTAGCACCAACGCTTACAGCATAATCTAGATTTGCGTCACCAGACACAACGACTTGTGTAATAGCATCAATTTTATCCTCATTAGATAATTGGCTCCATAGTGCGTTTTGTTCGGCTTCTGGTTTACCCGGAAACATTTTTTCAATAGCTTTGTTGCGTGTAATTTCTTCGTACGCTCCGCCAGCTTCTTGCATGTATGTAGTACCACCAACAGTTACAATAGCGCCAACTATTTGCACAGCTTGATCGCCAAACATTCTTAAATAATCGTCATAAGATAAATCTGGATTTGATAAACCCTCACCAAATATTTCAGGTCTATCCATTTTATCCAACAAGTTTTGATAATAATCAGAGTTAACTTCTCTTTCTACTAATTGAGTACTAAGCCAAGCTGAACGTCGCGATAAAAGAGCTTTTCTTTCACCAACCGTGATCTTTCTATTATCTGATGAGTTTATAGTTAAGTCTTCTCTATCATTCTGGTAATACGTCGTCAGATTACCAGTTCCGTATTTCGAATATTTCAACTTCTCGTTGTTGTCATATCCTTGAGTTTGCAAGTAACGTTGTTCTTCTGATATATCTTCTAGATGCGTAGCAATTTTTAAAGCATTAGCATCATGGTGACTCTTAGGCATGGTAAAAGCAGCGGTGCTATAAAAACCTTTACCAACCTCTCGTAATCCAGGAGTATCTCTCAATACTCTTCCTACAAATGTTCCTCCCATCGCCTCGTACTCTTGCTCTTCACCGTATTTCTCTTCAATTAGAGGACCAAATCGACTAGCTACAGCTTGCTTTACTGAGTGTTGAAGTTTACCTATTCTACCATCTTCTGTTAACAGTTCATCAAACTTCGCTATATACTGATTAGTCCATTCTTTATTTGCCTCGTCAGCCCCTTCTTGAGTTGTAAGATCAAAGTAATCTTGTAATGCAGGTAGTAAAGTATTCTTAGCCCACTCATCCATTTGTGGTTGGAGCTCAGCACGTATATCATTAACGGCTTGCTCAATCTCAGGTGATTCTACCGCATGCTTATATGCTTCTAAAGCGTGCGCATCCATCTCTTCAGCTGTTAGTTGATCAATAGATTTTGTTGAGCCATCTTCATTTTTAGCTTCAATTTCTAGGCCATGCGCAGAATTCCATGCGAAAGAGTAAGCCTCTTTATCAACACTGTCATTACGATCAAGGGTTGATTCTATCCACTCGTTAAGTCTATTCGCTTCCTTTGTACTGCCTCCAAGAGGACTTCCTCCAATAATAGGTACACCTATATCAAAACTAAACGTTTCGCTAGTTGTGTTACCGTCAGCATCTGGTGGAGACGTTACCGTTATATAATCTGATCCAGGAATCCACCCCGCACCAGTAAACCCTCTTGGGGTCCCAAATACTGAAGGTAATCCACCAGTTTGCTCAAATGTATAACCCAAGCCTTTGTACATTTTTCGCAGCGATTCTATGGCTACTTCCTCTTCCATTTCCATATGCCTAGATTCAACCTTTGGCAAACCCTTTTTTGTGTTGGCTTCGTCTGTAGTGTCTGTTGACTCTTCAGTTGTTTCCTCTACAACTTCTTGAGTCTCTTCAATATCTTGTATTCTGCCTGATTCTAAACCTAGAAGACCAGAAAAGCTATCTGGACCATCTTTATAACCTTTCCCTTTAGCGATATCAAAAGCAACTTTTAGCGCTTTATCATTTGTAGATATAAGCGTTTTAAAGTCTTCGATACTACCGTTATAACCATTTACTCCGGCATCATTAAATACTAAGTCTAAAAACTCTTCGTTCATATTCTAATTATATTATAACTTTACTTATAGCTTCAACTTGGTCTTGATCCAACAAGTTCACTTGCGTTCTCCTTACACCAATTATTTCGTCAGCTGGATATACCTTTATGTTAATTCCTTCTTGAGTACCTCCAGTGACTAATTCTTGATTTCCGCCAAATATCTTAACGTTTCCATCTTTGTCAATACCAGCAAACATTCCAACATGGTGTCCACCCCCTCGCTTCTTCACGACAATATCACCTATCTGTGCTTCAGAGAAATTATTTTCCATAGAAATTTCTTCGCCTACGCCTAAAAAAGTCTGAGCTCTAACTTTATCAAATGCTTCAAAATCTTTACCTGTTATTTCCTTTACCCTTTTCTTATCAAACTTAAAATTAGGATCTGCTTTTAATAATAAATCACTAATATAAGCGGCGCACCAAGATGGCGCTGGATCAAAATTAGAGTATTGTTCTCTCTGGTCCTCTATAGCGTTATTCCACCAAGAATCAACTGTATCTGGACCCAAGACATTATTGAACATGGTTCTAATATCTTCAACCATTTCTCCTTCCTTCACGTTATAATTATCAATTAACATACTTATGGCCTCGTCCTCAGTGCCTGTATTACTATTTTCTTGTATGATGTTGCTAGTAACAGGGGAATCATCTGCAACACTTTGATTTATTGAAACTGGATCATCGGCTACTTCAGTTTTTTTTTCATCACGAAGGAAATTAGCTAATTGACCAGCCATCGCGCTGCTTAAGTCATGCCAGCTACCTCCACGACCTCCAGGTTTATCTTTTTTGAAACCTTTACCCACATTCCACTCATGCACTACGTCTCTAAATTTAGGATCAAATCTCCAAACGTTATCCTTTGCAAGTATTCCAATCTTAATAGCTGGTTTATAAGTACCATCGTCTGCTAAGTAATCCCATGTCATACCATTATCACCTAACTTCCATTTTTCTAATTCTCCAAACTCAAATTTATCTGGCTTATTAGGATCGTTTTTAATCGCTTTAGTAGTTATCGATATTTTATCCCCATCAGTAGCAGCAGTCATATAGTCTGACCCGAAATACCACCCAGTACTCTTAAGATCGTAAGCGTCTTGAAGTTTTTGTTGATTTTCAGATAGTATTACTTTATCAACCATTTTATCACCCTCTAAAACTCTTTCTACTTTAACTTCTTGTCCTGCGTTAGTAAATTCATCTAAAGCACCCGTAGGCGCACTAGTGCTTTCTTCGACGACCTCTTCATCCACAACTTCTTCATCCACAACTTCTTCATCGACAACTTCTTCATCAACAACTTCTTCAATAACTTCTTCATCAGTAGTTTCTACATTAAACTCACCATACAGATCAGTTGCAGTTTTTTCCTTTTGACCTATAGCAAGG
>Ga0114906_1002051_pt1 | contig 10307 bp, 1 predicted proteins | sample MalvirDeepMed_M9_FD_89687 | JGI IMG/M metagenome (GOLD analysis project Ga0114906, IMG submission 89687) | Marine viral communities from the Global Malaspina Expedition - Malaspina viral metaG DeepMed_M9 | ecosystem: Environmental > Aquatic > Marine > Oceanic | place: Mediterranean Sea... | reverse complement strand
TTGTAATACTGTGGACAATGTTGTAAGTTGCAGATCTTCAATCAAATCGTCAAATTTACTTCCCGGTGTCTCGTCAAACGCCAATAGCTGCGTTAATTGCATTTGCTTCGTTGTGCCCGGGGATGCCATCCCAATGTTTGATAATGCTTGTATGTCAGCTTCATTCGTTACTTGAAGTATACCAATCTTTAAATATTTAAAACCCTCTTCTTTAAACCAACTCCATGCAGGATCTTGTGGGTTAACTATTTCTTTCAAAACGAGATCAACTGTGATATTAAGTTGTTCTGTTGGATCTACATTCCCTCCTCCTTCTGCCCATCCACCTTTCCACTTGTTTGCATTCCATGCTTTCATCTTTTCTGCGCCCATCAGGCCACCGGCACCGCCGCCGGTGCCACCGCCGCTAGCTTCCGCGGCGGCTTTTGCTTTTTCGCAGTCCTCCGGATATGGATCATCCTCGCAGTCAACAACGAGCCACTCCTTGACTTTTTCTGTGGGGTCAATATGAGGATTTTCTTTTTTTAAAAATTTATATGTATTGTTTCCAGTTTCCAAAGTAATTTTTTTAAAATAAGGTCTTGGAAGTATAGATTCTAAAAGACTATAGTAACTAACATCAGCCATGTTTTAACAATCCTCCACTTCTTCTTCTTGCAGTCCGCCCGGAGTCTCGTAAACATTAACGGGAGGTACAGTAAACTTTGTTTTTTCGTCGTATATATCTGGACACTCATAAACATCTAATAGTTTAGTATTAATATCTTTCTTGGCGTCTATTAATTTGCACATAGTTTCTGGGTCTATTTCTTTATCAACAAAAACATGAAAAAAGTGTTCAACATAAGTAGAGTTAGTTATGGGAATTTGATTTTGAAAAGCAGCCTCATCTGATGCTAAAGGCGGAGCATCAATTAATATATTATTAACAATATTAGATTGTTCAGGCTTTACAAAAGATAGCGGCATTAAAATTTCTTTTTTATTACCTACAGCATCTTTCGAACTTGTCATTTCAAAAACTTCAATATCAAAATTATAATTTAAAAATGGCGCGTTTTCTTCTTCAACCTTAATAATAATATAATCTTCAGTTATTTCAAAACTTGTACCATCCTCAAATACATCTTCAGAGAAAGGCAATTCTTGATCTGGGTAATCAACTAATGGATCGCTGGGCGTGCTTGACTGATAATCTGTGCCATCCGTGGGCACATTAGAAGCCAGTTCGTTTGTAACTTTAGTTTCATACTGTATTTTTGACTCAAGCTGGGGGAGCTTCAATGTATTAAGAGCTAGATCATAAAGAGAGGATGTTGCGACTCCTATGGAACCAAAAGAACTTGATATTTGGCCCTCAAGACAGTGAATAGACCAAGCTGGAGCTTTTTCTGTGTTCGAATTAGAGTTCCCTATAGGAAATGATAAAGCATAATTTTTAGTTCTTGTCGGCTGAACCTCTTCAGAATACAAATCAATATCTTTTATTTGTCCAGCTAGCTCACCTCGAATTAATTTATTATTATGATTTACTGTTGTTTCGATGCCGTCAAAAACATATTGAGTTCTTGTTCTCGGCGTTTCTTCAATTCTTGTTTTAATTTCGTTTTGTTCTTCGGTTACGCCAACGTAATTGCCATCATATATAATATCGTCATCAAAAAATGCATAATAAACAGGCTTGAGTTTTCCTTGCGATAATAAGTATTTACCATATTGTGTAAGTTGCAAGTCGATTACATCTTCTTTTTTATTAAAAAATATCATTAGTAATTACTCCCCTCGGGTCCGCCTGTCTTACCAGCTTTTTCAATGTCTTTTTTGGCTGCTCCTGCTGCTCCTTTTGTTCCTGCCGCTCCCATTCCGGCCTGATCCCCAAGGCCAGTCTTCTGTATAGCTTTTTTCCCGGCCTGTTGCACGGAGAGTTTTTTACCAGCCAATAATTTAAGTTTTTGAGAATCTTTACCAGCCATCTGTTTAGCCTGCTGAGTTGATGTGGGAGTTGATGTTCTAGGATCTGGTCCGGGCTGAGCGCCTGGGGGTATACTAGCCCTTTCATCATACCCTAGTTTTCCTGCATCCATCGCTGCTATCTGTATGAGATCCATTGGCGAGGCTTCACCGGAGCTTTCGCCAGTTTTTTTCTTATGTGCTGCTTTTAACATCTCCCACTTTTCCGAGGCCTCTTCTGCTTCTTCTTCTGTGATGCCACCGGGGAGGGCTAATTGAGAATATTCAATTTCTGCATCAACTTTAGCTAATTCAACCAAGGAAAAGAAATCATATGGCCAATTATAGCTGTACTTTGTGTCTAATTCTTCGGCTTTCCCACCAATATTATATTTAAATTTGAACTTTTTATCATCGGTTGTATCAATAGTTGATGCAAAATAACTTTTTTCAGCTCTCTTTTTAACTTTAAAAATCATCCATTGTAAGCTGGGTTCATCTAATTCTTCAGCAGTTAATAGCTCACGAGGTTGCATTGGGTTGCCAGTTACAATGTGTATTGGGTGAGAAACTGTTGGAGCAGCGACTTCTTCCTCTGAAAATGGATCAAATCCAGGTACTTTTACTGCAGTCCTAGCTGATTTTGGCATTAAGTTTTGCCAAATGTCACTTAACTCTTGTGTGTCTAACTTGTGTGTAAACTCAAATATGTACATAGCATAAGGTGTAATGCCATCATTATTAATCCAATCAAATTGTGGAGGTATAATATATTTAGATAATTTTTCACACATATCCCAAACAGAATCTCCAAACCACTTATGGGCGAATTGTTCTTGTTCATTTGGTATGCTCCATGGACCGCCGGAAACCATATAGCGCAAGTAATTGTCAATAAAAGTCTTATCTGTAAACCCACCAGGAAGTAGGGGATTTCTTTTTATAACAGAAATGAACTTTCTTTGGCCACCAAAGGAATGGAAAGGCATCGCAACTACGGCTTCAGAAATTTCTTTAGAGGTTTCCAGTTTGCCCATTCGTTTAGATCTTGCTTGGCCCTTGGGGAATAATTTGTTTAACAACGAGCCGGATTTACTATTCCCCATATAATGGTTGGCTGCAAAACTATTTTTTAGTGAAAGAAAGACTCCTTCAGTATCGTTTGTGACGAGTCCATAATCCTTCCACACTCCAAAAGAAGTCGAAGGAACTTTGGCTGTGCTATAGCCAGTATGAAAATCTCCATCGGCGCAATGAGGTACGCGGTTGCTTCCATAAACATCAGTATTTAAAGCTCCAGAATAATCTAACATTGGTGTTTCAAATTTACTGTTTATTGACCAAATATCAAAAGTAGTATCATCAGGATCTTCTACCGTTTGGGCTTTACCAGTAATAGCATCATACATAGTTTTTTTAATTTTCGTTTTAGTAAACAAATTAACAGAAGCGGATATAGCCATGGCTTCTCTAAAGGCAATATTTTCATGACTCGCACTAGGAATCCCATGATTGTGAAAGTTTTCTTCTATCAAGTTTCTCATGGTATCGCCGTTGAGACCATCATATGTATTAAAATAATGTGTATTATCTTTACAATAGTTTATTATTTCTTCTAATGAAAATTTTTCTGACGAGCCAACTAGCATTTCTTTAGCATCATCTGGCCTGAAAACCATTCTAGCTATAGCGCGGCCATAAAAATATGGTGGTGTATATGGTGCATATGAAGGATCTCCAATGTTTCCACTTTTATAATGTTCCAAATAATGGATACTACCAGTCGATTTTCCGCTAAAGGCTTCTTCCTGAGTGTTTTGAATCTTACTTGGGAATCCATATGGTGCACCTCGTGCATGTATTGTATACGGAGATTTGTCGCTTCCAGAGCCATGCATGGTACCTTGTGGGTTTCCATCGGCGCCGTTAACTGCAAATTTAGATGGGCCCTCATACATAATAAAATCTGGAGTTTTATGCATGTGGACATCCATATAATATGTTTTTCCTTGATCGAATATTAAATCACAATCTTTTTCAGGCTCAGAAACAAAAGAAGTAAAAGTTTGGTTTTTTAAGAAAAACTTAGGTATTTCGCCTAAAAAGTTATGTACTGCTAAAGAATATCTAGGATCGCTGATTCCATCCCAGGCAAATTCGTTGGTACGTTCCATTTCGTTAGACGCACGCATTGTTTCTGTTGTAAGATTTCCAATCATCTTGCCAGAACCATCAGAACTACTAATTGGCATTACTGCGCCGGGGTCTAACAATGTTTCAAAAGGATACCTAATACCAAAACCATTATTTAAGTTTACTAATGTATTTCTGGCGGGGCCATTTTCAGTGGCAGCAGGGTCGACTGAATTTGCAGTACCTGTTAATGCAGGATAATCAACGGCCACACCAGATTTTATTGTATTGTACATTAATCCCGGTGCGTAGAAAAGATCTAAAAAGGCTTGTAAGCCTTCTTCGCGCCATTCTGAAGGTATTTGTTGATTGGGTGTGCCTAAATTATATACATCCAACCCGGTCCCAAGTGGGGCTGGATCTACGCCAGAGCCAGTGGTAGCGATAATATGTGGCCCAAAGGATTGAGACAACATAGCTCCAAGCTGTACAGTTCTCAACACTGGATAAAAACCATTATATGGTAAAAGCTTTTTGACTCCATTACAGGTTAATTTAAAGTTTCTTGTTTTGGCAACAGCAGAATGATCATATGATATTTCTTTATGATATTTCATAAATCCTATTTCAGTACTAGAATATTCTTTATGAAAATCGTCATTAATTGAAGATTTGCTTGAAGAAAATATGCTAGCACCATCAAGCGTAAGAAATTCATTATTTTTTACTTGAAAACCTTCTGGTTTCGATAAATATTTATCCATGTGTTCAGAAATTCTAAACTCAGGAATAACTGAGTAGCCTGGAGCTATTACTCTTACATCTTCTGCATAATCATCATATGAATCATACCATGGATTCCAGCCGCGTTGTTTATTTGCTCTATAGGTTGCCCACCACATATGACATTTATAAGGTATGTTAAGATCATTACTTTGACTAATTATATCATACCTAGGATATTCATAACACAGAGAAGCCGACTTCGCTAGTGGCTTGAATCCGCCTACAGCGTTTACTGAATATTTGTCAAAAGCACCAGTATGATAGCTGTGGGCCGAATTAAACCAATTATACATTGGAGAAGTGCCTAAAGCTCCATTTCTTCGAAAAACAATATCTGCATCCGAGGCAGTCAACGGTGTACTACCGTCAGCCGGGCTGTCGGCGGGTCCGGCGCCGGTTGTTGGGAGGTTCATACTATAACGTCGATTAGAATTAAAACTAGTGTTTGCTACGTTGTCACCTTCTGAGCCTCCTTGTGTCATAATAGTTCCTGGGTAGTCACAATCTAATGGCCAGACGCTTAAGCCAGCAGAACATGTCCCAACATTATTATAGCCCGGGCCATCTGGCCGGGAATAGTAATTCCATGTTGGCTGTGGTATTTGTTTAAAATCTAAATCATCTCTTGCTTCGAAACGTCCCTTAAAGCGTACACGTTTATGTGGATCGTCTCGCCAAAATGTTCGAAGTGGCTTATAGTTTTTAATTTTTTCCGGATGGATTGCAAAAACACGTCGATTTATGCTATTTTCTTCAGATTTTTCGAATGGCCAATTGTTTCCATCTCCGGGAGTTTCATCTTCTTCTGTGTAGCGGACTCTTCCACGAGTTTTTCCTAAGTATGTATTTAATTCTCTTGGCCATATTGTTTCTTTATAAAGCAGCTTTTTAAAAGCTAAATCAGAAACAACTTCTACTTCATTATCAAGATAAATCGATTTAAGATCTACATAAAATTGTTTTTTCTTTTCACTTTTAAGGTTCATTGAAGTATATAATACATTTAATCTATCAGATTTACCACCTTGTTTTGTAAAATAAACCAAATTATTACCATATGAGTGCTTTAAAGAAAGGTTTTTCTTATCTTTTGTGTTCATTACATGATTTAATGGAAAATATTTAGAAGAAATTGGCGGTTCAGTAAAGTGTTTATATCCATCGGGCGCCCAGATGCCTGCTCCCGGAATAGTTTTCGTCTCTGGTTTTTCGATTATGTCTTTAAATTTCGGATAATTAAAATCATTATTCTTTCTCCAAAATCTTACAATCGGATGTTCATACCCTCTAATTTGTTTCCAAGAAGGGTGTCCATAAATACTGCCACGATTAAGCATAATAGCATTAAAAATTGTAGGATGTTGCTCATTTGACACGCCGTCTGCGCCGCCAAGATTAAGGCTGTAACTGCTGAACTTCAAAAATGGCATCAAGAATGCACGATTAATATATTGCGCATCAGTGTTTGAACCATAATCTGTTCCGTCTACGACATATGCAGTCCCAAGTGGCCAACCAAAAGTATTTTCTGAGGAACTTACAGGTGTAACAATATGATGGTTTAATCCAGCAAAATCTGTGTGTAAATAGCCTTTTTTCACGCCGCCCACGTGGGGTGGATGTCTCGTGGTTCCCCATCGCCAAGGATTCAAGGGTGGTCCTGATGCGTTATTTTGAACAGAAACCCACTCACTTGAAGTCATAAAAACAATTTCCGAAGAGGCATCACTAGTAAGATAAGAACCACTACGTAATATATCCGGCGTTTCATAACCAAGAAGGCCTGGATCCGAACTTACTGATGCAGTAATCCATGCATAATTTATATCACTTTGTGGTATTTGGTGTCTAACATATGCATTATCATAGCGCGAGCCTGTTATAAAAGCTGGCGAGCCGCCGCCGCGTCCGTGTATTGGACTATCGCTGACAAATTTAATAACTCTTCGTCTATTTCTATGAACCTTGTGGAATGAAGCTGTCGCTGGTGCTTGCGAATCAGTAGGCGCAGAAACTCTAATGATGCTACCACTAAACCCGGCATAACTTCCAGCATTTACAATCCCTTGAGTAATTGCCCGATCCCAACTAGAAGAAAATTGTGCATCGCTTTGAAGGCCGAATTTCTTTGTGTGGTTTGTTGATAATTCATTAAGAGACCTTCTAACAGAAATATTTCTCCAAGGCAGCGCATTATATACCGAATATTCTTCTGCTTCAACATCTAAATATCCTCTGCTCATTACTTCTGCACCGCCTGGGGCAGAGAATCTATTAACAAATACATAATTGCTGCCGCCACTTGAGCCTGAAACTTGAGGTCCGCCAGTTTTTATACTGCGATCTGGTAGAGCAAAATGAACATTTCCACTAATAATTCCACACTGTGAAGCGCTTATATTATGGCCTTCTCTTTCAACAAACCATCGATTGTTGACGGATCGGCCATGAGTTTGAATTATTTCGTAATCATGAGTATAGTTTCCAATATTTGTATAAAATCCCTTAGCTAAAGATCCTGTTGTTTGTCTAATATTTCTAATATTAATAGGTCGTTTAGCTGTTTCATCTCTATAAAAAACGGCACGAGGATTGTCATATCCACCAAAATCTGAATCGAGCGGATTACTTACTTTATACCATTGATGATCTGGGGTTGCAGATTGTGATAATCTCCAACCTTCTGGTCTGGTCAGTATGTCTTCGCCTATACCACCAGAAAAACTCGATACCGTTGTATTTGATAGGTTTGAAAAGATGCTTTTGTTACCAACGGTGCCCGGTGTCAGTTGAGTTACTGTCACAGTGCCATCGATTGCATATGCAGAAATATTGCCACTTTGTGCAGTGTTAATTACTGATGCAAGACTCGTTGCGATCTGTGAGGTTGTACGGCCGTCTGTGTTAAAGGTAGAAAACGTTGGGGTGTCAAGCGGAATATCTTCCCCTTCTGCCGAATACGTATGCTCTGTGCTGGCGGCATCGGTAAGAACTACATAGTCCTCTTGATCTGGTTCAGACGCAAAAACGATTGTTCCGATTGCGCCTGCGGGAACGAGAGCAGCAAAGTTCCATATATGCCTATGTTGCTTGCCACCAACAAATTTTTCTGTAAATGGGCTTTGCAGCGGCACTTCTCTATCTGGACCATATGTGTCATGATGTAAATTAACTATGCGAGCATTAGATGGCCCTTGGCCGCTGTCAAGATCTTGATCAACCTTATCTTGATCAAGAATATTAAATGGAAACAAAAACTCGCCTTTTTGAATTTTTGAATTTGTCCCATCTACTTTATAAGTGAATTTACGTTTGGTATTCAAATCAGATTCATCATGACATGAAGCAGCCATATGGCCACTGTATGTATCAACGCTTCCGGTGCCGAAACTAGATGCGGACACCTGCAAATAATTATTTGCATCAGAATTATCAAAAACTCTAAATACTGAATTTGAATAATCAAGTTTTTTATTTTCAGAGAAATTAATACCGCCACCAATTGTTTTAATTTTGTCAACTTTATATCTATATGGGCGAGAAAATCTTCTTATTGCATAAGTTGAGCCAGAAACATTTTTGCTAGTATATTCTTTTTGAATGTTTTGTCTTAAGCCGTCGACATTAGAATCTCCACTAGAAATAAAACCATCTTTTTCTGATCGGTCTTTCCACCAAAGACAGCTGCCAGTTTGGTTCGTTTCGCCAGATATCAACACTGAAACAGGAGCGTGGCCAAATTTCCAATTATAAAGCATTTCATTTATACCAAACAGATGTGCTTCCGGGTCGTCGCGTTTCATTTCTAAAGTAGGGAATTTGGTCCAATATTTATTTCTTTCCAATATATGGCTCTCCACCATATTTCGAATACCTTTTCCAAACTCTGCAGATGCTGGAACTAATTGTTCCAAAAGTACGCCAAGCGCAGAATCAATCCACTTATAGTAATCAATAAACTTTGTTAAATTAGGAGTATTTCCAACTCTTTCAAAGAAAAGGTTTCTTAGCTTAGATAAGTCTTTGTAGTCTTGTCGATATCTATTGACCGGCTCTCCAATTAAATTATTAAAATCAACAATTGTTGCAAAAAAGTTAATCATTTCTTCTGATATAACTTGATACATACTTTTTTCAAAAACAAAGAAATGGCTTTCTGGTCGAGTCTCTCGCGTGAACACCAAATCATCATCAGCATATAGTTGTAATATTTTAATAGTGTCATGAGAATAAAGATTTTCAGGCAAAGATTGCTTTGAACTTTGTATGAACTCTTTACTTACAACTGTTGTGCTTGCAGGAAACCCATAACCAGAGCCTGGATGTTGTTTTTTTAATAGACGACCTTGTTGGCCATATCTATCCATTAACTCTATTGATCCAGATGATATATCTTGTACTTCGAAGCGGCCATCATCATTAGAGCTAGTTGTCTGGCTAAAGTCCCAATGCAAAGCTAAAGTTTCTAATTGGGGTATATAAAGATCAGTTAATTCTGTTTGGCCAGGATATGCATGCCAATAAGCATTAGTAGTTCCAAAATTAGAAGCATCTCTTGCATGTGCGTTGATAGCGCTATTAGGTATATAGTCAACCCAGATGCGAGTTGAGCCTGCGCGAACGTCAGACGTAATTTGAAGAGTGCCAGTAAAGTTTGTTCTGTGTGCGCCAACATAAAGACGTTTTGAGCCAGTTAAAAATGCTACGCCGCGCTCAGCACTAATTGTTCCAGTAAGAAAAAATGAATTGGAAATAACATCTTTATCAATATTAACACCATAAAACTCAACCTTATAGTCTTTTTCATCAGCAGTTGCCCCAGGTGCTGCGGCGAGTTGTGTACCACCTAGTTTGTAATTTTGAGGATGGTTTTCTGGAAGTACTCTGACTGCAAAATTCCATTTTCTATTATCATATACACCTTTAAACGTTGGACTCTCCAAATCAACATTTATACTTTCTCTTGAGCTAGTAAGTACAAATTTTGCATCGATATTAGTAAATCCTTTACCGTCTATAACATTTTCGCTGGTTGTTGGTTTCACCGCGTATACTTGGAAATTAGCATAGTCTGGAGTGGCCCACGCAGTATCTGATTCAATGGGGTTTGAACGTGGACTGTGAATACCAAAAATTGAACTTGATTGATCAAGAAGTGGTACATAATTGTTTGCTTCGCGTTCTTTGAATACTTTTGGAAATATTATTTCTGTTTCAAAAGTCATAGCTGAGCCCGAATCTAGCGTTCCTGACATAAAGGATGTTGAATTTAAATTATTGCTAGCTGTCATTTGGTGAACAACAGCTCGAAAAGTATCTGTATCTGAACTATAAAAATTAATATAATTTTTTCTTACAACAGTGTCTCTAAAATTATTCTTAAGATCATATGTAATTCCATGGCCATATATATTAAATTTAATTAATTCATCATCGAC
>Ga0114906_1002050_pt1 | contig 10308 bp, 23 predicted proteins | sample MalvirDeepMed_M9_FD_89687 | JGI IMG/M metagenome (GOLD analysis project Ga0114906, IMG submission 89687) | Marine viral communities from the Global Malaspina Expedition - Malaspina viral metaG DeepMed_M9 | ecosystem: Environmental > Aquatic > Marine > Oceanic | place: Mediterranean Sea... | reverse complement strand
CCTTTGGGTGGATCAGTATTGCATCGGCCGTACTGCCTACTTCAGACCAGCTGCCATTTTCTATGCGATCCTCCAGGTCGAGTATGGATGTCTTGATCAACGTCTGGACTTCGGCATGCTCTTCGTAGAGGAAGATACGCATCTGATGACCACCGCGACCACCGTAGAGGACGGCGATGGCGCCCCAGTACGCCGGCAGGCACATCATCTGTGCTTGCAGTTGCAGGGGGCCTCGGTGCATTGCAGGCTCGTCCTCGGGCGAGGCCCCCGTCATCTTGCATTCAAGCGGGCCGTGACCCTGTAGTGTGATCATTCGCGATTCGGTCATCACATGGATGCCTTCGTCCGGGTTGTGCAAGATCGTCTCGCCCTTGCCGAAAATGATGCCGTCGAGGCTGGCCTGCAAATTGATCGACTTGTCAGAGCAAATCTTTGCTTTGGGCACGGTCATCACGCCGTTGACGCCTAGCCGGCGCAGCGCCTCTTCACCTATCAATGGTTCGAAGAGTGTACCCAGGTCAGCCGCCTCGCTGACGAAGGCCGGCGGCTCAACGCCTGCACGGGCATCCATCTTTGCTGCTTGCAGTTCATTTTTAGAGAGCCAGGGGTTGAGGTCTAGTAGCGCCGGGATTTCCGACGCTGATACGAACCTGTTGTCGGTTAGTTTTCCAACCATTAGATCAGTTTCCTTTGCGGGTCAGCCAGACGGTAGCCGGCATAGGATTTATCCTTGTTGGCTACCGTCAGGGTTTCGATGTCGAGCCCCGTGTCGCGTAAGTCCTTGATGCGGGCGGCAAGCCTGAAGCAGTTGAACTGCCGCAAGGCATCCAGCGGCGTCAGGGTGTAGCCTGCAAGTAGGGCGGCTTTAATTTGTTCATTCTGTGTCATATTATTTCCACTTGTTATCATAGTATGCAGCAACACCAGCAAACCGTGGGTGGCGGATCGAACACTCCCAGTTGTACCAGACAAGCCGTGTCATTTCCGACATGGTCATATTGTTCTGTTCTGCTTGTGCGCGAATAAACCCTTTCTCGTCTTTCGATAATTTTAGGACAAGTGTCTCGTCGCGCTGCTGTGTGTCGGGCCGTGTAAATGCGGTTCGGCGTGGCTGTCTCATTGGGGTGCCTCCATGAAAGTTTGGGAACAGGCCTCGTCCAGGGCGCAACCAAAGACGAGGCCGAGGTACAGCAGGCCGAAGATCGTGGCGACCGCTACTAATTGCTTGATCACGCACACTGTGCCATCTCCTGTAGACGGTTGCGGACGTTGCGGGCTGATGACGGGTGCCAGCCGCGCTTCGACTGACTATCACGCCGCACTTCATTGATGGATACGTTGTTGCGCCACTGCCTGTAGGTTGGCGTTTTTTGCTCGTTCAGTTTCTGCGCGAGGTCAGAAAAACTTGACGCATGTTTTTCAGCCCGGGAAAATTCTTCGGCGATGTCTTCTGCGAACCTTGTGGCTTCGTCCTTGCTGGCAGCGCCCGCAGCCTTGGCGGCTATCGCAATAGATGCATCATCGGCACCGAGGCGGTCATACTCTCGCCCACTTTGCGACACAATCGTGCCCTCTTTCCGCAGCCTTGCCTTAATTGCCCGGGCTGCTGCCTTTGTCCTTTCGGAGATCGACTTCGCCTCTTGCTCGGCCATAGCAGCAAGGATGTGTAGCGTGAACGGTGTAGCCTCGGGCAAATCAAGCGCCTTGAAATCTACGCTGCTCTCCATGAGGGTTGAGATGAAGCGGACGTTGCGGGCCAGCCTGTCGAGCTTGGCAACAACCAGGGTGGCGCCTTCACGCTGGCAGAGGCGCAGCGCAGCATCCAGCTGCGGCCGGCGTACCCGCTTGCCACTTTCAACCTCTTCGAACTCGGCGATGAGGTCGCCTTCGCAATTGCTGATGAAGGATTTGGCTGCGCTCATTTGAGCCTCCAGCCCTAGGCCGCTCTGTCCCTGCCGCTTTGTGGACACTCTGTAGTAGGCTACATACTTGGTCATGGTTTCCCCTCCAGGGTTCTGTCACCACTGACGCCCCGCACTATCACCGGGGCGAGTGGGCCGTCGAGGCCAATGGCGTTGGGCTTATTCTTCCATCACCGCACATTCCCAACATACCGTCTTGTCGCGGTCATCGATGATCAACTCGTTGGGGATGTAGCTGGCGAGAAACTCTGCGCCAGTCTTCAGGATTTCGCTCTTGGGCGAATGAACAACTACCTGATTGACTTGGCAAGAGGTGCCACAGTCATCACAGTGTTCAACGTCGAAGCCAACGTGGTTGGTGCCTAGTTCTGCAAAATGCGTGAAAATCATTGTCTTCTCCAGGTTTATTTAGGTTTCGTCTCTTGTTCTACTATTATATAGGCTATGTATGCTGTATATACAACCCCTGTAGTGCCAACGGAGGCAATTAATTATGACCCATTCAGCCACTGTTATCGTCAGGATGACGCCCGAACAAAAGGATCAGCTGGGCCTGCTGTCAGGTGGATCAGGGATGTCATCGTGGATCAGAGACAGGATCGACGAGGCGTTTCACTTCGACCCGGACAAGCCATTTGGTGAATTAAACCAGCCACCTGCCGAGCCCGACATCGACTTACGTGTCTCTCAGGCTTTGGGCTGGGTCGAGAAGAGGATATCCGAGATGGATTTGGGATGAGCCGCAGCAAGTACAGGAACGTCAAGTCGGTGGTGGATGGCATCACCTTCGACAGCAAGGCCGAGGCAAAACGCTATATGGAACTGAAGCTGCTGGAGAGAGCCGGTGAGATCGAAAACCTGACGCTACAACCCAAGTTCGACTGTATCATCGACGCCAAGAAGGTGTGCAGCTACCGTGCAGACTTCAGCTACTTCACCCGGACGCCGAGCGGGCTGGGCGAGAAACGAGTGGTCGAGGACGTGAAGGGCTACAAGACCAGTGTCTACAAGCTGAAGAAAAAGCTCGTCGAGGCACTCTTCGCCGGAATTACTATCACGGAGATTACCAATGGCTGACTTCCCCGCGCTGCCACTTTGGACTGACGCCTACCTGTCAGACACAGACCACCTCACCTTCACGGAGCACGGGGTTTACATGCGGCTGTTGATGCTGATCTGGAGAACGCCAGGATGTCGCATACCAAACGATGTGAAGTGGATATGCCGGCGCCTTCGATGCAGCGACGACGAGTACCAGAGCATAGTCAAACCAATCATCGAAGAGTTCTGTTTATCGACGGGAAACTACATCTCCCAGAAGCGTCTGACGAAGCAACGCAAGTGGCTTGAGGATAAGAGCGGACAGCAGAGGGCTAGGGCTAAGTCCCGATGGGACAAGAAAAAGAATGGATACCCAGCCGATGCAGGTCAGCATCGATCCGGCAATGCCTCTATATCTATATCTAAATCCATATCTAAAACAAAAGAAGAAGAGGACATCGATTATGAGGAAATTGAGAGGTCGGTCTTATGACGCCCCGTGAGCTTCACCAGAAAGTGGCAGAAATGTGGCCCAACCTTCCCACCGCGAAAAGAGACTGGGCAGAGCAATACATATCAGTTCTGTCTGCATACACCGAGGAGGAGATTGCCACCGCCTGGGGAAGCTGGCATTCTAACCCGGACCATGACTTCTCACCCAAGCCATACGAACTACAACGTAGGATACTTGCTGCTCGTCCAGTCTACCTTGGTCAGGGTGGTGAGACTGCCGAAGTCGTGCAGCAGTATCCGATGACCGACGACGAGGTCAGGCGATTGCAGAAGACACTCGACGACTTAAAAAGCAGCAACAGCGCAAGCAAGCATAGGTTCATACGAATGGCTAATGCATATATGAGCAAACACTATGCCGCCGGAGGACAATGATGAACAAAGTATGTGACGCAGTCGGATGGGCAATTGCAAAGGTGAAGTCTGCCTTCGCAAGGCTCTGGGGCGTGATCAGGAACGCCTGGAAGTTCGACTGGTATGAAAGAGACTAAGATCAAGTTCAGCGTCATCCCGGCGCGAACCATGCAGATGCAGCTGAAGCCACCAGAGTGGACCGTTCTCGTCTGCCTCGGCGCCATGGCTAACAAGTTCGGCGTATGCTGGCCCACCCAAAGTGCCATAGCCGACCTGACAGGGTTGAGCCAAGTCGTCATCAAGAGAGCAATCACTTCACTCGTCAGAGCCAAGCTGATCCGCAGGCTGAAGACCAAGCACCGCCACGGTGTGAAGGCACCAGGACGATACCAAGTGCTGAACCTCTCCGCTGATCAGCCCATGCCAAGCAAGGAAGAGATGTGGGAACCTGTCGGCTGGCAAAGACGCAGGCACCAAGTCCCGCAGAACGAAGAGGGTTTAAGGGAGAAGATGCCAGAGGAAAGACAGGTGAAGGTGGCGGCGGCGAGGTGGGCGCGGCTGGTCGAGGCGAGGACCGGCGCCCTTCGGATTGCCGAGGATGAGGAGCGCCACGTCAGGGCGGCGATGCGTGATGGCCTGGACGAGGCCGGCATCATGGACAGGACAGCAGCGTGGCTGTCGTCGCACCCAGGTCGAGCGCCAACCAGCGCAGCAATACTGGCAGAGCCCAGCCAATGATGATGCATACAAGCGTCAATCGAACGTCAGACATTTGTACGCCTGCCCTCGCGCATAAACTATCACCGATTCGTACTATCATCGACTATCACGGGTGTGGCATTTATGCCGCACTGTGGCGGAAAAAACACATATATCAAGTCGATATAGGCCCCCCCGGGGGCGTCGGCGATAGAGGGGGGCAACCCCACAAAATTTTTCAGGTTTTTGTCCTGTGACGGCCCATAGCCATCTTTTCAGTCGCTTTTTGGCTGCACCCCGGGACAAGTTGGACCGTGAATGGATCGTCGCCCAGTGCCTCTGTGGGGAGCGTACAGCCCTATTGGGGTTGGCCGGGGAGCGCGAGGCCTGGGATGGCGTATTTCCCCCTGAAATTGCTTTAGAACTGGAGGTAAAGCATGTTGACGACTGAAAACTACGACACCAGACGCCTGGAACGCATCGAAGTGGTGCTTGACAGGCTAACCTGGGCCTTGGAACAGGCAAAGGCGCCTGATATGAAGGCCATGTGGGCTGCAAAAGTCTACGAATACCAACGCTTTAGCCGGAGGGAAGTGAAAAATGGAGTTTGAACATCGTGTAGAAGACGCTGTATTCAGCGATGCCGAGGAGAAGGAGATCGGCCGCAACCTGCGGAGGATCAGGGAGCGCCACCTTTTTGGCCTCAACCGCATGTCGAGGGAGATCGGCGTAGATTCGTTCTCCTTGAGCCATCTGGAGCTTGGAAAGCAGCGCAGGCCGACCATGCAGGGCTATTATGACGGCCCCGACCCCGGCGACCGACGAAGTGTCTGGGCGCAGCAGTATTCTAAGGTTCTGGGCGTTCCAGAGGCAGACTTTTATGACTTTTCAAATATGGAGGATGAACATGAGCAAGCGATATAACGTAAGAGCCGACACCGGCCGGAAGAAAGACGACGGCAAGTCCTTTATGGTTAACATCGGGTCGGCATGGGAGGTCAAGGGCGGTGGCTTCAGCATTTCCCTCGACGCCTTGCCCTTGCCAACCTACGACGAGAAGTACGGCTTGCAGACGCGGCTGCTGATGTTCCCCGCCGACGATGTACAGGTTCAGGCGCAGGCCCCCTTCAAATCGGATGCACTTGACGATGAAATCCCATTCTAAGATTTCCACTCGCGATGCCAGGGCCGTACTTGCCGGCTCCGACGACGGCCGCGAGGCTGCGGTCCTGGGCGAGTTGGATGCCCTCGCCGCAGCCGAGATCACCGACGTTCTATGGTGGGATACCAACGGCGAGGTCACCGTTCGCTCCAGCGAGGATTTGCCCGACAGAATGCGGAAGGCAATCAAGAAAATGAAGGTGCGGCCTACGGCGGATGGCAACGAGATCGAAGTCGAAATGCACGACAAGCTATCCGCCCTTCGCCTGCTGGCAAAGCATGAGGGCATGCTTGACGCCGGCAGCGACAGCAACAAACCAACGCTGATTGGCATCAACGTGAAGCATGCCAAGGCGGTTGAATACGAGGTAAGCGATGGCGAGGAAGACGGGAGCGACGGCGAGGAAGCCGAGGAAGGCGAAGGCTGACGTTTCGGGTCTTCTCGACCTCGACTTCAGCGCCTCACCAATTTGCAGCAAGTTTCTACAGGATGATGCCTTCGTCAGGGGTATCATGGGGCCGGTCGGCAGTGGCAAGTCCTATGCCTGCGCCGCCGAGGTCATACTCCGGGCTGCGGGTCAGGCGCCGGACCCCGCCGACAACATACGCAAGACCCGCTTTGCCATCATCCGCAACAGCTATCCGATGCTGCTGACGACGACCATCAAAACGTGGCAAGACATTTTTCCAGAACATATCTGGGGGCCGATGCGCTGGAGCCCGCCCCTGCGGCATCACATCGAATTGCCGCCCAGGGGCGACATTCCAGGCATCGACTGCGAAGTGCTTTTCATCGCCCTAGACAAGGAAAGCGATGTCCGAAAATTACTATCACTGGAGATAACCGGTGCCTGGGTCAACGAGGCCAGGGAGTTACCCCTCGGCGTCATCAATTCGTTGACCAGCAGGTGCGGCAGGTATCCCAGCCGCGCCATGGGCGGTGTGACGTGGCACGGCATCTGGCTCGACAGCAATGCCATGTCAGACGATCATTGGTGGTACAGGTTAAGCGAGAAGGAGCCTGTGAAGGGCAGGTTCCCATGGAATTTCTACCGTCAGCATGGCGCCGTCGAAGAAGCCCACGAAGACGCCGAAACTATCACCGCAGCCGGCAAGCACTGGAAGGTGACGGGGGCATCTGAAAACTACACCAATCTGCCTTACGGCTACTACGATCAGCAGCTGGGCGGGAAGAACCTCGACTGGATCAGGTGCTACCTGGAGGCCAAGTTCGTCTACGTTCAGGAGGGTCGCCCAGTCTGGCCCGAGTTCGACGACGACACCATGGTCAACGATGACGTGGATGCCAACCCAGACATCCCCCTGCAAATCGGCCTCGACTTCGGACTGACCCCCGCAGCCTGCATCGGACAGCGCCAACCCAACGGCTGCTGGTTTGTGCTTGGCGAGGTGGTAGCCAGGGACATGGGCCTCGCCCGCTTTGCCAACGACCTCCTCATGTACTGCAACCGGCACTGGCCCAAGAACGAACTGGAAATATTCGGCGATCCGGCCGGTAGCCAGCGGGATCAGGTTTTTGAAAGCACGGCCTTCGACCATCTGCAAACCATCGGCCTCAACGCCCGCCCCGCCCCATCCAACGACTTCCAGGTTCGCCGGGAAGGCGGCGCCCTCCCCATGACGCGACTGGTGCAGGGCCGTCCCGGCTTGCAGATACACCGCACCTGTAGCCAGACACGCAAGGCGCTTGCCGGCGGCTATCACTTCAAACGTGTCCCCGATTCGCGGGGGGCGGAACTCTTCAGGGACGTGCCCTACAAAAACGAACACAGCCACATTGGCGATGCCTACGGCTACCTGATGACCGGCGGCGGCGAACACCGGAGGATGACACGCCGCCCCATGCACACTAGACAGCATATTGCCAGGGCTGACTTTAGTGTCTTCTGACATCTGGCCGACGCCAGACCAGCTGCTGGAGGCGGTGAAGCTACCCATGCGGGGCGACATCGTCGAATGCCAGCCGCACCACATCATGCAGATGGAGTTGCGTGACGTTGACCTTGGTGCCCTTGGCGGCAACGACCTCAAGTCCACCGTCGATAACCTCCTCGTCTACCCGGGAAAGTATGCCGGCCTAGTCGAGGGCCAGTGTGTCGTCGCCTTCGGCTTCATCCCATTCTGGGACCATGTCGCCGAAGGCTGGATGTTCTCTTCACGGCATCTGTCACGCGACAAGTTCATCTTCCACCGCGCCGCAGCAAAAGGCATGGACTATGTCTATACGTTTACGGGGCTGCGGCGCCTGCAATTCACCATTCATTCATACAATCGCCTTGCAATCAGGTGGGCAGATGCATTAGGTTTCGTATTGGAGGGTCGCCTGGAGAAATACGGTCCCGATGGGGCCGACTACTTGATGTATGCAAAGGTGATCGACTGATGAGCTTCGTCAAAGGCGTACTAAAACCATTCGCCAAACTACTTGGCGCCGACGCCCCAGCCAAGAATAGAATCCCCGAAGGCTACGAATCCGTGCAGACGGGCAGCAAATACGAAATGCAGGATTATGGTTACGAAGGCACGGAATGGCGAGAGGTGTCGAAGGCTGTTTACGATGCAAATAACAAACCTGCGGAATACGACGAGATGGGCGGACGAATAAATCCGAAGACGCCCGTGCGGGAGACGCCCATCTGGGAAATCTTGCCAATTAAAAAGGCACCCGCCGCACCAACAGCACCAGCCGCCCCCTCTGCACCAGCCACACCAACGGCGACGGCGACGGCGACAACGGCGACAGCGCCGCCCCCGCCTCCACCCCCTCCACCAACGCCGCCGGCTCCACCGGCCGTGGTTATCCCCGATACGAAAGTAACGCCCGTTGACACGCCCGCCTTTACAGCCAACCAGCCGTCAACCCTTGGGCAGCAGCAGAAAAAGATCACGGCGAAGGAAAGCAGGGGCCGGGGCCGCACCAGACCGGGGCGCAGCCGGCAAGCGGCAAATGCATTCCTCGGATCAGCAACACCATTGGGGCCAGCAACATGAGTTTTATCTTCGGCAGCAAGTCAAGGCCGGCGCCGCCGCCGCCACCACCACCCGACAACACCGCCTTCAACGAGGCCCTGCAAAGCCGCATCGACGCACAACAAGTGCAGATTGACACCCAGAGGAAGGAGTTGGAGGGGCGCATTGACACCCAGGAGGCGCGTGTCGAAGGCGAACGCAAGGAACAGCTGCAAGCCGTCGCCGCCAAATCCAAGACGCGGCGCAAGGGCCGCAGACTTCTCGTCAGCCAGACCCGCCCCTCGCCAGAGGTTGGCCTGCTGGATGACCCGACAGGTTCCAACCTCACGCTGGGGCCGTCGAGGAAGCCCCGCCGCGCCGGAGCCTATAATGCCTGAAGACACCAAGGATAAGGTTTACATACGTAACCCAAAGCATCGCAAGAAGACGCCAAAGGAAGTCAAGGCGGAAAACGAGAAGAAGGCCGAAGACAATGGCTAGGATAACCGTCGAGCAAATCCTCAAGCGACACAAACGCGCCGACGCCCGCAAGGAAGAGTGGCGCAGCGTCTATGAGGAGGCGTATGAGTATTGCCTGCCCATGCGGAACCTCTACGAAACGTATGAAAGCCGAAGCCGGGGCGCCAGGAAGAATGACCGCCTCTTCGATTCTACCGCCGTGGCCTCAACACAGGGCTTCGCCAACAGACTACAGTCAACCCTGTTTCCACCATATCGATCATGGTGCCGCCTGGAGCCGGGGAGCCACATCCCCCCCGAGGCAAGCCAACAAGTCCAGCAGATGCTCGACTTCTACAGAGAGATGATGTTCTCCACCCTGCGGCAGTCTAATTTTGACCTTGCTCTGGGTGAGTTCCTACTCGACCTCGCCGTTGGCACCGCCGTCATGCTGGTGGAACGGGGCACGTCTACGGAGCCCATACGCTACACCGCTGTGCCGGCGTTCCTCGTCAGCCTTGAGGAAGGCCCCCACAATACCGTGGAGAATGTCTACCGAAAAGTCCGCATGCGTCCCGACCTGATCCAGCGCACATATCCAGCTGCGGAGTTGAACGACGAATTGCAGCGCCTGATGTCGGACCAGCCAGAAGAGGAATTAGACCTGCTGGAGGCCACCATCTACGACGAGGACCGTGGCGAATATTGTTTCCACGTCATCCACCCGGGCAGCAAGCATCTACTACTTGTGCGCTACAGCCTGACCTCACCATGGATTGTCAGCCGCTTCTCCAAGACGGCTGGCGAAATTTATGGAAGAGGCCCGATTTTAAGCTGCCTCGCGGATATCAAAACCCTCAACAAGGCGAAGGAGTTCCTGTTGAAGAACGCCTCGCTATCCATTGCCCCCGTCTTCACCGCTGCCGACGACGGCGTCCTCAACCCGGAAGTCGTCAACATCACCCCGGGGGCGATCATCCCCGTCGCAAGGAACGGTGGGCCGCAAGGCCCCTCCCTCATCCCCCTGCCCCGGGGTGGTGACGTGCAGCTGGCGCAGCTGGTCATGCAAGACATGCAGATGTCGATCAAGAAAGTCATGCTCGACGACAACCTGCCCCGCGACGACATGTCCGCCAGGACGGCTCTGGAAATTTCTCAGCGGATGCAATAACTTTCACAGAACCTTGGG
>Ga0114906_1002048_pt1 | contig 10308 bp, 12 predicted proteins | sample MalvirDeepMed_M9_FD_89687 | JGI IMG/M metagenome (GOLD analysis project Ga0114906, IMG submission 89687) | Marine viral communities from the Global Malaspina Expedition - Malaspina viral metaG DeepMed_M9 | ecosystem: Environmental > Aquatic > Marine > Oceanic | place: Mediterranean Sea... | reverse complement strand
GGGGTATAGGGGATCGGGGGTCCGCCTGTGCGGGGTTGTTGTGCTCGCGCCTTCGCGGCGTCTGCAAGCAGCCCAACGGGGGTCTGCCGCATCGGCGCTCCTGGCGGCTGGCTTTGTCTCGAATAGCTGGGTCCAGAGGGCTTGGCGGTGGCCCCAAGAGTTGCTTGACCTTTGGGTATCGTGGGGTTCTTGTATTTCTTTCTGTCGATGTAAGGCATCTTCTACTCCGCTACTCTGTGAAGCGTTTGAATCCAAAGGCAAATAGTGAACGGGCCGGTTACCGTGCCGGAGGACGTAAGAATGACGTGGAGCTCATCTCCACCAGACAGGGCCGCCGCTGACGGTGCGTAGACTTCGACATTGGTCGATGTGACCGTCAGGTTGGCGGTTGTTATGAGGGTGGTTGTCGTTGCGCCAGACTTTTTATCGACCTGTACGGTGTAGGTGTTGGCGTTAACCGTGGCGTAGGCCGTTGCGTAAACAAGCACAAAGCCCGCCGTGGCTGCGGGCAGTTTTGTTTTGAAGGTTGTGGCGGCGCCGGTCAAGCTCCCCTCGCGGGTAAACGTGAGGCACATATCGCTTTTGTTTGTTGCGTAGTTCACCGTCGTCAGCGCAGTGCCATCGTTTAGATACGTCTTGATCTGGTTGAAGTTCACATTCAACTTGGTGTGATCAACCGGATCGCCTGCGTTAAAAGTGTTTGTAAGTACAAGATCGCTCATTATTACCTCACGTCTATCGTGCCCACATTACCCGCCACATAGGCGGCTACCATGGCCCCGGCGGACTTGTATGAATAGGCCTTAGTCGGCGTCGTGTCGGCTATATTGCCAACGATATTACTTCTCGTCACGTTATCATCGTAGAAGACAGCATACCCGCCCGATGGGTAGCTCACAAAGGTGTTGCCAAGGGCCTTGTTCCACTCCGAAGAGCCTGTGATGTAGATGCCTGCCTGGGCCACATCTAAGAACGTGCACTGGTCTACGGAGAGAAACTCGATGCCCGTTCCATACACCCCGATGTTGCAGTCAGCAAATGTGCATCGGCTGACCGTGCATTTGTTGGCCGCTATTTCGATTGTCTTATGCCCGGCAGTCGATGAGGCATCCTCAAAGCGGATCCCCTCGATTCGGCACTCCGCACCGGAGAGCTTGATGGCCGCTCCAGTCATTGTGGAGAGCCGGGTGATGATCGATGCGCCAGGCGAAGCGCCTATGATTTCAACGTTGGGCCGGGTGATGTCCAATGTGTCTTTGAAGTGCCACTCGCCCTCACCTAGAAAGATGCGACCGCCCTTTCTGCCGAGCGCAGCCACAGCCTCAGAGATAGAGGTTCGGGGGGTGATAATCTGTCCGCCGGCACGCTGGCGCATCGCAACGCCTTCGACTTGCCGACCAATTTCCCGAAAGCGCATATCTGCGCCTGGCCCGCCGATTGGCATCCGGTGCGTATGTGATCGCAGGCGACTCACCGCAAGTCTCCCCCATCGACTTCAATGGAGAAGTCCTTGATGCAGACCTTGGGCCCCCTGTCTTCAGAGGGCGGATCATGGATGCCTATTTTGAGCGTTCTGCTTTTGACTGTTCCGGGCTCGGCCTTGGAAGTGAACCAATCAGACGCCTCAAAAAGCGCCGTCCCGGCCGCTGCGCTGGTCCCAAAGACCCCAAGCGGCGATGCGTCTACACTGTAGAAATTGTTTAGGCTTTCATTGGGATGGAGATCAAGATCGCCTTGAGTTGCCTGCCTGTCAGCAGCGGCTGTCAGCGTGACAGTTGACGCCCCTGCGACGTACTTTCCGTCGAAGGCAGACTCCTCTCCCTCCATGAACCACTGCGGTCGTTCGCTGGCGTCTGTGGGCTTTCTTCCAGCCGACAGCATCTTGAATCGCAACGGTCGATAAGTGCTGACGGTGTCATTGCCTCTGAAGAGCGTTCCACTGACCCAAATGACCTCTGGTGAGGTTTCGTTCGATCCGTCATAATCAACGTCACTCATTCCAAACCTGCTCAAAATGCCGTCAGCACCAACGGTAAACATCATCTCTTCGCCATCAACCATAGCTGTGTCAGCAGAGAAGAAGTGCTTGTAATGCGAAAGCCAGATGCCCCAGGCCTTGTTTCGATAGTCATAAACAAGCGTCATCCTGAAATCCGCGCTCAGGACATTGCCCGTTGGTGCCTGCGGGATAGACCACCAGACTTGGTTTTTGGTCCGATAGTGAACCCCCTGGCAGAGCGGTGCGAATGCTCTTGAGATGTAGTATGGGTAGCCCTTGTCTATGATTTCTTCTTCTACCGCGATGGGGGCGTGAGACTGCTGGCGTCTGTGGGTGAAAATGGAATCGATTTGATCGGAAATCTTCTTGACCGTCCCCTGAGCTCCACCGCCGTAATAAGCGTAGATCCCGTCTTGGCTCATGTAGAGGATGGCCTCTCCAATGTCGACGACGCTGCCGGGCGCGATACAACCCGAACCCTCGATGACCTTTGGCATGGCGATCGTGTCTGCTCCTGCTGCATAGATGTTGTAGATCCCTCTGTCGGTGAACACCACCAGCGTGTCTTGGAAGTCTGCAAGCCCTGTTACCTTCTCCCTGGCATCCACCGCCAACATGCCGTGCCCACTGATGTCAGCGAACTTGTGGATGTCACTATAGAAAATGACTGCCGGGTCGAAGGTGAATTTCGAGCGATCTTCGTTGATCTGGTACTCGGGCACTATGTTCTGAGTCTCTTCGATTGGATCGGTCAGAAGGACTTGTTGGTGGTCCTTGAAGCCCGCGTAGAAATACATGCCCTTATGTCTAATCGCGATATTGCCTCGAGGTGGATCTGCAAAATACGAGACGTTTGCCTTGTTGGTTTGCTTGACATCGGTCGTCATATTCACGCGGCGAACCGTGTCTATGTCGGCCACTGCATCGTAGATGTAGCTGGAGTGCTTGGTTGTGATGATTGTCACAAACCGAGTGTCGACCACCTTTGCCGGGACGGAGTCATCCTTGATAATAAGGGTCGCCTCAAGAAAAGAGCAATGGAACTTTGGATCATAAGGCTCGCCAAGTGTTGTCAGGTTCTGAAGAGCTCCCATATTTCCATCGAGATCGGAGGTAATAAAGCCTATGTGTGAGCCGGTGCGGTCACCAATAAACAACAGGCGCTGTGGAACAAACCGGGGCTGGGCCACATGCATCATGGGCCTGATCAAGCCCGTGGCGGCCTTCATGTAGAACCCCTTGCGCGATTCAATGTAGCCGCGAGAGTAGTCCACGTTGATGGATATAGAGGCAGACTTCTCAGTCTGAAAGTTGCCTCTCTCTTCTATGCCCGTCCAGGGGCCAGTGAAGGTGAAAAGCTTTGTCGTCACTTCTCACCTCCCTAGTAGTGCCCCAAGACCTTGACCGTCAAAGGCTCATCGATTTGACGGGTCTCGGCGTTGTTCTCAATGAAGATCACCGCTTCCTGCCAGAGCCTGTCTACAATTGGGTTGTTGCCGTTCTGCTTGATGTTCATAAGGTAGGCGAGGCGCTTGTAGACAGCGTCCTGAAACATGTCCGCCCGATCCCCCAAAACCACGTCGCCGCCAGCCGTCATCTCTTCCAGGTACGGGATGGTATAGGCCGTGACGTTTAGTGTCTCTTGGATGAGCGGTGCGACGTAGAGGTACTTACCCTGCGTGCAATAATGAAAGGCCTCTCTGATATTGTAGAGTCCGGCGCTCGACAAGTGCTTTGCGCGCTCTGAAAACCGCATCGGCATCCATTTGCGCGGCAGGTTGCTCGCTGCAATGGCCCCTGAGCTCGGCGTGTCCTCCAGGGTCAAAACCTTGTAGGGCTTTTTGGCAAACGTCGCCTCCATGTCGATGCGCTCTGCGCCAGCCGCCCATGTAAAACTGTCGGTGGCCAAGAAGTACTCCGAGTTGACCCGTATAATTTCCCGCCAGACATCTCGGTTGGCCTCGTTGGCCAGCGTATTGAGCAGGCTATCAGACCAAAACAAAGAACCCTTCTCGTCGAGCAAGTCCTTGGCCAGTTGCTTGACCTCGTCTCGCGTTAGAGAGATGGCAGCCATCACACACTCCTTTGGAAGTAGTGGTGTTTCTGGAAGGTGTTGATTCTGGGCACAAAGCCGCACATCTTATCGGCTGTCGGCTTGATGAGAGAGTAGAGATCCTTTGACATATTGTAGACGTCATCAGACTCGCTCCGGTCTCGCTGCTCCTGCTTCCACTCTTCATCGGTGTACTGCTGTAGGTAGCCTGCCGTGCCCATTCTCCACAGGTCGCACCGCCGGATGTACTGACACAGCCTTGGGTCTTGGATCGGAAGGAAAGAACCATCATCGTCTTCCCAGATCTTCCAGATGTAGGGCACGGTCTCCCTCGTTGGGATCGTCTTGACCCCAAACTTGACCTCGACAGTGGCGGTTACAAGGCGGGCGATCACCCACCGCTTCCGAATGGGACAAAAGCCGACGAGTAGTTTCTCATCGTGCGTGCGCTGTCTAATGCGCTTGGACTCACGTTTGTCCCAGCGGATCTCCTTGAGGTCCCGCCACTGTCGCCCGGTCAATACCATCTACGCATCCGTTGGATCGGCCTGATCACTCACTTGCGGCCCGTCTGTCAGCTTGGGCAGGTAGGCCCACTCAATGCCAAAAAGAACAGCTTCCATGCCGTCGGCAGCCTCCGCTGTCATCTCGACATCCAGCGTAATAAAATCCGCACTCAAAGAATCAGCATTGATAGTGCCCCATTTCGTCGCATTGATACCACTACCAACCCCACAATGCGTATCTGCCACAATCGGCGTGTCAAGAGCCGTTGCCCCTGCCACTGGCGCCTGACCAAAAGTCTGCTCCTTGTACAAAATGCTAAAGGTGATCGAATTGGAACTCGTTCCGCTATCGGTCCAAATAGCTCGGCAGTGGATTTTATTGCCCGTGTCCCAGTGACTCGGCATCGGGAACAGGTGCCTAACAGAATCCCCGGGATCCGGCATCTTCAGCCCCACTACGCCCGACAATGCCACCAACGGATTGGCATCCACGGCATCCACAGTGGCACCAGAGGCCCCGGCGAAACAACTAAATGTCCCCACCGGCCAGTATTCTTTCTTGTACTTATAGCTAATATTTCGGTCTTTGATCATTGGTCTATCACTCCACAGTTGTCCCCTCAGATGAGGATACTAAATAAGAAAGGGGGCCGAAGCCCCCCCGTAAAACTAGAAAATAAGGTTACTCACGCTGAGTTTATCAAGGCGAGCATGTGTGTTGCGGCGCTCCATTCCAAGGTTGCCGTACCAGCACATAAACGCTTCCCACTGGTCCTGACCGGACACGCGAGAAAGCACTGAACCATCTTGGTCCGCCCAACCCCAGTCCTTCTGGACATACAGGTTGATGTCGGCGGTGTTGATAAAATACATCGTGTTGTACGTTGCATGCTTGTCGAACTCGATGGATGTCGGGCTCGTACCACCAGCATAGCTCAACTTCTGGAAACCACCGCGCAACTGCTCGGGAGCGTAGCGCACATCGCTTGTCAGAAGGTTGATGTACTCACGACGAAGCGAGTGATGGCACATGATCAGGTTCGGCTCGTCGCCGCCCTTCTCATCGCACGCATCGAACGCCAACTGCATGAGCTCAAGACTGAGCGGACGGTCAGTTGCATTGGTCTCGACGTGAGCCTTCCAGCTTGTATTGGCAGAGACATCGATGGTCTGAAGATCAAAGTCATTGCTGTCATTGATCAAAAAGTCGATACCATGGATCTCTTTGTCGAACGCATCACCAGAAGCATCACCCCGGCAAACCACTTGGTTGTCGGAAATGCCAGCCGCTGAAGCAACTTCATAATCAACCCGGTTAGAGGCAACGCTCGTCACCGCCTCGTCGGTTGTGCCGGTCAGCACTCCAGGGCCAGGAGCTCCAGAAATACCACCATAGACCAACGAGTCGCCCGCCTTGATATAGCGAGTGCCAGGTTGATCCACATGGACTGTTGTCCCCGTTGGGGCCGCATTGACCAACGCCAAGATGCCGGTTTTACCGGCAGCGTTTAGCAGTCCAATTGACCCATCAGGCTCTGGAACAAAATTTCCAAAACACTGACGGTTCATGTCGTTGCGAAGGTCTCGACGCATGCCGTCGATTTCAGAACGCATGGCCGAAGCAAAGCTGCCCCGGTTGCCCTGCGAAGCTGAGATGACCGCACCAGTCAGTTGGATTCGGCCATAGAGATACTTGGCTCGGATCTTCGACTGGACGTACTCTTGTCGGCCAGCGACGGGCAGGTTGCCTGTCTCGCCACGACCACCGACTCCGCTGTTTCGTTTGAGATGAACGGGGAAATTCACCTGACGACCAGACCACTTGCGTTTGGATCGTTCGACATATTTGAGCAGCGTCACTTTGTTGTTCAGGTGCTCACGAATGGGTCCTTCATAAAAATCTTTCAGGACAACATCAAAATCGGTCGTGCCGTTGAAGTTGGTCCCTATCTGTTGGATAGCCACGATTTACTCCTTGTCATTTATGTTGACTCAAGAAAAGCAATAGCAGCCGCCTCCGCTTTCGATAGATCGTCGCCAAAATCCAGAGCGCCCTGTGCCGACATCCCGCCACCCCGTTGCAGGGGTTTCGGAGGAGATTTCATGCCCCGCCCTGATGCGCGGTTCTGAAACTTCTTCTCCTCGCTCTGGTGGCTCCGTTTAGCCAACTCCATCACCGAAGCGTTGGGGTTGACCCGAAGACCCTCCAAGATGTCTCGCTGATCGGCCCACTTATACTTGCCCTGGGCCTGCGCGATTTCCCCCTTAATTTCCACCTCTGCCTGCGTGATAAGGGCCTCTTGCCGCCACTTGGCGGCCTCCCCTAGCTGGCCGGTGACCTCGCGGAGATGCCGCTCGAGGGTGTGCACCTTCTGCTCTAATGGATCGACGTACTCATCTGCCGGGGCAGAGTGAGGCTGCTGTTGAGTTTGCATGTTTTGCATCTGGCTGTATGCCCATTTGCCATACTCTTCCAGTTGCTGCGCACGCTGGTTCGACGCATTCAGTTGACCTTCTGCCGCTTCAGCTCGAGAGCGAGCGTCTCTTAGTTGCTCGCGACTCTCCCTGAATCTGTCGTAGGGCACTGGATTTGGCGAACCGTCTTCTCCGAGCTCTGGTTCGATGTCGCTCGACAAGGCGTTTTCAAGCTCGTCACTGTCGGCCTGCGTTGCCGTCTCGGGGCTTTCGCCCGTATCGCCGTATTCACTCATCTCATCCTCCACGCACTGACTATCGCGTCAGCTTGCGTTATCGTGGACCCGTCTCAAAACCATACTCATATTCAGCGACCCCAGGACCCCTCGCGCCAACGGCTTGATTCATCTCTGGTGTTCCGCCTCCCATGAGGCCAGCCTGAGCTGGTTGCTGTCCTGGCACCTCTGCACCCTGCATCGGTACCACCTCACCCATCATTTGCTCCTCTGGGGCGCCTGGTGGGATCCCTTGCGCACCGACATACTCCTGCCACCAGGGTACGCCTTGCTGCGCTTGTGATTCATAATAGTAGTGCATCGATAGGTGACGCACAAAGAGCTCTTGACTCTCGGGGCTCAGGAGTCTGTAGTCGACCCCTTTCATATACTCAAGATGCTCATCGATATGCGTGATGTGCTCCTCCCAGGGCTGCGGGTCTACCCAGCGGCCTCGAGAGAGCATGTGTATTTCTTCTCGCGCATATTGGCGGTCTCGGCTCCGGTCGCCCTCGAAGCTATCGTCACCGAACTCCATCATTCGGCGGGCCTTCATTTTGGTCTGCGGATCGTTTGGATCGCCCAGTAGGCCGACCTGGAACATCTGCATCACTTGTTCGCGCATGTACGACGGGTGCTTTGGCAACATGGAGTTGGCCACAACCCGCACATCCACCGAACGGATTTCGCTCCCGTGGAAGGCAAACGTCTCGGCCACATTGTCTCGACCAATCACCTTGATGGTAGTCTCGACCGGCATGAAGTCTCGCCAATGGCGCAACATGCGACTAGCAATGCCCTCTACGGCGGCCTCGAGTTCACGCACCGTTGGCCCCAGGGTGGTCTGCTCGAGATCTGAAAGCAAACCCACCAACCGTCCAGAGGCGCCACTCATCGCTTGGCCTCGAGCCACATCCGAGATGCCGCTGATGGCTTCGATATGGTCTATCTGCTCTTTCTCAATGAGACGGTGGTCTGGAGACATGGGTGGCGGGGGTAGGGGTTCGGGGGGTCTGGTCGCCGTGCGGTTGTAGATAATAATCTCACCCGGCTGGTCTGTGATCTGCGCTTTATCAATCGAGCCCTTCTCCGCGCGCCACTTGGGCTGCCCATGGAGGTTGACGTTCTCGATCCGCATTGAGACGCTCTTGTTCAATTGCTTCTGTGCAGCGATGACGTGCTTGACCACGCCCTCTCCAGCGAATTTGCCGGGTGACGTGATGTGGCGAGCCATGACGAACGGGAAGTCCCCATAGGGCAGCTCTTCCATCTCCTCGAGCAGGACCCCGCCACATGTGATGGCATAGTAACCATTCGGATGCCTTGGGCTGGGCCGCTCAAAGTACTCGAGGCACATAACCCGGTCCATAACCCGGTCCTCTTCGCCCACGTTGTGGCTGAAGTCTTTTAGGACTTGGGAGGAGTACTGGTCCGCCACAAAGGTAAAGTCGCCAGAGACGTGCTTGCCCTTTTTCCACATCGAGCGCACTTGATCAATGTGCATTGAGTTAGCGTGAACCATCCAGCGGGCAGACGCGATGTCGATGGCCCCTGGGTCCCAGCCCACTTCGAGCAGGCTCAGAACATCAACGACCGGCGCGCCTGTCTTTTGCTTCTTCTGCTTTGGCGCCTTCTCACCGCTGGCCTCTTCGTATTGCTCGATGGCCTCGGCCGCTCCCGGCTCATCCACTTCGTAGTCGTCGCCAGCCTCTGGGTCCCACCAGACTTTAAAAAACGCTGTGCCGGTCGTCGCCATCCACTTGGCTGCCTCGTGGAGCTTTTGCTGCATCTTGAGATCATGCCACAGATGTTCGACAAGCTTCTCGGCCTGGCGAGCTGCTTCAACATCGTCATCATCTGGAGAGGCGGGCAGGACGGTGACCCCCGGCCGGTTTTCGGTCAGCTTGCCGCACAGTGTTTCGACGGTAGGAAGGATGTAGTTTAGAATCATCCGAACGCGCCAAGGCGGCGCCTGGGGCTCTTCCAGCAGTCGCGTAACCCGGTTATAGAACGCCCACTGCCGACCACTGAAAAACGACACCGAGAGCCACGCCTCTTCGATAAGGCGGCGCTTTGCGCTCTCGCTTAGTTGGTACTGCTCTTCGATATAGGCGACACGGTCCTGCTCCTTCTGGGTAGGAGTGTAGCTGTCTCCCTTGTCTTTTTCGGCGTACTCTCGACCAATTGCGCTGGTATTCATCTACCACCCTCATGCATCAAAATCGCAGCGGCCTGCCTTGGATCCATAACACGATTTCCGCTAGGAATCGAGGGGTTGACGATTGCGCGGGGCACCCCGGCAAAGTCACCACCAACGATCCCCTCCCTGAGTTTCCGAGACGCTAGCAGTTTGATAAACTCCGAATAGGGATCTGAAAACCCCTGGTTGAGCTTATCATTTAGAAACTCAGCGTATGCCGACATATCTGCCACTAGCTACACTCCATATAGGTTGCTAGCGGCCTGCTGCCTGGCATTGAACGCGCCCACGCGAGAGGGCCCGATGGGGGGCACCCAAGTGCCTCCACCCGCAGGAAACATCCCAGTCAACTGCCTGGCCCCCGGCGGCGGCGTTTGGAAAGGCGTCGTCTCCCCCGCAACGGGCTTCGCCTTCTGTCGCAATGGGGGCCGGTCCTTAAACAACTGACCTGCTAGGAACATCCCCACGTTAGCCAGAAACCCACCTAATGCCGGGTTCATACTACACCATCCCCGGTGGTCCACCCATTCCAGGTGGTCCGCCCATTCCAGGTGGTCCGCCCATCGGAGGTCCGCCGCCACCAAGCATGGCATCTGCGGCCATTGCTCGTGGGGGTGGGCCCCCGGCTGGCATTACGTCAGACCGGGGACCGGTGGGACCGGCGCTCTGAATTGCAGCCACTTCCTTGAATATCAGCGCCACCACCGGGCCGGGAAGACCGGCCAAGAAATCGATCAACATACCGATTTTCTCGACGACCTCTGGAGGGAGTTCTTGGCCTCCCGGTGCAGGGGGACCAGGTGGAGGAGCCATACCGGGTCCTGGGGGTGGTCCGCCCATCATCGGGGGGCCTCCAGGTC
>Ga0114906_1002046_pt1 | contig 10320 bp, 4 predicted proteins | sample MalvirDeepMed_M9_FD_89687 | JGI IMG/M metagenome (GOLD analysis project Ga0114906, IMG submission 89687) | Marine viral communities from the Global Malaspina Expedition - Malaspina viral metaG DeepMed_M9 | ecosystem: Environmental > Aquatic > Marine > Oceanic | place: Mediterranean Sea... | reverse complement strand
ATATGCTCCAGGAGAAATATATGTTACAAATGTAGATTATGACACCGGCGAAGTTACAATAAGTTTTTCTATATACAATGGTGGTGGAACTTCTGCAATAGGTAATAGTGTTACATTTGAATCTTATACACTTGTTGCAGAAGAACATATAACTGTAATTAAAAAAAGACCTTTAGCACCACTAAGCGTAAAAATAAACCGTGCTGAAGTAGAAGATAAAACTCCTTTATTTGAAAAAATATTCCCAAGATTTTCTTATAGATATAGATATGAAGATGGAGAATACTCTGTATTTGCTCCGTTTACTGACGTAGTATTTAATTCTGAATACCCAGAAAATCAAGATGGAATAATGTATGATATTAATACGGCTTATTCAACTCATGAACCTTATAATTCAGGAATGCGTAATATGATAAGTTCTATTGAATTATCTGGATTTGTGTCTTCAAATATACCAAAAGACGTAGTTCAAATAGATATGTTATATAAACAAGAAAATTCTAGTGTAATTCATATACTTGAAGTTATAAACCATAATGATATTGAGTGGAACTCTAATGGACAATATGGTGAAAAAGGATTATACACAGTTAAAAGTGAAAATATTTACGCGGCTGTTCCAGAGAACCAATTGTTAAGACCTTGGGATAACGTTCCTAGAACTGCGTTAGCACAAGAGGTAACTGGCAATAGAGTTGTATATGGTAATTATACTCAAGGATATGATTTAGGAATTGGCGCTGATGGAAAGAAAATTTTACCTAGACCAATATCTGATTTTAAACTAAGATTCGATGATCCTGAAGCGCTTCATAATGCTCAAAACTATACTTTATCAAATGATATTGTAGATAATTCTACATTTGACGCAGGAATAGATGGGTGGAACCCCAGTAATCCAGCCGTAACATATAATTCAACTAATCAAAATGTTAATTGGTCAGGAGCGTCATATGATACATTTTTTCATTATGAAAATATGGGTGGAAATCCTGCTAACGCAAATAATCCTCAAGGAAACTGGGGTCCAACAGGAACTACTTATAAAGTTTCTTTTACCGTTTCTAATTATCAAAGCGGAAACTTAAGAATTCAAATTACTAACGGAAATTGGACAGATGTTACTGCAGATTATTATGATGCTCCTAGTACTGGTCCAATAGATATTGATTTATCTAGTTATACTGTTGGAAGTAGTTTTGTTATAGAAAAAGAAATTACCTTAGATACTACAGTTTATAATGGACAAAACCACGGAAGATTTTGGATTCGATCTGGATCGTCTCTTGGCAGCGATGCTTTTAACGGATCAATTGATAATGTAATTGTTCAAGAAAAGTTATTAGATGACACTATTAAGACTTTTCATGATGGAGGATTTCCATCTGTAAAATCTCAAAGAAACTATCAATTAGGAGTTGTGTATGGAGATAAATACGGTAGAGAAACACCAGTATTTACATGCTCAGACTCTGCTGTAGTTGTACCATGGGAAAGTAATTTAGCGTCAACTCCATCAGCTAGTAATTCTTTACAATTAAAAAGTCATTTAGGTTCATATCATCCAAGTTGGGCAGAATATTATAAATTCTTTGTTAAAGAAACTTCTGGAGAATATTATAACTTAGGAATGGATGCTATGTTTAATCCTACAATTTTAGATTTAACTGAAACAGAAAAACACGTATGGATTTCATTTGCCTCTTCTGATAGAAATAAAATATCTAAAGATGATTATATTATTCTTAAAAGAAAAACTATTGGCGAGGTTGTTGAACAAGTATCTCAAGAAAATAAATTTAGAGTTTTAGATGTGCAAAATGAGGCTCCTGAAGCAATTAAATATAAATTTTTAACTTTAGGTAGTATATCTAATACTACCGGTACTGGTATTTTAAATGAGACTGACACTAACGGTGGAATATTTTATGATACAGATTACAATCCTATTATAGGAACATCTGCTAATCCATTAAAAAAACCAAAAGAATTACGTTTTAAGAAATCATCTTGGTTAGCAGCGGGTGGTGGTTCTATAGTAGATTCATTTAATACAAGTACTGATAGTCAATGGAATGTAGATACAGATTTATATATTTCTTTTATTAAAACAAATAATCCCGATGGTTCAGACAATGAAAGAACTGAAAAATATAAAATATCTAATATTGAACTAGGTGATGATGGTGTATATATAATAATGTTAAGTAAAACTATCACTCAAGAAGATTCTGATGTAATTGAAAGCGTTCCAGGTGTTAGTGGAGTAATACATGAAGACATAACTGTTGTATTTGAAAAGAAAATTACAAAAGATTTAGAATCTTTTTCTGGTAGATTTTTTGTTAAAATTCTTAAAGATTTATTTATATCTGATCACTTAGAAAGAATAGATGCATTAACCATACTTCGTAATTATATTGTTAACGCGTCTACTGATGCTTATTGGCATGCAGATGTTATTTCTTCTACAGCGCTTTTAAATAACAATTGTAGTGTACAATCTGTTCCAAGCGCAGACGATACTGCCTCTGTGACTTTAGTTGCTGATTTAACAACAACGCAAACGGCTTGGGCTGCATTACCACAAAAAACATGGTTTATAGATAGAATGTATATGGCAGCTGTTCAAACAGATGATTCTAGTTTTGCTAGGTATAGCGGTCAAGGATGGTACGGTGGTAAACCTTCAACTGGAGGAGCGCGTGAAATATATGGTTATCATCCTGGAAGTGGAGTTAGTCAAAGTAATCCTAGTGGATTTACAAATATTATTTGGGATTCACATAATAGAACTTTTTATCCTCAAGATACCACTATATCATTACAAGATCCAGGGCCAAATAATGGTAATTTAATAAATGGTTTAGAGGGAATTGTAACAACTGGAACAAATCATACGAGCGCTACTGGAATAAGAAGATGGAAAAATAATTTAAGAACTGAAGGAGTAGATAATACATACGGATCAAATCCAGATAAGTTTTATCTTCATTTATCATTTTTAGCCCCAGGCTATGACTTGCACAATGGGACTTTTAAATGTACTAATGCTGAACTAGGTATACGAGATGGACATGATTGGCATGAAAAAGATCATAATTTATTAAACAATCTACAAGGTATACATGGTGGTGGTGTCTTTACAGATGTCACTGGTACTTATGGTATAAACCAACCTTCAAAACATGTTATTATGGAACTTCAAACTGCTAATTCTGATCCATACTCTGATTATATAGGATATAGCACTGAAGGAAGTGGGATAAATAACCACAAATTCAAACATGAACAACAGTGGAACATAGGAACACCCTTTATTGATCTTGAACTTATTAAATTTCAAGATAATTTAGAGGTTGGTAGAAAATTTAAATTTAAAAACGATCCTGACAATGAAATATACACTATAGAGAAAGTAACTATAAAAAAGATTTATAATCATACACCTTGGAGAAAAATGTGGAAAGACAATGGAAGTGGAACTTTGGTGGGTACTGGAGATAGTGTTGAAGAAGCTGCTGTTGCTTGGTCTAATTCTCTTCCTGGATATAGTTATACCGGTGGAGATAGCGGTTTAGTTGAAGACCTTAAAATAAAACTACAAGATTTTGGTAAAGCTAACAATAGAAGATTAACTTATATTTTACAATTAGATAAAGATCCAACAAATCCATCTGGAGGTACTTATAATCCATTAGATGATACCGCGTCTATAGATCCTGATTCTGTAACACCAGCTGGTATACAATTTATAACAGAAGATTATTCTTTAAACGCAGGTGAAATATCACAAAACCCAGCAATATGGGAAACAGAACCTAAAGACAATGTTGACTTAGATATTTATTATGAAGCTGGACAACCATATCCTATAGGAATCAACAAAGAAACTAGAGAGTTGTTTGCTCCGATAGGATGTAGAGTACAAATATTAGATTTTAATGAAGCTAGAAATGCCTTTGTTTCCATACAAGAAAATGTTTATTTAGAATCTTGGGACGAAGATAATGATGGACGTCAAATTACATTATCTCCCGGTTTCAATAAATATAGTGTAGATGGATCTACTATTTTAGATTACGGTGAAAAACAAATTAGATTTTTTAGACCAGATGGCAGTTATACTACTGCTAAAATAAGCGATACGTTTGACGTGAAACACGAAGGTAATTACGCGGTGTCTTTTGGAATTACTGGTGGAGGACCTGGAATGGAAGTGGGTCTTAGTTGGTATAATTGTTTTACATTTGGCAATGGAGTTGAATCTGATAGAATCAGAGATGATTTTAATGGAATGACTATTACTAATGGAGTTAAAGCAAGTACAAGTTTAGATAGACCTTATGGAAAAGAGCATAGAAAAAATGGATTAATATATTCTGGACTATATAATTCTACTACCCGTGTTAACAATCTTAATCAGTTTATAATGGCTGAAAAAATTACAAAAGATTTAAATCCAACTTATGGTAGTATACAAAAACTATTTTCAAGAAGAATAAGTTTAATTGCTTTTTGTGAAGATAGAGTTATTGGAATTACAGCGAATAAAAATGCTTTATATAATGCAGATGGACAACCTCAACTAGTAGCAACAAACGCTGTTTTAGGAGATGCTAATCCTTTTGTAGGAGACTATGGTATATCTCAAAATCCAGAATCATTTGCTAAAGAATCTTATAGAGCTTATTTTACAGATAGACAACGTGGTGCAGTTTTAAGATTATCAATGGATGGGTTAACTCCAATATCTGACGCTGGAATGAGCGACTGGTTTAAAGATGAATTTAAAGATGATACTCATTTAAACATTATCGGAAGTTATGATAATTATAAAAAAGATTATAATTTAACATTTGACAGAGGCGAAAAAGAATACGGACCTCAAGGAAATGGAAGAGGTGATTCTCAAACTATAACGTTTAGCGAAGATGTAAACGGTTGGGTTAGTTTTAAATCTTTTATACCAGAATCTGGATTAAGTATGTCTGGAGATTATTATACTTTCTATAAAGGTAAATGTTATAAACATAATACTGGAAATAGAAATTCATTTTATGGAAAAACAACTTATCTTGATCTTAATAATGATCCTAATCCTATAACCATTGGTTCTGAGATTAAATTTTTACTTAATGATTCTCCTCTTGTTATTAAAAATTATAATACCTTAAATTACGATGGAGATGATAATTGGACATGTAAAAGTATTATCACTGATCAACAAGGTGGAACCGTTAATAGTTTTATTGAAAAAGAAGGTAAATGGTTCAACTATATAAAAGGAGATGCTAGCGCTTCTTTAGACATAAAAGCTTTTAATTTCCAAGGAATAGGAAATGCTAACTCAATAGATTATAATATATAATGAAAAAAATAACAAGATTTAATATAAGAACTGCTAATATACCACAGATAGGTATAAATAGACAGTATTCTATTGGGGGAGAGGCAGGTGCTGAGTTTATACTACAGGTATTTAATTCAGATCAAGAATTTTATGATTTTAAATCAAGATCTTTTTCTTCAACATATACTTCTACAAGTGCTTTAAAAGTAAAAATGTCCGGGGATATCTATAGAAATAATATTGATTTTCCTGCTAATGGTAGTGGTGATACGTATAGTTTTCTTTTGCTTCCTTGGCCGGGTAAAGATACTGAATTAGATCTTGGGAAAGCAAAATCTTCTTACAGCTTTTCTATAATTCAAGATGCTAATACTACACTAACTTTTACTGTTGCAACGGCTAATACTAGCAATTACACAAGTTGGAGTTCTGGAGATAATATTACTTCCACTGGAGCACCTAAAGTAGAAACCTTAGTAACAAAAAAATTAGATTGGACATTAACAAACGCAGCAACAGATGGAGGGGGCTTTGGACTCAGACTAATAAGACAACCTGTAGATACTGATTGGTATTTTCAAACTACAGAAGCAATATCTTCGAATCCAGCAGGAGACGCAACTAGTAACAATACAGTTATAGTTGCAGATTTAACAGATATAGCTACTGGTATGGAATTAATATATCATAAAGGTACAACAGCTCCATCAGCAACTACTGTTATAACAGCTATTAATCAATCTACAAAAACTATAACGTTTTCGACAAGTACTGCTTTTGAAGACGGGGAAACAATGACATTAAGAGCAAAAGGATCAAGTGTTATACAAAAAGCAATTGGAGCAGATATAGACTTTTCTAATTTTGCGTCTACGACTATATCAGCGGCTGCTGCGGAACTGACTAAAACAGTTAGAACAACAGCTTCCTCAACTACTATACCGCTTGTTGGAACATATGGTGTTTCTGGAGGTGATTTTGTAACTATATCTGGAAGAGGTATAAAAAATACTAGTGCAAATGGAGTTGCATCAGTAACCGCAGGAGCAACAGACGGAAGTGTTGTTATGTTGGTAGCGCAAGACGTTAAAATAGGTACAAAAATATATTTTACTGGTTCAACAAAATCAATTGATATAGATAATACTTTTATAATTAAATCTCATCCTTCCGCTAATAAAACAATATATTTAAACTTAGATAACTTTATAACACCGGGAGTAGCAAATTAATAAAATATGGCAGATAGAATAAATTTTATAAAAAAAATAAATGATTCAGTTCAAATAGGAGATGAACTTTTTTATTCTTCTTCTGGAGGTAGTCCAACTTCTATTGGTGTTATAACTGACATTGGTGAAAAATACGTAGAAGTAGGGGGTGAAATAAACGGTATTATACAGACTGCTAACACGCCTATTCCATTTGACGCTAATACAATGTTCTTCATGTTCCAAAAACCAGTAGAACAAAACGTTTCAAGTTTAAAAGGATATCATGCGGAAGTTAAGTTTGTAAATACTTCTGGGGAGAAACAAGAACTATTCGCTGTAGGCTCCGAAATAACGATAAGTAGTAAATAAAATACAAAAACTGTAACTATAAATAGATAAATACAATAATATGGCAGAAAATAAAAAAAGTCCTTTAAAATTTCCGTGGTTAGCAATAGGTGCGCTTGGTGGTATGGCTGCTCTTCATCATGGCGGTAGAGCTATAAGAAAAGCAAGAAGAAGAGGCGCGGAAGATAGAGCTAAATTAATGGAGCGTGAACAAGAATTTGATGAAAGATTAAAAGCTTATGAAGAGTCTCAATTTCAACCATTAGATCCAGATCTTTTAAAACAAGAAAATGTATTTGAAGATTTAGAAGTTGATACTCAAGCCGCTGATTATGCGAGAGAACAATTTCAACAACAACAAGCAAATATAATGCAAGGATTAAAAGGTGTAGCTGGGGCTTCTGGTGTTGCTGGATTAGCACAATCACTTAGTATGCAAGCTAGTAAACAGGCTAGAGAAACTCAACTTACTATAGGACAGCAATTACAACAAAATAGAAGATTACAAATGCAAGAGCAATCTAGATTAAACGCTCAAGAAAGACAAATACAGTTAGCTAATATGGAAGGCGCTAGACAATTTGAATTAGATAAAATGACTACGCTTATAGGTGTTTCTGGACAAAAAGTAGCTGGAGCACAAGCATCTATAGCACAAAGACAACAAATGTATGGACAATTCGCTAGTGCTATTGGTGGTGTTGCTTCTTCAGTTATTGGCGGTATAAAGCTTGATGCATCTGGTAATTTCACTGGATTCGGTGGTTAATAAATAATATAATATGGCAAATCAAACAATAATACAAGCGGCAGGACAAAGATACGCTCCTATTAAAACAGATTACTCTGGGTATATTCAAGGGTTAGGTTCTATAGCAACTGCTTTGGTAGAAAAAACCAAAGCTACACAAAAAAATAAAGCAGCTAATGATAAACTATTAGCAAGTTCTCAGTCAGACATTATTCCATATGTAGATTTTTTAAAAGAATTTAGAGATAGAGAAGATGTAAGTGAAGAGACTAAAGGAATTGTTCTTGAAAAAATGGTAAAACAAACTACAAGATTAAACGAGCAACGTGCAAAGATACATAAAATGCTTAAAGAAGATGGAGGACTTTCAAAATCCATAGATCCAGCAATACGTAATTGGATACTTGCTTATGCTAACGGTGATTTCGACAAAGATTTTACTATTACTAGAGATATAGTTGAAACAATCGATGGTCAAGAATATCCAAAAACTGAAGAACACACGTTTAACATGGCGTTTAGACTAGGTGATAATATGATGCCTGAGGTTATTGGTCCAGAAGGAGAATATATAACTATGAATGATCTTGAAAACCTATTAAATACTGCTAATAAAACAGATGGAGATGGAGTACTTAATGAAATATTAGATTTTTCTAAAAGAGTTGCAGATCCAGATTTAGAAACTCCAAAGTTTAATACTTTTAGAGACATGGCTTTAACTAATATAAAAAATCTAATAAACGATGGAGATAAAGATATTAGTTCAGAAAATATTATGAATTCTTTTATGTTTGACAAGACGTTTATTTTAGATGGAAAAGAAACTGGGTTTTTAGATTGGTATTTAGATGACGAAGATTTAATGCCAGAAGATTTTAAACAACAGTTTATTACATATAGAGAAACGTATCAAATAGGTGGAGAAATAGAAGAAGAAATGATGGGTATTATAGCTCAAGATTTAATAAAAAATGATCCAAATATTAAAGAGGATTTAATGAAATTTATAACACAAACATTAGAATCATATAGATAATATGAGAATAGGTAAAAAATCACCATTAAGACATAAAGGATCTCCCGCGAATATAACAAATAAATTCGCGCATAATACTTGGCATTATCAAAATGATGTTGAGGATACGACTGCTATTGTCGAGGATGATACTATTACTGATACTACTACTGCTATTGATTTTGATCCTTCTAAACCAGTTTCTACTATAGAAGATTCCCCAGAATTTAAAGAGCAAGAAAGGTTAAAAAAACAAAAATTAAAAAAAGAAAAACAAAAAATATTACCGCTTACTGAAGAGGAAAAAGTAGAAAATAAAAAGAAATTTGAAGAAAGTGGTGTTTTATTATTTGATGATTTCAATAATATTTTATTAGGACCTGATTATAGAGGTGAAGAAATGCAAGAACAATTTTTTGGATTTAAACACATAGGTGGAAAATTACAGGATCTTGAAGGCTGGGTTGAAGAAAACTTAAGAAATATACATCAAGGAAAAGTTATAGATGGACACACCTTTACATTTAGTAGCGGAAAATTGGGGTTTTTAGGTACTGATTGGGGAGATTACTTACAGATTCAAAAAATTGACGCAAATGGTGATCAAGTAGGTGAAATTGAGATACCATTAGGAAAAACTGGTAACTTGTCTGCTGAAAAACAATATGAAAGGTATGTTAAGTTTATGTATCCTAAATATGATAAAGAATCAGCAAAAGAGGACGTAGTTAATACTTTTACTGCAATTACTAAAAAATATATAGGGCAATCTGATTTCTTTTTAGACTTGTCTAATGAAAACGAAAGTTATGATTCATTTATACAAAGAATAACTCCAACAGAGTATCGCCATAAAAATCATGGAAAAGTAATGAGTGATAGAGGTGTTTTTTATGAAGAAGGAACACAAATAGGCAATATAGTTAAATACACATCTTATACTGATTATGGAGGATTAAACGTACCTAAAACGAAGTATAAATTTACAGATGGAAGTATTGAAGATTTTTCTCAAGAAGAAATAAGACAAACGTATAACATGCTAAAATTAGCTCATCAGCGATCAGATATAGCCGATATGCTTTTCACTAATATTGTAGGTAGTAAATTTAAAGAAGAAGAAAAAACAGATATAGAAAGTCTTGTTGCAGGAGAGTTTGATGTGCTTAAAGAACACGAAGAAATAACTTTTACCACAGAGCAAGATAGAGCTAATTATATGAAATGGAAAGCTGGCCCAGATGGTATACTTGGCAAGTTCGCAGGAGATCCACATGGTGAAGATGACATTGAGCTTACTGAACAAAACCTTGTTTCTTATAGAGAATCTTTAAAGTTTATAAATCAACAAAACGATCAAGCTAAAGCAAATTTAACTGCTGAAATGCAAGGTTATGCAGATAAAGAACTCGCTGAATGGAGTTCTAATTATGAAGAAGAACTTGAAGATATTGTAGCGAAAAACGATACTGCAATACAAGCTACTATTAACGATGAATTTGGCTCTGACATTGATTTAATGAACTCTGATTATAATGCGTTAAATGACAAATGGGGAAATCAAGAAGCTGGTATTCCTATGTCAAAAGAAATGAATGACGTTTTTCAAGAGATTTTTAACAATACTTATGGT
>Ga0114906_1002044_pt1 | contig 10322 bp, 14 predicted proteins | sample MalvirDeepMed_M9_FD_89687 | JGI IMG/M metagenome (GOLD analysis project Ga0114906, IMG submission 89687) | Marine viral communities from the Global Malaspina Expedition - Malaspina viral metaG DeepMed_M9 | ecosystem: Environmental > Aquatic > Marine > Oceanic | place: Mediterranean Sea... | reverse complement strand
TGATAGTTCTTCCGGGAGTTATGCAGACGTCCCAACATCAAAATGGAAATGGACGCGTCCAGCCACATACGAGTTTAACAAGGGAAGTGAAAAAGTATCAAAAAGGAGTGGAATAGCGCAGAGCCATCGGAGAACTGGACCATCCAGACTCTTCAGTTATTAATTTGTCGAACGCTTCCCATTTGGTGACTGAAATCTGGATGGACAATAAAAAATGTATGGGGAAAATAGAGGTTTTGAACACCCCGTCAGGGCGCGTTTTAAAAGAACTGATCGGAGCCGGCATTAAATTAGGTATTTCCTCCAGAGGCATGGGTTCAATAAAAGAGGAGAACGGGGTAACATTAGTAGAGGACGATTTTCAGCTTATATGTTTTGACATGGTCTCAGACCCATCAACCCCCGGGGCTTTTATGATAAAAGAAGCAAAAGAGCTTAATGTTTTTTCGAAAAAAGATAAAATTAATAGAGCTTTGAACAACATTCTATATAAATTTGAAAAATGAAAAGATCGGATTTAAAAAATATGATAAAGGAATGTGTGAGAGAAGTACTTTTCGAAGAGGGAGTACTTTCAAGTGTCATAGCTGAGGTTGCGTTTGGAATAACCAAAGCAACAAAATTGATTTCGGAAACGGAGTATTTAAAAGAGCCTGACGCCGCGCCCGCCCAAGGTCAACAAGAATCTGAAAATAGAAGAAAAAGTCTTCTTGAGACTAAGAGAAAGATGCTTGATGCGATAGGAAAAGGCTCGATGTCACATGTATTCGAGGGGGTGGACCCACTACCATCTGGTAAAAACACCAATCCACATTCGCCGTTAGCTAATCTCTCCTCTACCGATTCTGGGGTAGATATCGGGGCCATTCCCGGAATCGCACCAGACCGCTGGAAAATTTTGAGTAAAGGATAGAAGATGCCAAAGCCAGTAAACGTAGAAATAGTAATAAGAGATCCATCCCAGACTGAGAGAATGATAAAAAAGTTCAATAGGAAGGTAAAAAAATCAGGCCTTTTGGACTTGGTACGAGAGCGCAGTCGATTTACAAAAAAATCAGTAAAAAGAAGATTGAAGAAGCTTAGAAAAAAAAGATTAGCCCAAGAAGCCACAAAGAAGCACAAAGAAGGTCTTGAGAACTAGTTATATAACGGAGATTAGCCATGGCGCACGATAATACAATTTTTAAAAATTCTAGCTGGGGACGCACTCGGGGCCCAAAATCACTTTCTGGCACAAATGCTTTGGGGGTTACTGATATTGGGTCAGTCGCAAATGCCAAAACTGCTCATGATGCTGGGAATGTCGGTGTCTATAAAACTCAAAACCAAAGATTTTTGCACTTGACGACCGATGATGACGGCGCCCTGGCAAACATATGGGTTTATATGCATGCCTCAGGATTGTGGGCTGAATTCAAAGTTGGCGGGGCATCTGTTACTATGGGAAACAGTGAGTATAAAGTGGTAGAAATAGACGGGGTTGATTTGGTAGCCTTTAATATTACAACAGAATTGTTTGCAGCCGCTAGCACTTTTTAAACAGCGAGAATAGAAATATGGGTATAAAAAAGCAAACAGAATTTCATAGTGCGACAAATTTTAGAAATAACAGTTGGGGTCGTACTCGGTGTCCAAAAAATATTATAAATTTTAATCACTCATCGCCATCGAGCGTGCTGTTGACGGGCACGAATGGCGACCCGATAACATCGGAAGCCTATTTAACACAAAACCAAAGGTTTTTGCACATATCTCACATTGGCTCCGGTGCCAGTTCAATACAGGTTCAAGCATATACGTTTGCAACAGACCAGTGGACCAATTTTGGATCCTCTATAACAGTGGGAACTTCCCGAATCCATGAGATAGTTCAAATATATGGAGTAGACAAAGTTCGGTTTGTTGTAAGTGCCTTGGCCAACGCGGAAACTTGCACTATATTTCCAGCAGCTTCCACCTTCTAATTTTTCCTTTCTTTTTTAGATTTTAATTACTATTTAATAGGAGAACCTGTTCTTTTCGTATATATACGTGCACGTTAGGAGTTAAAAATATGTCATCACTATTGGAGAGGGCCATCATTGATGCTGCAGCCTTAAAAGAAACTGCCCTCAAAAATGCTGAAAATTTAGTTATTGAGAAATATTCTCACGAAGTCAAACACGCAGTAGATCGACTTTTGGAACAAGAAATGGATCTTGGTGGTGCCGCAATGGGCGCAGATCCATTGGCCGCTCCACCGGGCGCCGGCCCACCGATGGGTGAGGATCCCCTTGCCGGCCTTGAAGGTGAATTTGACCCAGAAGAAGCAGAAGATGTACAAGGCCCCACAATCGACCCAGACTCTATTGCTGCAGAATTACCAGATTCATTTTTAAACTCCCCAGACGATGATGATATTATAAGAATAAAATTAGACTCCCTTGAAGCAGAATTCGACGACGACGACGGTGTATTCGGCGGAGATGACGAATTGGAAGATGATGAAATTGGGATAGATATTGGTGATCTAGAATTAGAAGATGACGAATATGAAGAGGAATATGACGACGAGTATGAAGAAGAGCCCGATATTGGCTTGAATATTGACACCCTTTCGGAGGCGGTAGACGACCTAGATTTGGAAGATTTTGATGTTTCAACCCAGGATGTTGTCGAAGCTCTTCGAGTGGATATAGACCCACAAAAATCTGGTTGGGCCGGCACACCTGAGCCGCTAATGAGAGAATACGAAAATATGCTTCTTGCTCGTGAAAACGATGATGAAGTAAGAGAAGAGAACGAAGAACTTCGGAAAAGAGTTTCCGAACTACAAAAAGAAAATAAGATTCTTGGCTCCGCGAGTTTAAAGCTCAAAGAACAAAACAATGAGTATTGCGCAGCCTTTGGCACTTTGAAAGAAAAATTGGAACAAACAAATGTATCCAATGCAAAGTTGCTTTATATAAATCAAGCTTTGGAAAATGCCTCCCTGAATGAGCGACAAAAAAGAAAAGTTGTCGAAGCCATTTCAAAAGCTGGTTCAGTAAGCGAAGCAAAGATTATTTATGAGACGCTTCAAGACACAATTAGTAGCGGCCGCTCAGCGCCCGAAAAATCTATTAATTCTCTAAATGAAGCTGTTCATCGAAAATCTACGTTGTTGATGGCGGGACGTCGTCAACATGAAGAAGAGAAATCTGCTGATCCCTTCTTTAATCGCATGCAAAAACTAGCAGGGATAAAAAATAATTAATATTTAGGAGGTATTATATAATGTCTGTTTTACAGAAATTAACAGAAGGTGTTATTAGCCGAGATCTGTCTCGTGAAAATCATGCTCTTCTCACTAAGTGGGAAAAGACTGGTCTTCTTGAGGGTCTTGGTGATGAGCGCAAACGACAGGGCATGGCCGTTCTTCTTGAGAACCAAGCCAAAGAACTGCTTCGTGAAGCCTCATCGATGGCAGCCGGCGACGTCGAGGGTTTCGCCGCCGTTGCTTTCCCGATCGTCCGCCGTGTATTCGGTGGATTGGTCGCAAATGATCTCGTTTCGGTTCAGCCTATGAGCTTACCGTCGGGACTCATTTTCTTCCTCGATTTTCAGCATTCCGGCCCTACTCGCTTGGGTTCCCAAGCCAGTGGTTCCTTATATGGTGGTAACGTGGTTGGTCGTCAGTTGACCGGTGGCGTGACGCTTGGTGCTGATCCAGGTGGCTTTTATGATATGGGTCACGGATTTTCGTCAGCCCAATCCAGCTCGCTTGCAAACGATCTTGTCATATATGCAATGTCCACAGCAATGGAGAGCGTTACAGGCTCTGCGATGAGCCAGGCACAAAAGAAGATGGTCGATTTCGATCCTGATATTTTGGCCGACACTGTTCAATCGTATACGCAGGTAGCAGTAACTACGGGCACATCAGGTGTTTGGACAAACTTTCATAGGAAGCATGTCGCGGCAATTACTGCAACACTCGCACTGGCCAACAAGACGGCGCTCGCAGATGGCCATCAGCCTACAATTGTCCGTCGTTTGACTAAGATAGTTAAGGGTACCGAAGTCGCCAATTCCGGCGGCGGTGGCGCTGTAGACCACATAGTCTTTACGTTTAGGCAGTCACGAGTCGGTGATGGGAATTCCGACGGCGGATCTGACAGTCAGGTTGTCAAGGCGGGTACTAACCTCTTGGGAGTTAGTGTACCACAGTCTGATGGCCTCGCTGAGGTTCAGGGTGGTGTTGGTGCTGTTGTGGGTCAACCCCCATGGCAGCTTGAAGGTGCAGGTGCTGGTGATGCAGCCACTTCTCCTTTGAACACTGCTGACGTCATTCCAGAGATTGACATCAAAGTCGACAGCATCGCCGTGACAGCCGTCACGAAGAAGCTGAAGGCTCGTTGGACTCCGGAATTGGGTCAAGACCTTAATGCTTATCATAACCTTGACGCCGAGGTTGAGCTTACTGGTATTCTTTCGGAGCAGATTGCTCTTGAAATTGACCGTGAGCTTCTCAATGAGCTTGTTCAGGGCGCTACTGCCAGTACTCGTTACTGGAGCCGTGCACCTGGGTTGTTCCTTGACAGTAATGGTAGCGAACTTGGTGCTTCTTCGGCTGCACCTGACTTTACTGGTACGGTTAGTGAGTGGTATGAGACACTCATTGAGACTATCAACGACGTCAGCGCGCAGATCCACCGAAAGACGCTCCGAGGCGGCGCAAACTTTGTAGTTTGCTCTCCTGAGGTTGCTAACATCCTTGAGTTTACTAGTGGTTTCCGCGCAAGCATTACCGCTGATCAGGATCGTGGCACCATCGGGGCCGTTAAGGCTGGCTCGCTTTCCAAGAAGTTCGACGTTTATGTCGATCCTTACTTCTTGCGAAATGTGTGCCTCGTCGGTCGCAAGGGTAGTTCGTTCCTTGAGAGCGGGTTTGTTTACGCTCCTTATGTGCCACTGCAGGTCACTCCTACCATTTTTGGTCAGGAAGACTTCGTGCCGCGTAAGGGTGTCATGACTCGTTACGCAAAGAAGATGGTTCGTCCCGATATGTACGGACTTGTCATCGTGCGTGGTCTCTTGGGTGAAGAGATGCCTAGCTAAGTTAACTTCTAGTTAGCAAAGAAAAGCCTCCCCATTTATTTGGGGAGGCTTTTTCCTTTTTGTCATACTATTTATATTATGAAAGCGCAGCTATATGTGGGCTGCAGATAACAACAGTCATTTAAGGAGAACAAAGTTATGGCTAAATCAGGATTTGCAGTATCCGATAGAAAGAAAGTTGAAGTTTTAAGTGCAGACAAGACCATTGAGCCACATGATTGCGGGACAGTGTTCCTTCTTAATCTTGCGACCGCGCATGCGATCACATTGCCTACAGCCGCCAAAGCCGGCGAAGGGTGGTGGTGTAGATTCATTTCGTCTGTAGCACAAACCCATGATGTGACAATCACTTTTGGTGCCACCGTGGCCTCCGGCGAAACCGCAACCTTGTTGGAAGTTTCGACTGATGGCGCCGAGGACGTTTGGAGTCTTGGCGGCGGCGGCACAGAAACACTAGTTGTGGCTAACGCTGCTGACACCATAGGCGATGAAGCAGAACTTGTTGTCGCTAACGGGGTCTGGTGGATCCGCGCTATTTCGAAATCTTAAAGGTACTTAAAAGGAGAAAAACTAATGGCTAAGTCATCTTTGTCTTTTACCGACAGAAAAAGAGTAAAAGTTTTAAACACTGCTGGAGCATTGCAATTAGAAAGAGCAGATTGCGGCACCGTATTTATTCTTAACAGTGTGAAGGGTCATACTATAACTCTTCCGACTGCTCACAAAGCCGGACCAGGCTGGAATGCTAGATTTATTGTAGGTACTGTGCAGAACGATTTGTCAGACAGAACCACCAGCTCTATTGTAGCACAGGGGTCCGAAACAGTAACAATAGTCAAGGCCACAACTACCGGCGCCGGCGCCGCCACTGGCACCGCTGCTGCAGCAGAATCCTTGGACTTTAATGGCTATGCAGCAGACGATGTATTTACAATTACTGTCCCTGTTGCAGCCGGCGGCACAGGAACAACCTTTACCTTTACTTTTGTAGCCAACGATGCCGCTCTCACTGACGCGGACGAAATGACGGCCGGTAATTTTCAGATTTCCGCAGATACTGGAGGCGCAAATGCCATGGCCGACATTGCGGCCGCCGTGATGGACCTTATTAATGGCGCTGCAGATAACGCCTCAGTGGCTGTCAGAAAACCACAATCAGGTGAAGGAATATTTGAAACAGGTATTCAAGGCATCACAGCGACTGTCACCAATGCTGAATTTGTAACAATCACTGTTGATGTTGTTGGAGCTGCAGGTGATGGTGTTGCTCTCACAGAGGGTGCAGGTGACAATGTTATAGAAGGCGCCACCATCGGGGCCATCGGTGGTGCCACAGCAGGAGTTGCAGCTACTGGCGTCAGCGCCTCTGGTCAAACAATTACGGTTGCACCATCTGGAGTAGCCAAAGGTGATCAGATCGAAATCTGTGAAGTGAACGACAAGTGGCAAGTAAGAGCCATTCACTCAGCGTAAGAAAGGAAAACAATGGGAAAACGCAAAAGAAGACTGCATAATCCAAAATTTGCTATTAAAAATGCAGCAATTAGAGCATTAGCAAACAAGTTCAAAGGAACAATAGAGGCAACTGTTGAAAATGTGACAGAGGTAATGGAAGACTTAAAAGAGAGAATTCCAAATGCACTCACCAAGCTCGTAAACGTAGAAGAGCCAACAGTCACAGAGACGCCTCCTGAAGAGGTGACAGAGACAGTAACAGAAGAGGTTGTCGAGACTCCGAATAAGAAAAAGACCACAACTCGGAAGACCACAACTCGTACCACTTCTCGAAGAAAGCCTCGCGCCACAAAAAACAAAAAAGTTAGTTAGAGAGTTTAATAGGTTCGGTTACTAATTATAATTAGTAAACTTTATAAGAGGAACTATGCATGGCCTTGCCTATACTAACACCAAAAAGCACATTATCTGCAGTTATATTGTCCTCCACGGGTTCCATAGCAGCAGTAAATTCAGCAGTACCATATAAGGTATACTCAGACCCAACATCTTATCTTTATGATGGCAATTTCTTGACCGGCGCCGCCTTGCAAGTACCCTACGTTTATAAAAAGCTTGGCGGGGATGTATTGGACATAGAATTAACACCCGGCAACGTCTATACAGCATACGAAGAAGCGGTGCTGGAATATTCTTATTTGATAAATATACACCAAGCTAGCAATATGTTAGCATCTACACTGGGTAATACGACTGGTTCTTTTGACGATAAGGGCAATTTAGTTTTGTCCGGATCCTTACTTTATGAGAAGGATGGAAAGCCAAAACATATAGCCCTCAAATATCCGAAATTTGACTACGGAACAATAAGAAGGGCGGCTAAAGGGGTTTCCGATGAGATCGGAGGTATGGAATCTACACAGTTTTCAGCTTCTATGAACATTCAACCAAAACAGCAAGATTACGATTTGCAAAAAATCGTTTCAACGTCCAAAGCCTTTTCAGGTTCTGTTGGGTCGAAAAAGATTTTAGTCAAAAAAGTTTATTATAAGACGCCGCATGCTATGTGGAGGTTTTATGGATATTACGGTGGTTTAAACGTCGTAGGAAATCTTCATAATTATGGCCAGTTTTCAGATGACTCAACATTTCAGCTTGTGCCAGTTTGGCACAACAAGGCCCAGGCTATTGCTTTTGAAGACGCCATATACACAAGAATGTCTCATTTTTCGTATGAATTAAAAAACAACAAGTTAAGGCTGTATCCAATCCCTCAAGTGGGTATGCCAACCAAGATGTGGATAGAGTTTAGTATCCCCGGTGACGCTTGGGATGATGATGACATAAAAGTTGATGGTGTTAACAACATGAATACCCTACCAGTTGGCAACTTGCCATTTAATAGCATTAATTCGATTGGTAAACAGTGGATCCGACGATTTGCTTTGTCTCTATGTAAAGAAATGCTTGGACAGGTAAGAAGCAAGTTCGGCGCTGTACCAATTCCAGGTGAGAGTTTGCAACTTAATGGCTCGGCTCTGATAACGGAAGGTAAGGAAGAACAAGACAAGCTAAGAGAAGAACTGAAGACAACTTTAGCAGAGCTGACATATGCCAAGCTAGCGGAAACCGATGCCACAATACTTGAAAATGCACAAAAGGCATTAGATACAGTTCCAAATTATATCTTTGTAGGATAGGGGGTTAACGGTGGCTGATAACAAGTGGCAACAACCAGACAATCCTCCTCCTCCTTTGTTCGCGGGCAAAAAAGAGAAGGATTTTGTTAAACAGGTTAATGATGAAATCATCGAACGCGTTGTCGGCCAGACAATAATATATTATCCAATAAGCCTGGAACACACCAATTATCATGATTTATATGGTGAAGCAATTCAAAAGAATTTTTTAGATCCAATTAGAGTGTATGCTATGGTAAAATTCGAATCTCAAAATACAACAACAACTCCGTTGGGTGTGGATAGGATTGAGAAGATAACAGTTAATTTTCACTCTAGGCGTCTACAGGAGGATCAAGACCTTTTCGTGAGAGAGGGAGATTTTGTTCAATTCGGTGAACATTTTTACGAGATATTTACTTTAACGGAACCAAAATGGCTTTTCGGTCAAGTAGAATCTAAATTTGAAATTACGGCCGAGTGTGTTAGAGCGAGAGAGGGTCTTTTTAATGTATAGAGATCCAGAAAATAGTTGGAAAATACACTTTGAGCCCTCGACAATTGAAACCATTGATAGAGCGGTATTAAATTATATAAAGGGGCTGGAACTCTTTGCAGACACCAATACGGGCTGGCGCGAAGTCCCGGTTATTTGGGGAACGGCGGAAAGAGCATATCAAGTAAAAAATAAAAAAGATATAAGAGATAGTCAAGGTATGTTAATATTACCTTTGATGACGATCGAAAGAAAACAGATAACAAAAGATATGGCTAGTAAAGGCGTGTTTCAGGGCAATGTTTACGAAAATAGCGATGAACAAGGGGGCGCCCTAACCACTAGCAGGGTGATATATCAGGAAAAAACAATGAAATTTGCGAATGCCGACTCAAAAAGGTTGCATGGGCAATTAAATTTTCCGAGATGTAATGGTAAAGTAGTGTACAAAACAGTCTCCGCGCCAATGCCTGTTAATGTTAGCGTTGGATATGAGGTTACTATAAGGACTGAATACCAACAGCAAATGAATGATTTATTGCAACCATTTATTACGTCTCCGGGTACAATTAATTATATTACTTTGTTGGAGGCCGGCCATCGATATGAGGGCTTTGTACAGCCTGATTTTTCGTCTAATAATAATTTAGGTGATTTTTCTACAGACGAACGACGCTTCGAGAGTAAAATTACTTTAAATGTAGTCGGATATCTAGTCGGTCAAGGTGACAATCGAGAGAAGCCTCATTATTCAATCAGAGAAAACGCGGTAGAAGTAAAGATACCGAGAGAAAGGATTTCGTTACAAGAGGTCCCAGAATGGGAAAGGGGCGGATACTATGGCCTGGCCGGATTTTTATCTAAATCAGGAAGAGAGGGATGTCCACCTGGGATGTTATTGAGTAACGTTCCAGCGATTAATTCCGCAGGAACGTCCGGGGAAGGTGGCAGTGTAAATATCCAAAATTTTAGCCAAGTGATGTCTGATAATTTTGTAGTTCGAGAGGTGTTAAAAGCCAAAGGTACCGACCCGGTGGGCGATGGTCGTACTCATACCACCTCAAATGTTATTCGACCCAACACTGAGTTATTATTTCGAAATGGTCTTGTAATGGCTGTTGGGGCCGATTTTGATTATACAGTGAGTAATGGAAATAAAATAACTCTTGATGATGTCCTGGTAGCAGAAGACAGCCTTTATGTAACTTATATTATTGCTTAAAGAAAGGAAATAAAATGACAGCAAAAAATATTAAAAATACGGAATTGGAAGAAACTCCAGTTTCAGAAGAGGAGAGCTCTTCAAAAGATATAGTTGAGATCGGTTGGGAGGACCTTGAGGAGCTTTTTTCACTAAAGCAAAATTTACATAATATGGAAGATTATTATGCTAATTTATCTTTGACTTTTGAGAAAAATAAAGCTGCTATTCTGGGAAGAATCTTTCAAGCGGAAAGTGCGCTCTTCTCGATGGCAGAGGAATTAAAGAACCAACAAAATCTTGATGAAAGTCTTACTTATGAATTAAAACTTCCGAATAAACCAAATGATAAAGGTTATTTTGTTAAAAGAGACTAATGTTTACAACTAAGCACACTATTTAGAATATATAC
>Ga0114906_1002043_pt1 | contig 10322 bp, 14 predicted proteins | sample MalvirDeepMed_M9_FD_89687 | JGI IMG/M metagenome (GOLD analysis project Ga0114906, IMG submission 89687) | Marine viral communities from the Global Malaspina Expedition - Malaspina viral metaG DeepMed_M9 | ecosystem: Environmental > Aquatic > Marine > Oceanic | place: Mediterranean Sea... | reverse complement strand
GTCATAATATATGTTTTTGAATTCTCAGGGAATTCACGCATGATATCGGTCACAATCGTTATTTCTTCTGGATCCTTCACGATCGCAAAGTCACTCAAATCAATTTCATAGCCCAATTCCATCAAGGCCTCTACCGCATCAAAAGCCTCTATCCCCTCCTTCGCTGCAGCTGCGTTCATATAGGCTTCAAACTCCTTCTGGTCACCCAGGGTCGCTTCGGAGCCGTCGGGGGCTTTAACACGGGTTTCTGACCGCGTATGGGCTATTGTCTCATCGAAGTCGAAGATACGAAGGGTTGTGATGGGTTCTTCCATCTCATTAAGGTATTTTCGCCATCTTTCAAGTAGGAGTTTCATTTATCGCTCCTATGGTACCCACGCTTCTTTTTGCGAAGACCCCAGGCGGTTCTACCTTGATATTTAGAGATGTCCACATCCGCGGATGCCTGCAGCGCCATGAAGATCACTTTTGTCATTTCCATCATCATTTTAACATCAGCTAACGCATTATGCCACTCGTCTGTGCTGATTTCATAAGCTTTAGAAACTGGCCCCATTGAAGAAGTAACATAATCACCAAACTTCCCGGTCATCGTAAGCGCCTGCAAAATGGTCTGGGCTCTTTCATCTCCGTCATCAGCTAGCGTTTTGATTAGCGAGTTATGCCACAGTTTGATTAGCATCATTGTATCAAAGATGGGGAATTCCCGCATATTAACCGGTATACTGTATAAATCAGCCCTTTTTTGGATGAAATTGACGTCAAACTCGGCATTTTGTGCAACTAAAACTGGATTTTGTTGATTTTCAAGATATGAGACGAACTGCCTGAGAACGTCCTCTTCATTTGGCATGCCCTTCGGATACTTCTCTTTATACTCATCGCTTGGCATGCCATAGCGTGTTAATTCTAAAGGGAACTTTGCTTTTGGATCCTCTGAAGCCTCAAACCCTGCCAAAGTCTCAGGACTCAACTTGATCTTATCATAAAAGATTCCCTGCTTGGCTTCGACCTCGTGAAACTGCCAATTGTCGGGGATCGCTGAGATGGCACCGATTTCTGTTAGCTGCGCGTCCTCGGGCTTAAATCCTGTGGTCTCTGTATCAAAGAAAATCCAAGTACTGTTGCCGAAAGCTTTTAGCTTGTCGAACAATTGTTCAATTGAGGAATCAAAGAAATCTTCGTCTAAGATATATGACTCAGTAAGAAGATACCCTCGCCAATTTTCAAGTAGGAGTTTCATTTACCCCTACTCCTTCTAAATATCGGCAAGTCTTTCCAGTCTTCGACTCCCTCTGGTGCCACGGCATCGTAATGTCGCCCCCGATACTCTACCCAATAATGCCCAGGCAAACCAGAGTCAAACGGCACTGTTCTTTCAATTGCATCATCTGGCAACCTTTGCATGAGATCGATCATAAAATCTTCACACTGTCCTCTGTTAATTTCCGTCACTGAACATTCGCTGCTGGAGAGTAAATCAGATATTATGGCTGTCACATTCACTGTTTCATTTAAATACTTTCGCCAATTTTCAAGTAGGAGTTTCACAAATTTGTTCCTTGTTGCCGATATGCATATGGGCCTTCGAAATATTTATCTTTAAATGGTTCTGTGCCAAATTGTTTTGCCGCAGCGTCGATGATGATTTCAACGCCCTTTTCTTTGACGACAATCCAATCGTGTCCAATCATTTTACCACCATCATTATACGCGCCATCTCTAATAGCCTCTACATTAAACCCGGCGTTAAATAAAGATTGTAACCAAAAGTCTGTGTTGGCGTCACACGACTGAGGATCTCGCTTGCAAGAAATTAGATACTGAAGAGATTTTTCATAATTGTCCTCTATCGCTTTGTTCAGTTCCGGAGAGGGTCTGGCAGAAATCCAAATAGTATTCTTCACCCACGTCTCAGAATTTTCTGTTAAATACTGCCGCCAATTTTCAAATAGGAGTTTCATTTATCTCTTGATGCCTTCGTTATATTCATAACAAATCCTGTTTTTCCGCCTCTGGGGTTTTCGACTGTATCCGAGCCGCCTCCAACTGCTTCAAATGCTCCTACGGCATAATCTTCACTTACTCCCTTAATGATGTAGTATTTTCGTTCTGCACTTCCGTGAATAACTGCTGTCTTTATCGGCGAACCCTTGGCTTTTCCGTTTGCTGTTGGTGCTCCAATAACACGATATATGGGCTTGCGATCACCAATAGTAAAAGTATCGCCCCTGTCCAACTCTATCAAATCTTCGTAGTGAAAGTCTGGAGGGCTTACATCGACGTGGCCACGCTCTTCATCGGAAAACCCAAAAGCATCCCAATCAAAATCATCTGCTTCTTTAATATACTCTCGCCAATTTTCAAGTAGGAGTTTCATCGTCGCCCCTCTTTGTCATCTTTTGCAAACATTCAATTTTAGCTGAGACTGCATCAGTATATAGAAACGGCAGGATAGAATGAACCAGACACTTAAGTTCGAGAGCCTTTAAAAGATAGATAATCTTCCATGCTGCCCACATGTGCTGGAGATATGTTTCTCCTTGTTCTTGCGGGTGCTTGGTAAAGTTAATCTCCACCGTATGTAACCCACAACTCTATTGTCTCTTCATATTCCGCCAAACACCACTCACATTCTTTCTCTAAAATCATTAATGCTCGATCTATCGGTTTCATATCATTCGCCTCCGTATATTTCATACAACTCCTCTTCTTTGTTCTCGTCAAGAATTGTGGCCACGAGATGAACACGAGGGTTACTGCCGCCGTTTAAAGCTGTATGATATTTAGTCGTATCTACGTAATATACATCTCCGATCGCCACCATGTGGTGTGCCTCGGATTCTACAATCATCAAAGCGCCGGGATTGGTTATAATTGGAATATGCAGCCGTGCCTCTGGATCCCTATGGTAGCTCAAGGATGTGCGGCTGCCAAGTTTTAATATTCTCACTCTTCCCAGTTTATAATGCTTCGATAGCACATCGTATACATTTTTAAAGTATGTGTCCATCAATAATGGTTCAAACACCCTATATGCATCTTCGTTAACAAAGCGCTCAACTTGAACCTCTTTATAGTTCTCGTCACGTGTCCAAAATATACCACGAGGATCATCTTGAGTGTCTTCTGCGTGTGTTAAACTAATGCAATTGACTAGTTTTCCGCTAAAGCCGATGTCCTCGACTGCTATGCGATATGCCTCTCGGAGCGCATCAATATCGAAATGAATGTTAAGCTTCCTAAAGTTATCAGACATGTCAATTTTCGTATGCCCCATCTTTTTTGTGATCTCGAACATAAGAAGTTGCTTGAAGCATATCTTCTGGCTCGACTTCTTTAAGTATTAGATTGCCTGTTTTTGGCTCGTAATACATTCCCAAAAAATCGCCTTTTGTAACGCTCTCCAGCTCTTTTTCAGTAATTACTATTTTTCCACCACTCTTTTTCACTATAGCGGTGAGAATGCTGAACAGATATTCAGGATCTTGTAGATATTTACTCATTATAGTCTCCAGTATCGCTTGTATCTATGTCTTTAGCATGTTTTATTTTAACATCGACGTCGTGAACGATTTTAAGTTTTCCGCTATGATTTACGTTAAAACAACTCAAGAATAAAAGGAATATTAGTTTCATAAATTCATTTTCCACCGATTGACTGCCCATTGGGCATCATATTTCTTGTTTTCGTCAAGATTTTGTTGCATGTGTGATGATTGGTAGCTATTAACCATATATTTCAATATTTTTCCAACCATATCTCTTATTTCGTCTTCATCTTCGACTTCTTCGACAATATCTCTAAATGCTTGAACTTGCCTATCAGAGCTGTTGCTATTTAGCTCCAATTGGAATTTAATATAATAATCTGGATTGTCTACATTCGTGGCTTCATGACTAACACTTGAATTAACATATTGTGACTCCAAAGTGCCCATTTTGTGTATTTGTCTTCGCATTTCAGTGTGAAAATCACGAGAACCAAGAATCTTTTGAAGAATAACGGGGTTTACGGCTTCATGCCCGATGCCATAGTTATCCGGTTCGAGATCAATGGTTAATCTGGCGCTGATCCAATCTGGATCACGATCTTCATATTGAAAGTCTTCGTCGCCTTCTACATCCCATTCGCTGAAATTCCCGCCTAATTCTCCGTTTTGGACGTCAATTCCAATCTTAAATAACTCACTTGTTTTGATCAAGCCCTCTCTTTTAAAGTATTCAGTTAGTCGCTCCTGCAGGGCATCCCTCATATCATCGATTTTATTTATTTCTACACAAAATTCATCAAAACCATCCGGATTAAGCGCATAATCACCGCTTAAAAAATCGCCTACAAATTTAATTTCTTGGTTTTCTCCATAAAGCCATACGTGACTCGTGCCTTCGGAATCTATTTTGAATGTTAATTTAACAATTTTGGCGTTAGGATCATCGGGGCCCCGAATAGTGGGCTTTCTTAAAAATGCATCAGACTCCTGCACAAAATTCCAGCCAATATCTCTTAATTCTGATAACACACTATCAATATCATAATCATATCTCGGTACTTTCGCCCAATCATCGATATCCCACTTAAGATCCATCTCAGCAGTACAAAGAATAACAACTTCTTCGCCGTCACCGCCCTGAATGTTATATTCAACATCGCAGTTTGTGTAGTGATTATTCCACCTATTTGCAATTGCTGCGCATTCATTGCTATATCGCTCCATCAAAGAGCCAACTAAATTAACGTCAAGCTCATCTTGGGTACGAGTATCTTGTATTGCTGTTCCAACATGTTCGAGTCCAAACAGCTTACTTATAAGCGTTTCAATGCTATTGTCTCCATAAGAGCCGCCGAATTTAATGAATCTTTTAAGATAAACATGTTCATCATCAGCGGCGCCATCAGCAGAAATAGATGCCATTTGCTCTTTTTGTGCTTCTTTCGCCCATTTTGTTATGCGATCGGCAAGTCCTGGGATCTTTTTTCCATAAGTAGTTGTTTCAGGTACCGATAATTCTATTCCTACGCCCATCTGAGCGTTTAGAACATCATCTTCGGGGTAGTACCGCACTTGGCGCAAACGAAGGCGTGAGAGGGGCGTTATGTCGCCTTCTGTGCCATATCTGTTGGTGTCTGCAAAGATTTCGCCCTTTTGTATCTCTTGTTCGGCACTTTGTATGTTGCCGGTGTTGGTTGCATGCAACAAATCTTCTGTTTCCACCACATATGCCACCGCACCGTGTCCGTGTGCTTCTGCAACAACACATTTGTAGTAAGATCCGCCTCCTTCACGAGATGGTGGCGAATGACATGACGTAATGTCGTCAAAGTCGCTCATTCGAAGAATATCGATGGGATCTCGGGTTATAATGATTGAATATTTGTCATTTTTGAGGGTTTTAATCTCTTTTTTGATATATCCGGCGTTTGTTTGCCAATATTTGGCCATTCTGGTGGCCCAAGCGTTCAAATCAGCCGGGAGGTGCCCGGGCTTGACTAAATACATGTCAAGTTGATCACTTAACTGCTCATATCGCTTCTGTTCTTCCTCATTTAGAGCAAACTCGATCATCGTACCTGTGAGGTTGAGCACGTGGGTGGGCACATTCTCTCCAAATTTCAAATTAAGCTTATTTCTGTTGTTTTTGAGAAAATCAAGCGCCTTTTGCCCGAGAGCATCCCTTTTTGACGCCAAATCAGCGATTTTTGCAAAGAATTTGCCTATTTTCATCTGAATTTTGCGCTTTTTGGGTTTGATAACCGGCCCTGGCCCCGTCAATGCCGCTAAAACGGCCGCCGGATCCGCTGTTTGAAGCTCTTTGTCGCCCGAAACAATGCCTTTGTCCCAATCTACCTCATATTCTTGATCTCTGAAGACGTCGACGAACTTTCCTAGGTCAGAGCCGGTATCGAGAGTCGGAAAATCGATAACGAGGCGCATTTTACCGTCAAATGCCTCGTTAAACGCAAGATCCTCGCCATCCATCTCATCAATCGCCCTCTGGATGTGTGTTAATTCGTCTTCGGAGATCTCCCGAAGCAATTTTCCCGTGTTTTTGTCAGAAATGTTCATATTTTCCAACAAATTTGCTGTTTTTAAGAGAATTTGTTCATCATTTAGCATCAGTTCACTCGGAATTTGCGATTTTTAACGCTTTCTCTAGTAAATAGACTGGAATTTCGGTATCATCTATGTCTTTTATCTCTTTAATCGTCGCCCACTTATAGTCATCGTGCTCAATTTCGTCTGTTTTTGGGTTTGGTTTGTTAATATTTACATCTCCAGACCACTTTTTAGCCAAGAAATAGTACTTTTTATCCTTGGGCATGCCCAAATAAACGAGATCGGATGTCTTACACACCAAGCCTGCTTCTTCTTCAAGCTCTCGAACGGCCCCTGCTTCGATCGATCCGTCTTCATCGTCTATATGTCCGCCTGGTAATGTCCATTGACCTTCTCTCTTATCGATATCGGAGCGTCTAATAATCAAAAAACGCTGGTTTTCATCCAAACAAACGACAACTCCCACGGTTTTTAGCTCTTTTTCAGCGAGAAAGGCCTTCCATGTGTGTTTCATTTGCAGGCTTTAGGAGCTTTTCCCCGATATCCGAGACAAAAAGCGTCTAATGCCTTGTCCATTTTGAGCTGATTTATGGGAACGACCCATATCATATTTTCTTGAACTTGAATATCGGGATAGTATTCAACATCCACACCATATAATACACCGACTTGGCGGCCCTTTGTGTCGTATATCACTGAACCAGAGCATCCAAACCACCCATAAGTCTGTAAAATGATGTGTTTTCCTGGTTTTTCGGTGCCATTGGGCTCATGGCCAGCGACCCTTCCACGAAAAGACATCAATTTATGATGCGATGGGTACCCAGAATAAACAATTTCTGTTCCAACATCTGCGGTTTCGGCTAAAGGTTTGAATTTCATTGGTTCAGTGTGACGAAAAGGTGTTGCGATATATAAAATACCGATATCATCTTCTTCATTCGAATATATTAAGACACCGATATGTGATTCGTCCTTGTAAGTTACCAAATAAGATGCCCCCAAGTTGCCATTAACAACATGCTGCGCTGTTATGACTATATGTATATCCTTGTATTTTATGTAAGAGCCAGATCCGTGGCCGCCAGTGAAAGGTACAGTAACGCGCACTGCGGCACCTCGGGCCGCCTTCTCTACAAGTGACGCGTTAGATTCTATGTGGTCGACCGGAAGGGCCGGCGCGTAGGCCGCGGCAGTCGCCGGCGCCATAAAAAGCATTATTAGTGTTAATAGTTTAAGCACCGGTATCTGGTTCTCCAGTATCTGTTGCTGGCATATATAAATAGCCTACTTCTACCAAAGAACCGGGCCCGGGAATAACACTAAAATAAACAGTGTTGTCAGTCGATGAATAAATCCAATCACGATTGAGTGCCCCATCAATTGAAACCTTGATAGAGTCTACAGTCGGCGCATGCGATAAAGCAATCGACTCATGAGGGGCAACTGAGACGGCCGCGTCGGTTACGCCAGGAGACCAGTCTTCTTCACATATGTCCACGACTACACCGCTAAAGTGGTCCGTGGCTTCCATATAACGATCGCCAACGTCAATTGATGATACCGTCCAATCACAAACAGATTCGGCAAAATCATGATTGACAATACTGGAAAGAAAGACAGATCCCATTCGAAGGCTTCCATACCAGCTGGTAAAATCAGAGACAGCAGTAAATGCACGACTTTGTTCTTCCTCATCCGATACAAAAACCACCAAAAGAGCTGCGTCTGGACGCATCCACGTAGAAGCATATGGATTATAGGCAATATAGTCATGCACTGCATCAAACCCTTCTTCCCTACCGCCGCGGCCCATTAGGCTATACATATCAGTGGCATCATCAATATCATCCCCGGGCACCAATGGAAATTGTGACTCCGTTATGGTGTACATAGGGTCAGCTGATATCATCACCAATCGCCAATCACTAGCCGGCAATGCGCCGAGCATTGTTTCAATTCCTGCCATCAATTGGGGATCATAGCGACCCATGGAGCCTGAAGTGTCGATAACCCAAATGATATCGACGCCGTCAAAGGTGTTTGGTTGTATGAATGAGTCAACCCATATCTCGCCGGGGTCCCCTTCCACTTCTACTTCAACCTCTATATATACCGGTACCTCAACCTCGACGTTGACCGGAATCTCCACTTCTACCTCGACCTCGACCGGCACTTCGATCTCTACTTCTGTGGTCTCGGGTACGATTTCTGTTTCGGTTACGTATACATATTCCTTTTCTCCTGGCTTGATTAAACCGTATTCATAGGTGCACCCGGAAATCATAATGATAATAATTAAAAAATGGTGTATTTTGTTAAACATTCTATAATAACTACTCCGTTTTTTGGTTTGGTTCCTTTAATAAAATAAAACTTAATAACAACATATTAATAAGTGACAATATCGATAACTCAAAGGCGGCTTCGCCAGTCATTGCGATGTTAGCAAAAGCGAACAATACAATGTTCGTGAAGAAGGCAACCGCGGCGGCAATAAGGAATATTTTATGAAGGTTTGCAAATAAATTCCTCATATAGTAACTATTTTATCGACTCCGTAGCGAAAATAATTTTTAAATTATAAACTCTCACATCGGCGCCAAAATTTCCAAATTATTTCCTAAATTTTTTCTTATTTGTCAGTTCAGCACCATAAAAAATCGATTGCTTATCAATACTATAACATAAAAACACCTCTAAGTCAACTAAATTTCGCAATCCCTCTTCACTATAATTCTCTTCGCCAGCACGAATCCACCACATCTTCCACACCGGCACACCCTTGCCGCTAATATATCCAACGTATCCAATATCCCTGAGACTATCGAACCGTTCCAAAAGAACACCCACATCTTGTAGACTTTCATCATATAAGATATCGCCGACAAAAAAAACAATATCCTGTACTTTCGGTGCCTTCACATATTAATTAGCACAATCATATTCGAATACGATCGATAACATAAGGATGATGATACGAGAGGTCTCGATAAAGCTTTTTAAGAACTTTCTTGGTAATATCCCCGATTTCTTCCTTTGAGGCTTTGGAACGAAGGGCTTTGGCAAGCTCATCTTCAAGGACTTTTTTAAGTTCAGATTTAAGAACTTTGTCCAATTCCCTTGAAACTAATTTTTTAATTTCAGCCTTATCGGTTTTGGATAGTTTCTCATTTAAAGGAAGCGGGGCAGGGGGAGCGACTAATAACATAATAACATACTCATCTGTGTACCTCATACATAAATAGCATCGACATCGCAATTATACAATTATTGGCGCTCATTTTCATCTATATAAGCCAGCCTTAAGTGGGTAGCTCCCACCTCCGTCACACGACCGGTCTTAAGCCAATATACCCGGTACAAAACGTTTTCGTAATAGGATGGGGAGCAGCTGCCAAGTACGATACCAACATTAGGATGATTGGCTTCAAATTGATCTAAATACACATAATCCGGCGTGTATAAATAGCCTGTAAATATTACCAGATCGCCCGGGACGTACTCGATTAGATTGCCCGGTCCTCCCAATATATATGACATATTTAATATGCTCACTCAATTCAACTTAAGCAACAATTGCTTAAGCGCTTCATCAGATAGCTGCGAAAGATATTCTACAATAGCACCTTCGCTGGCCTCGATTAATTGGCAACTTTCATAATCACAATATGGACATGACTTCCATTTATAAGGCGACTGTGGATTGTGGTAGCCGCTTTTATATATTTTTGTGCCGCGGCACATCGGGCATCTAATCTTTACGTATAGTTTATCGAATGGCATGCCATTATAACTACTCTGATAGTTACGCTCCGTACTTGTTTAATCGATTAATAGTGTGCATATACATTCTGGGCTGAGTTGCATATGCCTGATTAATCCACCATATTCTAGCCATATTCATTTTTGGATATGCGACCTTGCCCGGGTCGTCGTACAACTCAAGAATGACCGCTACCCCACCATGGCACGTGCACGTTACCAAGTCGCCGATCTTGAAATTGTGTTTCTCTGGTATTTCGAAGAATCGATTCATGCGCTTGACTGTCGACACAAGGCGACGTACAATGCGGCTTCGAATTCGTCGGACTATGCCCACATAGTATGTAGGTGCGCCGGCATGTGTGGGAAATAATTTGGGTGGATTTTTTTGAAGGTGCTTATATCTGGAAATTTTTGGGCGGTATTGAAAACGTCCTAAGCCGCCACATACCGTCACATGTACAGTCTATAACATACATTCCGGGTAGGGGGGAGGGG
>Ga0114906_1002042_pt1 | contig 10324 bp, 11 predicted proteins | sample MalvirDeepMed_M9_FD_89687 | JGI IMG/M metagenome (GOLD analysis project Ga0114906, IMG submission 89687) | Marine viral communities from the Global Malaspina Expedition - Malaspina viral metaG DeepMed_M9 | ecosystem: Environmental > Aquatic > Marine > Oceanic | place: Mediterranean Sea... | reverse complement strand
TAGTAGGGATGACTAGAGGAGGCCGTTGGAGGTTGACCAGAGAAGACGCTGAGCCAGCGGCTGCAGCATTAACAGACAAAGTTATAAGCGCAGTTCAAAGGATAGCTGGCTTTGCAATTCCTAGACCTAATCAAGAAGCTTTTAGGAACATGATTAAGCTTGAGCTTCAAGAGCCATTACACGCACTTTTGACTCAACAGATTCTTTCGGTCCTACCAACCTATCGACCCGGAGGTGTGGGCGGAGAGACGTTAGAGGACCTACCAAGAAACTTTTTTCATAATGCCAAAGTAGATATGGAAGTACCATTAATGGATATGTTGTTTCCTATATCAGAAGAAGCATACAGGATCTCTGAACAGGGACGAGGTAGAGGCCCTCAGAAAAGCCTTTTTTGAAGAAACGGAATAATGAAAATTACAAAATCACAACTAATTGATATTATTGAAGAAGAACTAAACAACGTTCCAAATCAGGATCCTCTTTTCGAAGCTTGGTTTGGCCCGGGCGAAAAGAAAGAGTCAGACGTCGATACTACTGCATATAAATTGCTAAACCAGCTGATTAATCACACCAGAGAACAATATGCTATGATAGATGAATTGAAACAGAGAGTTAAACAATTAGAATCGCAAACACAAGGTTCTCCTACTCCATTTGATATGCCTAAAATAGTACCTCCTGATCAAGAAGATGCCACAAGGAATATACGGACACGAGAAGACACTGAATAATTAAGGTAACTTTCGAAAGTTACAAACTATTTATAACACTATCCAAAGGGGAATAAGATGAAAATCACAGTTTCACGATTAAAAGAGCTTATTAACGAAGAGCTTAGTACATTCAATGAAGAACAAGAAGAACTTGAAGAGGGTTCTGGAGATCGCAATGATCCGGACCGCGAACAAGGTCATGGACCGCAACGTCAAAGGGTGGCTAGCGATGGAAGCGCCGGCGAATATCTCGAAGAAGGCGAAGAGGAATTAGAAGAACAAGAGGCTCTTGAAGAAGCCGGACGCATGATGGCAGATAAGCAACGTGTGCCTGATCCCACTCGTTTGCGACTTGAAGAATACGTAGCAGGGATGGTCGATAATTATATGTTACAGGAATATGGTGTACAACAACCTCCGCCGGGACCATGGGGCACCCCTGCTGAAGAGCGTGCTAAAATGGCTGCAGAGAAAAGAGCCCAGCGCGACGCTTATGTTAATACACTTTTTAGAATGAAAGACAGAGGTCATATTCTGACGCCTGCACAAGGAGAGGTGCTAGCCCAATATGGTGGATATGATATTCCGGAACCAGTGTTTACGGGTACGCCAGAACAATTAGGATTAGGCATGACACCGGTGTCGCCGGGCCCAGAGGAGTTACCTTCTTCTTGGGAAGGGGCAAGAGGGGCTTCTGAAGGCTCTTCTCCATGGAGCCACATCGGCCTTGAAGAAGCTACGGCCAGAATTGTCGATAATTATATGAATGTTGTGACAGAAACAGCTGCCGACACTAAGAAAAAGGCTGGGGAGCACCGGCCTGTGCAAGATGAGCCAGGAGAGGCTCCGCTACCGAAAAAGGAAAAGGAAGAGAGAGAACAAGCGTCTAAAGAACTAAAATCCCGCGGCGGGAGACCCACGAAGCCTTCTTGGAAAAAAGCCAAAGAAGCTGATCGCGAGCGACGCGAGAAAGAAGACTTAGACGAATCAGATCAGCCGGAATTAGACGAATCGGAACAGCCGGCACTAGAGGTTAACGAAACTCTCGCAGGGTGGTATAATAAGACATTATTTGAGTCACTTACGAAAAAGTGGTCTAAATAATATCTTATGTTTTGCGTTCTTTAGTAGAAAAATGGAATAAGTTTTTAAACGAAGAGGAAGGGGTAACTCTTCCTTTTCACGTTTATTGTGATATGGACGGCGTCTTGGTGGATTTACCACGTGGAATTGCTGATCAGGCTAGACTTGATCTTGAAAAGAAGCCTCGTCTTCGTGATGATATAATGATTATCATTGGACAGAAAGAAGAATGGAAAAAATTTGTTAAGACCAGGCCAGAATTCAAGAAAGGCTTTGATATGATTGACAATATTATAAGCGATAGAGAAGATTTTTGGGCAAATCTGCCGCCAATGGAAGGGATGACTGATTTATGGTCATATATTTCACAATTTAATCCATCGATTTTATCATCTCCATGGGATCAGGCTTCTGCAAATGGGAAAGAAAGATGGATTGCAAACAATTTAGGCTTCTCAGCGGAAGAAATGGAAACAAAAGTCAATTTGACCGACAATAAACATTTACTTGCAGTACAAGATAACAAACAACCCAACGTTTTGATAGATGACATGGACAAATATCTCGGGCCATGGCGAGAGGCCGGCGGGATCGGGATTCAACACACATCAGCTAGCTCGACAATTGCTCAATTAGAAGCGTTGGTCGACAGTTATAAAGGAACTTGATGAATGAGAAAGAGACATCCGTTCATATTGGCACTGTTTTGCCTTGTCTTGGCCTTCATAATTGGATACTGTTCGTCATCACAAGCTGCTTGCATTAATTTAAATTATGTGTTATGATATAATATATAACAAAGGAGTTCTTATGAACACAAATAAAATAATTTCTGCCATTGGCGCTATTTTAATGGTATTATTTTTAGTACCAGCAACAACTTTTGCTAAAAAGCCGAATTCGGCACCGGTAAAAGCAAAGTTTTATGACTTTTCTGATCAATTAATCGACGGAAGAGTAAAAAAGCCTCATGCAATATATACAAGTGTCAGGCAGCGAGTTAAGTTTGGCCGGCTTCTGCGAATTCGGCGCGATTTTATGGGTCGTACCCTGCAGAATACGGCTCGAGATCCGGTTTTTAAATAAAAAAAAGAGGTAAAAAATGGATAACACACCTTCTCAACAACAATCAATAAAGGTAGACTTGAAGTCAGCAGACGAAATTTCATGCGAGGAATGCAAAAATACGTATTTTATCCCCGTTTTTGTCATTAAACGTTTGAGCGCTCTCATTTCCCCAAGTGGTGACGAAAAAATGATACCACTTCAAACCTTTAAGTGCTCTGAATGTGGTCATGTTAACGAAAAGTTCAGCTTTAATAAAGAATAACGCTATTTTTTTAAAAAATAGTTAAATTATTGCGACATGTTACACATGATTAGGCTTAATTTACTTCTTGTAGCTCTCCTTGCGTTAAATTTGCCATATATTGATGTTGCGCAAGCGCAACATATACAAAAAACCAGACCCAAACAACGTAATTACAAATATCGTATAAAAACACGGGATCCGGAACTAGATTTTCTGTTAAGATTCTTAAATGGTGGTCCAATTAAGCAGTCTAACAGAGGAACATCGACTATATCGAGTAATTTACGATTTTTCGCTTCAGTTTTGGGTAAAGATATCCGTATAAAGGCGATAAAAAGAAAAAATATCAAGTATGTTGCCTATATCGACTACAAAACCTTAAAATTTCGCTTATGGTTAGTCAACAGTCGGACTTTAGATGCTATAGATGGCTTATATCGGCCCAAAGGGTTGTTTGAACACAGAAATGGCGTCTTTGAGCTTGTTTTAGACTCTAAGTGGACGAATTTGGTCTTAAAGTTCGTTCCTGCCGGTAAAAAATATCATATTATCATGAAATATCGTTAATATTGATTTTTTTCCAAATTATTTCATATTTACTTTAAGTAAGAAGAAAAAACGTTTAATCAAGCGTTAGGGCAAGTATTGCTGAAATAATAAGTATAAATGACGAACAAAACTGTAATAAGGTGTTTAATTCTGCTAGCTTTGCTAAATTTAGTAGATATGTACGTCACAATCGCTCTAGTCTCTATTAATGCGGCCGAAGAACTAAACCCGTTAATGAATTATGTTCTAGAATTTGGCTTTGTACCCTTTATAGCGGTTAAAAGTATTGCTGTGTCATTTGTATGCTATATTTTTTGGAAATATAAAAAGCATATCCTATCTCAAATTGGAATATTTATATCTTTATTTGTGTATTTGTCGCTTATTTTATATTTTTCCATCGAAATGCTATAATTATAATATAAGGTGTTAATATGATATGTGCCAAAAATCATTAATATTGATGTTGTTCATGGTTTCCATCATTTCTTGCGGAAAAGAAGAAACCGGCACTAATTTAAATACTGTAAATCCATGGGTAGAGGTCGAGCCAATTGCAGAAGACGTTTTAAATAGCGTCCCGCCCGCACCAGATGTGCTTCAAATACAGGATGTGCAGAAAGAAGAGCCTGATGCTTCCGCGGCATATAAAGAAGAATGCTGGGAAGCTGTTTGGTTAAGATGTCCTCCATATGAACAATATTGGATTGCGGAAGCAGTTATTGACATATGTGACGATTTTAACGTTGTAATCATCGATAATTGCAGGTTAATGCACGAATGTGATCCAACAAACCCAATAATTGCTGTGCAGCCATGTCAAACAGAAGATGATTTTCCTGGAGAGCAACATGTTATTTGCGATAAAGGAAAACTCGATTTGACAGATTGTAAAAAATGTGACGAATATGAGATCTGTGATCTAGAAGATAATGACTGTGATGGCATTATCGACGAAGGAGTGTATGAGTGTACAACGGTGTGCGAAACGGCGCCCGCGTATTGTATTGAAGGTGAGATGATTTGTACCGCTGAAGATCCGGAAGAAGAGGTGTGCAATTATCTCGATGATGACTGTGATGATGAAATCGACGAACATCAAAGAAATGCATGTAACAACTGTGGGTCTGTTCCGGAAGAAGTATGCGACGGGATTGATAATGACTGTAACGGATTGATGGATGAGAATTTGCTTCAAGAGTGCGAGACAGTTTGCGAAAAGGGCTATGAAATATGTCTCAGTGGTATGTGGTCAAGCTGCACAGCGCAACAGCCAATTGAAGAATGGTGTAATGCAGAAGATGACGATTGTGACGGAAACATAGATGAAGACTTAGACTGCTTTTGCAGCGCTGCAGACGTCGGCATACTGGTACCTTGTATGGAAGATCCTTTGATTTGTGGCCAAGGGTATAAAACTTGTGAATGTGCTGTTGCGCCGCCAGAAGGGCAGATGTGCACTGAATTCGGAATGACACAATGTAAAGCTACTTGTTATTACTTTCCACCGCCGCCTGATATTGCTTGTGACGAACAAAAAGGAATTATAATATCAGAAATATGTAACAATCATGATGATGATTGTGATGGGGAAATCGATGAAGATTTGTTTAAGGGATGTTATACCGGTCCGCCTGAAACATTAAACGTTGGTATATGTAAAGCTGGTAGTCTAATGTGCAGCGCAGGAAAGTGGGGTAATTTCATTGAAGAGATCTTCATCGATGATCTATGTATCGACGAAGTTTTACCATTACCCGAAGAACTTTGTAATGGATTAGATGATAACTGTGATGGCGAATTAGAAGATAATATGAATGATACAGATATATTGTTTATATTAGATACATCTGGTTCTATGAATGATGAAATCGATGCCATTGTCAGCGCATTAAATATGTTTGCTTTGTATTATAGTGATGAAGATGTGATTAAATGGGGATTAATTTTTGGACCAATATGGGAAAAACTCACTGATGCGAATGGCATTTCATATATCGCTGAAGCCTTAAAAATTAAACATAACTTTTCTGCTTTCAACGCATTTCTGACAGCACTTGTAGCGACTGATTTTAGCCAAGTCGACGGTTCTCGCGAAATGTTATATGATGCATTATATCTTTCTCTCTCTAGTATTGCTAATCCAAATTCAGTTGAATATGCAGACGATGAAATATCTTGGCAAGCATACGGAACAATAATATATTCTGACCCGGTGATTCCTAAATTCAAATTAAGTTGGAGAGGTCTTCCAAAAGAAGCCAATAGAGTCGTTGTTATTTTTACAGATGAGACAGCACAAAGCTATATGAGTCCTCAAATAACAAATGATATTTTGCTTAAGCTTGAAGGCGGCGTTAAAGATCTGAGCGTATTCGTTTTCAGCCCAACATCAACTGCTAATTCAACGCATTGGAACGGCACCTACATAGGTTGGGAAAACCTTTGTCAAACCGGGACTGGACAATGGTTTGAATTAACAAACAACGCAGAAGAGATATTTAACAATTTAATGCAAATATTAGACAATACTGTTTGCGAATAGTTTTATCGATTTAACGAAAGCGCTTATTAATATAAGAAAGTCTTTATATTAAATTAATAACTATTTAAAGTAGTTATGCCTTGTAATATGATAAATCAATCTGTCGACAGTTTAACTGGCTTGAAAAAGATGGCAGATGCATTTTTTCCGTATGCTGAAAAACAGTTAGGTTTTGATCAACCAGTGGATATTATTTTTCAATCAGACGCGGATAATGCACAAAATATACTTGGCAAAACAGCTCAATATGATCCGGACGGAATGTCAATAACCTTGTTTACAGATAAACGGCATCCAAAAGATGTTCTCAGATCTCTTTCACATGAACTAGTTCACCATACTCAGAATTGTAGGGGAGAATTTGATGCAATTGGTGATATGGATACCGGCTTAGGATATGCTCAAAAAGATGGCCATTTAAGGCGCATGGAAGAAGAAGCGTACAAGCTTGGTAATTTAGTCTTTAGAGATTGGGAAGATATGTTCAAACAAAAGGCGCTGCAGCTGCAAGAAAGAAAATTGAGAAGGTCAGTAAGAAAAGGCCTTAAAAAAATGCTCAATGAAGCAGCTATACGTAGAAGCGGGCGTTATGCAGACCCTTATAGGGCTATGTTTCAGCCCCGGGGACAAAGAGCGATAACTCATGCTCCGGGTGAAGCAGGACGGAGAACAGAACCCATGACAGCTTTACGCGGGCGTGTACCAGTAGAAACGCCGGCGACCGTTGCTGGCGCGGACCCACGTAGACGGGCTCCTGCGGCTGCCCGTCCCTCAAGGGCGCCAGTTACACAAATTTCGCCATGGCAAACACCTCCTCAAGTCGGCGATTTAACAGGACAAAAAATATTGCTTGTTGGTGATTCTCATATGGCAGGTGTAATGGGAAGGAATCTCGAGAAGAGTTTGCGCGACAGAGGCGCAACAGTAGTGAGAGCGGCACAAGGTGGATCTGGCGCAGTATATTGGAATAAGTTTGTTTTTGGAGACAGAACACACAAAAGATGGGATCCCGAACCGTATCGTCAAAAAATTATGCAACACAAATATGACAAAGTTGTCGTTTCTTTTGGTGGCAATGACGGCCATCAGGTAAAAAAATCGGAAAAAGGAAGAGAACAATTTAGGCAAAGCCAGATCTTACCTTTTATGAGAAATCTGCAAAAAATTTCACCAAACATAGAATTCTTCGGACCACCTCAAAGTAAGAAAGAAGAAGCCGGCCGGAAATCAAATTTAAAAGCTAGAAAATGGGTGAATAGCGCATATGGTCGTACGGCTAAAGAATTAGGCATCAATTACCACAATATGAATGCGATGATTGATAATGATCCAGAATTTGGATCACTTAAGAAAAGTGGCTTAGGAAAAGACGGAGTGCATTTTGGAAGAAAAGGTGGACAAATATATGCAAACAATGTATTGTCGCGACTTGGCGCAACGACAACTGCTGCGCGCCGGCCAGGCGCGCCAGAACCGCAATACCCAAAACCTGTACCAATATACACTACGGACGCAGAGACAGGTGAGAAGGTAGTTGTTTCGTATGCTCCAAGCGAGGAAGCTGCTATAGCACAAGGTGTGGGGCGCAGAAGGGCTGGAGGTAGTACTGGCTTTGCTGGCGGCACCTATACAGACCCGACGTCTGAGGATTGGAGAAAAGGAACATACGGCGGTAGAGGAAGGTTTATTACTGGCCCCAATGCTTCGGAAGAATTGAAACAATATTTAGAGGATACAAAAGATATCGAGACTATGACTGATTTTTGGAGTCACCCGCTTATAAGGCCAGTTACTAGTGGACTTATGGACAAATATAAACATCCATCTGAACTGCCCAAAGCAATTGCCGCGGGATTTGTAGAAGCCCCACTTGCCATGGCGGCCGAAGAAGCGGTTTTAGGCGCTGCGCTGACCGGTGCGAGCAAACTTCCGTCGGCAGTGAAATGGGGTCTAGGCGGAGCCGCGGCCGCTTATGGGGCTTCGAAGCTTTTAGAGCCAGGACCAGAAGAGGCTGCAGAAGCAGAAGCGCTACGTAGAGAATATGAAGCAGAACTTAAAAAAGCACAAGCTCCATATAGAAACGTTGGCCCGGATCTGGATCCCTCACCTAGTAGAGATATACGTACGCTTCCATGGGCTGATGAAAGCCTTCCGCGCGAAGAACGTCTCAGGCGATTGAAAGGATTTAACTGGACCAACCCTGATTATGTGCCTACTCCTCCGACGCCACCAGAACCGGAAATTGATTGGAATTCTGTACCTTTCGAACCTGGCTTGCAAGAACCGGTGCCGCGGCCCGTCAAGCGGAAGAAACGTCGTGTAACGTGAGTGGGTCCGGGTTGCTAGGTAGCTACCCATCAACTTGAATCGTAAATGGAAATGTACCCCTAAGTAAAAAAGGATTTTGAAATGATAATTAACGAACAAGAACTGAAAGCCATTATTGTTGAAGAGTTGCAAAATGATGAAAACTTTCACGAACTACTCAATGAGGGGCCGCGGTGGGATGCAGCAAAGGCAGTTGTCGGACCTGCGTGGCGCGGATTACGCAAGCATGTTGGGAAGCCGGCCGGAAAGTGGCTGAGGAAACATTTTGTAAAAGATAGTCCCGAGGCGATGAGAGCGGCACTGGACTCGGCAAAGCAGGCCAGGGTAGATAAATTTGTACAGGATTTTCACGCGGACGATGTTTTGAGGAGCGATATAGACGAACTTATAAAAACTAACCCGGCTGCGAAAAACGCTTTCGACGCAGGGGATTGGGGAAAGGTACTTAAAATATATGAAACTCCGCCGCCAGCAAGCGTGTTCCCAGGTATTCGTACGCGCCCAAAAAGCGCACCAGCACCAGCACCAGCCCCGGCACCAGCACCAGCACCAGCACCAGGCGACGTTCCCACCGACGTCCCGGGAAAACCTTGGGGATGGAAAAAGAAGGCGGCCGCTGCAGCAGTCGGCGCCGGAGGGGTTGGGGCATATGAATATTATAACTGTCCGCGCGATCCTGAAACCGGAGAACCACTCCCCGGGATACCTTGTGGCGGCCTGATCACGCGAGGCCTAGAAAGTTTAGGTGTTGTAGATCGAGAACAAGGAGTAGTTATGTATGACACAGGAAGGAAAGACGCAGATGGAAAGCCAGTCTATGCTCCAGTTAACGCTGACGTTGCGGAATATCTCGGTGGTGACCAGAGTGTTGGTCACGCATACGACAGGCAAGCCGCGTGGGAAATACAAAAGGCTGCAGAACGTAGGGCAGCTGCAGAGAAAGCTGAAGCTGAAAGCGAAAACGACGAATGGAAAGAAATCTTCCGGACTATGGAAATCCCTTCTCAAGAAGGATCTGTATACGAGGGAAAAACACACGCATCACAATTGAAAGGTTTAGGTCTTAACGAGATGATTGCTCATGTCGTCGACAATTTCTTACAACAAGCACCACTCGATGAGCAAGCAACAGACGCATTGGCTCGGTACAATCCTCCGGAGGCGCCAGATATCCCTGATGCACCGGTGGCGCCTCTTACGCCCACACCAACGCCGCCTCCGGAGGACCTGATGCCGGATGAAATAGGCGTAGAGGAGTTGGAAGAGGGCGACGAACCAAATCAACCAATTGGAGAAAATATAGAATCTGTCAGATCCTATCAAGATCAGATATACAAAGAAAAGTTAAACAAGCTTAAACAAGCCTTTGCAAAACAATAAGGAGATATTACAATGGCAAAACGAAAAAAGCTCTTAAAAATGGAGCTGCTTAAACACATCAATAGGACAAAGGAGACTTCAGAAAAAATCATTCAAACAATTGAAGAAGTTTTCGAAACTGTTGTGGCACCGGAACCGGTCAAACCTGTTACAGAAGAACTGCCGCGAATGGGTCCTGTTGTAGAAGAGGCTGTAATCAAACCAAAAACTAGTACTAGAAGAAAAACCTCTAGAACTAAGAAAACTACAGGAGTCTAAATCATGGGCGGTGCCCCGGGACATATGGCCCACCCGTTTAATCTCGCGCGAGTTAGAACTGGTAAGGATTTAATTAAGTTTTTCGAGGACGCAGCTCTAGAAATTCAACGAAATCCTGCAGCGGTAAAGATCGATGGAGTTAATGTTAGTTTT
>Ga0114906_1002040_pt1 | contig 10328 bp, 1 predicted proteins | sample MalvirDeepMed_M9_FD_89687 | JGI IMG/M metagenome (GOLD analysis project Ga0114906, IMG submission 89687) | Marine viral communities from the Global Malaspina Expedition - Malaspina viral metaG DeepMed_M9 | ecosystem: Environmental > Aquatic > Marine > Oceanic | place: Mediterranean Sea... | reverse complement strand
GGACTGGGGGTCGATGTATCACCACAAGAAGCACAGCTTGCTATTGCGGAAGCGCAAGCATACAGCCAGCGGCGAGAAGCACCGACCAACCTTGTAACCAGAACTCTTGGTGGAGATGCGTTTGAGGGTTGGAAGAAGGCGTTGGACTTAGATTTGCTTGGTGATGTTGAGGGTCAGGAGAAAGTCCCTACTCTTGCATCTAAAATGAAAGAACTAAAAGTTGAATTGGGCGACGACGCTTACAGCACGCAAGAGAAAGCACTTTATACTCAGGCAGAGAAGGATCTTAAAACTTTCGAAGAATCACAAGTTGTTCCGCAAAGTGTTAAGGACATACGGGGCCATATAGCCAAGTCTATTGAGGCTTTGGAAAGAAATCCTCTGCCGTGGATGCGTGCCGCTGCTGCTGCTATTAATGGCCGTCAACCCATGTTGGTAGCCATGACCAATGCAATGATTGGTTACACGGAAGGGAAAGAAGAATTAAGAAAAGAAGGCTTGGAGACTATGGGGAAGCTGGTCGATCTGGATATGCAGATGGCTGGGCTTGAGGCACAAAAGGCTGCTACTGTCTATGAGCAGCAACAATTGATCACCCAAGCAAGACTAGCCGGAGTGAAGGGTGACAGAGATAGGGAAGCTCAGTTGGTCACTGCTGCCTCTGCATCCATTGATAAGATAAAACAATTTAATTTAGACAGAGATCGCATACATGTAACCATGTCTACTGCTTTCATGCAGTTCATGGCTACCGATGCTGCACGATCTGACCAATTAATGAATGATATGTATGTGGAACACGGAAAGAATCCTGAGTATTTCACCATATCTCCTGATGGAACTGCCACCCCAACGATAAAGGCTTGGACAGAAGTTATAGAGGCTATTAATCCGAAGGCTCCCAGCTTTGCAGAACAGACAGCGTTTTTTGCGGCACAAAAATATCAAAAGGACGTTCTTAACACAATCAATGATGTTAAAACAGATGCAATGAAGTTAGCTGATGAGAAGTTTGCTGGGGAGTTACTGGCTAAGGACAGCCCTTTCAAGCGATGGATGGCAGCTAATGGTTTGTCTCTCCCCAAGGACGCTACTGTAAATGATCCTACATCAATGGGGGTGTACCAGATGTGGGCGATCACTCAAGATGAAAGATATATAAAAGACCCGGAGATTCGGGCGGCAATACATCAGACATTTCCTGATTTACGTCGCATTCAATCAGGTGGTTCTGGTGGCCCTGATTTATCAGAGTACGAAACTTAGCAAGGACATCTAGCATGGCCTTTGATTACCAAGCTGCCAGACGCGACGGACATTCTGATCAGGATATCATCAATTATCTGATGGGGAAGGACATCGGCTTTGATCTGGAAAGAGCAAGGTCAGACGGACATTCCGATCAGGATATTGTGCGGCATCTGCTATCTATGGGTACTACTGCTGCCACCGACGCTCCAGAGCAGGAAGAAGAGGAAGGTCTCTTTTCTGGTGTAGGTGATTTCTTCGGCGGCACATGGCAGGCAGGTAAGCGCGGTTTCGGCACGTTAGCAGATATACCGGGTTACTATGGTGCTGCTCTTGGAAGCGAGGAGAAGTTTCAGGAAGAGCGGGCTGAGTTAGCAGAGGATAATAGAGAGAGAGCAGATCAAGCTCCGCCTATGAACCTTGCTGAACTTGCAAGGTTATATAAGGAAGAAGGCGTCTTAACCGCTGCCAGTAGAATACCACAGTTTGCATCTGAAGCTATTGCTGGATCTATTCCATTTATGGTTGCTCCGGTTGCTGCTGGTGCAGCAGGATTTCTTCTTGCTGGCCCTCCCGGCGCGGCTGCTGGTTTCATAGGATCTGCTTCAATGCAGTTCTTTGGATTAAACATTGGCCGTCAAATGGAAGAAGGGGCCAAGACTCAGGATGAGTTAAACATAGCACGAGCCGCTATTGCTGCCCCGACACAGGCTGCTGCCGAGTATATACTGTTTCTGGTTACTGGCGGTGTTGGATCAAAAGCCGGAAGAGATGCTGCGGAGCAGGCGGCTAGAACCTTGTTCCAATCTATCCAAAGAGGTGGTGCCAGAGGTGCCGGGGCTGAAATCCCGACTGAGATGTACCAGCAGATGGCAGAGCGTTGGACGGCAAACTTACCTCTTACGTCCGATGATGCCCTGATGGAATACGCAGAGGCTGGGGCAGCAGCCCTTGCTGCTGGCGGAGTTATCGGCGCTGGTATCCAGACATATGCTGACAGGGATATGCGTGGCCCTCAGAAGGCAAAGGATACTCCCGATAAGCCTATAGAAGAAACGACTGAGCCAACAATCGAGCCATTGCTTCTCACTGGCCCACCTGTCACTCCCCCCCTATTACAATTGGAAGATCATAGTGCATCAAGCACGAAGGTACTTCCTCCTGATCAAGATGCCGCATTGTTGGCACAGAATACTCTTGCCCAATTTGGCACTGATATTCCTTTGGCATTCAACAGGGGGCTTATCACCACAGATGAGACAGGTACACCTGATGTTTACAGAGTAAGCCCAGATAGAATCCCGGCCACTAATACGGCAGGTGATCCGGTATTGGATGCCAGTGGTGAGCCAGTGATGTTGCCTGAAGACAAGGATGGTGGCTTTTTTGTAGAGACAAAGCATGGGGTGCGTGCTTCTCCCCGTTTCTCTACCAAGGCACAGGCACAACTGTTTAGTGATGAGCTTAATATCGGGGTCAATGATATCCTGAGACAGCAGGATGAGGCAGAGACAGAAATCCTAGCAACTGAGGCGCTCAGGAAAGCAGGGGTTGATGAACGCAACGACCTTCTCAGGGCGGCTGCTATCCTCACCAGACCAGATACAATGATAGACTTTAATGATATGGCTGACGCTGATGCCGTCAGGCTTAATCAAAGAAGAAGTGAGACGAGACAAAGACAGTATGTAGAAGGCGACACAGTTCCAGTAGAGGAGCTTGATGCTATTGGACTAGATCCGAATAAGATAGATGCGTTACTGCCCCCACCGCTTGTAGAAGTTGATCTTGAGTTCTGGAACAAGACTGCTATTGCAAGTCTTGCCTATCAGAGGAACATCAAAATAGATGACCCCGGATTTGAGAGATTTGCTGCTCGTAAGGTAGGCAGTAAGAACTTAGATAGGATGTCTAACACCCAGCTTTACTATCTTACTCGTGCATTGAATGAATTACCGACATTGCCGGGGACTACTCCTCAGTCGTTACCAACTATTGAGCGGCCAATGTTTAATCGCTCTCAGTATATCACTGCTATGGCCGCTGCACGCACACAGGCAGCGCGGCCTGACAGGAAGCTCCGTGAAGGTGAGGTATTAAGGTCTGACATAACCAAGGCTCTTGAAGGAAAGAGAAAGACCAAGGTTCCTACTGAGGCTATCCTTGATAGTGCGGTTGCTAGAGGCGATCTGATCGTAGTGCCGCGCAAGAAGAATACCTACATCCATAAAGATGTGGTTAACCGTAAGGCTTGGCATGAGGAATATAGAGTTAAGCCTACCGTAGTACCGACTAAGGAAGGCAAGAAGCCAACCCTCGCCCAGATCAGAAGGGCTGTAAAGCAAGAGGACATAGAAGGCACAACGCCATTCACTCGTGGTGAGCAGGTAGAAGTAGAAGCCAGAGCAGCGGAGGTTGCTGCGGCAGAAGCAGCAGCGGTAGCCGAGGCAGAGGCCGAGGCTGCTGGGACTATAAGTCCATTCAGGGAAAAATTCATCAGGGGCGTACACCCGGAAGGCCGTGTATTTAAGCGCGGGGTTGCAGTGCGACCTGCTCGCAGAATAGTACAGCCGCGTCAGGGTATCCTTATAAAGAGATCAGAGAGAACTGTTGATTCAACCATGTCTCTGGACGAGGCATCCGCACAGTACAAAGCAGAGCTTGCTGCTGCCAGTATAAACAAAGAGGTAAGCAGAAGGCTTGAGGCACAGGGTGGTAGAAGAGCGGTACTTGCTGCTGTTGGGAAAGAGATTAAGAAAAGGCTAAATAAATACACCAAGAATAATCCTGACTTCGCAAAGAAGATGGATGGGTTCAGGGCAAAGTTTGTTGATACCTTGGCTGGGGATAAGGGTACTATTGATTGGGAGGGCAAGAGACTGATTATCTCTTTGGCCCTAGATAAAATCAAACCTAATTCAACAGTTAAGGAAGCCGCTAAAGCATTAGGTGATACCCTTAACCACGAGGTGATTCATGGCTTAAAAGAGGCAGAACTTATAACTGACAAAGAGTGGAAGTTACTCACCAAGTTTGTGAAGAAGCAGGCCGCTCCTGCCACAAGAGGAAAGGAAACTTGGTACGAGGAAGCCAAGAGAATATACACTGAGGCTGGCAAGTATTCCAATGAGACTGAGCAGAGACAGGAAGAGTTATTTGTTGAAGAGGCAATAGGGAATGCCTTTAGTGACTGGGCCGCTGGCAAGGGAGTGTCTGGCAAACCAGCTTCATTGTTCAGGCGTATCGTAGACTTCTTTATTGCCCTGAAGAATGGTCTCACCAGTGCAGATATCAGGAACAGCAATCAAGTGTTCGTTCGTTTGTATGGCGAACCAGAGACCCCAGCTAGGCGCATCACTCCTGTTGCAGCAGCAGAACAGGTTACTCCTGAAGATGCACAGAAAGCAGAGGAGTATTTGGAGAGGATACGCCAGACAGAGCCTGACCTTCCAGATGCAGCGACAAGGAAGTTTGCTATAGAGAGGGATTTGCCTCAAGTCCCGCAGACTGAAGCAGATATAGCTAGGGCAAGGATACTTGTTAACCTGTCCTCTTCTACGGATGAGATTGAGGGAATTAAGAATCTTACAGTTGCTGCTAATAATGGAGATGAAAGCGCGGCAGTCCTGCTTCAGGAGATAACTGCTGACTCTCTCAGGTATCTTACCTCTGGTATTGAATCATTAGAGCTTACCTTGACCCCAGCTAGTGGGCTGTACTTTGGTGATGCAGAACCAGCCATAGGTATAGAAGCATCTTTCTTGGAGCAGGACAAAGGTGCATCATTATCTTCAATTGCTAAGTTTGCTGGTAACTTTAATCAGCAACAAGTTCATGTGCGAGAAGATGTGGAACCACTCTCTATTTGGGGGACTAAGTATGAAGATGGATCGTATAACACTGTTACTGTTAGATTTGAATTAGCCTCTCCGCTGTCTAGGCCAGAAATTGAGAAGGCAATTAAATCTTCTGGCCTTGCTGGGCTAACAGCCACTGATGAATATCTTGAAACTTATTATGTAGGAGATCCTGATAATGCCAACGAGATCACAGATTTTATCAAGGCTGCGGAACGCGCAAGGCAATCCCTTGGAAGAAGCGTCAGCAATACTAGGAGAGATGTTCAACGCCTCTGGGCCTACGGAAGCGGAGAAGGAGCAACCAACAGCTACGAAGAAATACAAGGTGACTTTCAACCCTCAGAAGATGACCAAGCCTCAGCGTCGGCGCTCCGCGTAGCATCCCGTTTATCTAATCGTTTATTCAAGCCAACTCAACAAGCGCTAGCAATAACAAAAGAGAAGCGTGCTTTACAGAAAAGGATAGCAAAGGCATTCGATGACATGAGAATGGATGCCTTGAATGAGCCTGATGTACGCCGTGCATACGAAGAACTTGCAAATGAAGTGGCGCAACAGTATGACGCTATGCCAATCAAAGTAGAGGTATGGGAAGGAACAGGCGAGCCTTACGGTGGCAAGAAGATGTCACAGGCCATGAGAAAAGATGTCTTGTTTAACAACCATCTTTATATTTATGGCACTGATGTAGATACCTTCGGGCCACCCGGAGTTGTTTATGACAACCATCCTCTTATTACTAACAGTGGACGCACTGATATAAACGGTAAACCTCTTCTCTATAATGATCTTCTTCGTGCTGTCCATGATTATTATGCACACACCATGTCACCTGTTACCTTCGGGCCTAGAGGAGAAGAAGCTGCATGGCGTAACCATATGTTAATGACGCAAAGTCCTTGGGCAAGATGGGCGTTAACTTCTGAAACAAGAGGCCAGAATAGCTGGGTTAATTTCAGAGAAGGGGTAGAGAAACTACCACTACGGGAACGAAAGTTCTCTGAACAGAAGGTTGACCTTCTCCCCCTTGAGTTTGTAAGGACTGGCGATCCAACAGTTGATGCTTCTCTTGTTGAATTAGAACAGATAGCACCAGAGCAAGTGGCCCCGACAAGAAAGTTTGCTATAGACCGTGAGCCAGAGGTAACTGTTGAACGGTTACTCAAAAACTTTGAGCAACCAGTTACTGTAGATGTTGTTAATCCTGTGTATCAAACAGAGAAGAGCTTACTGTATGACGGTGAGGTAAGCCAAGTATTCATCCCCAAGGGTCACCATGAGTGGTCTGAAAGTGTTCAGGCCGAAACTGGATTCGGGGAAGCACACATTATTGCTAGAGAGCATGACACTGAAGTAGTTAAGAATACTAATGGCAAATACAATTCAGTGCGGGATTTATTGGAAGCCGCGATGGAAGCGTACTGGCCTAACCGTAATAACCCGGAGGCGGCAGGATTTGTTATACACAAAGAAGGAACTGCTGCCGGGTTTGAAAAAGTAAGAATGGAATGGACTAGCCCTGATCTTGGGTATCCATCTGTATTTATATTCCATCGTATTCCATACGGCGCGTATCCAAGGGTGCTTATAAGAAGGCCAGACCTTGCAGGGAAACATGCTATCTCATTGCTTACGGGATGGAATGGTCCTTCAGACGGTAAGATTGACAAACCTGTTCCCATGCCTGCTACGAATATAGGCATTGAACGGCCAATGTCAGACTATATGCAAAGAAAGGTACGGCTGGCAAAGCAGCGTGGTATTCAGGACGCTGTTAAAGCAGCCGCTGATAAGCCGCCATTGTTTCAAGAGAAGCTGACCCTAGATCCTGCTATCAGGAGAAAATATTCTATTGATAGAGGGCTTGACCGTATGGAACCTGATATGCGGGAGGCCGCAGAGAGGGTTATGAATACAGGTGGCGACCAGACTTTCTTTGAGAAAATCTTTTCCATGTTCCGGGCCACTGATCCTGCTGACCATACATTCGGAACAAAGTTTAGACAGCGAATAGTTGATAGGTTTGCAGGCTTTATTGCCAGAGAAATACAGAAGATAAAGCGCCGTAAGGAACTTGGCATTGATGCTGACATAGCTCTTGATTCAGCTACGTCATCTGCTGCTGGACTTCTTACAAGGAAGTCGGGGATAACTGCCGCTGGCATTACAAAAGGATTTCTTATCAGAGACCGTGGCAGGATCTATGCTCTGCATGAAGGTCTTATAAATCACAGTGATCCGCGAATAGCAGAGCAATATAAAGCTGCCTATGACAGGATGGTGGAAGATACAGCGTACATAGACCCAGTAACAAAAGAAGAGGTACGCATACAAGATCCATCTGAGCTTGCTGGCCTTGTTGATATCCTTGCCGAGATAGATAAGGAACAATTATGGGGAGAGTTCTTCCTGTATGCCGCAGCCAGAAGAGCGCAAAGATTTATAGCGGAGGGCCGCGAGAAGACATTCACAGATGAGGATATAGAGATAGGTCTGCGTGCTGGGGAAGTAAGTCCTGCAATTGACAGGGCATACCGTAAGTATCAGTTGTGGAATAACGCAGTGGTTAACATCATGCGTGACAGTAGTGTCATCAGTGCTGAAGCTGCTGAATTATGGAAGGCTAACGCAGATTACCTCCCCTTCTATCGTGAACTATTCGATGACGCTGGGGTTACTTATGAAGTCATAAGCCCAAAGGGTGTGGCGACAAGAGATGTCATGTATAGGAGCATGAAAGATCCCAACAACAGGATGCTTTCTAGTTTTTATAGCACCAAGACTCCAAGAGAATTGAAGGGCGGTAAACCTGTATACTGGATTATGGTCAACAATGTATCTGACCATAAGAGGTTTAGTTCCAAGAGCGATGAATTATTTAAAAGGGTTCAGCAGCTTCGTGATCGGAATGGACCGGATGTACAGATAAGAGTTGCTGCTGACAATCAGCGTATAGCTGATCCTCTTAACAACATGCTCCGCAATCTGGATGCTGCTGTTACATCATCTCTCCAAAATATGCTGGTCAGTCGTGGTATCAGGGATTTAAGAGAGCTTGGTCTGGCATCTGAGCCTACCAAAAGTGATCAACCACCGGGAGGAGAAGTTCACCCGTCTCTAGTTGGGGTCAGGGTGAACGGAGAAACTTGGTGGTATGAGGTGCAGGACAGTTTAATGCTGGACTCACTTATGATCACTGACGATGTGAGTATGCCAGCCCTTGGTCTACAGGCTGCTCCAGCTAGCCTACTGAGAGAGTTGGTAACAAAAGATCCTGCGTTCATGGCAGCGAATATGCTTCGTGATACCTTCAGTGCTTGGACAACTTCTGGAGTGGGGTCGGCTATTGTAGGGCCAAATGTGATAGGCACATTAAAGGGATATGGTCAGGCTCTTTTAAACTCCTCCAGTTCCGCAGCATTGGAAGCAAGCGGAGCAGTGGGCGGTTATGATTTTAAGGGTGACCCGAAGAATGCAATCAAAGCATTCAGGAAACATCTGAGAATGAAGTCTCCTCATAGATATCCGATACGATCTATGTGGGAGTACGCTAACAGACTTAGTGGTGCATCTGATACTGCTACCCGTATTGCTGTGTATGAGCGTGTATTAAAAGAAACAGGTGATGAAACAGCAGCTATCATAGAGGCCCTTGAGGTAATCAACTTTAGTCGGAAGGGGGCTAGTGCTGCCATCAGATATCTTACTGCCGTGGTTCCATTCTTAAACGCACGCATCCAAGGTCTGGATGTTTTGTATCGTGGCGCTACAGGGAAGATGACACCCCGCATAGATGCTGCCACCAGAAGAAGAAGGTTCTACTTCAGGGCTGCTCAGATCGTAGCTTTAACTATAGCCTACAAAATGGCCACGGGAGATGAAGACGAGAACCCGTGGTATCACAATGCCCCGGAATATATTAAGGACAACTACTGGATTATTCCACCTACATGGTTTGGTATGGATGTGGGGCCAGAGACTCCAGCTTATAGAATACCAATACCGTTTGAGGTTGGTGTCCTGTTCAAGGTTATTCCAGAAAGAATTATGCGGCTAATAGATGGTGAGACTGATTTAACTCACACAAGAGAGTCCGCTCTTCGGCATCTGACTACTACGTTTAATGTTTCTTTCCCGCAATGGTTCCAACCTATTCTTGAAAGTATGACCAACCATAATTGGTATGCTGGCAGACCTATTGTTACTTACTGGGGCGAGCGGAATGAGTCATGGCTTGCTGATCCAGAGTATGTATCGCCGCTGTCACTTGAATTGTCGGAGGCTCTGGGAGAGAAGATGAGGATCAGGTGGTCGGCAGAACAGATAGACCATATGATCAGGGGTTACACAGGAACACTTGGTAGCTATGCCTTGATGGCTGCTGATTCTGTGATGAGAAATGCGGCTGGTATTCCAGACAGGGCAGACAGGAGGCTGGATCAACAGCCACCGATGGCACGGTTCCTTCAGGAACAGCAAGGGCGTGGCCCAGTACAGGCTTTCAATGAACTTTATAATGAACTGGATATATTCAACAACACTCTTAAAACTTTGTCGGAGACAGATCCAAGAAGAGCTACTGACTATCTTAGATCAAGAAAGAATATTGCTATCTATAAAGATGCTATTGCCGATATCAAGGATCAACTGGATGGACTGCGTAAGTTCCGACGCCAAGTACAGTCTGACCGTGGCATGAGTGGCGAGCGTAAGAAAGAAATGTTGATGGACATCGACAGGCTTTCAAATGAAATTGTTTCTAACATCACAGACAGAAGGGCCGAAATTCTCAGGAGGGAATAATGGACATACAAAAGTTGACTGATCAATTGATACGTCACGAAGGTATGAAGCTAGAGTTATATAAATGCCCAGCAAATAAATGGACAATTGGAGTAGGAAGAAATTTAGAAGACAGGGGGATCACTGAAGAGGAGGCACGCTTTCTTTTGTCTAGTGATATAGAAATATCTATCAATGAATTACAGCGTGCATTTAATTGGTTCCACCTACTGGACGATACAAGACAGATGGCTATCGTTGATCTACATTTTAATCTTGGGCTTAACCGATTGAAAACATTTAAGAAAACCATTGGGTTGATAGAAGAAGCAATCGAAGGTAGGGTTACATGGTCTCAGGTCAGTGATGAGTTATTGAACTCTAGGTGGGCCACACAAGTCGGCCAGAGAGCAGGGCGAATTGCTGACATGATGAGGC
>Ga0114906_1002038_pt1 | contig 10329 bp, 6 predicted proteins | sample MalvirDeepMed_M9_FD_89687 | JGI IMG/M metagenome (GOLD analysis project Ga0114906, IMG submission 89687) | Marine viral communities from the Global Malaspina Expedition - Malaspina viral metaG DeepMed_M9 | ecosystem: Environmental > Aquatic > Marine > Oceanic | place: Mediterranean Sea... | reverse complement strand
TTGCGGTACAGGTGGGCGTCGCCGAGCGTGTGGATGAATTCCCAGGGTTCAAGGCCGGTGACCTGGCCGACCATCATCAGCAGCAGCGCGTAGGAGGCGATGTTGAACGGCACGCCCAGGAAGCAGTCGGCGCTGCGCTGGTACAGCTGCAGGCTGATCCGGCCATCGGCGACCCAGAACTGGAACATCGTGTGACACGGCGCCAGGGCCATCCGCCCCTGCGCCGGGTTCTCGTGCGGCGCGAGGCGTTCGTCCGGCAGTTCGGCCGGGTTCCACGCCGAGACGACGTGACGGCGCGAGTCGGGCCGGTTGCGGATGCGCTCGACGACCCGCTCGATCTGGTCCAGCGAGCCGCCGTCGGGCAGCGGCCAGGCTCGCCACTGCTTGCCATAGACCGGGCCGAGGTCGCCGCGTTCGTCCGCCCACTCGTCCCAGATCGTCACGCCGTGTGCGTTCAGGTAGCCGACGTTCGTATCGCCTTTCAGGAACCACAGCAGCTCGTGGACGATCGAGCGGAGATGCAGTTTCTTGGTCGTGACCATCGGAAAGCCTTCGCCGAGATCGAAGCGCATCTGGTAGCCGAACACGCTGAGCGTGCCCGTGCCGGTGCGATCGTTCTTCTCCACCCCGTGGTCGCGGACGTGGGTCAGGAGGTCGTGATAGGCCTTCATGGCGGTGTCCCCTCGTTCGGAGGTCGGCGATCCGGACCGTGAGGATCCGGACGGCGGTAGGCATGCAGCATCAGCGCGACGCCGGCGAAGAACATCGGAATCGACAGCAGCTGGCCCATGGTCAGCCCATCGAATGCGACGAAGCCCAGGTGCGCGTCAGGCTCGCGGAACAGCTCGGCGATGCAGCGGAACACCGCGTAGCCGGCGAGGAACAGGCCGCCGACCGCTCCGGCCGGCCGCGGGCGGCGCGCGAATATCCAGACAAGGGCGAACAGCAGCAGGCCTTCCAGCGCGGCCTGGTAGAGCTGCGACGGATGACGGGCGTAAGCGTCCAGTTCGCCGGCGCGCCACGCCGCTTCGAGCGCCGCCTGGCTGGCGAAGCTTCGATCGAGCGCCGCCGGGAAGATCATTGCCCAGGGCGCATCGCTGAGGCGGCCCCACAGCTCCCCGCCGATGAAGTTGCCGATCCGGCCGAAGGCCAGGCCCAGGGGCACCACCTGGGCGGTGAAGTCGCCGAGCTTGAGGAAGCCGATGCCCAGCTGCCGCGCATACAGCGCCATGGCCACGAGCACGCCGATCAGGCCACCGTGGAACGACATGCCGCCGTCCTGGATCTTGAGCGGGAACAGCCAGTCGTTGGCCCAGCGATCGAGACCGTAGAACAGCACGTAGCCGAGCCGGCCGCCGGCGATCACGCCGACGATGATCCAGAACAGATAGTCACCGACCTGGACCGGGTCGATCGGCCAGTGCGGCTGGGCCGCTCGGCGACGCAGGAGCCACCAGCCGGCCGCGAACGCGAGCAGGTAGGTCACGCCGTACCAGTGGACCTGGACCGGCCCCAGGTCCAGGGCGATCGGGTCGATGTCGACGAGAATCGCGGGAGAAGACATGCTGAGGCGCGCGTCCGCGGGGGCGAAGAACAGACTGGATTGTATAGGCTCCGCCGCCCGGCCGGGCCGGCGGTCGCCGGGCCCCTGAGGTATCCTCGTCGGCCGTCCCGCAACGCGCATCCACCATGCCCAACCGACTTCGCGGCGCGTCCAGCCCGTACCTCCGCCAGCACGCCGACCAGCCGGTGGACTGGTACCCCTGGGCCGATGAAGCGCTGCGCGAAGCGCGCGACAGCGACCGCCCAATCCTGCTCTCGATCGGCTACGCCGCCTGTCACTGGTGTCACGTGATGGCGCACGAGAGCTTCGACGACCCGGAAATCGCCGAGCGGATGAATGCCTGGTTCGTCAACATCAAGGTCGACCGCGAGGCACGACCGGACCTGGACCGGACCTACCAGCTGGCCCACCAGCTGCTCAGCGGCCGGGGCGGCGGCTGGCCGCTGACCGCGTTTCTCGATCCCACGGACCTGGCGCCGTTCGTCGCCGGCACCTATTTCCCGCCCGAAGCACGGCACGGCCTGATCGGCTTCGGCGAACTGCTGGAGCGGGTCCATCACGCCTGGCTGGAACAGCGCGACGCGCTGAAGGCACAGAACCGCCGGGTGGTCGATGCGCTCGGCCTCCTGGTCGCTCGATCGAGCGACGGCGAGCCGGACGCGCCCGCACCCGACGACCACCTGATCGGCCAGCTCGAGGCCCGCGAGGACACCCGTCACGGTGGCTTCGGCGATGCGCCGAAGTTTCCCCAGCCGCCGCTGCTGGCCTGGCTCGCCGAACGCGGCATCGACGATCCGAGCGCCGAACGCATGCTGCTCGACGCGCTGCGCGCCATCACGCGCAACGGTCTGGCCGACCAGCTCGGGGGCGGCTTCTTCCGCTACTGCGTGGACGCCGCGTGGGAGATTCCGCACTTCGAGAAGATGCTGACCGACAACGCCCAGCTGCTCGACCTGCTGGCGGAGGCCGCGGCGCGCTGGAGCGACCCGGAACTGGGCGAGGCGGCCGAGCGGACGGTCGAGTTCCTGCAACGCGACCTGGCGCTGGAAGGCGGCGGCTTCGCCACAGCGCTCGACGCCGACAGCGCGGTGCCGGACTCCCACCTCGAGCCCGAGTCCCCGCTCGAGCCCGGCGAGGCTCGAATGGAAGAAGGCGCGCATTACCGCTGGCGGCCGACGGACCTCGAGGGGGTGGTCGACGGGCCGGTCCGCGAGCTGGCCGAAGCGCGCTTCGGGCTCGACGGGCCGAGCAACCTGCCGGGCGACTTCTGGCACCTGGTGCAGGCCCGCGCTATCGCCGAACTCGCCGAGGCGGACCGCGACAGGGCCACGACCGTCGCCCGACTGGAACAGGCACGCGCGGCCATGCTGGAGGCTCGCTGTCGCCGACCCATGCCGGAGCGCGACGACCAGCTCCGGGCGGGTTCGAACGGGCTCGCCGCCGGGGCGCTGGCCCGTGCCGGACGGTACCTGGAGCGCGAGGACTGGATCGAAGACGCCGACCGGACGCTCTCGCGCGTGGTCGCCGAACTGCTCGAGGCCGAGCCACCGGCTGCCGTTCTCGCCGCCGGACGGGCCGAGCACCCCCTGCTGCTCGACGACCTGGCCGCGCTGCTCGATGCATCGATCGCCCTGCTCGACGCGCGCTTCGAGCCCGAGCGCCTCGACCTGGCGGAACGGCTGGCCGACTGGATCGAACGCGATCATTTCGAGCCCCATACGGGCCGCTTCGGCCTGATCGCGCACGACCGGCCGACGGTCCTGATGCGGCCCCGGGCCGACGTCGACGAGGCGATTCCTTCGGGTGCGGCCTCCGCCGTGCTCGGCTGGATTGCGCTGGCCCATCGCACGGGCGACGCCGATCGGCTTGCCCGGGCCCGGCAGGCGATCGACGCGGTCCGCGCTGCCGTGCGGGAACCGCCGGCAGCCCACGCGACATGGCTGCGGGCGCAGCGAAGGCTCGATGGCACGCGCCCCCTGATCGTGGTCGGCGGGCCCGGCGCCGAATCGGAGGACTGGGCACGCCGCCTGGTCCGCCGGGTCGATCGGGACGTGCTTCGGGTGCCGCCCGGGCTCGATGACCTCCCGGCGACGCTGCAGGCCGCCACGACCGCCGAGCGGACTCGCGCGTGGATCTGCCTCGGCAGGCGTTGCCTGGCCCCGCTGGACGACCTGGATGCGGTCGATGCTGCGCTCGACCGGGAAACCTCGGCGGCAGGACCGGCATGAGGGCGAGGGCCCGCCCCGTGACGCGTGCCATCCGGTCGGCCCGGCAGATCGCCGCAGCCGGCCTGGTCGTCCCCGTGCTCATCGCCGCGGCCGCTTCGCTGGCGGCCGCCCCCCTGCACGCCGAGGCCGCGGCAGCGCCGCGCATCGTCAGTCTGGCGCCGCACCTGACCGAACTGGCCTTCGATGCCGGTGCCGCCGAGCGGCTGGTCGGGGTGGTCGAATGGAGCGACCATCCTCGGCCGGCGCGCGAACTGCCCCGGATCGGCGACGCATTCCGCTTCGACACGGAGACCATTCTCTCGCTCGGCGCGACCGATGCGATCGCGTGGGAAGGCGGCACGCCGCCGGCCAGTCGCCGTCAGCTCGAGGCGCTGGGCCTGACGGTCCACGCGATCGAGACCCGAACGCTGGACCAGATCGGCGAAGCGCTCCGCACGCTGGGCCGCCTGGCCGGAACCTCCGCGCAGGCGGATGCTGCGGCGAATCGCTTCCGCGAGCGCCTCGACCAACTGCGGGCGGTTCCTCGGCACGGGCCCCCGGTCACGGTGTTCTACCAGGTCAGCCAGCGGCCGCTGTTCACCCTCGGACGGCGCCACGTGTTCAACGAGGTGCTGGCCCTGTGCGGCGCCCGGAACGTCTTCGACGGCCTCGACGTGGAAGCCGCAGCGGTGGGCATCGAGGCGGTCGTCGACGCCTCACCGGACGTCATCCTGGTTGGCGCCGACCGGCGCCCCGCCGACGCCGCCGCGGCCTGGGCCGCGCGGACCGAGATTCCGGCGGTCCGCTGCGGGCGCGTGCTGGAGGTGAACGCCGATTCGCTGGTCCGCCCGACCACGCGCCTGCTCGACGGCGCCTCGGCCCTGTGCGAGCGCCTGGACAGGCTCAGGCAGGCCGAAGATCCAGCATGCGGAATCGGCCGCCGCTGAGCTCGGTCCGACCCGATCGAACCGTGATCGGGGCGCGGAACACGGGGGCATCGACCACGAACGTGTGGAATTCTCCGTTCTCGCCGCAGGGATCGGCCCCGGGCGCGTAAGCGGCCAGCCAGCGCGGCGTCCAGCGGCGACCCAGCGCGACCGGGTCGATCCTGTCCGTATCCACGCAGCACACCCGCGCATCCAGCCCTTCCCGAGGAAGACGCTCGGCCATCGCGGCGGTGTCCTCCCCCCAGAGCGGAAACACCGGCGCCAGGTCGAGGTCGCGGCACTGGGCTTCCCGGAACGCGCGGATATCGTCCAGGAACAGGTCGCCAAACGCGATCCGGCCGAGCCCTTCGCGTTTCAACGGAGAAAGGCCTTCGGCCACACGCCGCAGGTAGGTGGCGTTGTCACAGGATTCGGGCAGCGGAATGGCCACGAGGGGAACGCCGAGGCGGTCGGCCTGGAGACGAAGCAGGTCGATCGAAGTGCCGTGCAGGGCGACCCGCGCGTTGTCCTCGTTGCAGGTCGTGACCAGCCAGCGCGGTCGATCGGCGGTGCCGAGGCGCATGAACGCCGCGACGGAGTCCTTGCCGCCGCTGAACATCAGGGCGAGGTCGTCGTTCCGGGTCATGCGGCTGGAGGGCGATTCCGGTCCGGGCCGCTGGACGACCCGGACCGGTCCGCGATCAGACGGCTTCGCGCGGTCGCAGCAGCCAGCGGGCCAGGGCCGGCAGCAGCAGCATGGCGCCGATCATGTTGAAGATGAACATGAACGCCAGCAGCACGCCCATGTCGGCCTGGAACTTCAGTTCCGAGAACAGCCAGGTTCCAACGCCGACGGCCAGCGTGATCGCCGTGAAGAACACCGCCTTGCCGGTCAGGCGCAGCGTGTGCATGTAGGCCTCGCCCAGGGGCATGCCTTCCTTCAGGTGGCCGGCCAGGCGGCTGTAGATGTAGATGCCGTAGTCGACGCCGATGCCGACGCCGAGCGCGACCACCGGCAGCGTGTTGACCTTCAGCCCGATGCCCATGAAGGCCATCAGCGAATAGGCCAGGTAGCTGACCAGCACCAGCGGAAGCACGATGCACAGGGTGCCGCGCACCGAGCGGAAGGTGATCAGGCAGAGCAGGATGATCGCCCCGTAGACGTAGAGCAGCATCGGCGTCTGGGCGGCCCGGACCTCCTCGTTGGTCGCGGCCATCACGCCCACGTTGCCGGTGGCCAGGCGGAAGCACAGGTCGCCGCTGCAATCCGCCGTCGCGCCCGGCGCAGCGTCGGCGGGAACGCCTTCCGGATCCTGGAACTCGAGCGACTCGTTCATCAGCTGGCCGCGGAGCTCCTTGACCCGATCGACGACGCGGGAGATGGTCTCGGCCTTGTGATCCTCGGTGAAGATCATCACCGGCATGGCGCTGCAGTCGCGGTTGAGCAGGCCCGAGGAGGTCTCGATGTTCTGCAGGTTCTGGCGCATGATGAACACGTTGCGCGGCAGCACCCGCCAGCGCAGGTTGCCCTCGTTCCAGCCGGCATTGATGACCTTGGCGACCATCGGCAGCGAGATCACCTGCTGCACCCCCTCGACCTGGCGCATCTGCCAGGAGAAATCGTCGATCGCGTCCATGATCTCGGGGTTCTCGGTGCAGGCCTGGGGCACCGTCTCGGCAATGACCGAGATCAGGTCGGTGCCCAGCGAGAACCGCTCCGAGATCAGGCGGGCGTCCTGGTTGTAGCGCGCATCCTGGCGAAGCTCGGGAACGCCGGCCTCGGAATCGCCGATCTGCATGTCCTGCGACTTGTACAGGGCGCCGGCAAACAGCGCAACGCCGATGACCAGCGTCACCGCGGCCACGCCCGGTCGGGTGAACGACGCCACGAAGCGCCATACCACGGAGGTTCGGGCCGCCTTGGCGAACTGACGCTCGCGGAACTTCTCGCCGTTGCGCATCCGGACGTAGGACAGCAGCAGGGGAAGCAGGATCAGGTTGGTGAAGATGATGATCGCCACACCGATCGATGCGGTGATCGCCAGCTCCTGGATGATCCGGATGTTGATCAGCAGGATGGTCAGGAACCCGATCGTATCGGACAGCAACGCGATCGCACCCGGTGCGAGCAGGCGAGCGAAGGTGGCCTTGGCCGCGTCGATGCTCGACACGATGTCGATCGATTCCAGGGCGATCCCGTCCTGGTGCAGGCCCGAGGGCGAGCGACCGGCGAAGTATTTCTCGGCCGTCCATCCCGAGATCATCTGCACGCCGTGACTGACGCCGATGGCGAACACGAGGAACGGCGTCAGGATGTTCATCGGATCGATGCCGAAGCCCAGCAGGCTGAGCGCGCCCAGTTGCCAGATCACGGCGGTCGTCGAGCAGACCAAGGGCAGCACGGTCAGCCAGATGGACTTCGAATACAGGAGGAGAAGCAATGCGGTGATCGCGAAGGCGACCCCGAAGTAGGTCACCACGCCGCGTGCGCCGTCGGCGATGTCGCCGACGATCTTGGCGAAGCCGATGATGTGGACCGAGTGCTGATCGTTCTCGAATTCGTCCTGCAAGGTGTCCAGGTAGCAGGCCACCTGCTGGTAGTTCAGGCTGCCGTCGGCGGCCTGCGGGAAGCGGTCAGGATCGGTGCAGGGGTTGTCCGGATCGTAATCCGGCACCTGGACGTCGCCCTCGACGAGGTTGGCCCAGACCATCGCGCCGGAAAAGTCCTCGGCCACGAGCCGGCCGACTTCGCCCGACTTGATGATGTTGGAACGGACCCGCTCGAACATCTCCGGCGACGGCGCGAAATCGGCGGGAATGACGTTGCCGCCGGCGAAACCGTCCTCGACGACTTCGACGAAGCGGACGTTGGGCGTGAAGATCGACCGGACGCTGGCCCGCTCGACGCCCGGCAGCAGCATGACGCGGTTGCTGACCTGCTCGAAGGCCTCGAAGAATTCCGGCGTGAACATCTCGCCGTCGCGCGCCATCAACGCGACCATGATCCGGTTGGCGCCGCCGAACTCCCGCTCGTAGTCGAGGAAGGTCTGCATGTACTCGTGATCGAGCGGCAGCTGCTTCTTGAAACCGGCATCGACCCGAAGCTGCAGCATGGAGTAGGCCATCACCGCCGTGCCGACGATGAACAGCAGCAGGATCAGCGGCCGCAGCGCAAAGATTCCGTCGGCGACGCGGAGATTGAATCCTCTCGGTTTATTCATGGCGCACTCCGTCTTCGCCGACCAGGATCAGGTGGTCGCCCTGGACCAGTACGGCCGCGTAGTCGCTGCCGAGCCGGTCGACCTGCTGCTCGATCGTGCCTTGTTCGTCGATCGTCACGCGGCTCGCCGCGGCACCCACGATGAGAACGCGGCCGTCCGGCAGGTGGGTCGCACCCATCAGGGTCTGATCGCCGCCGTACTGGAGAATCTCCCAGCTGTCGCCGAAGTCGCAGCTCTTCTGGATGTTTCCGCGAAGGCCGAAGGCGATGATGCACTCATCCAGTTCGATCAGGCCGAACATCGATCCCGTGTAAGGAAAGCGGAAGCTCTCCCAGGTCTCTCCCCCGTCTTCGGAGCGATAGCCGAAGCCGCGTTCGGCAGCCATCATCAGCCGGCCGTCGTCGAGCACCACGAGGTCGTTCAGGTGGCATTCGTAGAATTCGTAGCAGCCCTTGTCGACGAAGACGTCCTCCCCTTCGTCGGTTTCCACGTTGGGGTCGCGCTCGAAATCGTCCGGCATGGTTTCCAGGCCGCCTTCGTCTTCGGCGACATCGCCCCAATCGATCGCCTCGGAGACCAGTCGATCCTCGATCCGCTCCGTCTCCCAGGTCACGCCGCCGTCGGAAGTCACCATGAACCGGCCGTAGGCGCCGACCGCGAACCCCTTCAGCGGGGTCAGGAATTCGACATCGAGCAGCGGCTCCTCCGCCTCTTCGTCCCAGTTCTGGATGAACCAGGTTCGTCCGCCGTCGGCGCTGGACAGGATCGCGCTATCGTGCCCCACCGCCCAAAGCCGTCGGCCTTCCCGCTCGATCCGGGTCAGCGTCGACTGGACCGGAACCCGGTCGGCCTGTGTCCAGCTTCGACCGTCGTCGGACAGCAACACGTGACCTCGCTGACCGACCGCGACGAATCCGTCGTCGTAGCGAAGGACATCGAGAAGCAGACTCTGGTCGGCCAGCCGTGCCTCCAGCGCAGGTTCCGGGCTGTTGTCGCCGGACGGGTCGGTCTGGGCGGCTAGAAGTCCGGGGACGGCCAAGAGCAGGGCCGCTCCCCCGATCGCGGATCTTGAAAGGTGATTCATCGACAACTCCGGGCGGAACTGCGTGACGAAAGCGGCCGGCCCGGAGGACCGGCCGCGAGGTACGTACCCGCGGAGCGGGAAGCGGGCCTAGCGGCGCCCGCGTGTGCGCAACGCCTGCGGCGTGTAGTTGCTCGGCGCCAGTTCGACGTTGAAGGTATTGACCGGATCCTGGTTGTCCAGGCCCACGGCCACGTAGCGGCCGGACAGCAGGTCCATGTGGGTCTCGATCGTGGTCCAGAACGTCGGCACATCGTAGTAGTTGATCGAATGCGCCTCGGATGCCCGCCACAGCTCACCCTGCTGGTCGTAATGGTCGATCAGCAGGATCTGGTAGGAATCCTCGTCCATGTAGAACGTACGCCGCGAATTGATATGGCGGGTGCCGTCCTTCAGGGTGGCTTCCACGATCCACACGCGATGCAGCTCGTAGCGCATGTATTCCGGGTTCAGGTGGCCGGCCATGACCAGGTCTTCCGGCGTGACGTCCGATCCGTGGGCGCCATAGGAGTTGTACGGTACGTACATCTCCTTCTTGCCGACGACCTCCCAGTCGAAGCGGTCCATCGCACCGTTGAACATGTCGGTCATGTCGTTGGTGCGCAGGCCGTCGGAGGCCGTGCCCGGGTTGTCGTAGGCAACGTTCGGCGCGCGGCGGACGCGGCGCTGACCGGGGTTGTAGATCCACGCCTGGCGCGGCTGCTGGATCTGGTCCAGCGTCTCGTGCACCAACAGGATGTTGCCCGCCAGGCGAGCCGGGGACTCCACTTCCTGGAAGAAGTACAGGAGGATGTTGTTGGTGTCGGCGATCGTGACGCCTTCCTTGTAGTACAGGCCGAGGATTTCCTCGCGCAGCTTCACGAGCTGGAAGTTGCCGCCGGCGGTCGGCGCCACCTGGTTGTTGTAGCGCGTACCACCCGTGCCCTTGTACTTGAGCTTGTGGTTCCACATCAGCTCGTAGGCGTTCTGCGGGATCGGGAACGGGAAGCCCTCGGCCGCGTTGGTCACACCTTCGCCGTCGGAGACCAGTTGCGCCGTCGACGCATTCTGGATCGTCATCTCGTAGGTGCGTTCCGGGAACGACGCGCTGCGACGGGTCGGAAACACGCGCATGTAGTAGCTGTCCGGGTAGCGCTCGAAGGTCGCGATCTGACCGGCCGACAGCTGGTCGGCGTAGTCCTGGTAGTTCTCACCGGTGATCACGAATTCCGGCCGGTCGTTCGGGAACGGATTCGGATGCCGATCGCCGGGCTGGAAGCCCGCCGGCCAGTCGTCGCGCGTCAACCCCCCGGTCCAGGCCGGAATGGTGCCGGCGGCATTGCCGGCACGC
>Ga0114906_1002033_pt1 | contig 10339 bp, 8 predicted proteins | sample MalvirDeepMed_M9_FD_89687 | JGI IMG/M metagenome (GOLD analysis project Ga0114906, IMG submission 89687) | Marine viral communities from the Global Malaspina Expedition - Malaspina viral metaG DeepMed_M9 | ecosystem: Environmental > Aquatic > Marine > Oceanic | place: Mediterranean Sea... | reverse complement strand
GCCATCGAGGGGGCGGTGGCCGCCGGTCCTGACCCGCGGCGCGCTGTGCTAACCTGCCGGCCGTGTCCGGTCCTGCGGATTCCTTCCGACCCGCCATGCCCGCGCTGACCCAGTCGTTGCCGCCCTTCGATCGCCTCCTTCGCGTGCTCGCGCTGCTGGCCTGCGCGCTGGCGGCCGCGGTGCTGATCGAACAGGCCGTCACCGGTCCCCGCGATCCGACCGGGGGCAGAATCGACCTCCCGCAGGTCGCACCCGCACCGATGACCGAACCGCTGGTCGACGTCGACTGGGCGTTGTTCGGCGAACCCGCCGCCCGGGACTACGGCCTGGCGCAGCCGGTCGAAGCGACGCCGCTGAAGCTGCGCCTGCGCGGGGCGGTGGCCGGCCGCAACGGCTACGCCATCATCGTCGACGCCGAGGGTAACGAGGGCGTCTACCGGGTCGGGGACGAGCTGCCCGGCGAGGCGCGCGTGACCGAGATCGAAACCCGCCGGGTGCTGCTGCGGCGCAACGGTCGGATCGAGGCGCTGGCTCTTCCGGGCGGCGCCGAGGCGGCCTCCGGACCGGGCCGGTCGGCCGGGACGCGCCTGGCGGGGCAATTGTCGAGCCAATCGTCGAATCAATCGTCGGCCGGGCAGGGCGGCGCCGGGGATGCTCCCTCCGGCATCGGGGCGGCTTCCCTGTCGTCGCTGACCGCTGCGTTCACCATGAACCCCGATCGACTGGCCGAGCAGATCACCATCCTGCCCGTCGCCGGCGGCGGTTTCCGGGTGCGCGCCGGGCGCGAGTCCGTGCTGTTCGAGCGGCTCGGGTTCGAACTCAACGACGTCGTCCTGGCCATCAACGGACAGCCCGTTTCGACCCAGGCCGATGTGCGCGCCGTGTTCGGCGACTACAATCCCGGTGAACGGATCGCGATCACCGTGCGGCGGGGGGATCGACAGCTGGTTCTGACGCCGGACCTTTCGGGCTTCTGAACCGGGGTCGGCTCGTCGCGATTCGTCAAGACGCGACCCGGTCGGTCGAACCCGCGACTGCCTCCGATCGCCAACGACTTCGACTGCATAGGAACCAAGCGATGACCCACTGCCGATCGATCCTGCTCCTCGTGCTGGCGCTTGCCGCGCCCGCATTCGCGCAGCAGCCGGCGACCGAAGACGGCCACGTGCTGAATTTCCAGGATGCCGAAATCCGCTCGTTGATCACCACGGTGGCCGATATCACGGGGCGCAACATCGTTATCGATCCGGCCGTGTCCGGGCGGGTGACCGTGGTGTCGAGCGAGGTGCTCGATGCCGAGGAAGTCTACGAGGTGTTCCTGTCGATTCTCGCCGTGCATGGCTTCAGCGCGCTGTCCGACGGCAACGTCACCCGGATCGTGCCGGACGCAACGGCGCGCTTCGGCGCCAACGGCGACCGGGATGCCGGGGCCCAGGACCAGGTCACGCGACTGATCGCGCTTTCGCACGTCCGCGCCGAGGACGCCGTGCCGCTGCTGCGCTCGCTGGTGCCGCAGTCCGCCTACCTGGCCGCGCACGGCGCGTCGAACAGCGTCCTGGTCAGCGACCGCGCCGCCAGCGTCCGTCGCATCGAATCGGTGCTGCGCCGGATGGATTCGGCCTCCGGCGAGGGTCCGGAGGTGCTGGCGCTTGATCACGCCAGTGCGAACGAACTGGCCGAGATGGTCAACGCCATCTACGGCAGCGATCGCCCCCTGGTCCACGCAGACCCCAGGACCAACAGCCTCGTGCTCGGCGGCTCGCCGGCCCAGCGGCTGCGGCTGCGCACGTTGGTCACGCACCTCGATACACCGCTGGACGCCGCCGGCGGTTCGCGCGTCATTCGCCTGAACTATGCCGACGCGGAAGACATGGTCCCGGTCCTCGAGAGCCTGGTCGACGAGCCCGGCGATACCGGACCGCGCGCGCGCATCCAGGCCCACGCCGCGACCAACGCCATCGTCGTCACCGCGTCGCCGTCGGTCTACCGCGAAATCGCCGCGGTGGTCGAGCAGCTCGACATCCGTCGTGCGCAGGTGCTGGTCGAGGCGATCATCGCCGAGGTCGCCGCCGATACGGGGCGCGAACTGGGCATCCAGTGGCAGTTCTTCGAATCCGGCGATTCCGGCTTCTTCGGCGGCACCAATTACCAGACCGGCGGGCGCAACATCCTGAACCTCAGCGCCGGCCTGGGCGCCGGGGAGGACGGCGGCACGGCCGTGCTTCCGGGCAGCGGCCTGAACCTCGGCTACGTCGGCGGTCGGACCAGCCTGCTCGGCATCGACCTCCTCGAGATCGGCGCCCTGGCGCGCGCCCTGGCCACCGACAACAACACCAACGTGCTGTCCACACCCTCCATCGTGACCATGGACAACCAGCCGGCCAGCATCAACGTCGGCCAGGAAGTGCCGTTCCTGTCCGGCAGCTTCCTCGCCGAGGGCATCTCCAATGCCGACGGCCAGGTCAACCCGTTCCAGACCATCGAGCGCCGCGAGGTCGGGCTGAAGCTCAACGTCACCCCGCACATCAACCAGGGCGACTCGATCATGCTGGCGATCGACCAGGAGGTCTCGTCGCTCGCCCCGATCGCCGGCGCGGTCGATCTGATCACCAACAAGCGGACCATCTCGACCCGGGTGATGGTGCCCGACGGCGCCATGCTGGTGCTCGGCGGTCTGATCAGCGACGACCTGCAGGAAGGCACGGAGCGCGTGCCGGGGCTGGGCCGGATTCCGCTGATCGGCGAGTTGTTCACGTACCGGGCCGACAGCCGCGTCAAGCGCAACCTGATGGTGTTCATCCGGCCGCGCATCCTCGACGACCCGGCGCTGATGGACTCGGTCACGCAGTCGAAGTACTCGCTGCTCCGCGAGCGCCAGATCGAGCAGCGCGAGGACGAAGCGGGCCTGATCCGTCGACCCGACACGCCCCTGCTGCCCGAGCTCGACGCGTTCCTGCAGGCGCCGGCCGGCGACGGGGGCCGATGAGCGACGCGTTCCGACCGTCCTTCGGATTCGCCCGCCGCCGCGGCGTCACCGTGGCCGGGCGGGATGCCGAGGGCCGGTATCGCCTGCTGGTCCGCACGCCGACGGACCTCGAGGCACTGCGCGAGGTGCGGCGCAACCTCGACGGCGCGGTGGCCGTCGAGAAGCTCGACGAGGCCGGTTACGGTGAAGCGATCGCCCGGCTGTACGAGGCCGGCGACGCCGAGGCCCGGCAGGTGGCCGCCGACCTCAACGACGATCTCGACCTGGCCCGGTTGGCCGAACAGCTGCCCGAGCCGTCGGACCTGCTCGAGTCGGCCGACGACGCGCCGGTCATCCGCCTGATCAACGGCGTGCTCTCGCAGGCCGTCCGCGATGGTGCCTCCGACGTCCACTTCGAACCCTTCGAGGACCGCCTCGCGATCCGCTTCCGCATCGACGGGGTGCTGTCCGAGACGCTGTCGCTGTCGCGTGCCCTGGCCGCGCCGGTGGTCTCGAGGATCAAGGTCATGGCGCGCCTGGACATCGCCGAGAAGCGTGTGCCCCAGGACGGCCGGATCGGCTTGAGGCTTGCCGGCCGACCGGTCGACGTGCGTGTGTCCACGCTGCCGTCGAGTCACGGCGAGCGCGTGGTGCTGCGCCTGCTCGACAAGCAGGCCGGCCGCCTGTCGCTGGCCGAACTGGGCATGAACGAGGCGCTGCTCGACCGCTTCGATTCGCTGATCCGGCGGCCGCACGGCATCCTGCTGGTCACCGGACCGACCGGGTCCGGCAAGTCGACGACGCTGTACGCCGCGCTGCAGGCGCTGAATGATCGCCGGCGCAACATCATGACCGTCGAAGACCCGATCGAGTACGACGTCGACGGCATCGGCCAGACCCAGGTCAACCCGAAGGTCGACCTGACCTTCGCCCGCGGGCTGCGCGCGATCCTGCGCCAGGACCCCGACGTGGTCATGGTCGGGGAGATCCGCGACCTGGAAACCGCGCGCATCGCGGTCCAGGCATCGCTGACCGGTCATCTCGTCCTGTCGACGCTCCACACCAACACCGCGGTCGGCGCGATCAATCGCCTGGTCGACATGGGCGTCGAGCCGTTCCTGCTGGCCTCCAGCCTGATCGGCGTTGTCGCCCAGCGGCTGGTCCGAAGGCTGGACCCCGAGTTGCGCGAAGCGATCGAGATGTCCGCGCAGGATCTGGCCGCCGCGGGAATCGAGCGCGACGGTCCGGTGACCCTCTACCGGCCGCGCCGCGACCTGGCCGACGGCGAGAGCGGGTACGCTGGGCGCACCGGTATCTACGAGCTGGTCGAGATCGACGATCACCTGCAGCGCCTGATTCACGAGCGGGCGCCGGAGCAGGCGCTGGCCGAGACGGCTCGTCGTGCCGGTGGGGGCATTTTCGACGTCGGCTGGCACAAGGCGATCGCGGGCGTGACGTCGCTGGACGAGGTTCTGCGCGTGACGCGCGAATTCTGACCGGTCGACGGGCGCCGGAGTCGCGATACGCGACCGGCGGCGCCGGACCGGATTTCCGGGAACCTGACGGCGATGCGGCGGTCCTAGGATTGTCGCCGGCCGTCGGCAACCACTCAACGAGGAGCAGGACGGCCCGATGGGCGAACGCGAAATCGATCAACAACTGGTCGAACGAGTGCAGAAGGGCGACAAGCGTGCGTTCGACGTGCTGGTCGGCAAGTACCAGCACAAGATCGTCAGCCTGGTCTCGCGCTACGTTTCGGACCATGCCGAGGCGCTGGACGTTTCGCAGGAGGCGTTCATCAAGGCCTATCGGGCGATCGGACGCTTTCGCGGCGACAGCGCGTTCTACACGTGGATGTACCGGATCGCGATCAACACGGCCAAGAATCACCTGGTCTCGCAGAGCCGCCGCCCGCCGCTGTCGGACGTCGATGCAACCGACGCGGAACAATTCCAGGTCGATACGCGTCTGAAGGACCGCGGATCGCCCGAACACGAGCTACTGAAGGAAGAGATCGAGACGACGATCAACGATGCCATCTCGGCGCTGCCGGAAGACCTCCGGGTGGCGATCACGCTGCGCGAGATGGAGGGCATGAGCTACGACGACATCGCCACGACCATGGACTGCCCGATCGGAACCGTTCGATCGCGCATCTTCCGGGCCCGAGAGGCCATCGATGCCCGTCTCCGGCCGCTGATCGGCGGCGACGGGGCCGGAGATTGAGTCGCGAGCCGACTCGCAACGCAACCGAAATCACCACGAGGTGAGCACCTTGGAACGAAACAACGAGCACCTGTCCGCGCTGGTCGACGGCGAACTGGACCGCCGCGAGTCCGCGTTCCTGCTGCGCCGGCTGACCGCCGACGCGACCATGCAGGACGACTGGACGCGCTACCACATGACGCGAGCCTGCCTGCACAACGAGTTCCCGGGACGGGTCGACCTGGTCGACCGGGTCCGCGCGGCGATCGCCGACGAACAGGTCGATCCGGTCGCCCGGATGTCGCCGCTGGCGCGCTTCGGGATCGGCGGCGCCCTGGCTGCCGGCATCGCGATGATTGCCGTGGTCGGCCTCGACAACCGGATTGCCCCGGGGCCGGAGGCCGCCGATCAAGCGCCGGCGTTCGTCAGCCAGAGTTCGGCCCTGGACCGCCAGTTCAGCCGACAGGCGGTACCGGCCGGGTTCAGCGAGCTCCCGGCCAGCCCGGCCGCGACCTCGGCCGACGATCCGCGCGAACGGATCAGCCGTTACATCATCCGCCACGGCCAGGCCTCGGGCGGCTCGAACTTCGTTTCGTTCACCCCGATCCTGACCTCCGACGCTCCGGTGACCGCGGTACCGCTGGACACCCCTTCGGCCGAGGACGACGGGACCGCCGTCCCGGAATGAGCAACCGCGCGGAATGATCATGGCCCGCTTGCTCGGATTGCTGCTGGCGAGCTGCCTGCTGGCGCCCGACGATGCCCGCGCCGCCGATGACGTCCGCGACTGGCTGACCCGCATGGAGCACGCGGTCGCCTCGATCAGCTATCGGGGCACCATGGTCAGTGTTCGCGACGGCCGACTCGATACGCTGGCGGTCTACCACCGGGCCGACGACGATGGCATCCGCGAGCGGATCGTCACCCTGAACGGCCCGAAGCGCGAAATCCTGCGCGACCGGGATTCGGTGCGGAGCCTGGTGTCGGGCGACTCGCCGATGGTGGTCGACAACCCGTTTCCGACGCGCCTTCTGCCGCGCATTTCCTTCGAAGTGCTCGACCACCCGGACAGCATCTATCGCGCCCGCGTGGGCTCCCGGGCCCGGGTCGCCGGGCGCTCGGCACGCATCATCGAAATCCTGCCCGTCGACGGCTTCCGCTACGGCCGGCGCCTGTGGCTGGACGAGCGCACTGCGATGCTGCTGCGCTCCGTGCTGCTCGATGCCGACGGCAAGGTGCTCCAGGACCTGTCCTTCGTGGAACTGGAGCTCGGTGCGAGGATCAGCGACCGGGAGCTGTCGTCGGGCCTGGCCGACCCGGCCCGGGTCACTCGCTATCGCGATGCGGACGATCCGCTCGAGCCGGCCTTCGCCGCGACCCAGGACCCGTACTGGATGCCGGAATCGTTGCCGGCCGGGTTCCGGCTCGTCTCCGTGGGCCGCACCCTCGGGGACGAATCGCAGGCCCTCGAGCACCTGTTGTTCTCCGACGGCCTGTCGAGTTTTTCCATCTACATCGAACCGGTGCGCGATCGGCGGATCGGTGAACACCTCGACGTGATCGGCTCGATGAACGTCTACACGGGCCGTATCGACGACCGGATCGTCACCGTGGTCGGCGAGGTGCCTGCACGCACGGTCCGCATGATCGGCCAGCACGTTCGCCGGGCAGAACATCCGTCGATGCGCCATTTCCGCTGAGCCGATGGGCTCGGAGCGTCTCTGGCAGACCGCACTCGTCGTCGAGGACGCCGGCGGGCGCCGGTGGCTGGAATTTCCCGACCTGGCCCGTTGCCGTCGGTGCCGGCAGGGCCGCGGTTGCGGTGCCGCACAGTGGAGTCGCCTGTTCGGCTCGCGCCGGGCGATGCGCCTGCCGCTGCCAGACGCAAGCGCGGTCGAGCCCGGTACGGCGGTTCGCGTCGGCCTGTCGACGGGGGCGCTGCTCGGCGCCGCCGTTCGGGTCTACCTGCTGCCGCTGCTGGTCTTCGTGCTCCTGCTGTTCGTGGGCGCGTCGCTCGGCCTGGCCGAAGCCGGCGCGCTGGTCATCGGCCTGGTCGGCGCCTTCGCGGCGCTGTGGCAGGCTCGTCGCTCGACGCTGGCCGGCCTCGAGCCCCGCGTCGAGACGCATCCGGACGCGGCCTGCGGTGCGCTTGAATCGCCGGCGAACTGATTGCATGTCCGGGGATGGATTCCCGAGCCGGCAGTGGGACCGACGGTCCCTGCTGCCGTTTCGACTCTTCAATCTGGCACAACTCGAACCATTGGAACTACTCAACGAGGACGAATCGAGATGAACCACAGACTCAAGCTGATTCGCCACGCCGCCCTGGCGGCGATGCTCCTGCTGGGCGCAGGAGCGCAGGCCATGCCGGACGACTTCGCCGATGTCGTCGAAGCGACGATCCCGGCCGTGGTCAACATCGAGACGACCCGCTTCGGTAATCGTCCCGACCCCGATGCGACACAGGCGCAGCCGCCGGGCGATGTGCCGGAGCTGTTCCGCCGCTTCTTCGATCCCTACGGGGAAGGCATGCCCCGCGGCCGGCCCGACCAGCAGGGCGGCGGCTCGGGCTTCATCGTCCGGGCCGACGGCCTGGTCGTCACCAACCATCACGTGATCGAGGACGCCGACGAGATCATCGTGCGCCTGTCGGACCGGCGCGAATTCGTCGCCGAGCTGATCGGCTCGGACGCCGAAACCGACGTCGCGGTCCTCAAGATCGACGCCGAGGACCTGCCGACCCTGGCCTACGGCGATTCTTCGACGCTGCGGCCAGGCGAGTGGGTCATCGCCATCGGCTCGCCGTTCCGCTTCGAACAGAGCGTCACCGCCGGCATCGTCAGCGCCAAGGGCCGCAGTCAGGCCCAGCAGCAGTACGTGCCGTTCATCCAGTCCGACGTCGCGATCAATCGCGGCAATTCCGGCGGTCCGCTGATCGACCGCAACGGCGAGGTGGTCGGCATCAATTCCTGGATCCTCAGCGCGTCGGGCGGCAACATCGGCCTGTCGTTCTCGATTCCGATCGAGACGGCCGAGGACACGGTCGAGCAGCTGCTCGAATACGGTCGGGTCGCGCGCGGCTATCTCGGCGTGGGAATCCAGGGCCTGAACCGCGAGCAGGCCGACGCGATGGGCCTCGATCGACCGGTGGGTGCGCTGGTCAACCGGGTCGAACCGGGCAGCGCAGCCGAGCAGGCCGGCATCGAGGCCGGCGATGTCATCCTGGAGGTTGCGGGGCGCCCGATCGAGGTCTTCTCCGACCTCCCGCCGATCGTCGGGTCGATCCGTCCCGGCGAGGAAATCGACGTGCGGATTTCGCGCTGGGGCGACGAGCAGACGCTCAAGGTCGAGCTGGCCGAACGCGAGGAAGCGCCGACCGACGACGGCCGCGGCCCCGACAGCGACGCGACTCCGACCAACAGCCTCGGACTGACGGTCGAGGAGCTGACCGAAGCCCAGCGCCGACAGCTCGAGGGCGTCGACGGCGGAGTGATGATCACCGCGGTCGAAAGCGATGCCGCTTATCGAGCCGGGCTTCGCCGCGGACAGGTGCTGCAGATGATCAACAATCGCCCGATCGACTCGATGGACGACTTCCGCGCCATCGTCGAGGATCTCGAGCCGGGCCGGTCCGTGGCCGTGCTGCTGTGGAGCAATGGCGCAAGCCGTTTCGTGGCCTATACGCCCGAGGCCGACCGCTAGGCTGCGGCGTTATACTACGCGGCTGGAATCGCCGCCGTCGGGCCCGTTCCGGCGGCGGCGATCGCCGTATCGGCCGTCGTCGAGGCGTCGGAACCGCCGGGCCCTGCCGGCATGCGGTTCCGTGCCGACTCCATCCATCCATTCATTCATCCGGATACCCGTTCGTGAAGCCAGCGAAGATCGACATGCCTGCCCGTAGTCCCGATCCTGCCGCAACGATGGCCGGCGGAGGCAGTGCATGAGCGGTGCGCACCGGATCCGGAACTTCTCGATCATCGCCCACGTCGACCACGGCAAGTCGACCCTGGCCGACCGGTTCATCCAGGTCTGCGGCGGCCTGACCGATCGCGAAATGGCCGAGCAGGTGCTCGATTCCATGGACATCGAGCGCGAGCGCGGCATCACGATCAAGGCGCAGAGCGTCACGCTGGACTACACCGCCGGCGACGGCGAGACCTATCAGCTGAACTTCATCGACACGCCGGGCCACGTGGACTTCTCCTACGAGGTTTCGCGCTCCCTGTCGGCCTGCGAGGGCGCATTGCTGGTCGTCGATGCCGCGCAGGGCGTCGAGGCCCAGAGCGTGGCCAATTGCTACACGGCGGTGGAGCAGGGCCTGGAAGTGATTCCGGTGATCAACAAGATCGATCTGCCGTCGGCCGACCCGGACCGGGTCAAGGCGCAGATCGAGGACATCATCGGCATCGATGCCAGCGACGCCTTGCTGGTCAGCGCCAAGACCGGCGACGGGATCGCCGATGTGCTGGAAGCCATCGTCAAGCGCATTCCGCCACCCGAGGAGGTCGACGGGCCGCTGAAGGCGCTGATCATCGACTCGTGGTTCGACAACTACCTCGGCGTCAACTCGCTGATCCGGATCAAGCAGGGCCGCCTGAAGAAGGGCGAGAAGATCACCGTGATGTCGACCGGGGAAGAGCACGACGCCGACCAGATCGGCATCTTCACGCCGAAGCGCACGGTCAAGGGAACGCTGGAATGCGGCCAGGTCGGCTTCATTGCCGCCGGCATCAAGGAAATTCACGGCGCGCCGGTCGGCGATACGCTGACGATGTCCAAGGATCCAGCCGAAAAGCCGCTGCCGGGTTTCAAGCCCATCCAGCCGCGGGTCTTTGCCGGGGTGTTCCCGGTCGACGCCAGCGATTATCCGGACCTGCGCGAAGCGCTGGACAAGCTGCAGCTCAACGACTCGGCGCTGCAGTTCGAGCCCGAGACCTCGATGGCGCTGGGCTTCGGCTTTCGCTGCGGCTTCCTCGGAATGCTCCACATGGAGATCGTCCAGGAGCGGCTGGAGCGCGAATACGACCTCGACCTGATCATCACCGCCCCGACCGTGGTCTACGAGATCGCGCTGACCGACGGGGAGGTGATCAGCCTCGACAACCCGGCCGCGCTGCCGCCGCTGAACAAGATTGCCGAGGTCCGCGAGCCGGTCATCCGCGCCAACAT
>Ga0114906_1002031_pt1 | contig 10341 bp, 7 predicted proteins | sample MalvirDeepMed_M9_FD_89687 | JGI IMG/M metagenome (GOLD analysis project Ga0114906, IMG submission 89687) | Marine viral communities from the Global Malaspina Expedition - Malaspina viral metaG DeepMed_M9 | ecosystem: Environmental > Aquatic > Marine > Oceanic | place: Mediterranean Sea... | reverse complement strand
CTTTAAATAAGGGAATTGAGACTCGGCGTTCCGAAGCTCCAAAAAACTTATCGGAAGTTACAAGCAAAAATAATCAATTCATTTTGAATTCAAACAACAGTGCAAGTGAATCTTCGAGCAGTGAACATGCTTCACGTCGAATGAAGAAACTTGCTGGAATTATTTAAGGAGAAAAAAAATAATGTCTATTATAGAAAAATTAACTGAGGGCGTTGTTCGTCGCAACGTTCAAAAAGAGGGTCAGACTCTTCTCAATAAATGGGATAAGACCGGACTTCTTGAGGGGATTGAGGACGATCAACGTCGTCAAACAATGGCTTGCCTCTTAGAAAATCAAGCCAAAGAGCTTCTTCGAGAAGCATCTTCAATGGCCGCTGGCGATGTCGAAGGCTTCGCAGCTGTCGCATTTCCAATTGTACGTCGAGTCTTTGGAGGATTGATTGCTAATGAGCTTGTTTCGGTTCAACCGATGAGCTTACCAAGTGGTCTTATCTTCTTCCTTGATTTTACATTCAATTCACATCGAGGACCTGCTGAAGCCAACGCATCAATTTATGGTGGTAATGTGGTTGGTAATCAAGTTACTGGTGGTGTTGATCTAGGTGGGCGATACGCGGAAGATAGTTTCTATAGTCTTAACAATGGCTATGCTTCACCGACTGGATCTGCTACTGTAGTACCGATTATGATGTCTTCGGGTACATTCGGTGGATCTGGCGTTGAGAACGTCGTCGGTGGATGGGGAAATGCAAATCCTGCTGACAGTGGCGGTGGCGGAATCGACTCGCAAGAGGCGTTTGATCGACTTTGTCGTTATGATCCTGCATTTGTTTCCGGAACAACCACAGTCGCCTTCGCTCGTTTGCGCGTTTCCGAACTGGTCACAGCCCAAGGAAATACTTATAACAAAGAAGATTTGATTACTATTTCTGGCTCTTTTAATGTAGTTGGAACTGAATTCCCCGTTCGTCGCTTGAATGCACTTTCAGGCACGAATGGTGGATTTCATACTCCCGGAGAGGGAATTAGTCATGTTACAATTGCATTAGCTAGTTTAGATGGGACACGCACGGCTGCTCAACTTAGTACCGTTATGTCTGCATCAACACCGGTTCATTTTACTCTGGTAGATAATTGGACTGGCTCGGGCGCGGCTCTTGGTGGAGTTGTTGGTACTCAATTATGGGGGCTTGAAAATAATATTTCAATTCCTGAAATTGATATTAAAGTTGATGCCGTTTCCATTACCGCAGATACTAAAAAGCTTAAGGCCAAATGGACACCGGAGCTTCAGCAAGATATTAATGCATACCATAATTTGGATGCAGAAGTTGAACTAACAAGTATCCTTTCTGAGCAAATTGCGCTTGAGATTGATCAAGAAATTCTTAATGATCTCATTGTGCAAGCATCAGCCGGTACATATTACTGGAGCCGAAAGCCTGGTAAATTTGTTAATCGCACCAAAGGTGGAACTATCAACCAAACGCTGTACCCAGATTTTACTGGAACAGTTTCTGAGTGGTATGAGACACTTCTTGAAACGGTTAATGATGTTTCGGCAGTAATTCACCGTAAAACCCTTCGTGGTGGTGCAAATTTCTTGGTCACAAGCCCTGAAATTGCCAACATCATGGAATTTACAAGTGGATTCCGCGCTGATACAACGGCTGATGAAAACAAGGGAGCCGCTGGTGCTGTCAAAGTTGGCCAGATTAGTAAGAAGTGGGATATTTATGTTGACCCATATTTCCCTCGTAATTTAGTTTTGGTTGGTCGCAAGGGCAATAGTTTCCTCGAAAGCGGATACGTTTATGCTCCTTATGTACCACTACAGGTCACTCCTACTATCTTTGGACCAGAAGACTTCGTGCCTCGCAAGGGTGTCATGACTCGTTATGGTAAAAAGATGGTCCGTCCTGATATGTATGGCTTGGTTGTAGTAGAGGATCTCCTCGGCTAAAACCCTTCTCACATATCTCATATATCGAAGACCCCGCTTTTCTTTTTAGAGAGGTGGGGTTTTCTTTTTCATTTGAACAAGCTTAAACTATTTAATCAATAGGAGAATAACAATGGCAGTTCCTAAATTAACACCTAAGCAGAAAACGAGCCCATATGTTCTAAAGTCCACAGGGTCTTATAATCTTGTTACCACCACAAGTGTTCCTTATGGAACATACCTCGCAGGACCACTCAGTTCAAGTCAATGGACTTCTGGTGCAGTTGCTCAAGTTGCTTTAACTTATAAAATGCTGGGCGGTGATGTATTAGATATTGAATTAACAGAGGATAACATTTATACCTCTTATGAAATGGCAACACTAGAATATTGTACGATTATCAATAATCACCAAGCAGTTAATGTTCTTTCAGATTTCTTAGGAGCTACAACTGGAACTTTTGATTATAAAGGAAACCTAGAATCAGGGGAACTTTCATCTAGTTTAAGTGGCACCCATGTTGCTCTGAAATTTCCAAAATTTAATTTTTCTTATGCTTCACGGATTTCCGATGGATTATCCGCAGAAGCTTCGTTGGGAGATATAAAAATATATTCAGCCTCGGTCGGTTTAAAGAGCAATGTTCAAAAATACGATTTACAAAAAGCAGTGCAAGATGCCTCAATTGATGGTACTACAACTTTTGCCATACCTTTCACCGGGAGTATAAATAATAAGAGAATTTCAATCAGAAGAGTATATTATAAGTCTCCGGCTTCGATGTGGAGATTTTATGGGTATTATGGAGGCTTAAATGTTGTGGGAAATTTAAATACTTATGGCCAGTATTCCGATGATTCAACTTTTGAAATTGTCCCCACTTGGCAAAACAAATTACAGAATATGGCCTTTGAGGATAGTTTGTATACTCGGGCTTCATTTTATTCCTACGAACTGAAAGATAATTATTTGACTCTATATCCGGCCCCGATTGAGCCATTTGGTTTTGTTACTCCTAAAAGGGTATGGTTTCAGTTTTCGATTCCTCAAGATGCGTGGACAGAAGACCCTACCCGAAAAGAAGGAATTAACGGCATCAATAACCTTAATACGCTACCTTTTGCTAATATTCCTTATAGTAACATCAATAGCATGGGTAAACAATGGATTCGAAAATATGCTTTAGCTTTATCAAAAGAAATGTTGGCTCAAGTAAGAGGAAAGTTCGGTACAGTTCCCATCCCAGGGGATTCAGTAACATTAAATGCTTCTGAACTTTCAGCACAAGCAAAAGAAGAACAGTCTATTTTAAAAGAAGAACTGAAAGTTATTTTGGATAACCTTACATATTCTACCATGGTAGAAAAGGATGCTAAGATGGCCGAGGATGCGAAGGGACTTCAATCAAATGTTCCCTCCTATATATTTGTAGGATAAAAGAGGGATTTTAAATGGCTGACAATAAATGGAATAGACCCGATAGTCCGCCCCCTCCACTTTTTTTTGGACCTAAAGAAAGAAATTTAGTTAAACAGGTCAACGATGAATTAATTGAACGAGTTATCGGACAAACAGTTCTTTACTATCCCATTAGCAACGAACACACGAATTTTCATCCTTTATACGGAGAAGCAATAAACAAGACCTTCTTACCACCAATAAGAGTTTATGCTTTAATTGAGTGGGGCGAAACTACCACAACAGCCAATAAATATGGAGTAGATCGCCTTTATTCTTTGACTTGTCATTTCCATAAACGTAGATTAACTGAAGATCAAGATTTATTTGTTCGGGAAGGTGATTTTATTTTGTATGGAGAAGATTATTATGAAATAATTACATTAAGCGAACCCAAACAATTGTTCGGACAAACAGAACATATGCTGGAAATCTCAGCACGTTGTGCGAGGGCTCGACAGGGGCTATTTGACGGTACATAATTATGAAAGATAAAAGCAACATTACAGGAACAATGAAACAGATTTTGCCCTTTAAACCATCAACCTTAGAGACAATTGATTATTCTGTTTATAATTGGCTTACGGAAGAAATGGAGTTGTTTTGCACCACCAACAAAGGTCGTAAAGAAGTTCCAGTTGTTTGGGTATCTGGAGAGAGGTCTTGGCAGGTTAAAAATCATAAAAATTTAAGAGATAGTGATGGTGCATTGATTTTCCCAATCATCAGCCTTCAGAGAAATAGTTTTTCCAAAGACCCCCAAAAAAGAGGTATTTTTTATGGTAATATCCCCCCTGTAAAAGACAAGAAGGGAGGGTCTATTACAATTGCTCGCGTAATAAATCAGAACAAGACCGCCAATTTTCTTAATGCCGATACATATAGAAAAAAAAGTAATATCGTAGGAAATATGGGAAATCCTGGTGCCCAACAAATTAATTTTCCAGACCGGCAAAAAACAAAAGAGAAAAAAATTGTCTATGAAACTATAACAATTCCCATGCCAGTGTATGTTGATGTGGAATATCAAATAAGCATTAGAACCGAGTATCAAGAACAAATCAATGAACTGGTACAAACCTTTATTACCACCACCAACGGAATTAATTATTTATCTTTAAAATATGATGGTCACTCTTATGAGGGTTTTCTTCAACCAGAGTTTTCTTCCACGAACAATGTTGCAGAAATGGGCGACGAGACTCGAATTTATGAAAGTGCCATAAATTTAAAAGTTTTAGGCTATGTTTTTACAAAAGGCAATAATGCAGAACAGCCCACTATTGTGAAAAGCCAAAAGGCAGTAGACATAAAAGTACCTCGTGAAAGAGTAATGCTTGGAGATGAACCAGATTGGCTCAAGGGGAAGTATGTCCCTTAAATCTTCTGTCTTTTCCGCGATAAAGATACTATTTATAAAGGATTATCATAAAATCATAAGGAGAAAATAGCATATGGCATCCAAGAAATTTCGATTTGTATCCCCCGGTGTTCAACTAAGAGAACTTGATCGTTCTCAAATATCCGCCGAGCCGGAAGCAATCGGACCAGTCATTATTGGTAGAGCGCAAAGAGGACCAGCACTTACACCAGTGAAAGTTGACAATTATTTAGAGTTTGTAACTATATTTGGAGAACCGCTACCCGGTGGTTCTACTGATGATGTTTGGAGGAATGGCAACGAAGGATTGGCACCTACTTATGGAGCATATGCAGCACAAGCTTATTTAGCAAATGGTTCTCCTTTAACTTACATCCGATTACTTGGCCGAAGTCATACCAATGCCACTGCTGCTGGAGTTGCAGGTTGGAAAGTGGGAGGCGATGGACTGAGCGACAATGGCGGCGCATTTGGATTATTTTTAGTAGACTCAGGCAGTAAGGGCGGCGACGGCGCTGGTGGTGTCACTGGAACACTCGCGGCGGTCTGGTATTGCCAAGGTGACTGTACTGTAGAGTTATCGGGTAATGAGTGTAGCAGTTCAGCAGCAGCCCAGGGTACAGGTGTTTTTATAGGTAATCCATATCTTTCTTCTAAAGGTGGTGGATGGGAAGCCTTGGTTATGACCGGTTCTACTGTAGTAGAACGAAAGAAATTTAACTTTGATCAAACGAGTGGGGATTTTATTAGGAACCAATTTAACACTAATCCTACTTTACGAAATAGTCGAACAACTCCTAATACCCAAGATAAACCCTATTTCTTAGGAGAGACTTATGAAAACTCAGTCTATTCTACAATTTCTAGTGGATCGGCGGCAGAAAAGGTTTGTGGTGTTATTCTTCCTCTACAGGGGAGTTCCTATGATGTTGATTATAATGTAAATCAAGCAGATTCCAACCCAGCAGCATCTGGATGGGTCGTGGCTCAAGATACAGGACCAGCGGCATCATTTTCTCCCGAAACTTTAACGAAGCTTTTTCGAGTCGTTGCTCTTGAACATGGTGAGTGGGCAAATGGAAACTTAAAAATTTCCATTGAAGATATTCGATATTCATCAGATCCAACAAATCAGTTTGGCACATTCACTCTTAGCGTGAGAATGGCGGCAGATTCAGATACGTCACCTCAAGTTCTTGAATCTTTTGCTGGACTCAGTTTAAACCCAGCGTCACCAGATTATATTTGTGCAAGAATCGGGGATCAATATTCTCAATGGGACGATACCAAACGTAGTTGGCGACATTTTGGAGAATTCACAAATCTTTCCAAATACATTTTTATTAAAGCCGATGACAATCTAGGAGACTCACCCGGTTTGTTGCCGTTTGGGTATCAAGGCCCATTGATTCCACTCGGCATCACCTTGGTGAGCGGTTCAGCAGGGACGCAGACATCTCCGGGATCTATCAGTGCATCTCTTACAACGGACCAAAATAAATTTGCCATTCCAATTCAAGGAACAACAATTGCTGGCAGATCGACAAATGAGGCGGTTTTGGGGGGCACTGCAATTTTGGGAATGCCTGGAAACATTACAGCGTCTTTCAAATTCCCCAAAACCAACCTAAGAGCTAGCACAAAGCAGGGTTCCTTGAGTGACCCAACTGATGCTTATTGGGGCCTCGCAACAACTGGTTCGAAAGGAAGATTTGACCGAAGTTATATCGACATTACCCGAGGTATCCCTGGCGCACTTAATCATGGTTCGAACGCAATTTTTGGACCACCAACAGATACCACAACTAATGCCACTGTATATTCTTATATTTTTACATTGGATGATCTTTCCCGTGACCCGGTTGCTGGTGTATTAGCCACACCACATCATTTTGAAACTTATTACGTTTCAGGATCTCGAAAGAGCTTATCTGCAATAAGCTATTCAGGCTCGATTGGTGATACTTATGGTGATGGAACCTATAAAAAGGTTTTGGACGAAGATTTTAATCAATTTACGATGCCATTGGTAGGGGGATTTGATGGAACTGACATTATCGAAATCGAACCATTCAATAATAAGGTAATTAACGGCAAAACAGATTTAAATAATTATGCCTATAACACTCTTAAAATTGCTATCGACACATGTGCAGATGCCGAACGCATTGATATGAATTTAATGTCAATGCCTGGTATCACCGACACGAGCCTCACAGATCGAATTTTGGATGTTTGTGAATCACGCGGAGATTGTTTGGGAATCATTGATATCCCTTATGGCTTCAAACCAAAGGCGGATCGTGATGATGGCGATGATAACGCATATGATTCAGGGGTCAGAGGCGATGCAAAGACAGCAGCTGATCAATTTAAAACTCGTTCAATTAACAACAGTTATGGGGCAGCTTACTATCCGTGGGTCAAGGTTCGTGATGAAGGAACAGGAAGGAATTTCTATTGTCCACCATCGGTCCCAGCACTTGGAACACTTTCATATTCTGAAGCGGTTTCCGATGTTTGGTTTGCTCCAGCGGGATTTAATCGAGGAGGCCTCTCCAATGGAACGGCAGGAATTGCAGTAACAACTGTAACTGAAAAACTTTCATCAAAGCAACGGGATAAACTTTATGAGAATAATATCAATCCTATTGCTTCTTTCCCAAGTGAAGGAGTGGTTGTATTCGGACAGAAAACTACACAGCAAACTCGTAGTGCGCTTGATAGAATTAATGTAAGACGATTGATGATTCACATTAAGAAAGAGATTTCAAGAATTTCAAATAATCTTCTTTTTGACCCAAATGTTTCCGTAACATGGGATCGATTTACAGCACAAGCCGAATTCTTTTTAAACAATATTAAATCTGGTTTAGGATTGGATGATTTTAAAGTGATTTTGGACTCGACAACAACAACACCGGACATGATAGACCGAAATGTAATGTATGCTAAGATTTTTGTTAAACCTTCTCGTGCGATTGAATTTATTGCAGTAGATTTTATTATCACTAACACTGGGGCCTCTTTCGAGGATTAAAAGATAAAAGCCACTACTTAGAATAGAAATGGAAAATAGGAGAATTTAAAATGGGAACTATGAAATTTTGGGACAGCGCGGAACTTGAGCCCAAACGTCAATATAAATTTTTATTGACGTTTACCGGTGGCAAGCAAATCAGTCAATATCTAATAAAAAGGGCCGATAAACCAAAATTTACGGTAAATGCGGTTCAACATGATTTTTTGAATCACAGGTTTTTTTATCCCGGAAAGCTTATTTGGGATCCGATTACTATTACTGTTGTTGATGTCGCCACCAAAACCTCCACAGGGGGTAACACAAGCCTAGGAATTATGGAGGCTATTAAGGCTTCCGGATACAATAAACCGACATCACCATCGAAGAAGGCGGGCAAAACGACCATATCCAAAAACGCGGCAACAACCAATGGGTTGGGAACGGTCAAACTCGAAACGCTTAATGCTGCTGGTACGACGGTCGATACTTGGACACTCGCGAATGCGTTTGTTACCAATGTTGAATTTGGTTCTGTAGATTATACAATCGAGGAACTTGTGGAAGTTACTCTTACCCTTCAATACGATTACGCCACACTAACAGCAGGAACAAAATAATATTTAATTTATTCATGAGGTTATAATGCCAAGAAATAACAATTTAAGAACATCCCAACCAGAAACACCCCCTCCACAATCTCCATCCACACAAAGTCCACAATCTATTTTGGATTTTGTTATTCCCACAAATCATGTGGAATTGCCATCGAATGGAAAGTTTTATTCCGAAGAACATTCCCTTCATAACTGTGAAACAGTTGAAATCAAATATATTTCTACAAAAGAATTAGATATTCTTACTTCTGAAAATCTTCTCAAGCAAGGCGTGGCAGTAGACCGCATGATTCAAGGATTGCTGGTGGATAAAACCATTAAAGGCGAAGACCTTTGTATCGGAGATAAAAATGCAATTATTGTTGCTGCACGAATTGGAGCATTTGGTTCTCAATATCCGGTTGAATTCAAGTGCAAAGAGTGTGGCTTAAAAAATGAACATGCATTTGATCTTTCAAAATTAGATCACAAAAATTTATATCTTGATGAGATAAAAGTAACCAAAAATGGCACATTTTTCATCACTCTTCCACAGACTAAGGTTGATGTCGAGTGCAGACTTTTAACTTCAAAAGATGAGAAATATTTAGAAGATTTGAACACTAGAAATCAAAAGCTGGGCATACCTGGCAGAATGCTTTCGGATAATTATAAACTTTTCATTGTGTCTCTTAATGACGACACAGATAGGGGGTTGGTTGATGAATTTGTAAACAAAATGCCGATTCAGGACTTGCATCATCTTGCAAAGATATATGAAAAAACCAGACCAGACATAGATCTGAGAGGTAATATCGCTTGCAATGATTGCGGAACTGAAAATGGCGTAACTGTTTTATTCACAGCCAACTTTTTTTGGCCTGAATAGTCAATATATAGAGTCTGTCTACGAACAGCTCTTTTTTCTCAAACAACATGGTAATTGGAGCTTCATTGAAGCCTATAATCTCCCGCATCAATTGCGAGAATGGTGGGTCAAAAGGCTTTCAAAACATTTTAAAGATGAGCAAGAGGCCATAAAAAAAGCCAATAAGCCGCGTTAACTCAAAAACTGTTTTAAATACTATTTACGTTATCGAGGCATACTTCTATGGCAAAAGATCCTAAAGACCCTAAAGATACCGAAACTCCAGCGCCACTGACGACTGAAGAAGAACTGGAACGCGCTGCGGAAAAAAATCGTGGGAAATTAATCAAAGATCGGCTAAAGCAATTAGGTCGTGAACAAGAAATGTTGGATATAATTAATGAACAACAAGAGCTTTTGGTAAAGGCTCAACAAGCATATACACAATCGCTAGCAGAGGGCAATGAGGAGAGATTAAAAGAAGATCGCGCACTTATAGGCCTCCAAGCGGAACTAGAGAAGGTACTTGAACAAAAAGAAAAGGGCAATGAAATTGATGAAGATGCTTTAAAAAATCTTCAAAAACAAATAAAATCGTCAAAAGACATGTCGAAGTTGTGGGATAAGGAAACAAGTGACGCAAAATTAAAATTGGAAGCCGAAAAGGATGTCTCAGAACAAATTAGAACCCAAATGGCTTATTTGATCGCCAAAGGTCGAGTCGAACAAGACTTGTCCTTTCAACAAAAAAAACGATTCGTTGAAACTGCTCAAGCATATATGGGTGCCTTAAATGGACTTGTTTCTTTTGCCAAAACCGCGCTCACCTCCTACGAAGAATTAATGTTCGGGATCAGTAAGAAATTTCATCAAAACATGATGAGATATTATCAAGATTTTTCGGGTTTGCAAGCTAACTTGTTCAGTTTTGATAATGCAAAAAAACTTAATTATGAAATCGAACAAATGTCGTCCAACATTAAAAAGGCTACTGGTCAATGGGTGGGAGAGGAAAATGATGTAAGCGGATTTACAAAACAAATAAAGAGCACCCAGAAAGAATTACAAGAATATGG
>Ga0114906_1002028_pt1 | contig 10354 bp, 4 predicted proteins | sample MalvirDeepMed_M9_FD_89687 | JGI IMG/M metagenome (GOLD analysis project Ga0114906, IMG submission 89687) | Marine viral communities from the Global Malaspina Expedition - Malaspina viral metaG DeepMed_M9 | ecosystem: Environmental > Aquatic > Marine > Oceanic | place: Mediterranean Sea... | reverse complement strand
GTTGTTGCGGAACGTCGATTGCGCCACGCTGACATTCGAGAAGCCCAGGGTGTTTATGGCTCCTCCGCCGTTCGGCGCGCTGTTGGACAGGAACTCGGTGCTGCTCACCGTGAGAGTTCCCTCCAGTTCGTTGATCGCGCCCCCTTGGGCAGCCGCGGCGTTTGACTCGAAAACCGACTGACTGATGGTCAGAGTGCCGGCTGCCAGATTGATGGCACCGCCGGATCCACCGGTCGCGAGGTTGGTGCCCAGAACAGAGCAGCCAATGTTCGTCGCCTGGGTCGTGTTGAAGGCGCTGTGGAACATCGCGCCACCGTCAACCGCCTCGTTACCTGTGAAGCGGGTGTCGGTAATGGCGAAGTCGCTGCGGGCGTCGTAGATACCGCCACCCTGGCCTGCGGGCGCCGTGTTGTTGGCAATGATATTGCTCTGACTGCCGGGGATGGGCGTCCCCGCGCAGCCTGCCGTACCAATGGAAAAGCTGTCCGCACTTTCCGCGTAGATGCCGCCGCCGTTTCGTGTAGCGGTATTGCTGAGGATCTGGACATTATCGAAGACAATGGAGTCAGCGAACGCCCCGGTATAGATGCCGCCGCCGTCCAATGCCGAGTTGTTGTCGATCTGGACATTGGTCGCGGTGAGGCGGCTGTTGATGTCAGCAAAGATCCCACCACCCAAACTGGCGGACACGTTGTTATCGATGCGTACGTTGTCCAGCACCACGTCCAGGGCAGACCCGATAATCCTGATCCCTGCCCCCTGCACCGAAACGTTGGCGCCGGTCACGCGCATGCCAATCATGGTGAAGCTTTCCGTTGCGGTCACGCCTGGCGTACCCAGGCCCGTGGCATTGATCACCACGTTGTCGGGGCCGGAGCCCTGGAGGGTGATGCCGCTGTTGGCCAGGACAATCGATTCGTTGTAGATGCCGTCCGGCACGATCACGGTGCCGCCCGGCGCGGCCGCGTCGATGAGCGACTGCAATGGCGGCTCCAGCTCGAACGCGCCGGCATCGCAGGCGGCAAGCTGCGGTCTAGCGATGCCACGTTGATCCGCAAACGGGGCGGTGCCAAGACCGCAGGTCGGATCGCTGGCCCCGGAGTCCACCGCCGGGCTGGCCGGATCGAGGGCCTGTGTCCGGGTCGGCCCGCCGTTGTCCTGCAAGGGGCCAAGCAGCGGATCGATCACCGCCGCGCCATCGCCCCCGGCCTGGTCGTTGGCCTGCAGGGCGAGAAGACCGCCGGCGCAGCCTGACAAATCGCCGATCAGGTTGTAGTCCTGGGATAGGGCCACGGCCGCGGCATCGCCCAGGTTGCAGTCGTCCGCGCCGTTCCCGGCGAGGATCGAGCCCCCGATCGCAATGGCACCACCCGAGCCGGCGCCGCCTGCCTGCGCCGTCAGGCCGTTGCCGCTGTTGTTCGAGATCGTGCTGAGAAGGGCAGCAATCGAGTGATCACCCGCGCCGGCAAATCCACCATCGCCGACATTGCCGGACACGGTGACATTGACCAGGTCGACGTCGCCCTCTGAATAGATCCCACCGCCATTCCCCGGGGTGCCGCCGATCGTCTGGAACGCCCAGTCGGGCCATGGAAGGGAACTGTTCTGGGCGCAGACGCTGTCCCCGCCTGCATAGTTGACCGCCGACTGCAGCGGGCCATACCCGGCGTTGAGCGTGAACTCCACGGTGTAGGTCGCGCCGGGCGTCAGCGGTACCGGGCCGCTATCGATGATGAAATCCAGAGTCTGGATGCCGGCAAGCCCTCCTGGAAGGAGCGCCCTGGCCGTCGCGATGACTGGGCCGAATTCGCCGCCGTCACGAAGCACGCCCCGTACTTCGAGCTCGTCGGGGACCAGGTTGCCCCCATTGAGGCGGATCGCGAAATTGAAACCGGCCAGGTCGATGGCGTTCGCCGTGAACGACTGGACCGGACTGCAACTGATCGACGTGCCGTTATCGGCCAGGAAGTCCAGATCTACCCCTGATGACAACGCGGCGTTGTTGGAGACCGTGGAATCCACGATCTCGATCCGACCGCCTCCCAGGGCAGCGACACCACCGCCAATCGCGTCGACCACGTTGCCATCGATGGTCGACTGGCTCACGAACGTCGCGGCCGCAGCGCCCTCGGTCAGGATTCCGCCGCCAGCGTCGACGGTCGAGTTCCCGGAGAGGTCGCTATTGCTGACGGTCAGGTAGGCGTTGACGTTGGCCAGGCCAGCGCCACCATCCGGTGCTGTGTTGTTTTCCGCGGTAACGCCGGACAGCGTGACTACGGCGCCGTTCGAAACCAGCACGGCGCCACCCGGTCCCGCGGGCGCCTGGCCATTGCGGATCGTCACGTCGTTGATATTCACCGGCTGCCCGCCGAGGACAGCAAAGGCGTAGTCAAGACCTACGTCGCCGGTGCTGTAACCGGTGCCCCCGGCATACGGGTTCAACGCCTGAGAGATTCGCGTGTTGGAGGTCGGGATGTATTCGACCGCGTAGACATTGCCCTGGACCAACTGGACCGGCTGATCGAGATGGAAGGTGGTTGTGACCGTCTCGAAGCCCGCCGGGCCGAAGGTTGCTCTGGCCGTGGCGATGATCGGACCGCCGATGCCGCCCGACCGAACCACTCCCGGAATCGTGATGGTATCCGGGAAATTGCTGGTCTCGATCTGGAACTGGAATGCCGTGAGCAGCTCTGTCGCCGTGGATGTGAACGTCTGTCCGTAGGCGACATCCTCCAAGGGCGCCCAGTTGGCGGAGCCGTTGACGGGGAGATTGCTTACGTTGGCGTCGACCAGTGAGGCACCATCGACGCTGATCGCTCGTACGCCGCTGGCATCGACGACCGAGTCGTTGAAGTCCAGCGTGAGCCCGCGATCGATGAGCAAGGTCCCGCTGAGCGTGTAGGCGTCGTTGACGATCTCGAGCGTGTCACCGCTGACGACGCCCGCATCGCTGAGCGCGGCGCCTGGGGAGTCGTAGTCGCAGGGTGCGGAGGGATTGCCGGGGGCGCACACTGTGTGCGTTACCTGGGCCTCAGCGGCCTGTGGCATGGCGGACACAAGCATCGAAACTGCGAGTGCCACGATGGCCGACTGGCCGCAACTGACCCGGTTTTTCATTTTGTTTTTACTCTTGGGTTACGGCGGACAAGTTGTCTGCGCCGCCGACATAGTACACGCATTAATGTGATACACCTAACGAAATATGGCATTTATACCGGACCAAGTCACACGCCGTCTCGTCGAAGTCGGAGTACTTCGCAACTGTGATGGAATCGAGCCGTGGGGGAGAATTCCAACCAACGGCATCGCAAACAGGTTCTGCGAGGAAGCGGGCTCTGTTTGTGCGATGCGGGCAAATCGGCACAGGCCCCACGCGGCCAAACCGGAACAGTCATTGAATCGGTGCGAGAACACCTGGACATCTATGGAGGTCGGAACACGTGGACACCCATGTCCTGGATTGCCCATGTCCTCTTTTCGCCCATATCCTGATCCGCTGCCGTCGATTGATCAGCCCCGCCGGCCGATGTGCTGCGGGCCGATGTCGGCGATGGTGGGCGTGCCCGTCTGGGCCATGACCATGGACAGTTCGGCGTCGAGCATTTCGAGGACCTTTTCGACGCCGGGCTGGCCGAATGCGGCCAGTCCCCAGATATACGCGCGGCCCAGGCAGACGGCGTCGGCACCCATTGCCAGCGCCTTGAAGATGTCGCTGCCGCGGCGGAAGCCGCTGTCGACCATGACCGGCACGCGGCCGCCAACGGCCTCGACGACCTCGGGCAGGCTTTCGATCGCGCCCCGGCCGCTGGCCTCGGCCCGGCCGCCGTGATTGGACACGTAGACGGCGTCGGCGCCCGCGTCCACCGCGCTGGCCGCGTCCTCGCGCGTCACGATGCCCTTGACGACGATCTTCATCGACGTGACCTCACGGATCCGGTCGAGATAGTCCCAGGTCATATCGGAGGTGTCGAAATCGGCGTAGGACACGCTGGACCCCTCGTACATCGGGTTCATGCGCAGGAAGTCCTCGGCGCCGTTCGATCCGTGGCAGCTCGAGCAGTCGCGGTCATCGATCCGTTCGAACTGGCCGAGCAGCACGCGATTGCTTCCGGCGTTGAGGTCGACGGTCAGCACGACCACCTCCGCGCCCGCGTCTTCCGCGCGCCTGAGCATGCGCTGCGCCGTGTCCCATTGGCTGGTCGGGTAGAGCTGGAACCAGACCGGTTCGCCCCGCGCCTCGATCACGTCTTCGATGGAGTTCGAGGTCACGTTGGAGAGAATCTGCAGGTGGCCTTGTGATCGGGCGGCCCGGGCGGTCGCGAGCTCGGCGTCGGGGTGGAAGGCGCGCTGGCTGCCCACCGGCGCGAGCACGATCGGCGAACTCAGGCGCTGGCCCAGCAGCGAGGTGTCGAGGCGGATGTTGCGGGTATCCACCATCCGCATCGGCCGCAGGTAGATGTCCTCGAACGCGCGACGGTTCGCGCTCAGGGTCTCGTTGCCGTCGGTGCCGGTCGCGAGGTAGCCGTAGTGCGCCGTCGGAAGCGTTCGCTTCGCCACGGCGTGGAAATCGAACACGTCGAGCGCATCGTCCGGCGAGCGGACCAGGAACTCGGCCAGCTGCATGGCCTCCAGCGATTCCTCCGAGCGCAGTCGCGCCGCGCCGGTGTAGGCCAGGAGCGGACTGGCAGCCAGGAGTTTCAGCAGGTGGCGGCGCGACGACGATGCCATAGCGGGACTCTCCCTGCCCTCGATCGGAATCCGAATGTACCACTGCCCGCGGCGCCGCTCACCTTCCCGCCCCGAGTTCACGTCGGCGACCATGCCGGCGACAAGGCTTCCCCTAATAGGGCTTGTTCTGGCGGAAAACCGTTGCTGAACAATGTGGGGAGCGACGTGTGCACCCACATTGCAGAAGATCCTGGACCGCGAAACAGGAAAGTACCGGACGCGCTTGCACGATGTGTCGTGGTTCATGCGCTGCCGCAACGAACCGATCGCGCGCTGGGGCAATGCGAATGGACTCCATGGGCAATCTCGAAGAACTCGAATGCACCCCGGGGCCCTAGCGAGCCGGAGAAGAAGACGGCTTACCGCTTACCGCTTACCGCTCACCATGTCCAGCGATGCACTACGCCAGCCAGCGGGAGAACTACTTTTGTAGGAACCGATGGCAAACGGCCGGCACGACCAACATGTTCAGAAGCGTGGAGGACAACAGGCCCCAGAGGATGACGACCGCCATCGGCGCCTGGATCTCGCTGCCGGGCTCGCCGGTGGCCATCGCCAGCGGCACCAGCGCCAGCGCCGTGGCCAGGGCGGTCATCAGGATCGGCACGAGCCTCTCTTCGGCGCCGCGCCGGATCGCCGTTTCCATTTCATGGCCGGCATCTCGCAGGCGACCGATATGGTCGACCAGGATGACGCCGTTGCGCGTGGCGATGCCGAACAGGGTGATGAAACCGATCACCGCGGCGATGGTCAGGACACCGCCGGTCAGCCAGACCCCGACGACGCCGCCGATGAGCGCAAGCGGCAGGTTGAGCATGACGATGATGGCCGAGCGCGCGCTGCCGAAGGCGCCGACCAGCAGCAGGAAGATGCCGACGATCACCGCACCGCCGAGGACCATCAGCCGCGTCGCGGCCGAAGCGGCACTCTCGAACTGGCCGCCATACTCGATGTAGTAGCCCGGCGGCAGCGTCACGCTCTCATCGAGCGCGCGGCGGATATCGTCGACCACGCTGACAAGATCACGATCGGCGACGTTGGCCATGACGATCATGCGTCGCTGCACGTTTTCACGGCCAATGGTGTTGGGCCCGCGCTCGCGCTGGATATCGGCAATGGCGCCGAAGGGCACGCGCGCCCCCGAATCCAGCGTCAGCGGCGTCTGCCGTATGCTCTCGAGGCTTTCGCGAACCGATTCGGGGAAGCGCACGACCAGGTCGTGGCTGGCCTGCCCTTCCAGGATACGGCCAACGGTGGTGCCGGTCATGGCCGTCTCCAGCGCCTCCGAGGCCTCCAGGACGGACAGCCCGTAATTGGCCAGCGCCAGCCGGTCGAAGCGCACGCTGACGAAGGGAATCTCGCTTTGCTCCTCCATGGCCACGTCGACCGCACCAGGCACTTCGGCCGCGCGCGACTCGACCTGCGCGCCGAGGCGCCGCAGCTCGGCCAGGTCCTCGCCGAAGATCTTGATGGCGATGTTGGCCCGCGTGCCCGAGAGCATGTGGTCGATGCGGTGCGAGATCGGCTGCCCGATGATCACGTTGGTGCCCGGCAGCAGGGCGAAGCGCGAGCGCAGTTCGGCCAGCAGCTCATCCTTCTCCCTGTCCTGCATCTCCAGGGTGACGTCGATCTCGGAGGCGAAGACCTGCTGCGCATGCGGATCGAGCTCCGCGCGGCCGGTGCGACGAGCGGTGGCCACCACCTCGGGCTGCTCGAGCAGGACGCGCTCGACGCGCTGCCCGATGGCGTCGGACTGTTCCAGCGAGGTGCCCGGCAGGGTGACCACGCTCAGGGTCAGGCTACCCTCGTTGAATTCCGGCAGGAAGCCGCGACCGGCCATCGCCAGCGCGACGACGGATGCCACGAGCAGACTGGCCGCGGCAGCCACGACCAGGCGCCAGTGGTCCATGGCGAAGCCCAGTGCGGGCCGGTACACGCGCTTGAGCCCGGTGATCAGGCGGGTGTCGTGGTCCTGGTGGACGGCCCGGCTGCCGGGCAGCCCGAGCAGTGCCAGCACCGGCGTGACGGTCAACGCCACCAGCAGGGATGCCGCGAGCGAAATGACGTAGGCCAGCCCCAGCGGCTGCAGCAGCCGCCCTTCGACGCCGTGGAGAAAGAACAGCGGCAGGAAGACCAGGATGATGATCAGCGTGGCGAAGACGATCGAGGCCTCGATCTCCCGCGTAGCGTCGAACACGACGCCGAGGTTGCCGCGACGGTCACCGGCAGGCTTCTGCGCGTTCTCGCGCAGGCGGCGGACGATGTTCTCGACGACGATGATCGCGTCGTCGACCAGCGCGCCCAGGGCGATAGCCATGCCGCCGAGCGTCATCGTGTTGATGCTGCCGCCCAGGAAGCGGATACCCAGCACCGCGACCAGCAGCGACAGCGGGATGGCCAGCAGGGCGATGCCGGTCGCGCGCAGGCTGAACAGGAAGATGAACATGATCGCGACGACCAGCACAGCGCCGTCGCGCACGGCCACGACCAGGTTGTCGATGGCCACCTCGATGAAATCGGCCTGGCGGAACGCGTCGGTTTCGATCCGCATGCCCTCGGGCAACGAGGCGTCGAGATCCGCGATGACTCGATCCAGGCGCTCGGTCAACTCCAGGGTGTTGACGTCGGGCTGCTTCTGAATGCCCAGCACCACCGCCGCCTCGGCGTTGTAAGCCGCGGCCCCCCGCCGGGGCGCCGGACCGATGTCCACGTCGGCCACGTCCTGAACGAGCACCGGAACGTCCGCGCGGTGGGTCACCACCGCCCGGCGAATGTCTTCCAGGCCATCGGCGCGGCCGATGCCGCGGATCAGGAACTCCTGACCGTTTTCGGTCATGAAACCGGCCGACGCGTTGGCGCTGGCCTCGCCGACGGCCTCGCTGAGTTCGTCGAGCGTGATGCCGTAGGCGGCCAGGCGCTCCGGGCTGGCCATGACCTGGTACTGCCGGGTACGCCCGCCGTTGGGAATGACCTCGGCCACGCCGGGCACCGCCAGCAAGCGCCGCCTGATGGTCCAGTCGGCGACGGTCTTCAGCGCCATCTCGTCGTGCTGGTCCGAGACCAGCGCGATGAACATCACCTCGCCCATGATCGAAGTCACGGGCGCGAGCTGGGGCGCCGGCAGGTCCGGCGGCAGGCTACTGCGCGCGCCCTGCAGTTTCTCGGAGACGATCTGGCGGGCGCGGTAGATGTCGGTCCCCCACTCGAACTCGACCGTGATCACGCTGATGCCGATCCCGCTGGTCGAGCGCACGCGGCGCACGCCGCTGGCCCCGTTCATGGCTGTCTCGATAGGGAAGGTGACCAGCCGCTCGACGTCCTCGGGCGGCATGCCGTGGGCCTCGGCCACCACCGTCACCGACGGTGCGGTCAGGTCGGGAAAGACGTCCATGGGCGAGCGCATCGCCACCCAGCTGCCCCAGACCAGCAGGAAGACGGCGGCCGCCAGGACGAGCAGGCGGTTGTTCAGCGAAAGGCTGATGATGCGATCGATCATGGTGCGGCTGCCTTCGGGGGTCAGTGCGCGTGGCCGTGGCCGATGTCGTCGCCGCCGGCCGCCGCCAGGCGAACGGAATAGGCGCCGCGGGAGACTACGCGCTCGCCGGTACTCAGGTCTGCGAGGACTTCGGCGTAATCACCGTCGGCCAGGCCGAGGCTTACCGGCCGGCGATCGAACGTCTCGCCGCCGGTCTGCACGTAGACGACGGCGCGCCCGGCGTCCTCGATGACAGCCGAGCGCGGAACGGCCAGGCGGGGCTCGGCGGCCGCCACGAACACGTGCGCGGGCAATCGCGCGCCGATCAGCTTCGGCCCCTGCTCGACCGGGTACTCGAGCGTCACGCCGACCGTGCGGGTCACCGGATCGACGGCGGCCTCGGTCTGCACCACCTGCGCGCCGCTGGCCTCGTCGAGCACGACGGCACGGCCGTCCTGGCCGGCGAGCCAGGCCCCGGAGGCCTGGCCGATATCACCGGCGAAACGTTCCGGCAGACGAATCTCCAGCCAGCGATGGTCCGGCGAGGCGATGCGGAAGACGCGATCGCCCGAACGCACGAAGGCACCAGGACGCGTGGAGACCTCGATGATCTCGCCGGCCACCGGAGAACGCAGCGCGATCCCGGCCTCGCCGTCGCCCTGCTCGTACTGCTGCAGCCGCGCACGGGCAGCCTCGAATTCGGCCTGCGCGACCTCGACGCGCTCGCGCGCCTCGATCAGGCGCCGCTCGGGCACCGCGCCCTGCTCGAACAGGGGCGCGAGGCGTTCGACGTCGCGCCGGGCCAGGGCCAGGGCCGAGCGGGCCTGCTCGAGCTCGACGCGCAGGCTTCCGAAGTCGGTCTCCGCGCCCAGGCGCGGCACCACGACCCCCAGCACCTCGCCGGCTTCGACCCGATCACCGGCGCGCGCCAGCTCGCGATGCGTCATGTAGCCGTCGGCCGGCGCCCGCAGCTCTGCGCCAGCGTCGGCCGGCGCCGCCACGGTGGCGAACCCCAGCACCGACGGGCGCAGCGGGCGTTCGACGACCGGTTCGGCGGCGAACACGTCGTTCCATTGCTGTTCCTTGAGATAGCTGATGTCGCCCTCGACCGCCGGCACCGTGACCCGGGCGGCCTGCCGCGATTCATAGACCCGGAAAATGCCCAGGTCGTGCTCGACTTCCAGGCCCTCGCCGGCGACGCGCAGCAGCAGGCGGAACTCGCCGGAATCGCGCGGGGTGACCGCCGGCGTGAACAGTCCGTCACGGGCCGGTTGGTTGACGCGGAAGCGCGCCACCGTCCGGTCGCCCTGCGCCAGCACCACATCCACTCGCCCCGAGCGCATCGGCTGAAAATCGCTCAGTCGCGTGACGTGGGCCAGAAAGGTCGACGATTCACCTGCGACCAGCGGTGGAAACTCCACGAACAGCTCGGTCAGCGCGGTGTAGTCGGTGACGACGACCGGCTCGCCTGAAGGTTCGTCCGCGTGCGCCTCGCCGGCAGAATCGCCGTGGGCATGACCGACTTCGTTGCCATGCTCATGACCGTGGCCTTCCTGTTCGCCGCCGCAGCCCGACAGGACAAGGAGGACCAGCACCAGCAGGGCGGTGCCGGCCCGGAGGCGGTCAGTGATCATGCGGCTCCTCGCCGTCGTGACCGTGCTCACCATCCTCGTGCGCGTGGTCGCCGTCTTCATCGCCGACATGGGCTTCATCGTGGTGGGTTTCCCCGACGTGCGCGTGCGTCTCGCCCTCTGCATGGGCCTGATCGTGGTGCGCGTCGTCCGTCGTCTCGCCGGCATGCATGGCGTCGCCCTCGGCGTCGGCCGCCTCATCGCCGTAGTAGGCCTCGGTTTCCGTGGCGGCGCCTTCGTCGTGCGCATGGCCGTGGTCGTCGCCGGCCTCGCCGATGTGGGCGTGATCGCCCTCGTGCGCGACGCCATCGTCGTGCGCGTGCGCGCCTTCGTCGTGGGCATGACCGTGATCGCCGGCGTCTTCGCCGCACGCTGCAAGGGCCAGGGCCAGCAGGCCCGCGAGGATCGTCAGCAGGGACTTGTTCATCGTTCGCCTCTCATCAATTGAAGTTCGATATGGGATTGCCTTGCGGCCAGCGCGCGGCGAATCCGCTCGCGGCTGGCGGCCAGTTCGGTCCGG
>Ga0114906_1002027_pt1 | contig 10354 bp, 8 predicted proteins | sample MalvirDeepMed_M9_FD_89687 | JGI IMG/M metagenome (GOLD analysis project Ga0114906, IMG submission 89687) | Marine viral communities from the Global Malaspina Expedition - Malaspina viral metaG DeepMed_M9 | ecosystem: Environmental > Aquatic > Marine > Oceanic | place: Mediterranean Sea... | reverse complement strand
TATTTTTTCTCATACTTTTAGTTAATTCTTCGTCTTTAATACACTTTAAAACCTTTTCCGGCTCTTTGACTAAACATTCGCATATGTTGTCTTCGTGCTGCTTCGTGATTTTTAGCAATTTTGTGATATTTCGCAAATACACTTTTAGAGAGTTTTGTTTGATGTTTGGTCTTGAGTTTTGTATTTTTTCCTTGATGAAATCTAGCATCTTTTATATTATTAATAGATATTTTCTTTTTATATACTTTAGATTTATTATTAGTTTTATTCTTAAATACAAATAATTCACTATCTTTTGGTAATTTTTTCTTTTTAGTTATTTTTTTATATGCCTTCCAGAGATTGGGATTACCACTTTTATTTATATCACACGAATGAATACGCCATTCAGTTTCTAAGATATTTTTACTCATTTCTATAATATATGTATAGATTTTTTAAATTTAGTGATATTTATTATAATATTTTCTTAATATATATAAAATGTCGTCTAAATATTTAATGTGTAATAGTTTTGGCTCTCGTAGTCATAGTGATTTTAGAGTAAATTTTAGTGAGCCAATTATAATACCAAAAAACGGACAAATTAGATTAATTAATTGTCGATTAAATTTAGAAGAAGATGAAGTTAGTATTACCAACCTAAATAATGAATTCTTATTTTCAATTGGTTGGGGTTGGAATAAAGATGGCTTTAGTGGCTTATATAGGGCAGTATTACCAATTGGAGAATATTCTACATCAAATGGCACATCAGCACGACATTTAAATCAACAAGTTGCTGATGCGCTTAACGCTGCTGTATCTAATATGAGATTTTATAGAGGTGGTTTTAGTTGTTCTGTGGTTGGTGGGGCATTAGTTATTAAATTATCGAGTGTTGCCATACCTACTGATGCACATACTGCTTCTACTGAAAGTAAATGGAAGCGAATGGGGGCTACTCTACATACTGGTAATCTCGCAAGAGGTAGAGTTCAATCAGTTGCAGTTGAACCTTTAACTGGTGGTGGTGCTACTAATTGGGGTAATTATATTCAAGGCACTAATTTATCTACAAGAAATACTTTGACTATGGGTATGCCTTTATCTGCACCAGTTTCGGCACGAGCAATAAGATGTAAAATGGATTTAAACACTTTCTCTTGGGCAAATGATTTCGAGGTTGAACTGGGTATAACACCTGCAGATAATTGTTATAGAAACGCAGCTAATGTAGCTTCTTTGAATATTGCAGACTGGGTATATAGACGAAATGAACCTTTGATGGCCGACCGAAGAATTCAAGGTAATTTAGCATTTAAAATTTTAAATCATAATACTGGTGGTCTTCCAATTATGCAGTGGGTAAGAAGAGATAGCGTTGGTGTGGGCGCGGTTGTTGAAACTGTAATTTGGCAAGGTGATATTTCCGTCGCATTACAAGGTCAAGAAATTCAAGTTAATATTCAATTTACCGACGCAGCAAGTGCCACAACTGGTTTTAAATATGTAGTAAGTGTTGTTAATTTATCAACTGGGGCTAATTTGGCAGGTATTGATGCTGTAGTGCCAGACGATTTCTATCAAATGATACAAGGTGATATGATTAACCCAATATCAGCATCGTCTATTTTATTTAGTAGAGAACAAGACCGACCGGCAACTATTATACCTTATATATATACTGCAGGTAATAATGTAATGAATAATGGTTTATGGATTAACTGTGCGTGGGACGATGATGGTGATGGTGTATCTGCTTCAGCTAACGCCGTATTACCACTATTTGTGTTTGGTAGGAGATTAGATGCAAATGAAATTGTTATTTTAGATAATACTGCACAGATGGATAGTGCAAGTGAATGGCTACTAATGCAAACTGATAGTTGGGTTGGCGAACAAGTTGGTTTTGATACAACATCTTATGGTGATGTTGCTGGTGGTGCATCTTTTTCGAATGGCGTGACGCTACAAGACCTTAAACCAGACCGTGAAGACCAAGCTACTTACTATTTAGATTGCCCATCATTACCAGTTAAAAATTATACTGGTATGAAAGATTTTGGTAGATATAATAATTATATTGGTATTATTCATCTTAAACAAAAAGCAAAAGATAGTTTATTTCCGGGCGAGAGTAGCACTGATTGTTATGTAGATTTACATAATTCTTTTCCGCTCACATTTACGAATTTAACTTTTCGTATAGTTGATTTTAACGGTCAAGAAGTTCAAGGTTTATTAGAAAATACTATTTTAAATTTACATATTCGACAAGACCCTTGGCAAAAACAAGCTGAAAGAATTGCCGATTTACTTAGACCACTTATGGTTGGTTCTCGTAAAAATAATGAAATGGTTCAACCAACCGTTAATATTACTGATAAAGGTCAATAAAAAGGTTGAGTTTCAAAAAAATATATATTCTTATATAATTAAATAGTTTCTCAATAATCAACTTTTTTATAATTTAAAATCTATATATATTATAAATGAGTTTTAACGATAATACTGATTATAAAGTAAAATACGACGCAATTAGTGAAGAATTAGAACGAGCACTTGATTTCATAAGAGAAATTCAAGGTGAGAAAAAAAAATTAAAAGAAAAAATTAAAAAACTAAAATTTCAAATATCGAATTTATGTGAGATTAGCAGATATTTATTAAGAGATAAATAATATAATACTATATTATAGATGAATGCTCCACAAACGACAATTAAGGCTATAATAGTAGAGTGTGGTAGGGAGAACTCAATTGAAGCAGAAACCTTTGGTGTAATCGATGAAAGAAGTCAAAGTAATGCTCGTTGGACTACCCAAACCGCAATAGATATAGAACCGGGCGACACAATAAATATGGAATATGCCATTATTCATCAAGTTGGTAGTGATAGTCAAACGACGATGGAAATAACTGGCGAACCAGATGAAAATACTAATTTAGTGGATAATAAATCTTTAATGGTTTTTACGCCCTATATTTGTAATAATGGCTATAATTTGAATATACAACCTTATTACGCACAAGGTGCTGGAGAAAATTGGCTTATGGATAAAACTACCCAAGCAGAGGCAATTAATGGATTTACTGGTGCGAAATGTTATAACCAGAATAGTGATGGTTATGATTATGGTGCTCCACAAGATTATGGTTGGACTGGAGGCGACCCCCAATATGGTTTTGATACTGATAGTGGGCAAAATGTAAAACCATTTTCACCTTTTGCTTCAAGATGGCTTCATCTAAGTGAGAGTTGTGATAGTAAAAAATATGTTAAATTAAGAACTGATTATGAAGGCCCATTTAGGGCACAAAAAACTTATTATAATTACCCATTAGATAGTGAAATAAGAAATTTTAAAAGTTTTTACACACAAGGCCTACCAAAAAGCGACCCTAATAATGAATGGGAATTTTTAGAGGAAAGATACGAAATACCTATAGAAATTACTGCGCCTAATTATGAAACACCAGATACAATTTGTAATTATATTAACACACAATTTCATAGAACCGAACCACAAACCGAACCAACTGATAGAACATTACAATCATTTGATTTTCAAAGAACTGGTAATGAAAATATTTTTCAATTAAATGGCCCATTATTTCGAACCTATAATGCCAATGGTGAAAATGCGCCAAATGTTAGTAGTAGTGTTAATCAACACGACAACCCATTTTGGGGACAAATTGCTGTTAAGGATTTAGGTCAATGGTATGGTGTGCATTATTTTATGAGAATGCCCCACGCATTACAATATGGTAATACTGGTGGTGGGCAAATGAAATACCCTTGCTACTGGTGGGGTCAAACAGTTTCAAATTATATAGAACAAGGTAGCGACCAATACCCAAATTTTTTAGATGGCCCAGTAGAAATGTGCCCTCATAAATTTTCAATAGTAAATAGTGTAGCCATTACAAATCAAGTTGCTGCGGTTTCTATTCACAACGCTGGCACGGGTTATAATGTAGGTGATATATTAACTCTTGAAGAAGTTGGAGGGCAAACTATTAATTGTAAAGTTAAAGTATTAACTATTGGTGGTGCGCCAAGTGGAGGTGTCGCAAGTGTTGAAATTCTTTTTCAAGGTGAAGGTTATACTACTGGTAATAAAAATACTACTGGTGGAACTGGTAGTGGTTGTGTAATAAATGTTAGTAATGTTTCGAGTGGTGGTAGAACATATTATTGGAGATATTATGCTACATTGCCAGTAAATCATATTGTGCCAACAAATATAGATTACACCGAAGAAAATATTAAATGGATTGCTAAAGTATTTGATAAAACTGAGAAATATGGTGGTAGTTATGAAGTAGAACCAGATATAGATAATGATTTTAATAATTGGTATGTTGATTTGGATATTGGTCGATGTGCTGATGCAAATAATGGACTTAACGACCAACCAGACCCAAGCGGCCCAATACACGATATAAATTCTTGGACGCCACCATATAATACCGCATTACAATTAGTAAATACCGACCACAACTGGGATATGCACGGGTCTGCTTTATGCCCTAACTGGTTAGATGATATGATTTCAACTGCAAAGGCGGCAGGCGAATATTTTAGATTTAATTATAAACAAAATTTTAAACAAGGAAATGTGTGCCCACCTGGCACGGATATAGTTGGCCCTGCTAGAAAAGTAAGTAATAGTGATAGAACTGAACCTAATGATGGTGGTTGGGCAAATAGTGTATGGCAAAACCCAGCAGTTGATAGAAATGTTTTTCGAGTAAAAAGATATTTTGAAGAAAATTACCAAAATAATATATTATTTCAAAATTACCCTAAAGATGGTAGTGCGAATAATTACCCAAGAGTGATTGGTGATGCGCGTTTAGAACAAGTAAGAATTGCTGGAACTTCATTTGCTTATGATGATAGTTTAAGTAGAAAATATAATGTTGGAGTAGTGCCAATCGAATGCACTACCCTACACGGAGGAGGAACTACCCAATTGTGCTGTGGTTTTGTAATACAAACAAAAACTGCTGAGAGAGTAAGTGAGAATTTAATAACTGGTTGGGAAATTGGTTCTGGTAAGCCAACACAAGCACCTTTAAATCAAGCTTATTGTGGATTTTCACCGAGTTCTATGGATAACCCATATGGAACACTTTTAAATAGACAAATGACTAATTATTTAGATAAAGGTGCTGCTACTGGAGGTGATTTACCAGACGGCCCGGGCGATATGAAGTATTGGATTAATGGTGTTAATTTAGGAGCAAATAATTTAACATTACAATTTAATTCGGCATTATCTCGTTGTGAATTTACGAATTTACATATACAAAGACAATTAGGAGCAAACGAGGTAATATATAGTGATGCAGACAATTCAATCGTCGTTGGAAATGATATTGGCACACAAATCACTAAATTTAATGATTTATCACAACCTTACGGTAAATTTAATTCTTGGTATTTAATACAACCAACACCCAGTAGTGCCCCTAAATGGAAATGGGTAGATGTAAATGATGGAGTGCAAGATGCTCATACTGGTTTATTTCTAATGGATATTTATTTACAAAGTGATACTACACTAATCACTGCTTCTACGGATACGAACGCAGTATTGGCAACAAAAGAAAATTTCTATAATACTTTATTGTATAAATTGGGTTTTCGTTTTAATGATTTATTTGTAAAATTTGGACTTCAAAGTAATCGACACAACCCTGGCTATGAAAAAGATATGACTTTAAGGGGAATATATAAAAGTGTAAAACCTTTAACAACGAATAGTGATACTGGTATTTCTGCTGCTTTAGATTGCTCCTTACAAGACAGCACTGCGTCAAGTGATGCTGCGGGCCAAGGACAACCAGACTATACATTAGGATATTGTGGTTTTCAACAATTTAATGTGGCAGCACCAACATCTACTGCTATTACTGCTTCAAATCTACCTACCAGATTAGATAGTAGTTTTTATCAAGTATATACTGATTTCTGCAACCCAGATTATAAACAAGCTAGATTAGATTTGGCTTGTGTTGGTATAATTGCTAGAAATTATGCTACTGGTGATTTTTTATATGGGTTTAATACCACATATACAATACCTATTACTGCCCCAAGACATATAAGTAAAATTACTACCGAAATCAGAAGCCCAAATGGTAATTTGGCACCTATTAATGCTAAGAGCACGGTGTTATACAAAGTAAGTAAATCATATACTCAACCTACTGCTGAGGCAATATTAAACCCAGAACCAGATGAAGAAGAAGAAATGCTTAAATTAATGAAAAAAAATAATGAAATCGAAGAAGGTGAAAATGATAGATTAGATGATTTAATTAAAGGTGAAGACCCAGTTGCAAGTGGTGTAGATGTGCCATTTACTTTTTCACAAACTGCCGCTTTTGAAACTTTTGGTGATACACATTTACCAACTGAGGCTGTAGGCTTACAACAACTCGTTATAGATGGTATGGTTAAAAAATTTATTATGGTCGTGGCACAACAATACCCAATTGATATGCGACAAATACAAGCTGGTCGAGGTGTTAGACAAGCTGGAAAATATTATTTCGACAGCCCAGATATTATAAGATATTTAAGTGATGCTATAGTATCTGCTATACCAAAAATAAATAGAGAAGTTAGAAAATATGAAGATGATATTTTAAAGGCAAAAACATCATCTGCTAGAAGAGCATTATTAAAAGAATTAACACAAACTATGGGAGCACCTTATATAACTGGTGCTGGTAAAACATTAATAGGTAGAAAAGAAATGAGAGATGGCCCACATTTTGATACTTGGGCATCTGTGCCCGAGAGAGAAAGACAAAGTTATTTAGGAAGACAAACTGATTTTTATTTAGAATTATCACAAGTTTTAACTGAAACACTTTATTCAGTAATACAAAGTGGAGCAAGAGGTGAATTTGAGAATAGAGGGGATTTATTACGCTCAATTAATCAAGTGTTAATTGGTGGTGTGCACGATGGTGAAGTATCATTTTTTATGAAACCACAAGGAGAAGAACCAGTTAATATAACAGCTGAATTAGCAACTGAAAGTCCATCATTTATGAATGCTTTTTCTGGTGATGACCCACAAGAAGTTCAAGGTTTAATTAAACAAATTCAATCAAGACAAGTTCGTGGGGCAAAACCATATAAAGGTGTAGATTGGATAGGCGGTGATATAACACCATCACAAAGAACTATATTACAAAGAGCATTAAGAGGAGATAGAGGTGAGGCGGCAAGGGAAGCGGCAATACAATCATTAAGTCGATATTCACGAGAAAGTGAAAGAATAGAAGAAGTGAAAGCAGAGATAGAACGAAATATGAATAGAATAGATGCGACAAGAGATGCGCCAAGAGGTAGAGAATTATTTGATTTAGAAAAACGAATAAACCAATTACATAAAATATTAAAAGATTTATATAGAAGTAGAAGTGAAGAAATGAGTATTGTTGCACGACAAATAACTAACCCAGCAGCGGCAGCAGCACCACCACATCTTCGAAGAATGGGAGAGGAGATGACTGAAGAACAAGCACGGTTAATTGTAAGTCATCGTCGTAGAGAAAGAGAAAGACAAGAAAGAGCGGCAGTAGGTGGTGGAGGTAGTGATGTAAGAGAAAGAAGGGAAAGAAGACAAAGACAAGAAAGAGAAGAAACACCACAAACAACCACGACTGAAAGTCAGTTTGTATCGACACCGACTGAAAGTTAGTATTAAATATAGAAACTTTATATTATTAAAAGGTTGATTACTGAGAAAGTATTTAATTATATAAGAATATATATTTTCTTGAAACTCAACCTTTTTGAAATTAAGATATTTGTCTTAAACTACTTAAGATTATAACACATATTAATTATAAAACAATATAGTATTTATAATGAATAAATGTTTAAAAGATATAAAGTGTATGAGAGAGTATTATTTGAAATTAATGAACGAAAAAGATTGGTTTTATAAATGTATGGAAGAAGAATGGAATGATACATACCCAAATAAAGTATTCGACCCAGAATTTCTAAGTTATTGGACGAGAGGTAGAATGGGTGAAAGACAAGGTGCTGGGATTATGAGTAGGGGGTGGGAATTTAACACTCGACGACATTTTATGAAAGTTTGTAGAGGTGAAAAAGAACCAAATAAAACTGAAGAAGACCACGAAACTTGGTTTAGAAATAATTATGGTGATTGGTTAAATAATATTTAAACTCTACTTGTATCATCGGTAATATATATTTCAAATTCTTTTGTATTAATATTTCTATCACAATGAGGACTACGATATTCTACACGATTTGATAAGTCTTTATTAGAACCGTGTTTATGTATTTTATTACAGAGAGGACAAGTGAAAAAAAAATGAATTTTATTTATTTTATTCGAAATTACTTTAATTTTATTATTATTCATATAATAATAAAAATATTAAATCTTTAAGTATTTTAAGATATGTATCTTATTCTACTAATAATTTTATAATATTTTTTAATTTAATTATTTCTTGTTTTAAGTCCAATATTTGTTTATCTTTATCATCAATAGTATGGTTGGTATTGGTATCATCAACAACCATAACAACTTCATTAACAACTTCGTTAGTTTGATTTTGTATAATATCTTCCCCTTCGGTGGGTATAACTTCACTATCCAAAACCACATTTATAGTAGGGGTAGAAGTTTCTATTGGTTCTAATTTCATATTATAATCATATTCTTCAAAAATTGGTTCTCCAATTTCATCTAAATGTTGGTAAAATTCTTGTTTTGGTTTAAATTGTAAATGACTAAAATGTTTTCTATAATCGATAAAATGATGGTATGGTTTTTGAAATCTATTAGATTTAAAAACTATGTATGGGTGTTGTGATTTTAATGATAAAAATTTTCTTTTTAATCCATCAATTTCACTTGAATATATTGTAGTAGTATTCCCACCTTTCATCGACATAGTTCCTTTTTTATCACACAAGAATTGATTAAATAAAATAGTTGGGTATCCATCTTTTAAAACTCTTAATGATAAATCGGTATCTTCATTATAACAACCTCTCCATCTATGAGGGCAATCATTTTTAATTAGAATACAACTATAACATCGACTATTTCTTATAATTGGTGGTCTTTTCATATCGATTTCTGGGCAGAATTGTTGATATTGAATACCACTAAGATAAACATTATCAAATCTCGCAGTATAATCTTCAACAATTTTAAAACAAACACCACTTCTCATTCTAAATTTTGTATTATCATTCCATCTACGAAAATCTGCGATATTATCATCTAATATCCAGTGTTTCTCAAAACCATTTTCTATCGAATTATCCCAAGAAAATAATCTTGCTGGTATAGATGCGCCACATTTAGTATAAGGTTCAACATCATTACTTTCACTTTTCATATCCATATATTCTTGAGGTAGTTTTAACAATTTATCTTCTTCCATACCATATTTAACATACATATGGTATTCATCTGGTTCAACAACCATTTTAAAAGGCACACCCATTTTATCAAGACAATCCGCAGTTAATCTTTTCTTCCATCTACCTTTAGATATAATATATATTGGGTATTGTGGGTTTTGGGGTGTAGTAGTTATCCATTCCATATTTTCTGGTTTATCCCATCTTTTTGGCCACCATACGCTTGGGTTTCTCGCCTTACCTTTGGCGATTTTTTTACCCAATATTCTACCAAGTTCTTGTTTATCTTCTTCACTACCACAAATCGCCATAAACTTACCATATTTAATTAAATCTGGGTTATTGGTAAATGAAGGCATACCTCCATAATGTAGATATTTAAATCTATTTGGGTTTGTTTTTTGATACGACACTTCACATTTACCACAATCGAGTAAAGTGAATATTTCATCTAATTTATCTTTGGGGCATCTAATAAAGACCTTGACCCATCTTTCTTGATTTTGAGAAATTTTATTGAAATGAATTTCGTATTTTTTTAATTGTATAAATTCCATATTATTATTAATCATTTTATTCTATAATAATATATAGTGGCGAACCTTTAAGTATTAATATGTGTATCTTAAAAAGTGGCACACTCTTAGTGGCACACTCTGTTTGTAAAAAAAAAGGTTGAGATTTTTAAATCTATATATTATTAATAATATTGACTATATTTAATATTCACAACCTTTTTCTAATATGATTACCAATATCCTCTATGATGTAGTGGTATATAAAGTAGTAAAAGATGTAATTAAAAAACAACTTCGTAAGGTAAAAAAACATATAATCTTTTTATATAATAGATTATATACAAAAAAAAAATTTGTTAGAATATAAAAATCCTCTGTATAATCCTCTGTATAATCCTCTGTATAATCC
>Ga0114906_1002025_pt1 | contig 10369 bp, 3 predicted proteins | sample MalvirDeepMed_M9_FD_89687 | JGI IMG/M metagenome (GOLD analysis project Ga0114906, IMG submission 89687) | Marine viral communities from the Global Malaspina Expedition - Malaspina viral metaG DeepMed_M9 | ecosystem: Environmental > Aquatic > Marine > Oceanic | place: Mediterranean Sea... | reverse complement strand
TACTATGTCAGCAGACGCTACAGATACTGCTACTGTTTTAGGAACTTTTTCTGATACTACTTGGCGCGACGGAAGTAGCATAGTTACTGGCAGCATGATAAGAATAGACTATCAAAACTATAATGTAATTACTATAAGTGGTCATACCGAGATGTCTGTAGATAGACCTCCGGGTTTGTTGGACTCGGGGAGCGTATTTGACTCACCAACGGGGCCATTAACGTCGGGCGGCAGTGTGGTTATATATAATGTTGATACAGATTTGGCTAAGAGTTTTGCTAGTGGAGCTCATCTTACGGCCAAAACATTAGTATATCCTGAATTAGATATTACTATGAACATTTCTAAATTATCTCCTAGCCCTGCTATTAATCCCGCTGCTTTAACGAAATATGTAGGTGTACAAGGTAGGCAGTATTATCAAGGGGGGCGTCATAGTGAAGGTTTTCCCGACGTTACTTGGCAGCCGCAGGCGGGGTATGCCGATATACCGTTGGCAACCTCTGCTGAGTGGAGTGATGGTGGGCCTTTAACTAGTTTATTAAGGAGTGTGGTTGTTACATTTTCTTCATATAAGCCTGATAAATTTAATACTTTAGATGAGTTTATAGACTATGGTATGAATCGGTATTATATAGAGGCAGTTAGAGAGAAGGATGAGGTGGATGTACAGAATAAAACTCAATTATGTGGTATAGTCTTTCAAAGGGATTATGGTAATGCCGAAGATAAGATTGAAAATCCTACAGTTGGACTTGGCACAGGGCAAGATACTAATTTAGGAGATATATATGCTTACGCTCTTCCAGTAACTAAATGGATAGCTCCTCTGGCAACCAGCAAAACAGCGGGCGCTGATATGAATACTAGCACTTATAAAAATTATGGTCTTCAAGCTAACGCGGGAATGGCTCTTATAGATAATTCTGCTACTTCTAGTATTGAACAGGCTACGAGAACAACTGTGGGTATTAAAAATATAGTTGTTCAACCTAAGTATGATTGTAAATATTGGAATCCGCGTGAGATAGGCACTTGCTCTTTAATTGATGATGATAATGACAACCCTGATATGAGGAATTGTGAAAATTTATACTCTGCTGAGCTAACTACTGTAGGTTGGGATAGCGGCCCTTACACATGGGCCAATGCGGTGGCGGGCTCCCCCGGCACATACGAATTTTTGTCTGGTTCTAAGGTGGTTATTATGAGAGACTTCGATGCACCCTCCAGCGGTACCCCGGCAGCGGATGGCGACCAGTGGGCTTCTCCTTTCATAGTATCCGGCGCAGGAAGCGGAATTATTGCGACAGCGAGCGGGTGCCGCTTGCCGTCTGGTACGACTATAGAGAGTTTAAGTTTTACGGCAGAAGTAATGTGTACTGATACTGAGGCAACAGTCACGCATGTAGATAACCCATACTCAGTAAGTGACGGAACCGCTTTTATACATGCTCAAGATTTGTTTGGGAGCACATCCTACAACTGGGGCCTTCAAGTAACTAATACGGACGGCACTGCCCTGTCCGGCGGCGCTACCGTTATTGATTCTATAACAAATGGAAATACCTTTGAATTAGACACCAATTGGACTGGTAGTACTGGCGCTGTTACTCTTAGATTTACGTATCCAGACCCCGGTACTGTTCCCGGTATCCAAGCTTTTGAGCTAAATCAACCTTGGTTGGGGACTGGACAAACAGCGGAGGAGGAGCCAGACGAAGTGGAGACCTCTAAAGTATATCTTACTGGAAAGTGGACTCCCAGTGGTAACACAAACATAAATGGTGCTTTGGAACCTCATTGGGTTAAGATACCGATGGATGAGTTTTTTACGATGAAATTCGTATTTGACCGTAGTGCTGCGTTTGGCGAAACTTCGCTCGGAAGTACTTATTCTTATCAGGATGCTTTAACAGGCCTTCCTACTGACTATTTACTTAACCTCAGTGGGGGTACAAAACCTTTTGGAGTTCCTATCAGGTGTTATTTTGAGGGTGCTACGACAGGAAGTACTCAGTTAGGGAGTCCCATTCAACAAGTAGAAGATAAAGGTCCTTCCGGTAGTAATATAGAGAATTTGCCTTATATTAACTTACCGATGATGTTTGCTAATAGATTTACTACAAGCCAAGATTTTGACTCCCATACTGATAATACTGAGGGTATGCCTGAAAGTTGGCCGCGCCATATGACTATATGGGTGAATAATTATAGGTATACTAGTTATGATGAAGGAAGTACGGTTAGAGCCACTTCTCTATTTAGAGGAGCTCAATTAAGTGGTACTGAAGCTGATTGGGGTGATGACCACTTGTGGGAATCTGCAGCTAGACAGGGCGCTGACAGTATAATGTTTGGAAATGCTGACCCTGATGCGGCGGCTTCAACAGGAGAAACCACGGAATATTATCTAAACCCTGAGGAGGAAGTTTTTATAGACAGCGTTGAACTGAAATATTTTAATACTCCTTCCCTCAATCATAGTATTCAGGCAGGGGACATGCAAAAATTTATTAATTTACAAAATAGTGAAATTTTAACTCCTGCTACCACACATACTAGCAATACTACGTCGCATGGAGGATTAAAGGCCCCCGCTGACACCTCTACTAATGTACCTGATGTAGGTATAACTACTTTAAAGGCGATGAAGGGCTTTAATCACACAGGTAGATGGACCCCTCGAAATCCCGGTCTTAATTTATCCATAGGTTTTAAGGACGACCCATCTAAGGCTTTCCCTCTCAGTGGTGCTGCTGCGTCGTATGGTTTATATAGTGATGGAGGGCAAGTTAATGATATTTATTTACTAATGAATAATTTCTCTACTTCTCAATTTGGGAAAATAGATTATTTAGCTCCTAGTATAGCATGGAGGCCTGTAGCAGGAGGTTATAGTACTGCTACTGTGGGAGGCACAGGAAGTAATTTTTCTAATATTTTAGGTACCACCGTAGCAGGTAAATCGTGGGCGTCAGGAACAACTATAGGAGGTGGTGAGGATGCTGATGATAATAGAGCTGCGTGGGCAGGCCAAGGTTATACTTATTCTTCTGATAGAGCAGGATTTTCTTATTATGGTGTAGATGCTGCTTCTGGGTCTGTTTATGATACTAAGTTATCTTTTGGAAGTGGTAGTAATACCTATTATTCGTGTGACGGGTTAACCCAAAAGGGTTTTATACGTATGAGCCAAGATTTGACTACTCAAACTTCCCCAGCGGTTACGGCTCTTGATAGATGGCAGAAAGCCCCAAATTCTTTAGTGGCCGCTAAGATTATGGGTGTTCAAGGCTCACACCAGATGGGCCAAGGAGAGGATGAGGTTATTAATAGTTCTAATTTGATTAGAGTTGACAACCCGGATATGTTTGCTGAAGGACTTGATGATACATATCTGATATACAGACAATGGCGGAAAGGTAAAAAATATACCGGTGGCGGTGGTTTGGCGACAGGAGCTAATCAAAAATACCAGCTAGGCTATGATAGAATTGTTAAATTAGCTACGCGGAGTGAGACCGCTCTTCCAGATGATGTAGTTGAATTAGTAGTATATGAAAATAACTACGACCCTTTAACAGGGTTGGGGACTGAAGTTATAGATGGAGTAAGGTATGCTGATGATTCATTTACTGAACTATGTGTGGCTGATAATTTATCTGAACTTTGGATTTCTCCTTTAAGATATTGGGTTAATATGTCTTTCCTTAGCAACAATTTAAATTATAGAAGGGCTTATGAATCTATTAATGCTATTAATAAAAGACCAAATAGTGTTCCGGGTGATTGGACTAGCACAGGTCCTTTGGGTTCTACATATAATGAAGTGTTATATTCTTATGCTAGTGGGGCGACCGCGTCCAAGGGACTTTCTGGTATAATAGAAAAACCATGGGTTTTAGGAGATGGTGAAAATAGCACACTAGTCTTAACTACTGACTATGGTTATGGGGCGTTTGATGATGAAAAACAAACAGGAGGACAATTAGGGGAATCAAACGCAATTCTTAATCAATACTTGGAAATGGATATATCTGGAATTGTAACCGAAGGTTCTGCAGGTGGTTCTACCCAAGGGGGTGTAGCTACTAATCAAGGCCTTAATCTATTAGTTGAACTATCTGACCAAAGTACCTCTAAAACCATCACGCTGGTAGGAGATGACGACACGGCTTTATCTGAACTATATAAACCTACCTTGATTTGGGAGTTCTATGACACGTTGCCTGCTGTTGGTAATTTGGTTGCGAGTTCTGCTTTTAATGCGTTAGAGGAAGACACAAATCTTTATGAACTTACGCACGAAGACTTGAATTCTGTTGTCTTTACTTGGAAGGAAGAAGCAGACGATATATGGTACAGAACATTAATGATAGACTCAGAGGATATAGCCGATAAATACCATAAATGTAGTTTTCACCTACCTTTGAATGAATTTGCTGCCGACCCTCCTCAAGGTAATACTCCTCAAACGCCTGCCTATAAATTTTATGATTATACTTCAGGCAGCCAGAATTTACCGGGAACGGGGGGTGCTCTTTATACGGGAGCCGTCTATTATACGACAGCTAGTAGCGAACTTAATGCTTCAATTGAAGGGTTATCTGGTTGGGCATTTACCGGAAGCTCTACTGGTGATGGAACTTATCCCAATCTAGGAGAAAGCTTTCCACGTATAGAATATAGTGCTACTAAGGTTGCAAATAAAAGCACATTTATGAAGGACCTTACTGAATATACCTTTATAGTTCATGCTATACCTGCTACTTCTCCTTGGGATAGTACTGGAGCAGATAGCTATATTTATTCTCAAGGAACTACAGATGGAGCTGGAAATGATGGTTTTTCTGTTAGATTAGATTCTAATAAAAGAGTGGTAGCTCGACATGATGCTATAACATTACAAGGCACTTCTATACAAGTATGCGATGGTGAGACTCCCTTAAATGTCATAGTATGCTACTTATCTGGAGCTAGTGAGGGAGGCCGTCATCCATTAGAACTATACGTAAATGGGGTATTGGAAGATTATGATACTACTGCAGATACAGCTCCTATTTCTACAACTGACAATACTTTTATTGGCGCAACCGCTCTTACGGCTCCAGCGTCCGGCACAGCTACTATTCGGTTTGTTTATGAGGAAGAACCTGCTATTGGCGCTACTATTACGATTATAGACTACGCTGGCACATCCGTAACGTATACGGCCGCCGCCGCTACCGATACGGCTGCAAATGAGTTTAAAACCGGCGACGGCGGGTGGCAGGCTGCCGCAGATGGGTTGGAAGACTGTATTGATGCTGCTGAGGGTCATAATGGTACTATTGTCACTTCAGTTACCGCTCCTTATTATACAGTAAATATGACTCAAAATGTTGGAGGTATCTATGGCAATACCCCCATAACTACATCAGGAACGCTCAGTGGAACTGTCATAGTCGATTTTGAAACTAATGATACAGGAACAAGCCCAGACTATTATTGGGATGGATTGATAGAAGAGGTACTTATTTATGATAAGCGATGGGACATTCTCACTAAGCCCGGTGAATATTTCTTTTCAGGAAGGCTGGATGAGAAGACCGCTTATACTAGCGGCGGAAATAGAAAACCCCATAGTGCTAAATTGTTTGTGTATGACTATCATAATATTAGAGGCAGGGCTGCAGACGAAGTAGCAGCAACTAATCTTACGGATTGGGCGGTGACTACTATATGAGCGGGCTTACGTGGGCAGTTAGTGGTGTCACTACGGTAGAAGAAAATGCTTTTACAGAAGTGACGGGTACATTTGTATTTACTGATGATGATGTAAGAGCTTTTTATGTAGATTGGGACGATGGCCCTTCTAATAAAAAAACAGAAGCTAATTATCAATGGGTGCAAAGCACGGAAACGAAGTCTTCTTATGACACCACCCATCTTTACACTACTACTGGTACTTTTAACCCAGTTATCCAAACCCTGAATTCATCTGGATTTTTCTCTAAATATGTTACATCTGGCACAGCTGGTCTGTTAGGTGTAAATACTGAAGTATCTCCTTCTATCGGAGATACCGGTATAACTAAAATTGATATAAAAGATGGCGTCGCTACAGGTATAATGCGTGTTGAAAATAAAACTGTTAAGTCTGGTATAGATAATTCTATTTTTAATAAAGAAGGAGGGAAGACTCTATATCTTATGATTCCACCTTTATGCACTCGCGCGGAATTAACCATAATTGATAGTATTACTATAGAAGTAGAAGCGATGGTTGAATTTTCTCTTGTTTCGACTGGTGCTAATACTGATAAGGCTGGTGCAGCTAGGAGTATTCAAACTTTAACTGCTACATTAGCAGATTTAGATACGGAAGCTACAAGCCGTGGCCTAATAGAAATTCCTATTACCGGAGGAACTGTTGTGGAAGTTCTAAAAATGACATACAAGAACCCTAAATATGTAGTAGACCCTCTCGATTATGATTCTAATGATGCATATAAAAATCTAAAAATATTTTTGGTGGTGGCAGGAAGTGATGCGTTGTTTTATCCTATAGCATATGTTTCTGCGGGAGCTCCTATTAAGAAAGCTCATGATTCGTTAAGAAATATAACTATGGATTTTTCACAAAGTAGGGCTAAGGCTTCTAATGTTTCTCTTTCCTCTTACCGATATGATGATGGGAAGATGTGGCTCAACCCCGTTGAGCAATGGGTAGTTTCAGGAGCCACCATTACTACACTTTCTAGTGGGTATTTTGGAGACCAAACTGAACAGACCTCTGAATTAAAAAATATAGCATATACTTATATGAATGTTCGACCAGATGGTCTTAGTGGGCATTCCGGCAACTCTTTGTATGTTGCGTTTACAGATAATGTTTCTGGTAATTGGGATAGGGATAATTCTACTAATGACCAGCGAGTTAGGGTAGACCAGTTTATTGTAGATGAGTTTGGTAGATTTACAGACCAATACCATATGGTTAGAATGTCTGCCGACCCTAGTACTACGGACAAAGATGATGATAGTAACGTTAGTCCTATATATGCAAATCAGCCCTATGTATTGAGGGTAACTCCAGTAGGAACTAATTGGAGAAATCTAGAGTCCGGTAATAAAGGAGGTATGACTAAAATTGACCCAGATTTTTCCTACGGTTTCCTGACAGCATCAGGTCAAAATTCAAGGAATTATTCTCTTAGTGGGGCTTCTAATAGTTCAACGTCGCAGGTATTATTAAGCGGAATGAATCGGGGAAGCAGTAATACTAGTGTTGGGGGAGATGATTTTGATAATACTTGGAAGAACATTGCTGGGTATGTTTTTGAGGATGGAGATATTAAGGAATATCTAATTCTATTATTTTCCTCTAAGACTAACAAACTTTTCTTTAATATGAGTAATTATGCTAATCAATTAATGGATATGAATTTAGCTGGGTCAAGTCATACCTATCCATGGAGCATAGCTGATATATCTTATTTAGCTATAGATAATTCGGGTGCTACTTCAGGGGTGCGCCAACACGCACACTGGAAACCATTAGAATTTGATGATACTACTAAAGTATCTATGGAATATAGAGATACTTCTAATGATAAATATGTAGAGCAAAGTAATGCTTTAAGTCAGAGCGGGTATATAACTTATTCTATGCCTTCAGATTGGAGCGCTGCAAGTTTAACTAATCTGTGTGGTGGAGAGTATAATGTAACTAGTGGTTTTACTGCACAGGACACTGATATTGTAATCACAGTCCCAGCTGGTGATACTACTGACCTTACTAACTCCGATTTCGGAGGAGTACTTAAGTGTACGGGTATGACGGGCGATGATGTTACGGGTGGAGTGATAGATGAAGCTGCTCTAGGTACCGCTGACGATATAGGAGCTTTTAAATATATAGCTTTTATAGCCGATGATTACACAGGCGGGGGTAGTGTAAATCAGAAGCCTCTGTGGGTAGCTAGCGGAGCAGCTAATGGCGTTAATGACGATAGAGATGAATTATACCTTACTTATGGCTATTCTACTGATAGAACTGGCGAGGATTATGAACCTGATAGATTTGCGACTGGGGGAGACTTGGCTGGTGAAGACCTTGTACTAACTATTAGGCGCGTTAATATTTATGATGTTATTACTGGATTTAGTAGAGTCGAATGCCCATATCTTCTGGCCACACCACCCCCAGATGATGAACTATTACCCGTAGATGCTCAAGGAGGTGCTTGGGGAGATGCCTTTCCCTGCCGATATATGTTTAACCATGACGCATCTAATATCACTAGCTTTACTACTGCTTGGAAAACTACCGATTTTTATGCTTTAAAAATTACGCTTGGTGGGGCTGCTGGTGGCACGGTTACTACTGCTAATAGAGCAAACTTAGGTCCCGCCGATATTAGCGATACTCGTTTATATCCGAATTTATGGAATATTTTCGATGCTACTCAAGCATCCGAGGTTATTATTAAACAAATAGATGATTCGGGCTACAACCTTAACGCTCTTCCTGTGACTAGTGATATATCAGTATCTCGTGGTGGAACCTATTATTCGGCCATAACACGCAAAGGTAAGGTTTTTATAGCTAGGACAGGAGATAAGATTGAAAATATTTCTTTTAGTAGTGTGGCGCTGGGAGATGGTACATTTGATGATTATAGCACTGATTCTTCTATGTATGGGCAATTGAGGAAAGTTAGAAATCTACATGCTAGGACATGCAGAGTTTACTGGGATGAGCCACAGAAGGATGGCACCTTTGTTCGTTACTGGGGCGTTGTTACTCAAGTGGAGGAAACTCATGGGACTGGAGGGCCGCGCTCCATTATTAACTATAATTTTAATGTTATGATAGAAGAAATTGCTTTGATAGCTGTTGGTGGTACTTTAATGACTGATGTATTTCCACTTGGAGGAGTGAGTGATGGTCTCGATTTCAGCTAAGGTATTTATTGAAGGAAAAGAAGTAGACTATATTGATGGTAGCTATAAAAATTCTGGAGACATGACGGCTGCCGAACTTACTTTTAAACTTCCTCTTACTTATGGTGGTATGAAAAAACTTTGGAATAAAGAAGTAACTTTCTTTCTTAATGAATTTGATACTGTTCCTATGTTTCGTGGGTGGATAAGAAGAACTAATGAAAGTTTTAATGATATAGAAATTATGGCGCAGGATGGTTTTGGCTACATGCGTAAATCGGGAGATACTGAAATAGCTAAACTTGCTCTTACCGAAGAATCTAATTTAGATGGGCTCACTGTAGCTGGCGCTGTCATAAAAGCTCTAACATTATCTAAACTGGATGGGAAGATTAAGACTACTCTTATCAAAGATACTACCCCCCGCATGGCCACTATTAACCAACCTATACGAGGTATTAAGTCGGTGCTTGATGTATTTAAGGAATTACTTGATAAAGCAGTAGATAAATCAGGCTCATTACCGAGACCTAATATAGCTCGCTTAATAGATGATGGTTCATATAGTCAAATATTAATAGAGCTTGAAAGCTTATTAGATGATACTGCTATTATAAAGCATGTTTTTACAGAGTATGATAATATTACTAAATTAAACATTATAAATAAAAAAGTTCCTACCGTTATTATTGTAGAGGGTAGAGATGGGGTTAAGGGCACTTTTACTCATGATAGTGCTATGGCTGCTTTAGATAGAACTTATTTGGAGATTCAAAACAATGATTTACTTTCTCCTGCAGCCTGTAAAGAATTTGGCGCTATAATATTTGAGGTTAATCTCAGGAATCAGTTCGAATATACCATAGATACCTTTGAAGGAGCTTACCTTTATGAAAACGATGTTATCAGGATAGAGACTGATGATAAGGAGTTTGCTGGAAATTATAGAGTGATTGGTAAAGATATAAAATTTGCTCCTTCTGGCTTCTCTTTATCTTTGTCTATTAATAGAAAGCCACCCACTCTCTCTGAGTATATCAGTAGTAGAGATAACTAGTTGCGAGGATATCCAGAGTCCCAAATTTGTGGACTGCCTGAACCAGATACATTATTAATTCGATTAACGCCCCAATAATTACCATAGATAGCACCGCCTCCAGAAGATTCTCCGTTGGCTGGATTCATAGTTCTAGCTGAAATAGACCCGCTGGGCATCCACCCTTGAAGGTCATCTCGGTCTTCTATTGCTCCTAGAAAATGAACTCCGTCCATTCTACCCTCTGGTAGTATACCGGCGTCTCGGCCCATCTTGCGGCCATATCCAGTTATATCTGTTTCAAATGTCATATCTAACTCGTTTCATAAATAAAGTAGTAGCGCCATGAAGAAGAGCCTTCCTTTATTATACCTACTGTGGGAGGGTAAGCAGCTGCGGTAG
>Ga0114906_1002022_pt1 | contig 10374 bp, 16 predicted proteins | sample MalvirDeepMed_M9_FD_89687 | JGI IMG/M metagenome (GOLD analysis project Ga0114906, IMG submission 89687) | Marine viral communities from the Global Malaspina Expedition - Malaspina viral metaG DeepMed_M9 | ecosystem: Environmental > Aquatic > Marine > Oceanic | place: Mediterranean Sea... | reverse complement strand
GTATTATTTACTATTTCACTATTAGTTCCATTGTGAAAAAAACCTAAATCAAAACCACTTCCTAAATAAAAAGTTGTATTGTCTGCAAGTTGTAATCTGTCTGCGCTTTCATCCCAGTGTAAAAACCTACCTGATGTAGCACCGCGAAATATTACATCGTGACCAGTGCCATCTACACCTATGGTAAGAGTGCCATCTAATTGAGTAGTACCATTAACGTCTAAATCGTCTGTTACTTCTAATTTGGCTCCTAAATACTTAGTTCCCATACTATTATTTTATTAGTCTATTTTAGTAACTAATACTCTTATGTCATTGCTTGCTGGTGCACTTGCAAAAGTTATTGTTACCCTATCTACAGTTGTTCTTACAACATCTGCTATTACTGTGTCGTAACTACTTACATCGTATAATTGAACTACCACATCTCTTGTGTTTAAATTATGGTCTACTGCTATACCAGTTGCACTACCATCACCTATAGATGCTGCAAAACTTCTTGCAGCTAAACCAGCAGCTGTTACAGCTCTTGCTGTATCTGTACCTGCTAATGCTTCTGCTGTTGTTGCTAACTCTACAGCACCTTTTGTATCATCTGCAGCATCAGGAACCGTGAATGTTAAATCATATGGGTCGCCATCACTACCTGTTGAAGTGTCTGACCAATTAATATCTATATTACCACCTTCAACAAATTTAACTTCTTTAGCATCTGTAACATTAACCTCAGTACCATCTCCATCTTCTAAAACCCAACCACTCATTGTACCACTACCTGTAGCATCAATATAAGCTTTAATAGATTGTTGTGTAGCTAATGCAGTAGCACTATCAGTAGATAAATCATCTTCATCAAGAATAGTAGTTACCCTAGCTCCAGAGCCACCCATTTGAATACCACTATCTGTAATGTCCATACGCGCAGTACCACCTGTTGTAAATGTTTGAGTATCAGTTGTAAAACCAAACTTATTGTTAGTGTCACCTTTGTGTATTATATCACTTGCAATAGTAAGAGTACTAGCCATATCAACAGCTCCATCAATATCTACAACATCTAAATTTGTAGTTCCGTCTACATCTATGTCTCCAGAAATATCTAAAGAAGATGCTGTTAATTTTGCTACTTGTAAATCTTCATAACTACTACCAAGTTTCATTTCAAACTGTGGGCCAGTTGTGCTATATGTAAATGTAGCGTCACTTCCTGAGCCACCTTCTATTGTTATACCAGAACCATCTACTACAGCTGATGTGCTATTACCGCTATCTAAAACAATATTATGGTCATTTAAATTTACTGTAGTTGAGTTTACAGTTGTTGTAGTACCTGTTACAGTTAAATTACCATTAACAGTAACTGTTGAGGTTGAACCATATCCTAAAGCAACATCTACAATATCACTTGTTTTATGACCTGTAAAAACAGCACCCGCCCTTGCATTAGTTGTAGTACCATTACTTGTTGCAATATTAATTCCCAATATACCTGCTTCATCTGTATTGTCTGCTTCGCCAATTTTAGTTTGTATTGTTGCGAAAGTTGTTATTGCTTGTGCGGCATCATCACCAGTAAATTTAATTATACCTACTTCATCACCATCTGCACCAGCAGCACCTTTATCTTTTCTAATTTCAATTACAGCACCTGCAGTATCATTTGCTGTATTTTTAATTAATATTGCTGGAGAGCTTGCTTCACCAGAATTAAACTCTACAGATTCTTGACTAATAGCCCCCAAGCTAGTTATGTTTGTTCCAGTTCTAGCGTCAACATAAGCTTTAATGTTACCTTGTGTAGCTAATTTCGTATCAGATGTACCTAAACTATCACTATTCTGTATTGTAGTTACTCTAGCACCAGAACCTATTTGAAGACCACTGTCAGATATGTTCATACGAGCTGTACCTCCAGTTTCAAATGATTGTGTGTCAGTGCCGAAAGCAACTTTATTGTTAGTATCGCCTTTATGTTGTATGTCACCAGCTATAAGTAAAGTACCAGTTACTTCTGGTGTACCTGAAAATACTGTATTACCTGAAAATGTTACAGCACCAGTTAATAAATTTGTACCAGCTATTGTTACAGCATCAGCCTCCATAGTACCGTCAAAGTCACCATCTACGGCATCTATATTACCTTTGAATACTGTTGCTGTTATAGTTCCTGTTGAAGGGTTATAGTGTGTAGTACCATCAGATTCTAAACCTAAGTTACCACCATCTAAATCACCACCTGCAACAAACACTAATGGATTATTTTCATCAGTGCTTTCATTATCTGTAATTGTAACTGTTGTTGCCACAGCTGCTGTTGTTGCATTTGTAACTGTTACTCCTGCAATAACTGTATTTAAAGCAGTACCTCCAACCGTTATAGCATCAGCCTCTAATGTGCCATCAAAATCTCCATCAACAGCATCAATGTTACCTTTAAATATTGTAGCAGATACTGTACCAGTACTTGGATTATATGTTAAATCACCATCAGCTTCTAAACCTCTATTAGCACCTCCACCACCAGCACCTTCAACAAAAGTAATTTGATTTTCTTCGTCTGTACTTTCATTATCTGTAACAAGAACATGAGCAGAATTTGTTGCGTTAGTTACTGTAACACCAGCAATAACAGTGTTCAAAGCTGTTCCATTTACTGTTATAGCGTCAGCCTCTAAAGTACCATCTACGTCTACATCTCCTGATATATCTAAACTAGTAGCTTCAATTTCTCCTGAAGCTTTCATTTTTATTACAGGAGTTTCATTGTTAGTTTTAAAATGTATTTCGTTATCTGTAGAAAATTGTATTTGATTGTGTGCGTCTCTACCTATTACAAGAGATGCATTAAGTATAGATTCAACAGCTGTTATATTATTAGTATCTGTAGTTTCTGTTACTAATTGTTCAAAAGCCGAACCATTATATACCTTTAATTGATTAGTATCTGTATCATAAAATATTCTACCTGCTGCGTTATCTGATGATGGTTCTGTAGATAAATTTTGTATTCTTGCGTTATTTATCTGATTGTGGTTTAAGTCAACATTTGCGTAATGGACCTGTTCCGCTAATATTTTTAATGCCATTTTTTTTTATTATTAATTAAAATATGCTTTGCCACTAAATGCATTCTCAAAACTTAGAGTTACTGCACTAGTAGAATTATAAGTTACACTACCTATAACAACAGTCCCTGCTGAATCAACAACTACTACTGAAGGGTATTTTTTTAAATTATGTGTTACGCTCCAAGATGTACTTGCATCATTCTGCACGTGTATAAAGTGAGCGTTTTGTTTGTAAACCTTACCTTTGTTATCAACTATAAGAGTTTGTGCTTGTACAGTATCTCCCGTAGCTATATCTTTTTTATCAAGGCCTAATAACTTTAGCCCTAGGTAGGCTTTTATTGACTTGTACATTACTCTTTTACTATTGTAAATTCAACGCCTAAAACACTACATACAACATACAAATATACTACTTTATCACCACTTCTAAAAAGGTTTTTATTTGTTTCTAAAAATGCAGATAAAGTAAAACTTGATTCTGAAGGTATTGTAGTAGACAATAATCTTGTACTATTACCTCCAGTTGTTGCTGTAATTAAGCCTGAACTTACAGTAAAAGATAAATTATTTATTGGAGTTGTACTCCAGTGTATACTAACTTTAGATTCTGTATCAGAAGCATTATAATGAGAAACTAAAATATCATTTAATTGCTCGTCTGTTTGTATTGTTGTTAAAGAATATACCGTATTAATAACTGTTGGTACAAAAAAAGTAGTAGAAGAACTATTTTCTTTTTTCTTGCTACTTACTTTTCTTCTGTTTTGTTCAAAATTATCACTAACAAATGAGGAGATTGGTGTTGTTTTAGTTCTTACTAATTCATTTAATCTCTCCTCAGGAGTATTTTTAATAATAATTTTTTTCGGCATCTAAGTCTTTGTATGTAATCGTTACTTCTTCATTGTTAATAATTGCACTAGAAATATCTTTATATATTCTCTTGTACGCGTTAGTGGACTTACCAATAAAGCCATCTTTGATGATAACATTATTTTCTTGCGTATCACCCACAAGAAGACATCCAGCAGTATGCTCGTCAGTATTACCAGTATGAATAAGAATATACTCAAAACCAGGTACATTAATGACATGAAGCATACCTTTATGTAAAGACCTAAATCTTTTTTTATACCTTTCATTAAAGCCTCCTTCAGTTCTTAGTTTAATTTTGTAAGTACCTTGCGGAACTCTAGTTTCCCCTCTAACCTTTAATGCTCTACGTTCATCTTCTAATGTATAGCATAAAAAATTTAAGCCAAATTCATCTTCTAAAAAAAGTAAGCCAGAAGTACTATCCCTCTGGCTACTGAACCTTAATACTATAAGTTTCATATATTAATCGTCAGTACTTATACCTGTATCTTGTCCGTCACAAATTAAGAACTGTACTTTTTGTGCTGCAGTTGTAGCAGCTAAATCTAAATTAGCAGAACCATCACCTGCACCATCTATGTGTACAGGAGAAAACATACATTCATTAGGTTTTAAATTTGCTATAGTGTCACCATCTGGATTTACAGCTACTGGGTAATCATTATCTACATTTTTAATAAAAGTGTAAACTAAATCTTTATTGTGTGCAGCTAAATTACATTGAGTACCTCCTGTTGCTACTAAAAGCTCGCCAGTGCTTAATGCATTACGGTCAGTTGTTCCTGAATTTACAGTAAATGTTGGTGAATATGAAAATACAACATTGTCATTATTGTCTAATAATGTTATTGTTGCTGATGCTGTTAAGCTAAGTGATTGTGTTGCCATTTCTTATTAATTTATTTGTTATTGACTTGATGCTGCTGAATCTATTTCTATTGCAGCATACTCTACTGTTACAGTAGCTGTATCAGATTTTGCTACAGTAGTACCTGTTCCTCTAATAATAGTAAACAAAAACTCTCCTGGTTTAAGTATACCAATTAAATCAGCAGCAGATGAAGCTCCGTCATATATTTTTACAAAATTAGTATCATCAAGATTTCTAACGTATATTGCTCTACCCGAACCTGGCGCAGCCATTATTGTTGAATCTCCATCATGTGCAACATCTATTCTTCCAGTTGCAATTTGGTCAACACCTGTAATGCTCATAGAAAAATTACCCGCTTGTGATACCGAATAACCTGATAATGATGTAGCCGCAACATCAAGACCTACGTTTAATTTATAATTTTGTGCCATTTGATTATTTATTTTTTACAAAGATAATAAAAATTATCTTATTAGTTTATTCTATGTTTTTTAAAAATTTAAGCAAGTTCTTCTTTGATTCTCCTGTTAATTTAACAAGTTCTGCGCATTTTTCGTATTCTTCTTTTTCAACGTAATACTCAATTAAATTTTGTACTATTTTATTAAAACTAACATTTGACTCTCGTAAATCAAATGCTATTACAAATTCTTCTTCATTTTCAAAAACTTCATTAAAACGCTTACTATCTGTAAGTAACAAATATGTATTTTGCATTGCTATATCTAGTAGTTCTAAATTAAGACTGCTCTGTAACATAGTAGTTTAAATTAGTTTCATCCGCTGTTATCGTCTGCTCCCATTCAAAACTATCTATTGTCATACAATCGCAATCATCATTATCAATACAACATGGCCTTCCGCAATAACTTTTAGATATTTGTTCTTCTGACATGTTTCTTGTGTAATCGTAATAATATTTATTTTTTACCATTTCTTCCTTTTTCAAATGAACGCCCTCCAAAATATGCTCCTATTACAGTTATTAAAACTAATTGCAACAAATCTACATAAGAATCTTTGACAGTAAAATTAATTGTTCCTGCATCTATAAATATAATTAACATTGTACATATAACCAAAAAAATTAAAACTAAAGGTCTAACATTTTTACTTAGCCAAGAGTCACTGTTCATGTCTGACTGCCAACGAGATGTAACATTTTTTTCTATTTCTGTCTCGTAATCAGATATAATTTTTTTTATTTCTGTTTTAATTTTAAGTTTTTCTTCAGTAGAAGTTGTTAAATTATCTAACACACCTCCTACATTTTTTACAAGCTCTCCAGCTCCACTACTAAATATTTTTCCTAAAACACCCATAACTAATAATTTGTATTTGTTGTGCTGGTTATACCTCCTAATGCATCTGTTGATTGTGCGTGATTGTTACCACCCATATATCCAGTTTGCCCTTGATAAATATGAGTATGATAACCAGTTAAACCATAAGAAGCGCCCCATGCTGTAGCCTCTTGTATTGTGCTATATAAAGGCACGCCATCTATATTAGTTAATAAACTCATTTTTTAGAAAACTTTTCAATACCAGCTATGCCAAAACATCCTAACACAACCCAAACAAAAGAATCGTAAACAAATTCATTAATAGCCAAGTCTCTACCTAACCAACCAGTTAACAAATCTAACACCATAACTAAGCACATAATTACAAAAGCTATTGCGCCTACTATAGATTTTTCATTATAATCATTTTTGTCTTTAAAAATTTTCATTATTGTTTTATAATTTTATAATTAATAATTCTTTCTTTATATATTATTACACAACTATATATTCCTGCGTGTTTATTAGATAAATCAATATTATTTGTATTTTCTTTTTGTATAACTAAATCACCTATTGCGTTATATATTTTAATATTTACTTCGTGATTAGTTCTCACTATTCCTTTTGTAGGGTTTGGATATATAACTAATTTATCAGTTAATGTTTCTAATGCTGTTGGCCAACCGCTTTCACAATAGTTATATAGTTCTTGACACATATTATCCCAAGTGTTGTTACAACAATAATCATCAATATCTATTACCCAAGCATAACATTCGTCGTTTAACCAATATGGATTACCTGGTCCTGTAATACAACCAGCATCGTACAAACAACTAAGAGAATCGTTTACGTTAGCCAACGCATCATAATTATAAGCATTTGCATCCATGCATCCTGCAATCGCAGTAATACATGAGCCATTATCTGTGTTAGCTGTTGGGTCATAATTAATAGCCAAAGAATCAGTGCAGCCATAAATAAAAGGAATGCAGCTAAAATCCTCAGTATTAGCCATTGGATTATAGTTGATACTATTAGGATTAGTACAACCAAATATATAAGGAATACAACTTCCGTTATCAACATTTGCTAATGGGTTATAATTAAACATTGTGCTATCTGTACATCCATACGTTGGTAATATACAACTAAAATCATCCGTGTTTGCTATAGGATTATAGTTTATAGCTATTGGATTAGTGCAGCCGTAAACAAATGGCACACATGAGCCATTGTCTACGTTTGCTAATGGATTATAGTTAAACATTGTGGAGTCTGTGCATCCATAAAACACAGGTATACATGAACCGTTATCTACATTAGCCAACGGATTATAGTTAAACATTACAGGGTCGGTACACCCAAGTATTTCTGGTACACAAGTGCTGTCATCAACATTTGCTAATGGGTCATAGTTAAATGCTGTTGGGTCAGTACATCCATATACAATACCTTCACAACTTCCATCATCTGTATTAGCCAAACTATCATAGTTAAAAGCTATAGGAGATGTACATCCTAATACAACAGGTATACAAGTATCTGGAGTATTTGCTAATATATTGTAATTAAATGCTAAAGGCTGCATACATCCTAGTATTACAGGAACACAACCTCCGTTATCTACATTTGCTGTATTGTCGTAATTAAACGCTAATGAATCTGTACATCCAAACATTGCGAGTATGTCACAACTATCTTGTACATTAATATCTGTATAGTAACCATTTGTAGTGTCTACATGATATTGTAAATATGCAGGAGATATACACCCTGGATAGTAAAAACAATCATCTGTAGTATTTGCACTGTCTACATAATTAAATGCCGTGCTATCCATACACCCATAAACATATTCTTCACATATATCTCCACAATATGTATCTCCTTCATATAAATAAAAAGGCACTATAAATGGTGGCTGTATACTTAAAGCCGTATCTCCAAACTCATTTACTAATGTGAATCCACACTCTATAGCCGTTTGCTGTGCTTGTTGACTTACAAATAATTTTGCATATACTTCAGTTGGCGCATATAAATCTACAGTATATAGTTGATTAAAACCACCATTAGTCATATAAAATATGCTAGTGTCTGCATCTTGCCATATTTCTAGTCTTGTACCAACCCAACCGTTTCCTATTAAATCGTGTAATATTAAATCATATGTACACATATCAATATATTCCATTGAGTTTGCTAAAGAATCGTAGTTATACATTGTGCTATCAATACAACCATATATCTTTAAAGTTGCACAACTACTATCATCAACTGTTGCAAATTCATTATACTCTAAATAATCATCATCCATACAGCCAGGTACTGGCGGTGGTGGTATACAAGTATCGGCTATCCACACATAACTTGTATCATGCCCAAAAGCAGGGTCTGTTCCATATACAACTGTGTCTCCACATTGCATTACAAAATACGAACCATCTTGCCCTCCCCATAAACTACCTTCTAACCCATCACCATATAAATCATATATAGTAAATGTTAGTTCTCCTGGAGGTAAACAAGCAAATTTAAATTGAGGTTCATAATCTGGAACATTAGAATAAGGACCTCCTGAAAAAATAATATTACCTAAACTGTCTTGTATAGTCCAGCTTGTTTCTTCTGGATATTGGTCTAGGTTTATATTTACTAGTGTTGGAACGCATGGTCCTGGTGGAGGAGGTGGGGGATTTGGCTGACATGTAGGTACACTTCTATTATGATAAAACCCACTTTGAAAATTAGGATTGGGTATATTAATTATAGTGTCCTCACATATAGAAACATAGTAGCTTCCATTCATTCCGTCTCCAAAAGTATCCCATATAACAAATGTTATATTAGTTATACTATCATTTAATATAATTGTGTCTGTGTGTGATGTAAAAGAATTTGTATAATGTCCTGGTATTACATAGTCTAAAGTATCTCCATATAAACTATCCGCATACATAGTCCAATATGTTTCTGTAGGATATTGGTCTGTATTAATATAAACAACACATTCTTTTTGTGCAAATGTAAATATTGGCAATAAAAGTAATAATATTATTTTTTTCATTTCTTTTTCTTTTTTGTGCCACCCCAGTACTCAACCGCAAAACCTTCTTCAACTAGCGTATCGTTTATATTTATATTATCAATATGTAGCGTACCCAATACTCTGCCATATTTACCTACTTCATTGCTTTCTAAAACAAAAGCACCATCTTTTAATAATTCTATTAGCCTGCTTTTAGAAGCTAGTCCTTTAGCTTTTTCTTCTTTATCTCTTGTTCTTGTTTCTGGCGTGTCTATACCAGCAAGTCTTATTCTTTTGTGTATAGATATATCAAACCCTAAATCTATATTAGCATCTACTGTATCTCCATCTACTACTCTATCTAACTTTGCTTTATATGTATACATTAAAAATCACTCATTTGTTGTTCATCTATTGCTTCTTGCACTTCTTTTCTTGTAGCAGCCATAGCAAAAGATATGTCTGCTTGAAATCTTTTTACTTCTTCTCCGTCTTTATATATTACAATAGTTGGTACAATAATTATTTTATGTTTTTGTTGCAACTTAGGTTCTTTAACTATATCTACATAAGCTAAATCACAATCAGAAAGTTTTTCAAACCACCCCACTTTATTTGCAACATTCCATTCTGCATTGTATTGTGTAACTACTATTTGGGCACAGCCTGTATATGAAATAATCATAAATACAACTATTAGGATATATGTAAAAAATATCCTCCAAATATTATCTAAGTTTTTCATTATCTTAGCTTGTCTATTTTTTCTTCCATGCGAATCATGCGTTCTTTTAATTCTTTAACATCGTCACCAGTATTCTTAATAGTTAATCTAATGTTTTCATCTTTCATCTGAAACTCCATTCTAGTAACTTCTGCTGGCGGGGGTACTGGTAATTCTTTTGCTTCATTTATATCAGCCTGTAGTGTAAACCACATACCAACTAATGTAGCTATTAAAAAAGCAACACCACCTAATGTTTTAAGACTTAATTGTACCGCAGTATCTTCGCTTAATTCTTTTGCCATTATAGTTCAAATCCTAAATTTAATATTAACATTCTAAATTTTGCACAAGTTGTTTTTTTGTTTTCACATATTACACAAGGGCAAAACACTATTTCAAGAATAGTTAACGTACCTATTCTAAAATTAATTTCATATTTTTCTTTTTTGTTTCCAGCTTTCCAGCTATTAATCCAATTCATATTTATTTATTTTATTATTAAAATAT
>Ga0114906_1002016_pt1 | contig 10385 bp, 3 predicted proteins | sample MalvirDeepMed_M9_FD_89687 | JGI IMG/M metagenome (GOLD analysis project Ga0114906, IMG submission 89687) | Marine viral communities from the Global Malaspina Expedition - Malaspina viral metaG DeepMed_M9 | ecosystem: Environmental > Aquatic > Marine > Oceanic | place: Mediterranean Sea... | reverse complement strand
GGCATTGATAGCGACACTATAAATGCTAAGATTATTAATATTGTTTAGGTTTGCCAAACTACCACATGTCAACGGATCTGCGGGGTTATCGCACGGTTTAAAAATTGCATCCCATTCTTCAGTAGATCTTAAATTGCCTGTTGACAATACTATTACTACTATTTTGTGGTTAGCACCAGCAGGATTATTAGGATTAGATTGAGCATTTATTTTTATATCATCGTATGCTAATTTTAATGGGTGATGTAATACATCGTCACCCAGAGTCATACTATTGATTCCTTCTTTCACAATTGCATGATTAAAAGTCAAAGGAGTATTTACTCTTGTATGATTTGCTAATCTTGAATCAGTAAATCCTATTTTTGTAAGGGACGGGTCGAACATATCCACTAAAGATATTAGTGCATTTTTTATTTTGTCTGCATTAAGATACATCGGCAAACTAGAATCTACAACTATCATTACATCTGGTGAAGTAGTTGGGTCTTGATGTTGACAATCCATCAAAACATCAGAACAAAGAGGTTCGGATTGTCCTAGAACACAGTCTTGATCATCACAACACATTTCTACTTCATCGTTGCATCCACTCCATCTTAATATATCATAATTTGCTGAAACATCACCGTTAAATCCTGCACATTCCATTCTTGTTGATTGCTCACACGACCAACCATCTAAATCATGTTTGCAACAAGTACCGAGACATCCTAAGTAAGAAGTTTCTCTTGCTGGAGCACATGACCCACAAGGGCACGGACAAATATCCTCGTTTCTTGGGTCTCCACACACATTACCATCACCCTCATCACCACTTACAAGTTGTGCCCAACCTATACACGGAGTACAGGGTGGTGGACAATATCCACTTGTGCATCCCAAACAATTTCCAGAAACATCTATCCCACCAGTAGTTCCTTCCCACGGTGTTCCTCCCTGTTCTGGGGCATAAGTACAATTGAATGGTGCATATGCGGCACCATCTTCTCCACCAACATCCATTGTATTTGGACCACCGCATCTAGAACCAACTCCCCAAAATAGTCCAGGAGAACCATCAACAGCCCGTAAGGTTCTGCATATGGCTGGCGTTGTCTCAAAGCATTTTTCATCTACACAACATGCACCATATACTGCTTCAGTACAACAATTTACAAAATTTTCTTGAAGTGGGTCACATGCTCCACCCGTAACAAATATACCATTAGGTTCAAAGGAGCATTGATAACCACTCATTTCAAAACACCCGCCCTCAATACAACAAGCACCTGTAGGTTCACACGGTTCTGGGCATCCACCCAACGCTTCTACTGTTGTACAAGACATTCCTTGTACATAAAACCCACCATAGATATTTCTACATTTATTTAATGAAGTTTCTGCACATGTACCGTTTACACAACATGCACCTTCAGAATAACAGTCAGGACCTTCTGGTCTTGCCAAACAAGTCTGGGTATCAAAAACACCACCAACATCAGAACAATAGTTACTACTCACATAATCTATACATCCGGGGTAATCGGTTTCACCTTCTACAATATTATCTTTGCAATAGCAACATGATCCAAAATCCTGAAATTTATATTCTGTATCATGAATTGCTGCCGTACTACCGTTCCCGAAAAATTTATATATTACCTCATCGGATCCACCAGATATACCCATATGAAATCCACTATAAATCCTTGCAGATTCTTCAAGGGTGTTCATATATGTGAATGGAACTATTTCTCCAGTTGAACCAAGTGTTGTTCCAACAGGAGTTGTGTTTACTACACTCTCTGCCGGTTGAAGATTATTACTACCTTGAGTTTCTCGTATAACTGCAAATCGTGCTTGAAGATGTCCAGTTAAACCGGCAGTTCCGCCTTCCCAGAAAGTATTTAATGCTCCATGAGCAGATGCACCATTATCAGTAGTTGAAAATATATAAACCAATTCTCCTGTATTTCCTATAATACCATAATCGTATGTTGCTCCTCTTAATATAATAGTATCACCAGAACCACCAGCAACAACACTAATATCTCTACCGCTTGTGGTAATACCTCTAAAGTATGCTGTTGCTCCATAATCCGAAGTACTAGTAGCCGAATCCCATGAGCCTGCTCCTACAACATTAAATGCAATCTGTCCAACAGTTGCCCCTTCATGTACATTTGTGACAGTGAAGAAATTATGTTTTGTCGAACTTCCATCACCCGTTGCACCCGTTGCACCAGTAACTGACATAGAAGAGTTATCAGTTAATATAAGGTCAAAAGTACCACCACCAATCGTATCGAGATGAACAGAGGTTGAAGAAACAGAATCAATACCGGCACCAATAGGTCCTGTAGTTCCTGACGCACCGTACCAAGCAAAACCAAGATGGTCACCAGCAGACCATCCACCACCGTATGTACCTCCTGTACTACCTGTTGGTCCTGCGGTGATTCCTATAGGTCCTTGGGGTCCAGTTATAGAACCCTCTCCACCTATATCTCTTATTCTACTTGAACCATGAATTGCTGCCATAATATTTCCTATTGTTGATTAATACCCTTATCTGCATCTCTTAATACTTTTGGTAATTTCCAAAGGTTTTCATTTCCTTGTCCTCCAGTAGCATATTGACCATCGCAACGAATTAAACGAATAGGTCTTACCGTATATGTATTTCGTGTCCTGTTCTTTTTGCCAATACGGAAATTTTCTTCTACACCATTTATATCAAATTTCATTGCCCATGCAAGAGTTCCTGGGTCAGCAGTTGAACCAAGAGTACCTATGACTCCTTCTCCTGTTCCAGTCTTTCCTTTTAGTTCATCAAATGCACCAGTTGATGTCCAGTGCCATCCGTCAATAGGAACACCACCCTGATTTAATAATTCAGCATTTAAATTTATATCATACGGTGAATCCTTTATACAGTGGGCAGCAATAAACGACATTTCATCTGTACTTGGAATATACCAAGGAGAAACTTCAGGAATATTTGTTCCTGTCGCACTAGCAGCAGTTGTTCCAACTAGATTATCATCTAATAGTCGTGTTGCTCTGAATGCAGAAATATAATTACCTGTTAATCCAGGACCAAAGTCTTCTGCTGTATAACCACCTCCAAGATTATATCCCTGAGACAATGCATTATCAGCACTTATTATTCTGGCATTATTATACAATCCCCAGTTTCTGTGCCACAGTCCATGTGCAGTTTGTAATGGTTTGGTAATAAGTTTTTGTATATGACCAGTACCCAACCGTCTTGCTTTTCTACAACTTGTAAATGTATTACTTCCGAGAATATTTAATGATGCATCACCAATATTTCCATTATACCAATATCCCTCAGAAAGTTTAAATGTTGTTTTATATTTGTCACTTAAATCATCATATTGATTTGTAACTCTATTATGAAGTGGTCCCCATGAACTTCCTCTGTTACCCCAGTAAAATTCTTGAGTAGCACCAGGATAATCTATTACACTTACAACTTCTCTGTCTCCCGTAATAGCAATTGGTGACACAGAAACCACAATATAATATGCATCTGGTCGAGTAGAATCTTCTTCATCCTGAAGAAAATTATTATATTTACCACATCCTTTTGCTGAAGTAAATCCATATCCGTGATAATCATATTTAGAACGGTACATGTCACAGGTGAGTCCCTTATTAGAAGTTAAAGACCCAGTTGCACCTATCATTAATTCATTCCAAGTAGCATCTTTGTCTTCACCAAAACTAGGTGTACCAAACACTTGTGATCCTAACGGTCTATATAAACCAACCACTACACCACCAGCATATCCTGCTCCTGGATATAAATCTAAACCATCAATTGACGGTACACAAGAACCAAATCCAGGTCTTTCACATTCAATATCTAAACAAGTTGAAGAATTTCCTGCATAAATATCTCCTGCACTAATGCAAGAATCACCAGTTACACCATCATCACAAGTTCCATCTGAACGACAACATGCACCAGTTCCACCAGGGCAAACCAATGTTCCATCTTTTGTTCTACAAATAGAACCCACACCCAAGAAAAAGTTGCCAATTGATTCGCAATCTATTTCTGTTCTTTGACAACAATCTCCCCTACCATCACAACATGCACCTAAATCATTTGACGCACCGATGCAATCCATGTCATCACATATACTGTCTATTCCACCATATGTTGTACTAATATTTGAGAGTTGTCCCAAATTTAAACAGTCATCTGTACTAAAACTATTATAGCATTCTGTCTTATTAGTTTGTTCGTAATATACACAACATGCACCAGAATTACCGAAACATATACTTCCTGTATTTCCGCTAGTTATACCACATGTTGTACCAGCACCATGAAAATACCCAGTACATAAAGTTCTTTGTGTATGGATACATTCTCCATCTCCTCTACAACATGCACCAGTCGAACCAGTTGCTCCAAAGAATGACCTTTCACTTCCATAAAAATCAACCATACCAGTTGGATAATACAATAAAGATTGCGCTGATTCTTGTTCGTTGTTACAGAAAAATGGGTCTGTTTCTGTTCCTGCAACCACTACAGTATCAGGAGATTTCCATTGCACAATATTTCCATGCCATGCCGCACCCTCTGTACAAATTCCGTTTCTTTCTGTACACGGCAACCAGAAGAAATTAAATATATCTGTTCCACCACTGAAACATGGTTGTCTGTCAAACGGCCATATACTATTTTCAAATTGTGCATTATTTTGAAAACCAAATGTTGCACCATGAACAATTAGAGTAAATGCTTTACCTATATCTGTTGCAAAATTAGTTTTATTACCAGTATATCCGAATTTTGCATTATCAATATTGATAGACTGAAATGGTCCAGTAGTTCCATCTAGACTCAAACCACCAGACAATCCGGGTTGTTTCATATCCAATTCAAACAGTTTTGCTTCGTTTGGATTTATTGTCAGAGTATAGATTGGTGAAGTATCAGGATCTCTAGGTGTAATGTCATAAAAATCAAATGTTACCCCCACACCACCAAGAAAATACTTTGATTTTTCTTTATAATCTTTTATTTGAACATTAAGTCCACCAACACCGAAAGCATCCGATGTTCCTCCACTAATACCATAACCAGTGAACCCTTCACCAATGACTGAGTCGGTTACTACTAAATCCCCCACACCACCAGTTCCTTCGGCAGACCCAGTAACATTAATATATCCAAAGAATCCTCTATCAAAATCTATATTGATATAAGAACTTTCATTCCATACCGCAATTGAATCACCAGTAACCGCTATCGACTTTAAAAGTATATCTGTTTCACTGGTTCTTTCTTTAAATACGGTTGCACCACCAGACCAACCTGTGGAAATCATCTCACCAGTATTACTACCGTCAACGATAGTCCATGTATCTCCTGTTCCACCCCGAACCCCATGTGCAGTAATACCACCAGTAGTTCCAGCATTACCCGAACCATCTCCGACATCCCAAATTGTTTCTAGTGCTCCCGGTCCAGTGACTAAGGTTTCAATATACATGGCAATAATATCACCACCACCAGGACCAACAGGACCAATTATACTATCACCAGTTGGTCCAGTAGGCCCAATTGCACCAGTCGCTCCAGTGGGTCCAGTTACCTCACCTGCTCCAATTGGTCTAAAATAACTGCTACCAACTACTACCATTGTAAAGATTCACCTTATGTTACTGTTGTTTCTGTTTTCGTCAACCCCGTTTTTTCTAAGACATTTTTAATATCATCATCGTGGTCTTTTAATATTTGCGCAACATCCGTTGATGTTGAAGTTCCAGCAACATTTGTTAATGTGAGACTATTAAGCACTTCAATAGTACTTAAAGTAATATTATCTGCAATACTAACACTTGCAATTCCTTCATCGGGTGTGAGTCGCATTACAGGAATCTTATTATATGTTTTTGTTGCCCCTTTAATATCTCTGAATTGCTGTTTACCTCCTGAACTAACATCTTCAGGAAGAGAAAACGAGATTCTTGTTGCACCACCTTCAGGTAGAACAGCAGTAGCAGAAGTTGAAGTATCAATTGAAAATTGAACAAAACCAAGATATATTGGTTTATTGACATCAATGTCTATTGATAAACCACTTCTGGGGTCAATATTTATTCCTTCAAGTGTTGCTGTATTGTTTGGTCTGTCTAATCCACTTATCGTCCAAGTAGACTTTACACTACCATTAGGATGTACTTGGTTCACATTTTTTCCTACAAAATCTGTAGGAAGTGTGGTTGTAAAAGAAACCAAATGTCTAACTCCATGATTTCCACCCTTAAATATACTATCACACACATTACTATATAACCATCTGGTATATTCTGGTGCTTGTGCTGATGTTGGTAACCATTGCCCACTTTTATTTAAAGCAAATTGATGTGTGGCAGGGTCAATATATATGTTTCTACCTGCACCTGCGAAGTCAACAATCTCCTCGACAGTTCCGTTCCAATTAGCATTGCTCGTATGAGCATTTACTGAACCACCAATTTGATATCCAATATAATTTACGACATGTGCATTATAAATATCATCTGCTGCCGCTTGAAGAACAGGCTTTGCAATATTACCAGTTCCTTCAGGAGCAAGATTTTGTACTCCACCAGCAATCGTTTCACTAAGAAAGTAAACATCATCTCCACCAGCCGAACCTGTTGACCCGTCAACGGCTGTAAGTCTTGCTGCGGGGTATGCAATTTGTCCAGACAATACTATATTGACCTGCTCATTACCAGTTGCACCACCAGAAAAACTTTCAATAATACCTACAACTTCAGAGTTTCCTGCAACATCTGCCTGTGCTTTAATATATTTGTCTACACTCACAGAATCCCGGTCTACATCATATCGAATAACATCACCAGCGGTAAAACCATCATCACCAATATTTCCAGAAATCTGTGCAAGAGCCCCACCAGAAAATCCAGTCAATGGATGAGTCATTAGAAGTCTTGCACCGCTATTAGAAATATTGGAAATGTTTACATTTCCTAAAAGATTTGAACTTGTACTGCAACTTGGCATTGTTATTTAACTCCCATTGTTAATTTACATGTTTCCGTCTAAATCTGCATCTGCAACATAGTGCATAGAAATATTATCGAATATTACCGCCCCATTAGGAACAGTTATATACATTCCTTCTTTATGTACATAATCTGCACTAACATTTGTACCCCCAGCAGGTGCTACTCTTACAACACCATTCCATCCAACCGATCCTGATGTATTTCTTAAATCTCTAGTAGCAGTTCTATTCAATGCATCACCAGTATAACCAGTAGGAGAAAAGAATGTAATACTAGGAGTATCTCTCATTGGAACTAAGAAAGAATGATACAAGTCTTTATCAGGTGTAATTGTAAAATCTACAACACTAATTGATGGTGTGTTAAAGTCTGAGAAAGTTACACTATGTGTTGGTTCATCAATTGAATATGTTCTTTGATAATATCTCTTACATTTATTTAATTCTTCTGTTTCATTAATGTCTGCATTTGTGGTAGCAACATTTCCTCGTTCAAGTTTAACTTTTGCTAAATCACATACTCCACTAATTCTGTCTGTTCGGAAACCAACACCAAGATAGTGCTTACCTCTCGGAGTAGTTGTTATATTCGGAACAGTAAATGTAACTGCATATTTGTTCCAAGAGGTTGCTAACTGAACAGATTGTGGGTAGGTAATAGTTGTATCAGTACCATCATATTGTGTAATTGCAATATCCATAGTTGCACCAGTTAAACCACACTTAGACCAGAAAGATAATGTGGCTTCTTCATTCCTTAATGTACGAACATCTTCTAGTCTATTTTCGATGTGAATATATTCCATAGTTTCACCACCAGTTAGACTATTTCTTAACGATGCATAATATTTTGGATTACCGAATACTGCCGTTTGGTTCAAGTCAAATGTATTTCTTTCTATAGAATGTGTTCCAGCACTTGCAGTTATGCCGATACCATCTTTTCTTACCCATCGGTCTGCAAAATATGTACTTCCTGTAGAACTATATTTTGAACCAACTCCAATGCTTCTTTGCCATACATCGAATCCACCATTGATGAGAAGATTTTCATTTACTGCAAATCCATATGTGACACCATCTGCAACGAAAGACCGACCTTCACCTGCACCAGAAGAAGAGGTTAATGATGGGGCAACAATTCCAGCAATCTTACCACCACTTTCCCACCCAATTGCAAATAGTTTTGAACCTCCACCTGGGTCAGTACTTGTCAAAAGTCCAGTAGGCCCAATATATAATAATCCTTGCTGATCGGTTGCACCATCTCCACCCGCAACGGGTAAGTCATTAGTCCAACCAGAAGCCAAAACTCTAATATAGTGACCACCAGCAGCAGCAAACTTACTGTTTATACAAATTCCAGCAGTACGGTCAATATTCTCATAATCTGTAATTGTGAACCAACCATTGTCGTCTACACCACCATTGAGTTGACCCACCTTGAATCCTACAACATCTCCTCTAACTATAGGAGAAGTCGAATGTACAGCAACGACAAATTGATTATTATCAATACCACCAGTTCCACCTGTTCCAGAACCTTGAAGATATTGACCTCTATAATTTAGAACCAAACCCTTATCGGCAGTAATTCCCAATAAAACTGGTTTACTAACATGACCAGCAACTGTTGGTTCTACAGTTGTGAGTCCACCACTAGTTCCCGGAGACAAGAAGTAAATACAACCTGCACTGAGTCCAGCATCCGAATCATCAGTTACTGTAGCCCCAAAACTAGTTCCAACAACACCATGCGTTACAATTTCTAGATATGAGTTGCTTAATGAATATGGTCCTTCAGACGCATAAGTCAGTCCAGATACTATACCAATAACCTCTGCAAATGATGTACTGTCAGCCCTTGCACGATAATATTCTGCTTCGCCTCCAGACATTCCAACCCATACTGGTTGACCAGTTGTAAATCCTTTGATAGTTGCAGTTGAACCTTTTGGAAATACCTTATGTTTCGCAGAACCCATATGTGCCAAATCCCAATCAACGGTCAATGCCCCATTGATAGATACAGCACCATTAAAGGTTATTCCCTTTGTTACAACATCCGCAAGTCTGCATTGCATAGACCCAGTAGTTCCTAATACTACATCGACACCATCTCCAGACCAACCACTATAAAGTTCAAGTTTGTTTAGTTTTTCAACCACATTGGTATTATAATGGTTTATCCAATCTAAAAAGGTGTCCTGCCCAGTTAGGTATGTTATATCGTATGAATTGTTGTCTACACTTGCCATATGTTAATCTCTTTTGTCTGTATTGTACCTTATCTTTTATTTATAAAAATGTTACTAACTCGAAAGTGCTCCCATGTCTAATAGGAACAAATTATTCATATATCTTGCTACTGTAAACCCATTGTTCTCGCCTTTTTCAATAAGTATCACAGCATTGAGTTTTTCTCTCTTAGTAATTTCAGACGGATCCCATGTACCATTAGCATTTGATTCAGCATATGCCGCACCATTAATACTAAGACCATATCTATCTGCACCACACGATTGAGGATTTGGATATCCACTTGCATTATCTGCTAATTCAGAATCACAACTTGCTTCATCAGAACAGCATTTAATATAATTACTAGAAACATCAAGACCCACAACTGTATATTTCTTACTTATATCAAGACCTAAAATCTCAACTGGTGTTGATAGATGTACCCAGTGTTTTAATCCACTGACACCTGTAGGTTGAACAGAAGTACCATCCCACTCGTCTCTAACTTCTACTAACCACCAACCAGGATTGAATACTACTTTATATTTGTCGCCATCTGGAGTTATGCTTACTAGACTTCCATCTCCGTCAGCATCACTTCTTACATATGGAGATTTAAATGGATATAGTGGTGTTGCACCTCTCCATCCAGGACCAGAAACAGAATATCCTTCACTAGTTCCAACCGCATATGACCATTCCTGACCTGGTTGTCCGCCTCCAACTCCTACTCCTGATGCAGGAGGAAAATCAGTATAATCAGGGGTGTGAGTTGCACCTCCCTCACTTGAAGGAGCATCGTTGTTCCATCCATTCCATAAAAAACTTGAATTAGTAGTAATCCAGTTATGCATCATAGCAATAGAAAGAGTCATTTGTAGTTGTAGATTCTCTTGCATCTCATTTAATTCAGATGCTTGAAGTGAAAATCCTGGTCTAAATGCAACAAACTGATAGTTATTCTGCGTTGTTGTTGCAAACTCACCTTCATCAAATATTACATTCTTATCTTCAGTCCTACTATAATAGGGAGAAGGACTCAAAGGAAACGAACCATCAGGTGATGCTCCGTTGTATATTGGTTGTGTATTTTTATTT